>Ga0255341_1007225_pt1 | contig 10013 bp, 7 predicted proteins | sample wastewater_treat_8_FD_192418 | JGI IMG/M metagenome (GOLD analysis project Ga0255341, IMG submission 192418) | Wastewater microbial communities from Lulu Island WWTP, Vancouver, Canada - plant12 | ecosystem: Engineered > WWTP > Wastewater > Unclassified | place: Canada: Vancouver, British... | reverse complement strand
ACCCAGGCCATTGAAGGCAGCATGAAGTTATCTGAGGTTAAAGGGGTCGCTTATCGGGAAGACGGCGGGATTATCATGACCCCTCAAAGAGAATTTATAGATGACCTCGATGGGCTCTCCCCCGCCTGGGACCTGCTGTGCTGGGACGACTACTACCTGAGCTTTCTGGAAGATGCGAAGGTGGCCCTCGTTTCTTCTTCACGCGGATGCGGCAACAGCTGCGCGTTCTGTTCCCAGCACCGATTCTGGCAGCAGACCTACCGCGCGAGGAGTCCGCGCAACTTCGTCGGGGAAATAGAGTATCTCTTTCATCGCTTCGGGGTGAACGCCTTTTTCATCGCCGACGAATACCCCACCTGCAGCCGCGAGCGCTGGGAGGCAATCCTGGATCTGTTGATCGAGAAAGACCTGGGGATCTATCTGCTCGCCGAGACCCGCGCCGGCGACATTGTCCGGGATGCAGACATTCTCTTCAAGTACCGCAAGGCGGGCATCATCCACATGTTTATCGGCGTTGAATCGGCCGACCAGGAAGTGCTTGACCGGTTCAAAAAATCCCAGACCTGCCGGGAATGCAGGGAGGCGATCCGCCTGCTGAATGAGCATCATATCATCACCGAGTGCTCTTTCATTCTCGGCCTGCCCCACGAAACGCCGCAATCGATACAGAAGACCCTTGATCTGGCGCGGCACTACAACCCGGACAACCCGCACTTCCTCATGCTCACTCCCTGGCCCTATGCCGACATGTATCCGGATTTGGAACCCTATATCGAAGACTGGGATTACCGTAACTATAACCTGGTGAATCCGGTCATAAAACCCTGCAACATGAGCCGCGAAGAGGTGTTCCGGGAGGCGTTGAGCTGCTACAAAAAGTATTACCTTGCCAAGATTCCCCAGTGGACCGGCCTGAAGGATGAGTTCAAAAAAAATCTGCTCTTTAAAGGATTGCGCGCCATTATGCAAAATTCCTTTTTGCGCCGCCACATGTCCGGCATGGCGCCCATGCCGGCGGAGGTAAAACAGGTTATGTCAAGCGGTGGATCAATTGTTGCGGAAAATACGGTATCGTGCTTCTGATCCAATTCACGATTGTGTAATGGATTCGGTTTTATATCTGTGACTGTCGCCCTGAACCAAGTGAAGGGTCTCATGCATTCCAAAACAAGCCCTACTTCGCGGAGTTTATCCTGAGCGATATTCTGAAATGCTTTGCTCTGCTCAGAATGACAAGAGAATAACCCAGAGAGACAAGAGAAGATGATCGGGAAATGAAAATCCATATACCCAAGCTTGACTGAATCAAAAATGTCTGTCGCACGGACACAGTATGAATCGGTTACTTAATCGTACCTTGACCCATATGGCATCCATCAATTTTACCATCATGCTGCTGGTCATGTTTTTGCTCACCATCCTGACCGATACCATGCAAGATGGGATCATCTCGTTTGTGAGGGGCGTTCGGCTGCCCGGGGGCAATGCCGTCGCCAATTGGCTCAACGGTTATTTTTCCGCCGAGGTGCACGACTCGCGGTGGTTCAAACTGCTGCTTGTCCTTTTTATCCTGAACCTGCTTGCCTGCATGACAAAACGCATGCCGGGAACGCTGAAGATGCTTGCCGCCCCCGCCTCTGAAGAAGCATGCCGCATGCCGGCCGCGCCTCTTTTTGAGGACAGGTTTACGGTGGCAGCGCTCCGTGCGGACTTCGAGCAGCGTCTCTACCATTTGCTGGCTGAAAGATTGTCCAGACCGGCAGTGTATCGCACCGCCGGGCGATCTGTTTTCTTCTCCCAGCGCGGCAAATGCTTCCATGGGGGATTTTACCTGGCGCACGGCGGTCTGCTCCTTGTGCTTGCCGGTGGACTGTTTGGTCAATCCGCGCTGTCGGGGGAGATGTTCCTAAGGGAAGGCGACGCCGATGACAAGGTCTTCTTCAACAAAAACGGCATTCCCTGCTTCGGAAAACTTGACTATCGCATCAGGCTGGATCGATGTGTGCCGGTCGATCCACCGGCCGGCGACGCCGATTCCGCCTGGAGAACCTATCGCAGCACCATCAGCATGCTGCGGGAAGGGACGCACGATGAAAAAGGAACGCTGGAGGGATACCGGACCCTGGCGGCGCATGGCATTCGCGTCGGTCAGTCACGCTCGCCCGAAAAGGACGGCCCCCAACTGACCCTGTCGCTCCGTGCCGGAAAGGCGGGTGGAAAACATAGAACATTTTCCCTCAGGCGCCATCAATGCTGCAGCATACCGGAGACCGGGAACGTCGTGCGGCTCAAAGAAGTCTTTGTAAGCGACGATTACCCGGGGGCGTCCCGTAAGAAGGCCGGGCGCGCCGCGTTAGCACCGTGCGCCGCCACGGTTGAGGTGTACGGGGATAACCGTTCCCTCATCCATAAATCGCTGGTTACCACGCATCCGGTCAGCCTTGAACAACCCGGACAGGAAGCATACGAGTTCCGCATCACCGGCGTCGAAAAAAATGACCCCTCATCCGATTGCATGCGCCTGCTCGTCTGCACTGAACCGGGGGGTAGTCTCATCTGGATCGGGGCGGCGATTGCCATTGCCGGCTTTTCCCTGATCTTCCTTCTTTCGCACCGCAGGATCCGGGTGGCCATTGAAAAAAGCGGCGACGGCTATTTCATAACCGTGGCCGGATGGACCAGCCGTAATCCGGATGGCCTGAAGCACTATGCCGGCCTCATCAAGGAGCTGGTCCGGCACTGCGCGGCGGCCTGATCATTTTCACCGCTGCCCTTCCGGCGCTGCGCCGGCAAGGCTAAACCATCAGGGGAACATGAAATGAATGTAGCGCTATTCAGTGCCGTATCTTACATCTACCTTTTTTCGTCACTCGCCTATTGCGGCTATTTCTTTTTTCGCGTCGATGAAGTCGGGAAAGCCGCAACCGGCATTACCGCCGCCGGCATCTTCGCCCACACTGCCGCCTATGCGCTCCGGTGGTTTGAATCATATAAGCTCGGCATGGGGCACAGCCCGCTTTCGTTCTTTACCCTCTATGAAACCATCATCTTTGCCTGCTGGTCGCTCACCCTCATGTACCTTTTTCTCGAGCACCTTTTCCGCACCAGAGCGCTCGGTATATTCGTCCTTCCCTTCATCTCGCTGGCCATGCTCGGCGCGTCCGGATCGCTCGGCATGTCGTCCCGCATTGAGGCGCTGCCTCCGGTTCTCAAGGGGAATGTGCTGGCCTATCATGTTACCACCTGCATGATGAGCCTGACCGCCTTCCTGATCGCTTGCATTGCCGCAGGACTGCTGCTGCTTGCCACAAAGGCGCCAGGGAACATGCCGGCGCCTGCGGCATTGTCCAACCGGCTTCCCCTGCCGCAGGTGCTCGACGACATCTGCTATAAAGCCACCGCGGTGGGCTTTATTCTCTTCAGCATGGCCATGGCCACCGGCGCATACCGGGCCAAAATAATCTGGGGCCGCTACTGGAGCTGGGACCCGGTGGAGGCCGGCAGCCTCATCATGTGGCTTCTCTATGCGCTCATACTGCACGGCCGATATCAGCGCTGGTGGGGCGGCACCACCGGCGCCCTGCTGTCCATCGCCGCCTTTGCCGCCGCCATCTGTTCCTTTCTCATAGCGGCAAACCGGCTGATGACCAGCGCTCATTACCCCATACAATGAATTTTATGAATGCAAACCATATGCTCACACCGGCTCTTTTTCTTCTGATCGCTTTTGCCTGGTCCGTCGCATCGCCGGCCGATTGCCGCGCCGCACTCGCGGCGCGCGCGGTGACGGTGAAAGAAACCCAACGAGGCCGGGTCGTTTCAGCGGATGCACATGCTGAACCCTTCGACAACCTGCTCCGCGACCTGGGCAGCCAATGCGATATTCGCATCACCTGCCGGGGTGGTTGCCGCCTCACCCAGCCCGTCAAAATTCATTTTCATAATCTCCCTCTCGAGCAGGCCATCAAGAAACTGATCAGGGCGGCCGGGATAAACAATTACCTCATCCGCTTCAGAGATGAGGACAGCGGTCAGCCGGCAATTACCGAGATTGTTGTATTCGGAAACCGCACCACGGCGACAGCCGCGCTCAATCGGGCCGGAACCGCTGCAGACCAAAAACGGCGTGAGCCGGACGTTGCCGGTATGCCTCCGGCCGCGTCGCCTGATGCCTATGCAAAAAAGATTGCATCCATACAAGAACGTTACCCCTGGGATGACGAAGAAACTCGGGCATGGGCGGTCCATCTGCTTGAGGCCATGCCCGATGAGGTAAAAGATTTCGGCCTGGATCACCTAATGCACGAGCTGGACAAAGCCATTGAGTCGGAAGGTACGGCATCGGTAAACAACGAACTCCTGTACCGGGCAATTGAGGCGGCCGCCCCGCCCGGGGTGGCGCCAGCGATGATGCGGCAGGTCAGGAAATTAAGCGCGCGCTACCGGGACCGCGCCATCGATGGGAAACCGGACCCGTCCCGCGAGGGCCTGCGGCAAACCGGCCTGAGCGAAGGGAGGCAGTAATCATGTTTGCCGCTATTTCGGGATATTTCACGCTCTTTTACGGCTCCTACTTCCTCGGCCATTTCTGCATGTCCTTTGTCTACGGGTTGGGAGCGCCGGCAACGGGCGCCGCTGCCGCGGTCTTATGCGCCGCGGTGACGATTACCCTCTGGAAGGCGTCGGCATGCCCTGGAGATGGCAGGGAAGCGGTCTGGGGGATTTTTGCCGGATTTTTCCTCTGGTGCCTCCTCGGGGAGTTGCTGGAACACGAGGGCATCCTCTCGCTGGTGAGCCCCGCCGCCGCCGCCCTGCTTGTACCCTGCGTCCTGCTGATTGTGTATGTCATCTACCGATCCTTGCTGCCTGTCGGCCTGCGCTTCGCGCTGGGCCATTTTGGCTGTGTCTGGCTTCTGCATGCCGTTCTAGTCAATCAGGCGGAAATGCTGAAGCAGCACCACTCACCACTTCTCTCCTTTTCCGTGCCGGCGCTGGGTCTGGCGTTTCTGCTCATCGCGCTGCTCATGCTGGTTAAAACGGTCAGGGCGCGCAGCGATAATGCACGGCTGGCGTTTCTGCTGCCTTCATTCATTTTTTTCTGGGCGACCGTGGAAACGGCACAGGTGCTGGATATTGCACCTGATTATACCTGTTATGCCTATTGGAGCGGCAGCAAGGCGCCCGGATCCCGGTGCAGCCCGTTGGAGGAAACGATGGACCAACAGATAGCCGAGATGGGAAAACGGTATGCCTGGGAGGATCAACAGACGAAACATCGCGCCGACACCATGATCAGGGGACTGCCGTCCCCCCATTTTATTGACGACTTCAGGGCGCGGCTTGAGCGACAGTTGCCAAAGGGAGGGGGGGAACATGTGGATGAAAAGCTTTTCTACCGGATTATGGAGGAAAGTTTTGTTCATACAAGCGCGTCCGCCTTTGAGCAGGCGCTTACCGCATGTATCGGGCAATTCAAGTCAGCCGCCCTTTCCGGCCGGGCGCCCCAGCCGGACTGTGCCGCGTATCCCGGCGGCGGGTCTTCCCGGTTAGACCCGGACGGCACAATAGCTCTTATCAAGGAGCGTTACCAGTGGGAGTCGCTTTACACCCGTGAACTGGCCGGCTATCTCCTGAACCGATTTTCCATCCAGTTTCTCACCGGCAATGAATTTATAAAAAAACTTGATGACGTGCTTGCCCGGGAAAACACCGACCGGCTCGGAGAAACCCTCTTTTGCCGGGCAATGCAAGAGCATTTCGTCGCTACCTGCGGCAGGGTTTTCAAAAATCTTATGCAATCCCGGCCACCCGGCGGGTCTGCAAACCGTCCATCGTCGCGCAGAAAAGGAGAAACATCATGAGAGTTCTTTTAATCCTGGTATTGGTTGCCACTTCTATTATGCCCGGTGCGGCGGAGGTGCCGGTTGCAGAAGTAAAGCAGGCGGGGCAAAACCCTGAGATTGCCCGGCTCGAGGGAAAGGCGATTTATCTTCACGATCTCGATTATGATCCGGAGCGGCGATACCAGCTTGCATTGCATGCCGTGAAGGTGCGGCTCTACCGGGAACAGCAAGCCGCCCTGCGGCAGCACATCGACCGACGGCTTTTGGAAAAAGAGGCGGCGAAGCGAAACATCACCATCGAAGAGTTCATTGCCATGATCAATGAACAGGCTGAGGAAAAGGCCAGGTTATTGGAAGCGGACAAGGAATCCCTGTTTCAGGAGTTCGTTAAAAAAATTCAGCGGGACTTTCCGTCGTTTTCTCAAAGGACCGCAGCCGTGTCTCCACCCGGCCTGGCGCCTCCCGGCGGCAGCTCGCCGCTTCTGGAGGAGGTCAAAAACAAGGTGGTTGCGATGAAGCAAACCGCCGCTCGCATGGAAACAAAAGAGTCCTTTCTCCAGGGGCTCCGCGCGCAATCGCATATCGACATACTCCTGGAGCGTCCGCCGCTTTTTCGCCTGGATCTTGCCGCCGATGACGATGATCCATGGCGCGGTGAAAAAGATGCCGCCATAACCCTGCTGACCTACGTCGATTTTCAATGCCCCTACTGCAAAAAAGCAAATGCAACCCTGAAGGACCTGCTGGCAAAAAGGAAGGAGGGCATCCGGGTTGTGGCCAGGCACTTTCCGCTTTCTTCCCACCCGGACGCCGCCCCGGCCGCCCAGGCAGCCGCCTGCGCCGGTGACCAGGGACGCTACTGGGATTATCACGACCTGCTGTTCGAAAACCAGCAGGAGTTGGATGCGTCAAGCCTCGGGAAATACGCCGCACAGTTAGGGTTGGACGTCGTCCAATTCGAATGTTGTCTGGAATCCGGGAACCGGAAGGAGGCGGTCGAAAAAGATATGGCCGAGGCCACCCGGGCGGGCATCAATGGTGTCCCCGCCATGGTGATTAACGGATATTGGGTATCGGGGAGCCCCGCAATCACCTACCTGGAAGAGGTGATTGCGGATATGGAAAAAGGAAAGGTACCGCGGGTGGAAGAAGCGCCGGGGAATGGATGAGAACAACCGGCGCCGCCTGCTTGGTCAATGCCCCGCCGCTCCGTGCGCGCGGGAGCGGTGGCGATGCGCGCGGGAAAGGATTCGCGGGAGGCGCCATGCCGGGAGGAGGCAACAACTCGATAAAGCCGGGAGCATCGCTCGCATGAAAGGAGGTGATTCACATGAGGAAACGTACAATTGCATTGACACTGGCCTTAACCATTGCATGGACATGCCTGTCACAAACGGCATCGGCCTCCATTTTGCCGGGGCTGCCCAGTGATAAGAATTGCGGAGCCGCCTGCGATTGCACAAAATGCTGCGCGGATAATTTTAGCGCCTTTTACATCTACAGCATCGCCGGCACGACCGCCAAGGACTGGCGGGCGTGGTTCAACGCGGGGCAGCCGAAAGGTATCGGCTGTGATGAAATTGCACTGGTTGCCTGGTTTGCCACGACGACCATATGCGTGCTGGGCGGAGAAGATGTCACCCCCTGCCTGGCGTTGGCGTGGATGCTTTACTATATAGACCTGGTGCTCTGTTACAACACCTGCAAAGAAGGCATCTGCAATTGATTGGCACAAGAAGAGTCAGTGGGGCCGGCATATCCGGAGCCGATACATGCCCTCCGCCATTACCTTCTCTCCCGCGTGCCTTGATCCTTCCCGCCTGCCTGAGATGGTGATCTCTTCCGCACCTGTCTCGCTTCGGCATGGATGGCACACGGATATGCCGGCCCGCCATTAGGATAAATAGCTCTGTGTAGGGGCGACCGGCCGGTCGCCCCTACCTTCGTCGTTGTATAAGCATAAGGAGAATCATCATGAGGAAACAAGGTATCACCATTGTTTTCGCTTTTTATTTTACGCTGCTGTTGTGGGGAACTGCATTTTCTGAATCCCGAAACTATGCGCTGATTGATGAATGGGGCGGCTCGGGCTCGGCGGACGGTCAGTTTCTTCAGCCCTTCGGCATTGCCATAAACGACGACGGCCATTTGTTCATAACGGATCCCATGAATCATCGCGTTCAAAAATTCACCCCGGAGGGGGAGTTCGTTACCGCTTGGGGGTCGTACGGCCGCGAAGAAGGCCGGTTTATCGCGCCCCAGGGCATTGATGTGGACGGAGACGGCAATGTCTACGTTGCCGATTTTTTGAACGATCGCGTTCAAAAATTCACCCCGGAAGGTGAATTCCTTTCGGCCTGGAGCACAAGGATGAACGGATGGTGGCTCTACTCCACCCCCCGGGCGCTGGCGGTGGATAAAGAAGGGGGCTTTGTCTATGTTCACCACGCATCCCTCACCCCTCCCCATCGCTCTTACACCTGTATCCAAAAATTCACGGTTGATGGAACGTTCATGGATCAATGGCCGTTCACCTGGCTCGATGCGCTGGAGATGGCAACCGATTCAAATCATAACCTCTACGTGCCCGCAACCATCATAGGCCCGGTGCAGATTTTCAATGCCGCCGGTGATCTGGTCGATCAGATGCAAACCTGCCCTCCCGACGATGCCTTCTGCGTCGCAACCGGCATCGCGCTGGACAATGACGGTAATATTTATGTTTCTGACTCGCTCCACCACAAAATTAAAAAATTCACCCCGGATGGCGCGATTATCTCCGACATTACGCTTGAAGGTAAAGGCGGCTTTGGCGTCGAGCCTGCCCCCTATGGCCTGGCAATCGACAGCCGGAGCAACATCTATGTGGCCGACGCAGCCAACGACTGTATCAAAAAATATTCGCCGGTTTCCTCTACCACAACAACCGCCCCGGGCTGCCCGGTCGTGATTCTCTATGGAGAAAATTCACGGGAAACGGAATATCTCCGATTGTTCCGGGATGAGGTATTGATCCCCACGCAAGAGGGTCGAGCGCTGGTTGAACTTTATTACCATTGGGGCCCGCTTCTGACTCAGGCACTGGAGAATGATCAGAAACTTACAAGAACACTGAAGGCTTTGCTTGATTCCTTCCTCGCGGCGTCCAAAATTCGTTAGGAGCGGACTCCGGCCGCGAAAAAATGCCTGCTACCACAGCCTGAATAGAGCCACAGAAAAACAGCGCTGGCTCGATCCGGCCACAGCCGGTTGGGTATATTATTATTTATTGAGAATGCCTGCTGATAATCCATTGATAATAAACACTTATTTGTGCAGAGCATGATGCCCGGTCCGTTATGGATCCGGGCATACTTCTTGCTGATTTGCCTAACAGATTCTTACCGGCTCGAATCTGAGAATTTTTCCCACCAAAATCTTTATAACCGGCGGGAGCGGTTTTAATCCGCGAATGCATCGCACCTGAAGGCGCTCCTACCGAAATTTCAAATATCTTTGGATATAGTTTGGTTCGAAAAGAAACAGGTCACTGTGAACGAAGAGCGCCAATCCCTCAAGATTGCCACACCGATAAATCTCGCAATGACTTTTTGTATATATAACCACCCGGCAATTATTCCATTAGCCCGGCGTTATCCAGGAAGATTGCAGCCACCGGCATTCCTATCTTGACTTAGCGCGGCCAGTTCTATATAAAAATAGACGTAAACGCATGCTGGATAAATCAAATGATAAAATTCCAATGACAAACAAAGCAGAGCAGGTCTTTGACATTTGAACTTTTTCGCTTTGTTTCATTTGAGCTTTGAGCTTTGACATTTGGGCTTTCCAGCTTTTTCATTTGAACTCTGGTTTTTGATATTTGTCATTTATGGTTTCACAGGATAAAAATGCCCCTTCATTCAATCGTACTCGCAAAGCAGGTCCCCGATACCACCGATATAACACCCCGGGCCATGAAAGCGGACGGGACGCTCAACCGCTCCGCCCTGCCCGCCGTCTTCAACCAGGATGATCTGCACGCGCTGGAAATGGCCCTCGCGGTCAAGGACGAACACGGCGGCACGGTAACGATCATCACCATGGGACCCTCCGCGGCCGCCGATATTTTAAGGGAAGCCCTCTATCGCGGAGCGGACCGGGCGATTCTTTTGACCGATCGGCGGTTTG
>Ga0255341_1007218_pt1 | contig 10019 bp, 7 predicted proteins | sample wastewater_treat_8_FD_192418 | JGI IMG/M metagenome (GOLD analysis project Ga0255341, IMG submission 192418) | Wastewater microbial communities from Lulu Island WWTP, Vancouver, Canada - plant12 | ecosystem: Engineered > WWTP > Wastewater > Unclassified | place: Canada: Vancouver, British... | reverse complement strand
GGTGCTGATGCGCCGTACTCTCGAACCATGTCCTGGCTGCGCAGACTGTGGGCCCAGACCGCCCCCACGGCGATGCTGGCACCGACCGACTCGGCTCACCTCGACGAGGCGGCCCCCCGGACGGCGCGCGACTGGTCCGTCGACGCCGCGGCCTTCGTCATCGCCGCAGCGCTCGGCGCGGTCATCCTGAGCGTCTCCGTGGATGACGCCGCCAATCCGATGACCTCGGGGCAGGTGGCCATCGACATCGCATTCGGAGCGGTCTGCTGCACCTCGCTGTGGTGGAGGCGGCGCTGGCCGGTCGGTGTGGCGCTGGTCTGCGTCCTGCTGGGCGCCTTCTCGACGTCGGGCACGGTGGCGGGGCTGTTCGCGCTGTCCTCGCTGGCGGTGCATCGTCCGGTCCGGCCCGCCCTGTTCGTTGCTGCGCTGTTCGTTCCATCCGCCGTGGTGTGCTCGACCTGGCTCGGGCGGACCGACACCTGGTCGGTCATGGTGCCGACGGTGGCGCTCGCTGCTGCGGCGGTCGCCTGGGGCATGTACGTCAGGGCCCGGCGTCAGCTCCTCTCCACCCTGCGCGACCGTGCCGAACGAGCGGAGGCTGATCAGCTCCTCCACGCCGAACGGGCGCGCTTGGCCGAGCGGACCCGCATCGCACGGGAGATGCACGACGTGCTCGCCCACCGCATCTCCCTGGTGGCGCTGCACGCCGGGGCGCTCGAGGTCGCAACCGACCTGCCCCCTGCCCAGGTACAGGAGAGCGCAGCGCTGCTGCGGTCGACGGCACACCAAGCGCTGGAGGAACTGCGGGACGTGATCGGCGTGCTGCGGGAGGAGCCGGGGCAGAAGCGGCCGTCGACCGTGCCACAACCGACGCTCGCTGACATTCCACGCCTTGTGGAGGAGACCCGCCGCTCCGGCGCCAAGATCGACTTCGAGATGCAGGTGGAGGGTGCCGCTGCCGCGCCAGGCCCCTTGGGCCGCGATGCCTACCGCATCGTGCAGGAGGCGCTGACCAACATCACCAAGCACGCTCGCGGCACCCTCGCCCAGGTCCGGGTGGCGGGCGCGCCGAACCACGGCCTGCACGTGTACGTCCGGAACCCGGCGGTCGTGGGCGCCCACGACCGTCCGGCTCCGCCGGGTTCGGGGACGGGACTGCTCGGTCTGCAGGAGCGGGTTGCCCTGGCCAACGGCGTCCTCGTGCACGGACCGGACGCGTCCGGTGACTTCGTCGTCGAGGCCGACCTCCCGTGGTGAAGATCCGGGTGCTGCTGGTCGACGACGACGCGTTGGTCCGTGCCGGCCTCCGGATGATCCTGTCGTCGTCCGAGGAACTGGAGGTGGTGGGCGAGGCTGCCGACGGAGCCGACGCCGTCGCCGCCGTGCAGGCGCACCGACCCGATGTCGTCCTGATGGACATCCGGATGCCCGGGATGGACGGCATCGCGGCCACGTCGGCCCTCCGCCGTCTGACGGCTCCACCGCACGTGATCGTCCTGACCACGTTCCATGCCGACGAACAGGTCATGAGCGCGCTCCGGGCCGGAGCCGACGGCTTCCTGCTGAAGGACACGCCACCCACGGAGATCGTCAACGCCGTGCGCCTCGTTGCTGCAGGAGAAGCGATGCTCTCCCCGTCGGTCACCCGCACGCTGCTCTCCCATCTCGGCAACGACGAGATGGCCGATCGCCGTCGCTTCGCTGCCCAGCGCCTGACCTCGCTCACGGACCGGGAGCTGGAGGTAGCGACCGAGGTGGCGTCCGGTGCATCCAACGCCGAGATCGCCGCATCGCTGTTCATGAGCGAGGCCACCGTCAAAGCGCACGTGTCGCGCCTGCTCACCAAGCTCGACGTCACGAACCGGGTCCACATAGCGATCCTCGTGCACGACGCACGATCGAACTGACGCCCGCCTCCCGGCCCGACCGCGTCGGGTCGGGCCGGGTCGTGGCCGCTCAGTGTTGGTCGAGGTTGATGTTGCCCTTGTTCACGTCGACCGTGATCACGATGTCGGGATCGGCGCGGCGGACCTTGACGGTCCGGTCGTCGACCCTGCCGGCATCGAGTGCTGCACCGTCGGTGTGCACGGTCCCGTCATCAGCCCTGGCGTCGAGGCGGTAGCTGAGGCCCTGGGGGATCTTGAGCCAGACCTCGCCTTCGCCGAGGGCGATGTCGAGACGGGCAGGCTCGGTCCGCTCGGCGAAGTCCGACGCCGGGATGTCGCGGAGATCCACACGAACCAGACCGTTGTCGGAGCGGATGGCGGTGGGCAGCGCGTCGAGCGACTCCGGCGCATGGTTGGCGAGCCGGAAGTCGCTGTTGCCGACCGACGCGCTCACCCCGTCACCGGCTCCGATCCAGGCGGCGACGACGGCCACGGGCACCACGACTGCGGCCATCAGGGTCAGGATGATCCCCGCCACGAGGACGCGGACGCCCCACTTCCGACGTCGGCTCCGCGGCGGAACAGGCTGGCCGATCGGCTCTGGTGGGACGAAGGTCGGCGGCACGGGAGGCATGCCTCCCGCCTCGGCGGAGGCCAGGGAGCCGGCCGCGACGCCGTCGAGCGCTTGTTCCCGAGGACTCTGCGTCAGCAGCCAGATGCCCCCACCGATGAGCGCCAAGGGGACCAGGATCGCGCCGGTCGTCCCGGCGCCGGCCACGAGGAAGGCCAAGACACCGGCCACGGCGATGGCGATGCCGACCTCGCGGTTGCTCAGCCCACTGCCTGCTGGGTTGCGAACGGGCGTCGGAGGCCAGACGGTGGCCCGGGGCACCACCACCCACGCCACGAGGTAGAGCAGGAGGGCTCCACCACCGGATGCGATGAGTGCGACCACGAAGAGCAGTCGGACCAGGGTGGGATCCCAGCCGTAGCGGTGGGCGAGGCCCGAGGCGATGCCGCCGAGGCGGGAGTACGGATCACGGACCAGGCCGGTCCGTGGCGGGGCCGCGGCCGGTCGCATCGGCGGAGGGGGCAGGTGGCCGAAGGTGTCGTCGCCGTCGGTGCTGGCGTCGATCGGCACGGTGGGGTCGGCGGGGATGGGTTCGTCCACGGGGGCGGCCGGTTCGGTGGGGTCGTGCGCTGGGTCGTTCATGGGTTCCATGGTCCGGGAACGGACCGCTGGCGACCATCGGGTGACCTACCCATTGGACCCCGAGTCTGCGGCCCCATCTCAGGGTCTGTTCAGGGTACGACCCCGAGGTGTCAGCGACCAGTGGTGTGCGACACTCGATCGGTGGTCCAGACCTTGTCCCCCAGCCGTTGGCAGGTGCCGCGGCTGGATCGCGAGGATCGTTGGATCGGCGGCGTGGCGGCAGCCATCGCCCGTGAGGTCGGCGTCCAGCCCGTCGTGATCCGGGTTGCCTTCGTGGTGCTGGCGGCCGTCGGCGGCTGGGGGCTCGTGCTCTACGCCGCCGCCTGGGCGGCGCTGGTCATCGCCAACCCGGGTCGCCTCGCTCCCTACCACCCGCAGCCGAAGGCGGCGACGCCGTCCCACCGCCTCGCTGCCGTCGCCATGATCACGATCGGCCTCGTGATCGCCCTCCTGCCGTTCACCAGCTCCGTGTTCGCCACCGTGATCTGGCCCGTCGGCTTCGTGCTCAGCGGGGTGCTCATCGCCTGGACCCGCTCCGAGGAGGGCGGCACATCGGCCCTCGTCCGGGTGGTGGCCGGCCTCGTCGTGGCCATCGGCGGGTTCCTGGCGTTCACCGCGACCCAGGTCGACTTCTCCGAGGCGATCGTGGCCCTGGTCTTCGGCATCGCCATCGTGAGTGGCATCGTGCTCGTCGCCGCACCATCGGTGGTGCGGATGGGGCGCGACCTCGACCACGAACGCCAGGAGCGCATCCGAGCCGACGAGCGGTCCCGCATCAACGCCCACCTCCACGATTCGGTGCTCCAGACCCTGACGCTCATCCAGCAACACGGCGACGACCCCGCCCGGACCCGCCAACTGGCCCGTCGCCAGGAACGCGAGCTGCGGACCTGGCTGCACGGTCCGTCGGACTCGCCCACCGGGCTCCGGCTCGGACCTGCCCTCGACTACGTCGCCTCCCAGGTCGAGGAACGGTTCGACGTGACCATCGACGTGGTCACCGTGGGCGACACGAGCGACCTCGCCGCGGTCGACCTCGAAGCCCTGGCCGGCGCCGCGAGCGAGGCCATGGTCAACGCCGCCCGCCACGCCGCCGTGGCGCGAGTCGACGTGTACGCCGAGCACCGCCGCGGACTCGTCCAGGTGTTCGTCCGAGACACCGGAGCCGGATTCGACCCGTCGGCGGTCGGCCCCGACCGTCAGGGCGTTCGAAACTCGATCGTGGCCCGGATGGAGCGGGCCGGCGGCAGCGCCGTCGTCACCTCCGAGGTCGGGATCGGCACCGAGGTCGAGCTGCGGCTGCCGGTGGACGAGGACGACCCGGGAACGGACCGATGATCCGCCTCGTGCTGGTCGACGACCATGCGCTCGTGCGGGCCGGCATGCGGGCCACCCTGGCCACGGAGTTCACGGTGGCCGGAGAAGCCGGGACCGTCGCCGATGCCGTTGACCTCATCGTCCGGGAGAAGCCCGACGTCGTCGTGTGCGACGTCCACCTTCCCGACGGGACGGCGACCGACGTCATCCAAGGTGCGGTGGCACGCGGGGTCACCACGGTGTTCCTCGCCCTCTCGGTCTCCGACGCCGCGACCGACGTGATCTCGGTGATCCGGGCCGGCGCCCGGGGCTACATCACCAAGGCAACCGAGGGCGACGACCTGATCCGTGCTGTCCACCGCGTGGCCGCTGGCGATGCCGTGTTCTCGCCCCTGCTGGCAGGATTCGTGCTCGACGCGTTCGCCACCGAGCTCCACGCCCCGGAGGCCGACCCCGAGCTCGACCAGCTCACGGCTCGCGAGCAGGAGGTGATGCGCCTGCTGGCCCGGGGCTACGCCTACAAGGAGATCGCCCGACGACTCACCATCTCGGTGAAGACGGTCGAGACCCACGCCAGCGCGGTGCTGCGCAAGCTCCAGCTGTCGAACCGCAACGAGCTCACCCGCTGGGCCGCCGACCGCCGCATCCTCTGAGCTGACGACGTCGGCGGCAGCAGGACGGTTGTCCGGTCAGTTGGTGCCGTTCATCCGGCCGGTCTGCCAGGCGAAGGCGGCGAGCTCGACGCGGTTGCGGGCGCCGACCTTGTTCTGGAGGCTGGACAGGTGGGTCTTGACGGTGCCGAGCGAGATGTGGAGCTCCGCCGCGATCTCGAGGTTGTTGAGGCCTCGGGCGGCAGATCGCAGCACCTCCTCCTCGCGGTCGCTCAGCGGAACGTGGGGTTGTCGAGGCTCGGCGCCGGACGGCGGGGCGCTGAAGTGCGAGAACAGCCGGACGGTGATCGATGGCGAGACCAGCGCGTCGCCGCGGTGCGCAGCACGGACGGACTCGAGCAGCAGGGTGGGGCCGGCGTTCTTGAGCAGGAACCCAGATGCGCCGTTCTGGAGGGCCGTGAACACGTACTGGTCGAGGTCGAAGGTCGTGACGACGACCACACGCAACGGGTCGGCGACGTCGGGGCCGGCGAGGAGCCGGGTCGCGTCGAGGCCGTCCAGCACGGGCATGCGCACGTCCATGACACAGACGTCGGGCCGCAGGTCGCGAGCCAGTGCCACCGCGTCGGCCCCGTTCTCGGCCTCCGCCACGACCTCCATGTCGCTGGCGTCGTCGATGATCATCCGGAACCCGGCTCGGACCAGTTCCTGGTCGTCGGCGACGAGCACCCGGATGGTCACCGGTTCCGCTCGATCGGCAGCTCGGCGTAAACCGTCCAGCCGCCGGTGGGTGCTGGTCCCGCAGTCAGCGTGCCGCCGAGCGCCACGGCCCGCTCCTGCATGCCGACGATGCCGAACCCGCCGTTGACGGTGGCCCCGGTCTCGTCGCCGTCATCGCTGACCGTGACCAGCAGGGACTCGGGGGCCACCGCGACGATGATGTCGACGCGCGTGACGCGGCGGGCATGGCGACGGATGTTCGTGAGCGATTCGGAGATGAGGCGGTGCACCGAGGGCGCGAGCGCCGGTGCGACGCGGGGCGCCTCGCTGTCGATGGATGCTCGGACCGGTTGACCGTGGGCCCGTGCGTCGTCGATCAGCCGGTCGACGTCGTCCCAGGTCCCGGTGGGTGCGGTGGACACGTCGGTGCGGAGTCCGCCGACGAGCTGGTGCATCGAGGCCAGCGCCTCGTTCCCGGTGGCTTCGATGCGCCCGAGGGCGGCAGCCGCCGCACCGGGTTGCCGGCCTGCCACGTGCTGGGCGGCTTGGGCCTGGACCACCATGGCGGTGACGTGGTGGCCGACCATGTCGTGCACCTCGCGGGCGATCTCGACCCGTTCGTCGGCGCGGGCGGCCTGGGCAGCTGCCATGCGGCGCCAGTCCGTCCAGCGCAGGTAGATGCCAACCCCGACGGCCGCCGCGAACGCGATCTCGCACGCCACGAGCAGGTAACCCGCGCTGGCCACCATCGGGCGGAGCGCCTCGGCCGCAACGGCGAGGCCCGCGACCGCGGTGAGCACGACGGCGGTCCGGCCCGGCTCGCGTCGCAGGGCGATGGTGGTGAGCAGGGCGAGGGCGAACAGCGCGGCGAGCGACGGCGGGAGGCTGGTACCGATCACCCAGCTGGCGACGGACAGGGCAACTGATGCCGCAGCGAGCACGGCGAGCGCTGCTCGGAGGTGGCGGCGCCGGAGGGTGACGGCCACCGTGGCGAGCGCGCCGAGGAACGGCACGAGGAATGCCAACGAGGTCGAGAGCCGGCCGGTGTCCACCACCGGATCTGTGGCCCAAACCAGCCCGTCGACGAAGGTCAGCGCGCACGTGGTGCCGACGACCGCGATGTCGGATGCTCGCGAGAGCTGCGGTGCCGCTCGCTGGGTGCGATCGAGCAACTGGTCGAGCGCCGTGGGCGCGAAGCCGATCGAGGCCGCCTGGGCTCCCGTGGGCTTCGAGGCGCCGTGACCAGTTCGATGCATCGTCGGTCCATGTTACGAGCCGGGAGCGGCGGGCGAATCGGCCGATCGGCTGATCCAGGGCCGGGTGAAGACCGGCCGATCGGCCGCGGATCCCATCCCACAGGCCGATGCCAGCGCCGTGCGCTCGGCGGATCGTGGAGTCCATGCTCGCTCCGCTCCAACACCCTGAAGACCTGCGCTCCGTGCTCGACGACCTCTTCGCATCGGGCACCACGACGAACCCCGCCCTGAACGACCTCGTCGACAGTTACGCGAGGTACCACGCGGCGTTCGTGGTGGTCGGCGGGCTGTTCCTCTTGGGGTTCGCCGTCCTGGCGGCGTTCTCCTGGCGACGCCTGCGGTCGACCCCCAAGCACGGGAGCCACCCGCGGCGGTTCGAACGCGCCACCTACTTCGCGTTCTTCGTGGCCAGCGCAGCGATGTCGCTGCTGATGGCCCTGCTCCTCGTCGCAAACCTCGGCAACGCGCGCAGCCCGAGCAGGGGACTTGCCGGCAGCGTGAGCAGCATCGGCACGCCACCAGCGGGCACCCGGTCAGCGGAACTGCACGAAGCGTTCACGGCATGGCTGCGCTCGGGGCACGCCGCCCGACCCGAGGTCATCGACGCTCGGATCGAGGACCGGCTCGCCTGGCAACGGCCGAAGGCCATCATCTGCACCCTGCTCTTGATCCTGGTCGTGGTCGTCGCCGCGGCGATCTGGCGGAAGCTCATCCACCGCTCGCGTCGCGACGCCGTGGGGACGCCCAGCGGCGGTGCGCTGCTCGCGCTCGGACTGCTCCTCGGGCCGATCACCCTCGTCCTCATGGCGATGGTCATCGGCAATACCCAGGCTGCCCTCGCACCCCTCTCGATGACCCTCCTGTTCGGTTGATGGCGGCTGAGAAGCCCTGGGATCTCCCAGGGCTTCTTGCGTACTCGGCCTCCCCGCCGGACCGCACCAACGTGTTGCGGGCGAATCTCGGTGAGGAGGTCGGCAGCAGCCCGGTGCACTGCACCGGGCTGCTGCATCGATCAGCTGTTGGCGAACTCGCTGGTCGACGCGAGCTTCACGTAGAGCGTGAGCTCGCTGAGCCCCCCGGCGAGCTGCCCGCTCCAGTAGGTCGTCTCCGAGGCAGCGGGGGTCCGCTCGAGGTAGAGGGCGAAGGCGTCGGCCACCACCCCGGCTCGGCCTGCGGTCGAGCGGATGAGGTTCGTCACCGCGCTCGCCCGGCTGAGGCCGCCGTCGAGCTGGGCCTTCAGGAGGTCGACCTCGGCGTCGGTGCCGGGGCGCTTGGCGAGCGTCAGGTACAGGTAGGCGGCGTAGTCACGGTTCGTCCCGCCCGAGGTCCGGTACACCTCGTTCGACGTCGCCAGGTTCACTCGGAGCGCCTCCGGGGTGGTGCCGGTGCCGAGGCGGTCGGCCCAGTACTGGAGCCCGCTCGGGTCCGGGCCGCGCTTCAGGTACGTCGAGTAGAGGCGCTGGACGACGACCCTCCGGGACTCGGAGCCGGTGATGAACGACTGCATCACCGAGCTGCGGGGCGTGCCGGCGTCGAGCTTGCGCACCCAGTACGCCTGCCCGGACGGGTCGGGGTTGCGGCCGAGGCCGTAGGCGTAGGTGCGGCACACGTAGCGGGCGTTGCCCTTGGCGGTCGGGCACGAGAAGTCATCGACGCCACCGAAGCCAGCGCCGCCGGGATCGGTGATCACCGAGTCGAGCTCGCCGTCGTCGTCGCCACGCGCCCCGTCTTGGAGGTTGAGCTCCCAGCCGGCATAGGGCGTGCCGCCGATGGTCTTGGTGACCTTCTTCGCTCCGGTGTCGCTGGCCGCGAGGTAGTCGAAGCGGTACCAGGTCGGCGCCTTCCCGACGTCGGGCGGGCCGTAGCGCCAGTAGGCGGCGCCCGTGTTGCCGCCGTCGACGAGGACGTTCACCGTGGCGGGTGCGCCTGCGGCCCCGACCGTGAGCTCGAAGCTCACCAGGCCGAACGGCAGCTCGAGGCCGACGGGCTTGCCGCCGGGCGCGTCGGCCGGAGTCACCTGGCGCAGGCGACCGCTGCTGGCTTCGAGGCCGACGAAGGTACCGGCGTCGGTGGGCACGGCGGCGAACCGGTCGTCGTTGGCGGCACCCGCCCAGGGCCCGAGCGCCTCGACGGCGGAGGGGATGCCGTCGCCGTCGGTGTCGGGTGCGGCGGTGTCGACGGTGGCGCACGTCGAGAAGGCCGAGGTGCGCCCGTTGGCGTCGGTGAAGGTGAGCGTGAAGCCGAGCAGGCTGGCGTTGCCGCGCACGGTGATCACCTTCGGCTTGGTGCCGCCCGTCCACGTCTTGGTGGACAGCGGGACCTTGCCCTCGGGGTCGGTGCAGCTCACGTTGCCGAAGGCTTCGAGGGTGCCGGGGGCGTCGGGTCCCCGCACGGCGAGCCAGGTGCGGGCGGTGTCGCCGCTGCCCTTGCGGATGGCCAGCGTCAGCGCCGGCGCTGCGGGAGCGGGGGCCGGGGCGGCGATGCCCACCCCGCCGTTGGCGAAGATCGGGTTGGCGAGGATCGTGGCCGTCGCGCTGGGCGAGACCTTCACGCCCTCCTGGGTGGAGTTGCCGATGCGGTTGGCCTTGATGAGCGCCTTGCCGGCGGCGACATCGATGCCGACCTGGTTGGCCCGGGCGGCGTCGCCCGTCGCGGGGACGCCGATGCGGTTCTCCCGGATCGTCACGTCGGCGGACTGCGTGGCCACGCCCGCGCCGGTGTTCGAGCCGATGCGGTTCCCGCGCACCTCGCCCTTCGCGTCCGACAGCAGCGAGATGCCGGCGCCGTCGTTGTGGCCGACCACGTTGCCGGTGACCGTGGCCCCCGCGGCGAGGAGCTCGATGCCGGCGTCGCCGTTGCCGATGTCGGTCTCGGCGGTGCTGGGCTGGCCCACCTGGTTGTCGGCGACGACGCTCTTGGCTCCCGCCGCCGCGATGCCCACGCCGCTGTTGTGGCCCACGACGTTGCCCCGGACCTCCGCGGCTTCGCTGGTCACGACGATGCCGGTCCCGGTGTT
>Ga0255341_1007216_pt1 | contig 10022 bp, 8 predicted proteins | sample wastewater_treat_8_FD_192418 | JGI IMG/M metagenome (GOLD analysis project Ga0255341, IMG submission 192418) | Wastewater microbial communities from Lulu Island WWTP, Vancouver, Canada - plant12 | ecosystem: Engineered > WWTP > Wastewater > Unclassified | place: Canada: Vancouver, British... | reverse complement strand
GTGGGGGAAAATGCCACACCCGAATATGATGACGGCAAGACCATCTACCTCGGATGCCTCCAAGAACTTGATGAGGGTCTGGAACTTATGGCCAAATCACAATCCCCCACTACCCCTGCCCTCGCACTTGGCGACTATTGGGGTAACGGCGATACACAGAAATGGATCAAATGGGGTAACCTGCTCAAGGCACGTTTCATTAACAAACTTATAAAGAAGGGTGCAGGAAACTACAAGGAGGGCAAATTTGACTCTCAGGCTATCCTGGATGCTCTTGCAAAGGGTCCTCAAAGTGTAAATGACGATATGGTGATTTTCCATACCGACAACAACAGTACTACACATGACGTACTCGGATGGGATGAACCTGTTGACTACTCACCTCTCTACTCTGTAAGTGGTATGAATGGAGGTTATATGCCCACCAAGATGTTGTTTGACAATCTCACCAATTTTGCCGGCTACGGTGTCGAAGACCCCCGCGCTGACAAGATCCTCCCCTGGGCCTATGATGCAAACCCCAAAGCAGGTGTTCCTGCCGATGTTAAATGGTCGGGCAAATGGCGCCGTTCACGTGGTGTTGATATGACATCAGGAGATAGCCCTAACTTCCAGGGTGGTCCTCTCCGTGCTAACTACAACACTACAGACGGATGGTTTATCCAGAGTGATAACCCTGCACGTGCAGATGATATCTACTATGTGGAAGGTACTTCTTCATCCAAGGGCTATGCCGCCAATCCTGACCTTTTCTACAGAAGGGCAGGTAAAACTGTTGACGGCTCGCGTGAATCGGGTACTTTCTATACCAGAGTTTCATCTCCTACTTATATGGGTTCCTATGCAGAGGCCTGCTTTATCAAAGCTGAGGTACTCTTCAATAAGGGAGACAAGAGCGGAGCATTCACAGCTTACAAAGATGGTATAAAGGCATCTATGGATCAGATGAATATCAAGCTCAACCAGTGGGTTGCAGAAGATCCCGGTCTGCTCGAATGTCCTTCATTCGTGCCTATGACTTCGGCTGATATCAACAATTTCCTTAACAATGGAATTGGTACTGCTGCAAACCTTACACTTGGTAAAATCTTGACCCAGAAACGTATCGCCTTACACTTCTCGGTTGAGATCTGGAACGATATGCGTCGCTATGACTTTGACACCGATCTCTTCTTCAACTGGAATATTCCCGCCTATCACAATGTACACGTAGAAGCGCTCAAAGCCATTCCCGTAGGTAAGGACTTCCGTCGTTGGAGACAATGTTCGCATGAAACCAACTACAACTCGACCAATCTCCGAGCAATTGGAGAGAAGGTTCCGGGAGCAGATATGTCACTTGCTTTGTGGAATTCCGCATTCGATGTATGGACTATCCCCGTATGGTGGGATTCTACACAGAATTAGTTTAAAAAAACGCTGAAAGTTAGCTTTCAGCGTTTTTTTTGGTGCGAGTTGCTGGTTGCGCGTTGAATCCATAAACAAATTAAACGTTAAACGCATCCTGCATGATATACAATAATGGACAGGGGCTAACTGTCCATTATTATTTTATTCACATATTTATCACACAAAAACCTCGAACCTAGCAGCACCTAGTACCATATATCACCCCGTACCTAACACGTAACACGTACCAATTAAAACTTTGCCAGAACCGAAGTTTGACCGGAAACCTTGTCCCCTTTTTTAACAAGAACCTCTGTACCTAAAGGAAGGAAGACATCAAGCCTTGAACCGAATTTTATAAAACCGGCCTCCGAGGTTTGGTCAAAATGCTCATTCTCCTTTGCGTAGCAGACAACACGTCTGGCTACGATACCGGCAATCTGACGAAACATCACTTCATTGCCCGAATCTGTACGAACAGCAATAGTGGTGCGTTCATTCTTTTCCGAAGATTTTGGATGAAAAGCGAAGATATATTTACCGGGATGGTATTTGTAATACTTGACAACACCCCCTACGGGAAACCAGGTGATATGAACATTAAAGAAAGTAAGGAAAATTGAGATGCAGAGACATTTTTCACCAAAATACTCATTCTCCTCAACTTCTTTAACATTGACTACCTTGCCATCTCCCGGAGATATAACAAGCGAATCATCGATAACCGCCTCCCTAACAGGAACCCTGAAAAACCACATCATGAAGAGTGACATAAAGAGCGACACCCCTACCACAACCCAAGTTACTACTGCATTTTTACAAAAAATAAAACAAAGTCCGGCAATAGCTGCCCAGATCAGAAAATTGACGAATATAATGGTATGGCCTTCTTTGTGTATTCTCATTTATAGATTAATTTGGAATCAAAGATATGCAATCCCCTCAAATAACACAAACGAGCTTGAGATAGAGCACAATCGCAGGGATAACAAATAGCGTTGCATCAAAGCGGTCTAAAAGGCCTCCGTGACCCGGCATTATATTGCCTGAATCCTTAACGTTACAAGCCCTCTTGAGCAAAGACTCGAACAGATCACCAAATAGCCCGAAAACCAGGACAATGGCGGCCATCACCAGCCAATGCCACCAGGAAATATGCAAAATCGACAAACTGCGGGTTACAAAATGGAGTAGAATTGAAATTAGGAAAGTAATCAAGGCACCTCCCCAAAATCCGGCCCAAGACTTCTTGGGCGAAACACTCGGAAAGAGCTTACGGCTATTTTTATGCTGACCTAACAGCATTCCAAACATATATGCGCCGACATCATTGAGCCAGATCAGTATCATAACACTAAGTAGTAGCCAAGGCGTATAGGCACCTTCCGGATCAAATACCAAAAATTGAGCAAGACTTAATGGAGTGACAATGTAGAGTACCGGCATCATCAGATGTGCCACACTACCGGCTGTATCAGGAGATACTCCCCCATCAGTCTCGTCACCACGCAAATCTCTAGTAGAAGTGTAAATAGAAGAGATGCAGGTTACGATCACAGGTAACAATACCAAAAGAAGGTATTTGGAGTCAAGGTCTATTTTAAATGTAAGGAAGGAGAGTACGAATGCCAAAGTCGCAGCAACAATCATAAGTACCTGCTCTATAAAAAAACGCTTGCCGAGTGTCATAGCATAATACTCAACCATCATCAGCAGACCTATGAGCACCATCAGAGGTAGAAAAGTACAACTGCAGAGCAGTGCTCCTGCCACAACTATAAAAAAAATGATGCCGCTTACGATGCGCTTTGACAGAGAACTCATTGGTTAATCGAACAATTTGTTGGGATCCTTCCCTCCTTTGCGGGGACCAAATATCTTTTCGAGATCCTCTGAAAAAATAACTTCTTTTTCAAGGAGGAGTTGTGCGAGTTCTTCAAAACCTTCACGATTTTCAGTAAGTATGCGGGTTGCTGTCTTATGAGCCTCATCAATTAGTTTCTTAACCTCAGAGTCGATGAGTTCCGCAGTCTTTTCACTATATGGCTTTGAAAGAGACATCTCAGCACGTCCGCTGGAGTCATAGAAAGAGATGTTGCCCACTTTGTCACTCATGCCAAAATAGGTTACCATTGCATAAGCCTGTTTACTTAGCTTTTCCAGGTCAGAGAGGGCACCGGTAGAGATTACTCCATTTACTATCTCTTCAGCCACACGACCGCCGATGGTACTCGCCATTTCATCCTTCAGTTGTTCTTTTGTTGTAAGGTGGCGCTCATCGGGTAGATACCAAGCTGCTCCGAGCGACTGTCCGCGAGGGATAATAGTAACTTTGAGCAGAGGATTTGCATGAGGAAGGAGCCAGCTTACGGTAGCGTGACCCGCCTCATGGTATGCTATAGTGCGCTTTTCCTCGGGAGAAATGATTTTGCTCTTGCGCTCCAGACCACCTACTATCCTGTCAATTGCGTCGAGGAAATCCTGTCTTTCAATAAAATCTTTGTTTTTTCTGGCAGCAATCAGGGCTGCTTCGTTACAAACGTTTGCAATATCTGCACCCGAAAACCCGGGAGTTTGCTTTGCAAGGAAGTCTATATCAAACCCACTGACAAGCTTAAGATTGCGAAGATGCACTTTAAAAATCTCGAGACGTTCCTTCAGTTCAGGAAGATCCAGGTGTATCTGACGGTCAAAACGACCTGCCCTCATCAATGCCTTGTCGAGGATATCAGGCCTGTTGGTGGCTGCCAGGATAATGACTCCGGAGTTTGAACCAAAGCCGTCCATCTCGGTAAGAAGCTGGTTGAGAGTGTTCTCGCGTTCATCATTTGAAGAATACCCTATGTTTTTACTTCTGGCACGGCCTACGGCATCAATTTCATCTATAAATACAATACATGGTGCCTTTTCCTTTGCCTGCTTGAAGAGATCACGTACCCTTGATGCTCCTACTCCAACGAACATTTCGACGAAGTCAGAGCCTGAAAGTGAGAAGAAAGGCACATTTGCCTCACCTGCCACAGCTTTGGCAAGAAGAGTCTTTCCCGTACCCGGAGGACCTACAAGAAGTACTCCTTTGGGAATCTTTCCACCCAAAGCAGTGTATTTCTTGGGATTCTTGAGGAAATCTACAATCTCCATGATTTCAACTTTCGCCTCCTGCAATCCTGCGACATCCTTAAATGTAATCTTGATATTGTTTTCCTTTTCGTAGAGTTTTGCCTGTGATTTTCCGACATTAAAGATGCCGCCACCGGCTCCACCTCCCATATTGCTGCGCATCGGACGGAAAAGCAGGAACCACATGAGAATGAAGAGTAAAGGGAACATCAGCCATTCCAGGGCTCTCCCCCAGTAGTTGTGTTTCTCATCCACTACCACATCAAACCTGTTTCCCTCAGCAAGTGATTCCCTTACAGTCTCGAGCTCTACCTCCGCATCAAATTTATCTGAAACCAGAAAATAGAAATGAGGGCCCGACTTAGGTTCCTTACCTCCAAAAAGATTTTTATACTTGGAAATACTATCCTTGGAAATATGAATCTCACCTCTGCGCTCATTGCGAACATATACCACCTTGTCAATATCACCACTTGGAAGTATATTTTCCTTTACCTCTATCCATTCCTTCTTGATGGGCTCGACTCCGCTGCTTGTAAGAAACATATACCCTAGCCCTACAAATAGCAAGATGTAAAACCAAAAGAGCCAACTGGGTGATTTTCTCTTGTTTGGTTTACCGGCCGGTCTGCCACTGCCTATATTTCGTGTATTGCGTGTTTTATTAGACATATTAAACCTCCTCATAAACAGTTTTCACAGCATCAGCCCAAAGATCTTCCAGTCTGTAGAACAATCTCTGCTCTGTCTTGAAAATATGAACAACAATATCCGTATAATCGAGAATAACCCAAAAGCCATTTTCCCTACCCTGCTTTCTTACTGCAGGTCTCTCTGCCTTTTTCTCCAACATCTCCTCAACGTAGTCGCTGATAGCGACAACCTGGGTGGGAGAATCGGCATTGCAGATCACAAAGTGGTCGGTAAAGGCAGTGTTGATGCGCCTCAAATCGAGGGCAATCACATCTTTGCCCTTCTTTTCCATCATAGCATCGGCTATGATATTTATATGGTTGAGATTAGTCTCGATCTCACTTTTATTAACTTCTTTGGTTTTCTTCATCTGAAAATTACTAACTTGGTGCGACAAATATACTGCAAATTTTTGGCCAACCTAAAATAATAGAATGATTAATGATCGACACACTCAATATTAAATGGTTTGAAGAGACAGATTCCACCAATACACAATTGCAAAATGACCGTCACAGTCTGGACAATCTTACAGTCTATGCAGCTTATTTTCAGACGGCAGGAAGAGGTCAGAGAGGTAACCGATGGGAGAGCAAAAGAGGCGAAAATCTCACATTTTCAATACTTTTTAAGCCCGAAGCCATTGCAGCAAAAGATCAATTTGTCATATCGCAAGCCGTTGCTCTCGGTATCGTTGACTATCTGGTCGAAAGGGGTGTGGAATGTCGCATTAAATGGCCGAATGACATCTATTATAATAATTTGAAAATATGTGGCATCCTCATTGAAAATGGTATTTCATGTGACAAATTGACATATAGCATCGCAGGCGTGGGCATCAACATAAATCAGGAGAAATTTGATGTGGGTGCGCCAAACCCCACTTCTCTGAAACTTCTTACAGGTAAAGAATACGATATACGTCAGGAGCTCCCGGATATTGTCTCAGCTATTACAGGACGTTATAATCAAGCCATTACAGAACAAAACGGGAAACTCGAAAATGATTACCTCGCGCTGCTTTACCGCATGGGTGAATACCACAACTATATCGATTGCGCCACCGGAGAAAGTTTCAAAGCACGTATCATCGGTCTGGACAATCAGGCACGTCTTAAGGTAGAAACACGTGAAGGAGAGATCAGGGCTTTTGCCTTCAAAGAGATTGGTTACGTAATTTAGCAATCATAGCAGAAGGGTTTTCTGCTGTAAAAACTGAATTACCCGCCACAAAAGCCTTTGCACCGACAGCAGCCAGGGAGGCTATGTTGTTCTCATTTACACCACCATCCACCTCTATAATGCAGTCAGGGTTTGACTTTGCAGTCATGGCATAGAGTTTTGCCACCTTGCTCACCGTAGTCGGTATAAATGACTGGCCTCCGAATCCGGGATTGACAGCCATCACCAAAATATAGTCGCAATAAGGTATAATCTCCTCAAGGCAAGATACCGGAGTGTGGGGATTAATGGCAACACCTGCTTTCATACCGGCATTTTTGATATGCTGAACCGTTCTGTGCAAATGTGTACAGGCCTCATAATGCACACTGAGCCAACTCACTCCTACCTCCGCAAAACGATCTATATATCTGTCAGGATTCATAATCATCAGATGGGCATCAAGCGGTTTTTCAGCAAGCGATGCAATTGCCTTTATAACAGGAAAACCATACGATATATTGGGCACGAAGAGACCATCCATTATGTCAAGATGGAACCAGTCCGCCTGGCTCTCATTGACCATCCGGATATCATCTGACAGATGTGCGAAATCTGCGGAAAGCATCGAAGGGGCGATAATCAGTGACATAGTAATTATCTTTATTTTATGGATCTGAGTACTTCGAGGAGCAGCAACCAGAATTTGTCAAGTGAAGCAAGCTCCAAACGCTCTCCCGGAGCATGTACTCCCCTCAAAGTAGGTCCGAAAGAGATCATATCGAGATTAGGATAGGTGTCGAGGAAAAGACCGCACTCAAGACCGGCATGGATAGCGCGAACAATCGGCTCGTTACCGAAAAGCCGCACATAAGCATCTACACAAATATCCTTTAGAGGAGAATTCATATTGGGCTTCCATCCCGGGTACTCAGACTCGTGGGCAACCTGGGCACCGGCGAGCCGAAATACAGATGCGAAGCGATCCCCTGCAAATCTGCGGGCGGAGTTAATGGAGCTGCGCTGGCTCGACCCGATACGGATGGTGTTTCCTTTACCCATCTTGACAGATGCAAGGTTAGAGGAGGTCTCCACAAGACCTTTAAGCTCTGCACTCATTGCAAGCACTCCATGAGGAGCTCCCACAAGTGCAGAGACCAGTCTCTTGGCAACTCCGGTGGGAATAGCATTCTTCTCTTGAGCTACCGGTTCCGCTACTGCATTGACAGCAGGATCGGTAACTTCATACTCACTCCTTATTTCAGCTGCAAATTTGTTGAAAAGTGCAATAACTGCATCTTCACCTTTTACAGGGATAGCAACTACTGCCGAGGCCTCGCGTGCGATGGCGTTACGCTTATTGCCTCCATCGATAGAGCAAAGATCAATCTTAAACTCTGCAAAACACTGATTTAGAAAACGTCCCAGAAGCTGTACTGCATTAGCTCGCCCCTTATCTATATCGTCACCGCTGTGACCTCCCATACCTCCTAGCACTGTAAAACGAGTATAGACTTTGGAAGGATCTGCTTTCTTGGGCTTATAATTAAAACGAGCAGTAGTATCGATACCGCCGGCACAACCTACAAAGAGCTCACCCTCATCCTCTGAGTCAAGATTGATTAGAATATTTCCGGTAAGGAATCCCGGTTTCAAGGCCTTAGCTCCATCCAGACCAGTCTCTTCTTCAACTGTAAAGAGAGCCTCTATCCTACCATGCTCCAGCGATTTATCCTCAAGAATTGCAAGCTGCGCTGCGATACCTATACCGCAGTCTGCACCCAGTGTAGTCTCCTTGGCAATCATCCAGCCATCCTCAATAACATATTTAATGGGGTCCTTTGCAAAATCATGTGTCGAGTCCGCATTTTTCTCACAAACCATATCAGAATGGCTCTGTAGGATGACCGTGGGGCTATTTTCATACCCTTTAGAGGCCTCTTTTATTATGAGCACATTGCCGACTTTATCAGTTTTGCACTCAAGGTTGTGTGATGCGGCAAACTCCTGTAGATATGCTATAATCTGCTCTTCGTGACCTGATTCACGCGGAATACGGGTTATCTCTTTGAAGTGAGATAATACTTTTTCACTCTTCATAATAAATGGAATGTATATTAATGTATGTACTTACGTACTAGTCAATCATCGTGAGTTGCTTCTCGATTTCGACCACATATTGTCGGAAGTTGCGGTCAGTATCCATAAGATCGCAAACGGTATTGCAGGCATGGTGTACAGTGGCGTGGTCCTTGCCTCCGAGCTGAGACCCGATGGAGGCCAGAGATGTTTTGGTGAGATTGCGGCTTAGATACATCGCAATCTGTCTTGCCTGTACGATTTCCCTCTTTCTTGTCTTGGATAAGAACTGGTCTGTGGAAATATTGAAGTAATTGCAGACTGTATTCTGAATGCGGTTGATGGTAATCTCAACCTTGTGGTCGGTAACAATTTTGTCGACAAGATTGCGCGCAAGATCCAGAGTGATCTCTTTTCGACCAAATGTGGCGCTGGCAATCAGTGAGAAGAGTGTACCTTCAAGCTCACGAATATTGGTCTTGACCTTTTTTGCAATGAATGATAACACCTCATCCGGAATCTTTACCCCCTCTCTCTCGCTCTTTGACTTAAGAATCTCCAGACGGGTGTTGTATGAAGGCATTTGAAGCTCTGCAGAAAGCCCCCATTTGAAACGGGACAACAGACGCTGCTCAAGCCCTTGCAGATCCACAGGCGGTTTATCCGATGTGAGAATAAGCTGTTTTCCGCTCTGGTGAAGATAGTTGAATATATGGAAAAAGGCATTTTGGGTCCCTTTTTTATCTGCAAATTCGTGTACATCATCAATAATCAATACATCAATGAGCTGATAGAATCTTAGAAAATCAGCAACACGTGTATTGTTGTTGTTACTCTTTGCAGAACAAGCCGCTGAGGCATACTGGTTCTGAAAAATATTAGCCGAAACATAGAGCACTACTTTTTCCGGATACTTCTCCTTAATAGCGATACCAATGGCCTGAGCAAGATGGGTCTTACCAAGTCCGGGTCCTCCATAAATAAATAGCGGATTAAATGTGCTCCTGCCAGGATTGATGGAGATGTTCATACCTGCGGCACGGCCGAGACGGTTACACTCCCCTTCAATGAAATTGGCGAATGAGTATTGCGGGTTTAGTTGAGGATCAATTTTGAGTTTTTTCAGCCCGGGTATAATATAGGGATTACCATTATAGTTCTGTCCCACCTCAGGTACGGGAATCTCGTCGTTATGATAGGTCTTGCTATTTTGTTCCGGAAGACGTACCTGTTCCCCTTCTACCACAGTTACCGCATAAATCAATGTGACTTGAGGTCCAATCTCACGACGTAGCACAAGATTTAATACATCAATATAATGCTCTTCAAGATATTCTCTGAAAAAATGAGAGGGAACAGCAAGTGTGATTGTTGAATTCTCGAGTGAAACCGACCTTACAGGGCGAAACCAAGTGTCATATTGCTCCTTCGGGATAATGTCCCGTATGATCGATAAGCACCTGTTCCAGACATCTATGTGGTTGGACAAACTCATTTAAAAAAATAATAGGATTATTCTACTCTTGTGTTTAGCCGTCGTTAGGGCTTACAAAATTGGTAAAAAAAAAAGTAATAAAAAA
>Ga0255341_1007210_pt1 | contig 10029 bp, 10 predicted proteins | sample wastewater_treat_8_FD_192418 | JGI IMG/M metagenome (GOLD analysis project Ga0255341, IMG submission 192418) | Wastewater microbial communities from Lulu Island WWTP, Vancouver, Canada - plant12 | ecosystem: Engineered > WWTP > Wastewater > Unclassified | place: Canada: Vancouver, British... | reverse complement strand
CGCTACTTTTTTCTTTCGGAAAACCGTTGAACCAACTGCCCAGAGGCTAAGACCATAAACCATAGCATCTGCCAACATGTCCAATGAATCGGCAACCAAACCCATGGATTTTGAAATAAATCCAGTAGTGATTTCGATTATAAAAAAAGCAAAATTGATAATCAGTACTGTCCAAAGAAGTTTTGACTGTACTGATGGATTGGTTATAAATTCCTCCTGTTTGACGATGGTTGTTTCTTTACGTTCTGAGCCTAAATTTAGTTCATTTAAACGTTTTTCGATTTCCCCACTGTCTTCAGAATGAAAGACTGTGAGATTTCGGTTTTCTATATCGAATATCAAACTTTTAATACTGGATAATCCTTCCAGCTTCATCCTGATTAGTGATTCTTCAGAAGGGCAATCCAGTTTGGAAATCTTATAGGTACTCTTAAACATTATCTATAACTTGCTAATGATAAACAATTGAAATGGCAAGTTACCCTGTTTTTAGGATAACTTGCTATTATTCTAATATTTGTGCTCCCCGTTTTCCATACCAGTTTTTACTCGGTATGTCTTTTCAACATCGGATACATATATTAACCCGTCACCTGAGTGAAGTGTTTTACCATATTCCGAAATGATATTCACTACGGTATTCACCTGTTCCTTATTTACGACAATTTCAATTTTAGCCATTGGGCTATCAGTAATAGAAAAAATCTGAGAAACGAATGCCTTTTCATCCTGAAACTTCCCAGTTCCTTCTGCTGATGAAATTGTAATGTTCTCAAAACCATTATCTTTGAGTTGTTGAACAATTTCATTAACCTTATTTGGTCTTACAATTGCTTTTATTTCTTTCATGATATTTAATTCTAATGTTCGTGTTCGGTTTCCTCTTTTTTCATATCAGCCAGTAAATAGTATGCTGCATTCATCACAACTTGTGTGTTTTCTGGCAAAGAGTTAATCAAATGGATTTCAGTATATCCATCATCTTTAAGTCCAGTAATGACCTCTATCATCCTGAATGCCATTATATGCTCTTCTCCATCATTATCATCATCGTCACCATGGGCATGCCCTTTATGGTTTTCTTCATCCAACTGAGATTTGTCATCCTCATCATGTCCTGCTTGTTCTGATTCGTCTCGCCCATGTTCTCCAATAGCTTCATTATCCAAAATAAAGATGAACGATTTTGTTCCTTCAGTAACAATGGCATCGTTTGGAAGAGTTCGGGTGTATTTTTCATCTGTATGCAAATGACCTGAGATATACATCCCTGAAATGAGGTTGGAAGTTTTATCATTTATCTTTGCATGGATATGAAGTGCCCTTGAACTGGCTTCAAATTCTTTTCCAATAGCAAAGACAGTACCTGTAAGTTCTTCCTCTGGTCTGTTCGAAACAGTAAAATGAACTTTTTGACCTTCCTTTAAAAGGTGAACATCCTTTTCATATATCATAAAGTCAGCATGAATTGAATTATTGTCAGCTATTTCAAATATTATGTCTTTTGAGTCAACATATGTACCTACTTTAATATTAATATCATTCACAAAACCATTAATGGGAGATACGATACTGATGGTACTTGATATCTTCCCATCCTTAACTTCTTCAGGAGAAAGATGAACCATTTGCAAACGTGATTTCAAACCTTCGTATTTAGCTTTTGCTGTATTAAATTCCGATTTCGCCAGTTGGTATTCTTGTCCTGAACCAACATTGTTCTCGAATAATTCCTTTTGGCGTAAATATTCCTGTTCTAAGTATTCAAGGTTATTTGCTATTTCAGCAAAATTCTCTTGAAGAACTATGTAATCAGGATGTTCGAGCACCACAAGTTCTTGCCCTTTAGTTACTTTATCACCATGAAACACTTTAATCTCTTTAACATTACCACCAATAATCGGGGTAATATTGGCTGTACTGGATGGTGGGACTTCTAATTGTCCGTTTGTTTTTACTACCGTTGTTAAATTCCGCATCTGGAATACTCCAAGTTTTAAATTGAGTGCATCCCGTTGTTTCTCATTCAGCATAACCACTCCCTCAGGACTTTGCTCTTCGTGTTCTTCACCTTCAGGAACACCTGTGTTTTTGGAATTGCATGACATAATGGTTACAATGCCAATGAATACTATAAATATTTTTGTTTTCATAACTATTTTATTTTGTTGATTATTTTCCTGTTAAATATTTCAGTTGGGCAGATAATTCAAAGTACTCTGCCTGCTGCATTAAGAAACCCTGTTTTGTGTCGATAGCGGCTTCTACATTCTGAATAAACTGAATGTAGTCTATGTTTCCAAGCCGATATGCCAGTTTCGATGCCTCAATTTGCTCATCCGCTAACGGCAGTGCTTCAGTCTGATAATAGTCAATAACTTGGCTTAGGGCATTAAGTCTGCTAATCTGCTGATTATAAACAGCAGATAATTCCAGTTGTGCTTGTTCATATTGTTGACCCACAATCTGGAAATCTATTTTCGATGCTTTATTTTTACCAGATTGAGAAAAGAAAACCAATGGAACAGAAATACCTGCTTCCCATCCATAAAAACCTGAATTGCCATCAACTGCTTGCACTTTGTATCCCAAGCTAAACTTTGGTAAGATATTTGACTTCTCTGCTTTCCATGCTAATTCAGCAACATCGACTCCTGTTGAATAATAATTAAGTAACGGACTTTCATCCAAAGAATCACTTTCGGAAGAATTATTAAATACATGCCCTCCTAAATTCTGGATGTTAACATCGACAGCTTTCGGATATAATAAATATTGATTAAGAAGTTGTAAAGTTGCCAAATACTTACTCTCAGCTTTCTTAATATTAACCTGTAATTCTTTGTACTTGGCTGCTGCCGAGAGATATTCAATTTTGGAAGTTGCCTGTGTCTTATACCTTAACTCAGCAGCTTTTTGAAAAGCGGTATACAAAGTATCAAGTTGGTTGAAAAGCAACCATTGCTTCTTAGCAAAGACAGCATTGTACCATGCCAGACTAACATCACGGGCTAATGCGTACTCAGCAAGATTCATGCCTGACATAGCTTGCTGATTTTTAGCATTGTATAAATTACTCTTTGCAAAAATGCCAAATACATCAATGTTCGACTGTTCAATCCCAATCTTATTTTGAATACCGAGTGAGTTGTTGGAGACTTCTTCTTTACCTGTATAAATCGAGGTTGAACCCAATTCATAAGCAGTAGCTTTTAATGCTTTTTGTTTGTCAACTTCCAAACTGGCTGCTTTGATAGAAGGGTATTTTTCATATGCCCGTTCGATTGCCTGTTGCAATGTTATCGGTGAATCCTGTGCTTCAACTCTACCTGAAAATATGAAAAGAGTAATAATGAATATCGCTGGTAATCCAACCTTTCCTATTCTTGGAAGCCTTCTGTCATTTTTTTCAGATTCGACAAACTTATATAGAATGGGTAGCACGATAAGAGTTAGCAATGTTGATGTTAGCATACCACCAATCACAACAGTTGCTAAAGGTCGTTGCACTTCTGCGCCTGCGGAAGTTGATATTGCCATTGGTAAAAAGCCAAGAATATCAGTAGAAGCAGTTAACAAGATTGGACGTATTCGTCTAATCGACCCTTTTTTAATGATTTCATTAATTTGGAGTTTCCCTTCCTCTTTTAGTTCGTTAAATCCACTAATCAATACCAATCCATTTAGTACTGCAACACCAAACAGGACAATAAAACCAACCCCAGCAGAGATGCTAAATGGCATATCCCGAAAAAACAACGAAAATACTCCACCCACTGCGGCAAAAGGAATTGCCACATAAATCATGAGTGTTTGTTTAAGCGATTTAATAGCAAAAAACACCAACATAAAAATTAATGCCAAAGCAAGGGGAACTACAAGAGACAACCTTTTTGAAGCACGTTCGAGGTTTTCAAAAGCACCACCATATCGAATATAATAACCTGTCGGTAATACAAGTTTTTCATCTAAAGTTCTTTGGATTTCTTCCACAAGAGATTTAACGTCCCTTCCTTCAACATTTATCCCAACATAAGTTCGCCTGTTGGTATTATCACGACTTATTTGCATGGGACCCTGCTGGTAACTGATTTCAGCAACTTCTTTCAATGGTATTTGATTGCCATCTGGGAGATTAACGAATAAATTTCGGATATCGTCAATACTTGTTCGGTGTTCCTCATCCAATCTCACCACAAGGTCAAACATCCGCTCACCTTCGTATATACTTCCTGCCACACCACCACTAAAAGCAGACTCAATTATTGTATTTAGGTCTTTTATTGTCAAATTATAAAGACCGAGCTTATTGCGGTTGTAATTAACAGTTATCTGAGGTAATCCTCTTGTAGCTTCAGCTTTAAGACCAGCTACACCATCAATACCCGAAATTAATCCAGAGATTTCTTCGGCTTTATCAGCAAGCATTTCCAAATCGTCACCATAAAGTTTAACAGCAACATCTTCTCGGATACCAGTCAATAATTCATTGAAACGCATTTCAATAGGCTGGGTAAATTCAAAGTTTATTCCTGCCAAAACACTTACTTTTTCCTTGACTTTATCAATTAATTCCTCCTTTGAATCGGCTTTCGTCCATTCCTCCTGAGGATTCAATATCACAAAAATGTCAGCGATGTCTATTGGCATTGGGTCCATTGGTAAATCTGCTACCCCAATCCTGCTTTGAACACTTTCTATTTCATCAGGAAAATTCTCCAAAACAATTTGTTCCAACCGAGTAGAGGTTTTTATGACCTCGGTTAAAGAAGTCCCCGGTTTCAGAAACGCTTGAAAAGCGAAATCACCTTCATCGAGTTTGGGAATAAATTCAGCACCCATACGTGTAAATAGAAAACCACCAGAAATTAATAATGCAACAGCAATAGCGATTACGATACGACTTCTTTTAAGTGCCCAATCAATCATTGGACTGTATATCTTTTCAAGTAAACCAATTAGTTTATCCCCCCAAGATTTTTTATCCGTTTTAGGCGGTTGAAGAAATAGGGATGCCATCATTGGAATGTAAGTAAGGCACAAGACTACAACTCCCAGAACGGCAAAACCAAATGTCATTGCCATAGGAATGAACATCTTACCTTCAACGCCTTGAAGTGCCAATACTGGTATAAAAACAATGAGGATGATTAACTGACCGAAAAATGCTGAATTCATCATTTTACTTGCAGATGAGTAGGCAATCTCATTACGTTTTGATTGGTCGAGTTTTGTGCCAATTAAATTTTTCTTGTGCAGATAGAAAATCATACTTTCAACGATAATGACTGCCCCATCTACCAGTATTCCGAAATCAAGTGCTCCCAAACTCATTAGATTTGCCCATACTCCAAAAATATTCATCATGATAAATGCAAATAGCAATGCGAGTGGAATGGTCGATGCCACGATTAAACCACCTCTGAGGTTTCCTAAGAATATGACCAGAACAAATATTACAATAAGTGCACCTAACGAAAGATTTTCGGCAACAGTAGAGGTTGTACTCTTTATGAGTTTGCTGCGGTCGAGAAAAGGCTTTATGACAACACCTTCAGGCAATGATTTCTGAATTAAGGTAATTCGTTCTTTCACTGCCTTAATTACATCGTTAGAATTCTCCCCCTTCAACATCATCACAATTCCACCAACTGCCTCACCTTTGCCATTTTTCGTAAAAGCACCATAACGGACAAAACTTCCATAATTTACTTCAGCTACATCCCTTATAAATATTGGTTGTCCATCTATGTTTGCTACCAAAGTGTTTTTAATATCATCAAGAGACCTCATTAAACCTTCACCCCTGATAAAATTGGCTTGAAAGTTCTTCTCAATATATGCACCACCAGTATTCTGGTTATTTTCTTCAAGGGCGTTGAATACATCGGATATCGTCAGTCCCATACTTCTGAGTTTATCAGGATTAATAGAGACTTCGTATTGTTTACCTCTGCCGCCAAAGGAGTTTACTTCCACAACTCCCGACACCATAGCCATTTGTCGCTTTACAATCCAATCTTGAATGGTTCGGAGTTCCATATCGTCATAAATTGTATCGAAATCGGGATGCACTTCCAGCGTATACTGATATATTTCCCCTAACCCTGTGCTGATTGGTGCTATGAATGGTTCTCCAAAACCTTCTGGGATTTTCTGCTTCACCTCAGCTAATGCCTCGCTTACCAATTGTCTGGGAAGATATGTTCCTGCACGTTCTTTAAATACAATCGTCACAACAGAAAGTCCAAACCTTGATATACTACGTATCTCAGTAACATCGGGAAGGTTAGCAACTGCCAGTTCTACCTGATAGGTAACGAACTGTTCGATGTCTTCTGTACCTAAATTTGGTGCAGTAGTGATAACCAAAACCTGATTATTTGTGATGTCAGGCATGGCATCAAGCGGCACTTTGGAAATGGAAAATATTCCACCAATAATTAAGCCTAATGTCATTAGACCTATAAGTGCCTTATTCTTTATTGAAAAAGATATTATTTTATTTATCATTTTATTTACTTGGCTTATTAATTAATAATAAGGTAATTATCTCCATGAGGTTAATCAAAGTAGACTAATTAATTGCACAGTATCATCTAAAATAAATGATACATGAGCTTGTTACTTAATTAAGTTGAAAGTATGAATGGATTAAATTTTGGGAGGTTGCCAGATTGAGGCTACAGGACTTGAGTATGCAGATTCTATAAAGCTATTGTCTAAAGGATTTTCTGCCAAAATGGTTAAAACTACATTATAAAATGAAGGGAAAGAAAGTGTTTGGCAACAATGACAAAAACAAAAGGGGGTACATAAATCAACATCATTGGTTTGATTTGCGTTTTGTTCTGACAATTCCAAGGCAATATTATTAGAATTTATGGCATGAATATCATTGCAGGGCATGGCTGTTAAAACCACTATATACACTGATAATATCATTGCTGCGTACTTCACTAAACCCGATTTATTTCTTATTAGGAATACAACAGCAAAAATATAGTAAAGTTCATGCAACTGGGTTGCAAAGATTATTTGCTACAAACCGAACAAATACCTTTCACCACCATATTAACGCTTTCAAGAGAAAAACTACTGGGAAGATTTATATTTGGTACAGAAATGTCGTTTAAACAATATGTTTGATTGCAATGCGTGCATAAAAAATGAACATGGAGGTCATCTGGATGGCATTCACAAGAATCTTTGCACAGAGCATACTTTATTGAACCTGTACCGTCATCAATACTATGTATCAGTTTATTCTTTTCAAATGTTTTAAGTGTACGGTATAAAGTTGCCTTATCAGCCTTTTCGAATTTGTTTTCTAATTCTGGTAAACTAATTGCTGTACTTTGCTTGGTCAATACCTGTAATACCAACTGTCGCATTGCGGTTGGTTTAATATTTTTTGCGTTGAGCTTACTGTCTATATCTTTTTGCATTGCAATTATGGATGTCCTATAAAGCAATAATTTAGCAAAAGTACACAAAATTCCAGTGAGAAAATTTCAGCACACCTGAGATTGATGAGGGATATGATAGAATAATTTCTCACTCTAATAAGGGTAAGCAAACGGAGGGAATTATGATATTAAATAACTGGGGAGGTCGTATGTATTGATATACAAAAATCCCCCGATAATTATTTGGGGGATGGTTCATTCCTGAAGTATGAATACATTTTTTAAAAACTCAACATATCATACGTTTCCATCAACTCTTCCTTGGCAATACCCAAATATCTCCGTGTCACAGCAGGATTCGAATGATTAAACAGTTGGCTTAACTTCACGAGTGACAGTTCCGCATTTGACCCAGAACGGTTAAAAATTTCCCTTCCAAATGCCTTCCTGCAACTATGTGTACTGAAGTTCTTGATTTTAAGATTGTACTGTTTCTTCAAATCCTTCAAAATCACATTAAGCCGTTGTAGACTGTAAACAGTTCCCTTCTGACTGATAAACATGAAATCATTCAAGCTGGCTGGCTTAATTTTGTTGTAGCAATCCGATATGTGCTTTTTTAATTGCACATTTATTCGAATGTCCCTTCTCTTCTTGGTTTTCTTCTCGATAAGCTGGAATTCATCTTTGCCAAGCAAATCTTCCCATCTTAATTTGAGAGTATCACTGGCACGCAAACCAAAAAAAACAGAACAAGCTATGTAAAGTGAGATGGTATATTTTTCATCGGCATATAACTTCCGTATTAGGTTCATGGCTTCATTCCATTCCAGATAATCTGCTGTTGTACTTGAAAATTTGGCACTCATATTATTTCAGTTATGTGGTTTTTAAATCAAAAGTGAATGTCGTCTTTAGCCTATCCTTGACAAAATCAATTTAATCCTCTGAATATCATATCTTTGAGCATATTCAGTTCTTGACAATAGTGAATATTTTTCTTGATGTCCAAATCGTGCTCTAATTGCTTCTGTCGTTATCATAACTTCAAATTAATTTACGGAGAAGGATTGAAATTTATATTTCTTCAATTCATCATAATTGTGGATAGCTTCCCGCATGGGAACTGCATTAAAATCAATAAGGTTACTCCCATCAATGAACAAAATCAGCATACAGGCTTCATTATAATCATGCTCGGAGTAAATGATTTGATGTCTAATTACAATCTTACTCTTCATTGAACAGTCCATTATTATGGACAAATATACAATACAAGTTTGTTCTCTGGTAATTCATCGTCATAAATCTGTCCATTTTCATGGACAATAATTACCTTTACATCAAATTTTTATCAATGAAACCGAAGCCAGCAAGCAATACCGAGCCAAATCAGCCAGAAAAACTGTATCAGCCACCCAAGGCTATCGCTCCAGAAGACAAGGCATTTATGTTAACTATTGGGCAGCGACTTCTTGATTTACAAAGACAGGCAGGTATCAGTACTGTGGAACTATGCCGAAGATTGTCGATTTCGAGATATACGTATCTTTTGATTTCCACTGGTCGGGTTTATTGGAATTCAGAGAAAGTATTGAAACTGATTAAATACTATGGTCTGGATGCAACGTCATTTTTCAAATCCCTGTAGCATTTCTCCGATTTCCTAATTTTAAAATCACATTGATTCGCTACATGTGGGCACGAAAAAGCCAAAATATCGCTGAAAATCTCCTCGTTCAGCGTCAAAACATCCATTTAATGACGATTCCTGAACTGAGAATGGTACAATAACAAGGCAATCTGGAACTCAATTAGTACCAGATTTGATATTTAAAGTATATCATAATCCACCTTTTAAGGTATTTATGAAGAAACGAAAATCTATATGTCAAAACGAAAAATTCCAGATTACCATTCAAAGAGATTTGAAGATATTACAGGCTTCGTAAGGAATTACCGTATTAACGATGGATTGACTCAAGCTGAATTCAGTGACATGTCAGAAACACATTTTAATACTGTGCAGAGATTTGAGGCTGGTAATAAAAATATTACACTCGTCACACTCTTCAACTTTATTGATGCTATGGATATGACACTTTCGGAGTTTTTCGAAGGAATGGAATAGGCTCTCAACACTCATTTATTCTGTCATACGAATTATTTCCCCTATTTTCCTTTGGTTTGTCCAAATTATTACAGAAATTCGGAAGTGCACCTAACAGTCCCTGAACTACCTGAATATATAATAATTAAATCATCTACGATATGATTACCGATTTTGAAACCAACAAGGTTTTCCTCAGCGCATTACTTAAAACTAATAAGTATGCATCTTTTGGGAAAGAACTGGATAGAATTCTGGAAAAACATAGCATTAAACCCGAATTCATTGAAAATACACGTGATATATGGTGCAGGGACTATATGCCTATCCAAATTGGTGAAAAAGAATATGTGCAGTTTAAATACTTTCCCGACTATTATGTCAACCATAAGTATATTAAACGACTGACAATTCAAGAGGAACTACAATACCTCACACCCGACAATATTAAATTGATTGATTTGATAGTTGATGGTGGCAATATTGTCAAGTCGAAGAATAAAGCTATCA
>Ga0255341_1007202_pt1 | contig 10033 bp, 7 predicted proteins | sample wastewater_treat_8_FD_192418 | JGI IMG/M metagenome (GOLD analysis project Ga0255341, IMG submission 192418) | Wastewater microbial communities from Lulu Island WWTP, Vancouver, Canada - plant12 | ecosystem: Engineered > WWTP > Wastewater > Unclassified | place: Canada: Vancouver, British... | reverse complement strand
AAGTGCGAAGCTGTCGAGGAAACAAAAAACAAGTGCGAGGTACAGCGTGGCGGTCACTCTGCGTTTGCTGAAACCTTTCTCTTCCAGCCATCGGGGCAATGCTAAAAAGCAGCGCGCGCTCAACATGATGAGAAAGGGGGTCATGCAGTAATAGAAGCGCGGCCCGAAGATAAGGTCTTGGTGATAGTAAAAAAAATAGCCCCCGGCGACCAGCGCCGACCCGGCTAATCCCAGATATTCCCAGGTGACCAGACGGAATGACGAGAAGAGCGCCATATACGCGACGATGAAGACAGGCAGAAGCGACGGCAGGGGCCACTCAAAGAGATATTGATTAAGGCCGATCAGGTTGTTGCTGGTGTTAATGACCCCCCCCTTAAGGGTGTGAGGTGGTCCCCCCTGCGCGCTTCCCAAGAATCCCATGGTGGCGTATTTTTTTTGATAGCCGAACAGAAGCGGGCTCCCGTTGGTAAGCTGGTTGTACAACAGAATCAGCAGCGCCATCGCCAGCAGGCCGGACAGAAAGGCCGCCGGATGTCCCAGGGGCACCTCCCGGTTTTTGGCCCGCAGCATGAGGTAACAGATAAACGGGAAGCCTAAGGCAATGGCGTCGAGGGGGCGGATGATGATGGCGTAACCCAGCGCGAGACCGGCAATCAGGGCATGCGCCGGGCGTCGGGACGCAAGACTGCGCTGTAGAAAGTAGAGAAACAGGAGCAGGAAGAGCAGCGTCGATGTGTGGTTCATGTGGCTGGCGGACATGAAGAGAAAGAAGGGGGAAGAGAGCAGCAGCAGCGAAGACAGGTAGGTTGTGCCCCGGTCCTGATAGGTGTTTTTGACCAGGAGATAAAAGAGGGCGAGTGAACAGGTCCCGGCCAGAGGGCCGATCAGCCACGGCACCCCGCACCGCAGTCCGACCATGAGCAGCAGAGCGTGGCCGGGCGGATATTGGGAATACCACCTGCCGTCATTAATGACGTGTAAATAGTTGAAGAAGTCCTTGTGGGGAGGGGATGAGACAGAGAGTTTTCCCGACAAAAATATCTTTGCCTGAAAGAGCTGGGCAATGCTGTCGCAGACATGAGGAATGCCGTCCAGGACCGCGCCGGCGATAAGCGCGGTAATGAGAAAGCAGAGGGTAAGGAGAGAACCTATGAAATAAACCTCCTTCCAGCGGGAGAAGCGCGACTGGATCTTTTCGACAACCAGCACAATGCCGGAAGGGATATCTTGAAAACAATACCGGCAATAAAAAAGCGCACCGAGGGTGATGAGCAGGATCAACAATGCATCAAAAGGAGAGTACCCCAGAAATGAATCGGGGGAACGGGTAAAGCTGAGTTGCGCCCAGCGCAAAGGGACGATGCTGAAAAGGAAGGTCAGGAGCAGCAGGGTCCACCCGGCGAATGTATGAAGGCGGCCGGATGTGCCGCGGTAGTGAGACCGGAGGGCCAGGAGGGGCAGCAGGATAAGCAGTGCCAGGGCGGTCTGCACGCTCCACAGACAATCAGCGGCGCGTGCCAGGATCGCTCCGGTTTGGTCGATGACGCTCCGGAAGAAAGGCTGCCCGCGCAGCATGAGCAGAACCAGCGCCGCAGCGATGAGGAGCGAGGGCCACATCCATGCAGCATCGGAATTTATCGGCTGTCGCGTCCTTCCCTTTTCATCGGGAGGGATGCCCCGGGGGCCTGCATGGAGGGCTGATTGATTCATGAAGCGTGTTCAGTAGTGACCGGAACAAGATACGTATGCTTTTATTTTATAAGGATGCGCCAGAATACTCCACAGCTCTGCTGCGGGATAATCCACTTAACTTGTTGTGACGCAGTTCCTTTCGGGGAACCGGTTGAACGCCTGCCGGACACGCGGTAACGCGGGTGGTGCCTTTTTCAGCGCTGCCGGTCCGGCTCAAAAAGTTTGCTGCGCACCAGTTTCATGGAGTGGGCGAGGTACCTCACCAGGGTGAAGAGAGTTTTCATGCCATACACGATGCTGTTGGTGAGATTGATGGAGGATGCCTCGTCGAAATACCGCACCGGGACCGGCACATCCCCGATTTTAAACCCGAAGTACACCGCCTGGGCCAGAAATTCCGAATCAAAGACAAATCCGTCGGAATTGTTGTGATAGGGGATGGTCTCCAGCACCGCGCGGGTGTATGCCCGATAGCCGCTGTGAAAGTCGGCGACGTTCTGCCCGAGCACGATGTTTTCTATGAGGGTCAGCAGGCGGTTGCTGAAGTACTTGTATTTGGGCATTCCGCAGGCCAGGGTTTCTTTCCTGGTGCGGATGCGCGAGCCGAGTATCACATCGCAGATGCCCTTTTCCAGGAACCCGGTGATGTAGGGAATGAGCCTGCTGTCGTACTGGTAGTCGGGATGAATCATCACTACAATATCCGGCCTTCTTTTCAAGGCTTCGTCGTAACAGGTTTTCTGGTTCGCGCCATATCCGCGGTTTTCAGAATGGACAATGACGGTGAGTCCCAACCTCCGGGCGATTTCAACCGTGCGGTCACGGCTCGCATCATCGACCAGAATAATCTCATCCACCACACCCGGAGGGATGTCATGGAAGGTTTTTTCCAGGGTTTCTTCCGCGTTATAGGCAGGCATTACGATAATAATCTTGCTTTTTGCCCCTGCTGCTTGCATGATTGATTTCCTGATCCGGCTGCAGTGGAATGGGAGTGAAGAACATCCATGCGAAAAACGTGACGCACCATATCACAAAAATAAAAAAAACTAAATAGATATTCAGGGCCCGCAGTCGATAGTCCACGGGGAATACAGAGGAAAGAATAAAGGTCAAGGGCAGGCCTTCTTTTTTTGTGGATTCGCGCGGCGCTCCCTGTTTGCAAGAGTGATATTGTTTAAACTTTATTTATATGGTATAAAACCCTCCGATTGCTGACTGATACCGCCATGAGAACCGGCCGCCATGTATATTTATAATTTCTATGTTTCCTTCGGCTTCTTTTGGAAGATTTTCATCGTATTAGGCGTATCCATCTTTTCGGGACTGGTGCTGTCCCTGGCTTATCAGATGGGCAATCGCGAAAGTCAGCAGTCATCGCAGCCGTACAGCTGGTTTATCCTGATAATGCCCTCGATGATTGCCATAATTATTTTCCTGGTGGGAGACAATTTTTTGCGGGCGGTCTACCTGCTGGGTGCAACCACCCTGATCCGCTTCAGAAACCCGGTAAAGAACCCGCTTACCACGATTTTTGTGCTGGCAACGGTGGGGACGGGGGCATGCGTGGGATTCGGCCTGTACGCGGGATCAATCGCGCTTGCGCTCACCTGCATGCTTATTATTAGGGTGAGCTGTTTCTGGAACACGACCGGCGGCGGCGCCGACCGGGTGCTCTACCTCGACTGCCCCTCTTCCCGGCAGCCCGAGGTGATACTGCAGGAATTAAAACAACAGGTGACGAAATGGTCGCCGCTCAGCCTGGAGACCGCTCCCGGGGGGGACCGTCTCTATTATGCCTACACGGTGGAGCTGAGCGGAGCCCCCGCAGCCGCTGCCATCATCAGCAGATTCAGAAGCGCCGGCATCGCCGCGCATATTATTGAACCCCGGGGAATGGAGGAATTTTGAAGCGTCTGATGCTGTCGTTCCGTCCCCGGTATGAATTGAAGTACATCATTTCCTCAGAGGTCGCTCATGCCATTGAAGGCAAGCTCACCGGCTATTGTGAGCATGACGCTCATGGCCGGGAGGGCTGCTACATCAACGAGACCCTTTATTTTGATTCACCCGCTCTTGATTTTTATTTCCAGAAAGTAGAGGGCATCAAGCTGAGAAGAAAAGTGAGGATTCGGAGGCACGGGGACGCCGGCCCCTGGGAAAGGGCCTTTGTGGAAATCAAGCGAAGGAACGGCCAGTATATTGAGAAATCCCGCTTTTCCTTGCCCGCGCCGCTGCTGCCCCTGCTCTTTGACCGCTCGCAACGGCAGGCAATCTGCGACTCCCTGACCCCGGGAGAGGTCCAGGTGTACAATGAGGTGAGCGCCCTGTCCCGGCTGCTTCATCTGCGGCCGGTTATTTTCATCCGCTACCAGCGAAAGGCCTTTTGGGCAAAGGGGGATGAGCGCCTGAGAATCACCTTTGACTCGAACATAAGCTATGACGTGGCGAACCACGATTGCCTGTCCCCCCTGACTAATACCCAGCCCCTGCTCGAGGGGGATCAGATCGTGATGGAAGTTAAGGCGAACGGGAGGATCCCTTTCTGGGTGCTTGAGCTCATCAAGGAGTGCGGGTGCCGGATGGTGAGATTTTCCAAATATTGTCTGGGGGTTCAGCGGTCGCAGGAGCTGCGGGGCATGTACCTCAATTACGCCGGAAAAGAGACTGCGCCTCCGGCACCATGAGGGGCACAAACGCTAAAGGAGAAAAGCTGTGGATTCAGCACTAACCGGTTATTTCAATTTTGCACAGATTACCCTGGCAAGCCTGGTCATCATTCTTATTCTCAGCACCGTCCTCTGCACGATCATCTCCCTCGTGTACCGGATGTGCATCCGGGGCACCTCCTATTCGGCAAGCTTTCAGCAAACCATTATCCTCATCGGGGTAATTGTGTCGGTGATTATGTTGATTATCGGGAGCAACATCGCGCGGGCATTCTCACTGGTCGGCGCGCTGTCCATCATCCGTTTTCGGACCGCGATCAAGGACCCGCTGGATGTGGGCTACCTGTTTTTTTCCATGGCGGTGGGCATGGCCTGCGGGACCCAGTTCTACGGCATAGCGGTCATCACCACCTTCTTCATCTCCGCGGTGATCCTGCTCCTTACCGCCACCAACTTCGGCAGCCGCCAGGTTCTGGAGTATTTTCTGGAGATACAATTTTTCAGCGGGACCGATCCGGGGACGCTCATGGCCGAGTGCCTTGACAAGTTCACCGCGCGCTCGGTCTGCAACCGCATCGAGACGGTCATGGGAGGAGCGCTGCTTGAAGCAAGCTATACCCTGCAGCTCAAACCGGCGGCTTCGGAAAAAGAGTTCCTGAATACCCTGCGCGAAATTAACGGGAATAACAAGGTGAGGTTGATCTTTAAGTCCCCCAGGTTCGAGATATAGCGGTGCTTGGTCCACAGATCCCTCTCAGCAAAAAAAAACAATTCTGCTGCAAGCTTGTCATCCTCCTGGCCGTACTGGTTATCACCGGGCTTGCGGCCCTCGAATACCGCTGCTCCCGGGTATTCGCCGGCATTCCCTACCGGGACCACATCCGCGCCTATCTGAAAAACATCGTGTGGAGAGGGATGTTCGTCAATCCGGTGAAGAACATCGTTTTCACCCGGGAAGAAAACCTTGCCACGACCAGGCTGCCGGTATGGGAGATCCGGCTTTCGGGGAAAAAGCTTGCCGCGCTCAACAATGATCTTCCCCTGAGCGGCCGCACCTACCAGTCGGGAACCCTTCTCATTAATGGGAAGCCCTACCCGGCGCGATTCCGCTTCCGGGGCGACGGCTTCTGGCACTGGCGCAGCAAGCAAAAGTCGTGGAAGATCCAGTTGCGGCAGGGCGCGCGCTATGAAGGGAAGAGGGAATTTAATCTGATCAACCCCCGCTGCACCACCACCCTGGTCTGGCCGATCACTGCCTATGTCGCGCGGGCCATGGGCCTGGAGACGCCGGTGCTGCAGCACGTCCATGCCCGTCTCAACAACCAGTATCTGGGGGTGCTCTATCTGGTGGAAAATTTCGACCATGATTTTACCGCGTTGCACGGCCTCCCCGAAGGCGCCCTTTACAAGGACGAGGCATTGGGCGGTCCTCCCTTCCAGGATTCATGGAAACGGATCGACGACTGGAAGATCAGGCCGCCCGATGTGAAGCAGGAGCATCAGGCAGGCGCCCATCCCGGGGAAAAGTATGAAAAGCATTTAACCGATTACCTACAGTGCGTTGCCATTGAGGATAACCGGGAATTTTACCGGCGGCTTGAAGAACTGGTCGATATGGATAAGTATCTCCGATGGTGGGCGCATGCCACCCTTTTCCTGGATTCGCACCAGGATCGCGTGCACAACAACCGGCTGTATCGCAACCCCGCCTCGGCCAAACTTCAACCGATTCCCTGGGACATGACCATTAATTACGAAAGGAAGCCGGACGACGGCATTGACCTCGCTACCAATCCGGTTACCGAGCGGCTCTTACAGTCACCCCGGTATGTTCACCGCAGAAATGAGATCCTCTGGGAGGCGCTCCAGGGGCCCGCGGAGGGCGACAGTCTGGTGCGGTGGTTCGACCGCACGGTCGATCTTATTCGGCCCGACATGCACAGCGATCCCTACAAGGATTCATTGCAGATGCTCTTTCCCATCTTCATGATCCTTTCGGAGAAATATGTCTTTTCCATGGCCAATCTTCCGGTCACCAATGACATCTTTGAAAACGATGTGCAGGTTATACGAGCGTTCCTGAAAGCCCGGATGACCTACCTCGCGCGCCTGCTCTCGGCGACGGAGGCGAAGCTGACCCTCCGCGCTCCGGTGGAAAAGGAAATGCCGCTTCCGGCGCCGTTTTCGCCGGCCGGGGTGATCGGCGTTGAGGTGGGGGGAGAATCAGGACTGCAGACGGAGGCAATCAGGGTGCATATTGCCGGAGCCGGTTCGCCCGGCGGTGAGCCGGCGGTTTTTTACGGAGATGCCGGCGCGCCGGTCAAAACAGCGGGTAGGTGCGAAGGACGGGGGGATGCCGGGGAAAACGCTGTTTATGTGTTTCCGGTACACGAGCTTTTGCTTCCCGGCAGGCAGCCGCGGCCGCCTTTCGGATCCGAACCGGTCGGATTTTCCTTTATCCTTGCCGAGCCATCATCCGGCGGCGACGCGCCGGCCATACTGAAGGTCGAACTGCAGGGCATGCACCCGTTCACCCGCCGGCCGGTTTTCCTGGAATGTTCCGGCTTCTCGCCTGCCCAAGCCGGCGCTTCGGTTCCCCGGGGGACATTTTTGCCCAAGGCGCGGCCCCCGCGCGAAATCGTCTGGAGCGGGCGGCAGAGGATGGACCGGGATGTTCAAGTGGACAAAGATGAGATGCTGATTATTCGTCCCGGTACCCGGATAGAGATTTCGCAGCGAGCTTCCATTCTAGCCTATGGGAAAATAGTGGCGGCCGGCACGGCGGCTTCTCCTATTATATTTACCCGGGCTCCGGGTGCCTCCTCCTGGGGATCGGTGGCGGTGCAGGGTGCGGGCGCGCACGGCTCGGTGTTTGAGCACTGTATATTTGAATACGGGAGCGATAGTGAAATGGCCGGTGTGGTTTACAGCGGGGCGCTCTCGATTTACAACGCGGACGCGACTATCAGCAACTGCCGGTTCCGCTTCAGCCAGGGGGATGACGGGTTAAACACCAAATTTTCGCGCACCGATGTGGTAGATTCCAGCTTCATTGATAATAAAGCCGACGGGTACGATCTGGATTTTTCCGGCGGGCTTATCGCGCACAACCTGTTTGAAAGAAACGGCGACGACGGGATTGATTGCGGAACCGCCCATCCCGTCATCAGGGATAATCGCGTCGTAAGCTCGGGAGACAAGGGCATTTCCATCGGCGAGCGGTCACGACCCGTGGTGGAAGGTAATGTTATTGCCCATTGTAATGTGGGGATTGCCGTCCAGGGCCGGTCGGAGCCGATGATACGGAACAATGAATTTCGCTCCAACACCCTTGCGGTAAGCGTCTATCAGAAGAACAAGATTTTCGGCGGGGCGCAGGTGACCATTCGCGAGAGCCGGTTTTACCATAATCAGCGTGATGCGGAGGCTGATCCGGCCTCTTCCGTCTCCCTGGCGGCATGTGAGACGGACCGCGAGCGGTTGCAAGGCGACGAAAACGGTTCCTTATGAAGCTTTGGTCCTGGGCACTATTTCTGGTTACGGCTTTCTCATGCATTCTCCCGGTGCCGGCGCACGGCGCGGCAGGGGATGGCGGATCAGGCAGTTTGATGGTTACCGGGCATATCTACCTGCCCTGGCGGGAGCCTCGTGACATAGGGGTGGATCGCGAATTTGTTGAAAAGGGGATTCCGCTTATCAATGGCATCCATCCCGATTTCGTGGTGTTCACCGGTGACCTGATCTATCATCCAAAAGAAATGGTTCGAGAGCAACTGGAGTATGTGATCGATCACGTGTTCAATAAGATTGAAACGAAAATTTACTGTAACGCCGGCAATCACGACACCTGGTGGCTTCCGTATCCCCCGGCCGTTGAACTCTTTGAAAAACTTATTAATCCCCTCCGCTTCTCCTTTGAGCACCAAGGGTCGCTTTTTCTTTTTCTATCCCTCTATGAGCCCTTTCCTCACGTGGAGGGGGAAGGGGTCACGTTCCCCCTCCGACGGGTTTGGGATACATTTGACACCGCCGCATCCCGTTCCTTTCTGGCCGGATTGAGGCAGGAGCTTGAGGGGCCCTATGATCATATCTTTATTTTTGTTCATATTCCGCCGATCAGTGATCATCCCATCGGTTACTATTGGAGCTGGTTTATCGTGCCGCTTCTGTCATCATTGAAGCAGGATGTCTTCATCTTTTCCACCTTGCAATCGGTTAAAAACGGACTGTTGCCTCACCAGTCGGTGCGTTACAAAAATCTGCGCTTTTATTGCTGGGCAAGTTATCCCCAGGGGAGCTATATCGTTCATTTTGACAAGGATAGTGTCCGGGTGGATCTGCGGCAGGGGGACAATTTTATTCCGGCCCGCATGCAAGAGGTGGATTTCCAGCCGTCCACCCGATACTCGATGCTCGCCGCTTATCTGCGACTGCTCAGGCAGCGCGCGGAGAGAAAATGGAACTACTGGTTGCATTCCATTAAAGGCGACCGTGCGCAGGAACGTCAGATGAGAAAACACGACCCCACCTGTGCGCGATGCAAGCCGTACGGGTCCTGAGCAGGGTGTTTTTTCCGGGCAATAACTTTTAGCGCTTTGCTCCGGCGCGGGTATCTGCTAATAATGAACCGGCTGAGTTCGCGAGCCGTCAGGACGGATTATTTTTTAATAACCGGGGGGCCGGATGAAGAGTGCAAAAAAGGAGAAGGTCGTCATACTGTGCGGGGGGAGGGGCACCCGTATCAGGGAGGAGACGGAATTCCGGCCCAAGCCCATGGTTGAGATTGGTAACCGGCCCATGCTCTGGCATATCATGAAGATATATTCATTTTATGGCTTCAATGAATTTGTCCTTTGCCTGGGATATAAGGGGGAAATGATCAAGGAATATTTTTTGAACTATGAACTTTTAAATAGTGACTTCACCATCGAACTTGGAGGCAATAAGAAGAACCTTACAATTCATGATTCATACCACAAGGACCGGTGGAAGGTAACACTGGCTGATACCGGACTCAATGCCATGACCGGCTCGCGGGTAAAGGCCATAGAACCTTACATTGACACTGACAATTTCATGATGACGTACGGGGACGGGGTGGCAAATATCGATTTAAACCGGTTGCTGGAATTTCACCTTTTCCACAAAAAGATTGCAACCATTACCGGCGTGAGGCCTCCCTCCCGTTTCGGCGAGCTTATCACCCGCAGGGACGAGGTGACCGAATTCAGCGAGAAGCCCCAGGTGAGGGAAGGGTATATCAATGGGGGATTTTTTATTTTTACGCGAAAAGTGTTTGACTATCTGAGCAGTGGAGAAGACTGCGTCCTTGAAAGGGCACCGCTGGAACGCCTGGCCAAGGATGGACAGCTCAAGGTCTTTTTCCATGATGCCTACTGGCAGTGCATGGATACCCTGCGGGACCTGGATATTTTAGAGCAGGAATGGCAGGGGGGATCACCTCCCTGGAAAGTATGGGACTAGCATGACTGACTTTTGGAAGTGGAGAAATGTTTTCGTGACCGGATGCACCGGGTTCCTAGGGTGCTGGCTGACTGAGCGCCTGGTGAGCGAGGGCGCAAATGTCGTGGGACTGGTGCGGGATTCGGTGCCCGCGTCTAGCTTCTTCCGTTGCAAGCTGGCCGAGCGGATAACTGTGGTAAGGGGAG
>Ga0255341_1007200_pt1 | contig 10034 bp, 9 predicted proteins | sample wastewater_treat_8_FD_192418 | JGI IMG/M metagenome (GOLD analysis project Ga0255341, IMG submission 192418) | Wastewater microbial communities from Lulu Island WWTP, Vancouver, Canada - plant12 | ecosystem: Engineered > WWTP > Wastewater > Unclassified | place: Canada: Vancouver, British... | reverse complement strand
AAATTAGTAAATATTAGCAAAACACCCTTGATATTTTCCTAATAATGGTTATTGCGTGAAGTTGTCAAGGTACATCTATTGTAAAAAAAGAGTTTATGCAGTGGAATCAAAGTTATTTCAAAGGTATTTATTAGGCCATTATATTAAATGCGATTAATCTTTTACATTTATCTTCTGCTAAATGTAAGATTAATAACGTATTTAATATAGATAAGCTCTGTACAGGTTTATATTCAGCATAAGACCGTACTTTTGCATAAAGAATGGTATGCAGGCTTTATCAAGAGAATAGAAAAATGATTTTCATAATTGGGGGAATGGATTTGGAAATAAAAATGCTTGCTGTGAAATTGGAAGGCAACAGGATTGATAGCAGGGATGTACCGAAGATAAGGGGCTATCTGGCAGAACGGTTTCCGCAATATCTTGAGCTTCACAATCATTTGGGAAAAGACAAGTTCAATTACGGATATCCGGTTATCCAATATAAATCCATTGGCGGAGTTCCCAATATCATTGCAATTAATGATGCTTCCAAGATATTGATAGATATATTTTATGATGTAAAGGAAATTGACATGAAGGACAAGGTAATGAGCGTCCTTGAAAAGGGCTATGTATTAAAGACCGGGGAGCTTGGAGTGGAAGATAGGCTCATTGAGTACGAGTTTTTGACACCATGGCTGGCACTGAATCAGGAAAACTATGAAAAGTACGCAAGATCATCGGAGGATGAAAGGAATGTGCTTTTAAAAAAGATCCTTACAGGGAATATATTGTCAATGGCAAAGGGACTGGACTGCTGGGTGGACAAGCCCATTGAGGTACTGATTAAGCTGTCTACGGTGGATGTTAATTATAAGAACAGGAAGATGTCCGGGTTTAAGGGACGGTTTTTGACCAATTTTGCTATACCGGATTATCTGGGGATCGGTAAGTCGGTGTCCAGGGGGTTTGGTACGGTGGTCAGGGTGAAGGATGGAGGTTTTGTGTAGAAGATTAATAAGGAGTTTTCATTAGGAAGATAATTATTAAATAATATAGAAAAAGAGGGAGGAGATATAATGGGATTTTTAACAGTTCTGGAGGTATCTAAAAAGCAGAGTTATATTTTCAAATCCAATAGACTAAGAGAAAACATTGGAGCATCAGAAATAATTGCATATGTCACTGAAGAACTTCCACAGGAACTATATAAAAAATATAAGGGTGAGCATATTAGTTCCGGAGGAGGGAGCAGCATATTTTATTTTCATAACCAAGAGGACAGTAAGAGCTTTTCGAAAGAGTATTCTTTTCATGTTCTCAAAAGATTTCCTTCGTTAGAATTTTTTCTTACCAGTTTTGAATATCATCCTGACAAGGATATAATTATTGACAAAATGCATGAGCTATATGCAAAGCTGGAAAAGAAAAAAGCGAGAAGAGATATGTATTCTTATATTGTTGACTTTGGTGTATCTAAAAAATGCACTTCTACAAGATTACCAGCTATAGATGAAAAGGAAGAAATAAGTGGAAATTATTATTCTAGTGAAGCAAAATCAAAAATTGATATGTTTAAAGAAAAAGAAAAAAATAATGATCAATATGCTTTAAATATTAAAGATTTAGGTATAAGTAAAAATGAAAAAAGCTATATCGCTATTACACATATAGATGGCAATAGAATGGGGAAAAGGATAAGCAGCTTGAGAGAGAGTTTTAAAAGTAAATATACCCGTGAAAATATAAAAGAAATTAATAGTCAATATATAAAAGAATTAAATAGGTTTTCTGAGGAAATTGACAAGGCTTTTAAACAAGCATTTTATAAAATGGTAAAAGTGATAGAAGGAAAGTATGAATATTTAGCAAAAGCTGGACTAGACTTGAAAGAGTCTGTGATGCCGATTAGAGAAGTTGTTTTAGCAGGAGATGATGTATGTTATATCACAGATGCTAGAATTGCATTAGAATGTGCTTATATTTTTTTATGTGAGCTTGAAAAGAGTAGTATTATGGGGGAAAAGATAACAGCTTGTGCAGGAATTGCAATTGTAAAGGAAAAGTACCCTTTTTTCAAGACATATGAACTGTCGGAAGAACTTTGTAAAAATGCAAAAGCAAGCATTGAAGAAGGCATGATTGAATCAAGAATAGATTGGCATATAGTTCAGGGAGAGTATAACAATAATTTAAAAGAAATCAGAAACACTGTTTATAAAACACTTGACGGTAAGAATCTTTCTTTGAGACCTTTAATAGTTTCAAATGATTCCGATTTGCTAAATCATTATTCTCTCTTTAAAAAGGATATCGAAGTTATAAAATCGAGGAAATTACCCAGGGGGAAAGTAAAGGGAATGCTAAAAGAAATGAAAAAGGGTGAAACATACCTGGATACATATATTGAAATTAATCAAATATACAATGTACTTGGAGCACATCGTTTGAATGCAAAAAGTGGATTTATAGATGGAAAATGTGTTTTGTTTGATGCTATAGAAGCTATGGATTATTTTATACCATTTTGTGATGAGGAGGTATAGATATGGAAGAATATGTATTGAAGATTAGGCTATTAACAGATGCTGTTTTTGGAAGCGGTAGCTCTGTGTCAGGATTTATTGATTCTGATGTTTTATACGATATATATGGGTTTTTGTTTATTAAAGGAAAGACTTTAAAAGGTAAGTTGGGGGAAATGGCGTCTGTATTTATAAATATAATAAAGGAAATGGATGAATGTGCAGAAGTAGCAGATATATTAAGCCAAAAAAAAGACAAGCTTTTTGGTGTGTCAGAAAAATACAATCATGACAAATTGAAATTCTCCGATTGTGAGATTTCAAAAGGTATAAGGGAGTATTGCAAGAATAATATGAAGTTGTCTGGAATTAACCAACAAGAGATTCTTGAATCACTTACTCATTTAGAAACTCAAACTTCTATCGATTACAATACTGGTGTTGCTAAGAAAAACTCAATGAGAAATCTTAGGGTTATAAACAGAGGCATTGTACTATATTCAAATATTACTACTCCCAAAAAACTAGATGATGATGAAAGAATTCTTTTAGCTTCAGCGTGTTCATTGCTCAGACATTTGGGTTCTAATGAAACAAAAGGAAAGGGAGAAGTGGAAGTCTCACTTTGGTATGAAGGAAAAGAAGTAACAAGTGAATATATAAGACTTTTGGAAAAGAAGGTGAAGGCTAATGTATAAGTGTATCCAATTTGATATTGAAGCTATGGAACAGTTAAAACTTGGTAAGTTTGAACGTGATGCAAATAACAGTTACAGTTTTTCATACATTCCGGGATCTGTAATTAAAGGAGCTGTTGTTTGGGGATTAGTGGGAAATACAGGATGTGTTCCAAAAGATATATTAAATGGAAAGACAATATTCTACAATGCTTATCCTTTGATAGATGGTAATCCTGCAATTCCAATGTTGAAAGGTTATATAGGAGACAAACAGGAAATACGTTCAAATAAAGAAAAAAATTGTATAGTACATTCATTTAATCAGAGAAAAGAAAATTGTGTTCCTTTTAAGAGTTATGAGTTTGTAACAGGTGATATTAATAATGAAAAGTCTTTATTAGGATATAATCCTGGAAAGATTGAGAATCTCCATATTAATAAAAAGGATGCTCTAAATAGTATGGAAAAATCAAAAATGTTCAGATACGAAGCTATTAGAAAAGGAGAATGCTTTAGAGCTTATATCCGAATTCCCGACGAATATTTTGCTGACTTATTGAAAGTATTGAGTCAGGATTGTATTTATTTCGGTGGTTCAAGGGGAAGTGGGTATGGAAAATGTATAATAAGTAATATAAAAGAAATTCCATCTATTCATTTATATGAATCAGATTTAGATATTGTTGATGAACTTTATATTTACTTTTTGTCAGATGCAATATTGTATTACAACGGTAGGGTAAATACATATATACCAGAGAATGAGTTAAAAGAGATTCTAGGCATTAAAGGAAATTGTGAATATGTAAATTCTTATTCAAGTCTTGGAATTGCTGCTTCCTATAATACTCAATATAGAACAAATACTATTTGTTATAGTGCAATAGAAAAGGGAAGTGTAATAAAGTACAAAGTTGAAGAAAAGGTAGATGCTGAGAAAATAAAAAAATTATCAGAAGAGGGTGTTGGTCTTAGAAGAGAAGATGGATACGGACAAGTAGCTGTATTAAAGAAGATTTCAGATAATGTAATAGTTTCCGAGTATAAAAAAGATGATATTCAGAAAGTAGAAAGTATCGAGCTTACAGATGATGATAAAAGTGTTATGAACATAATTTTGCATAATATTTTTAAAAGCCGTTCAAAACTACAAGTTGAAAAGATAGTTCTGGATACGTTAAAAGATAGGGAAAAACCTAAAGGTAGCCTGCAAAGTCAGATAGGCAAGCTTCTTAATATTTTTCAAAATGGACTTTATAAAACAGAGGACAGTTTTAAAAAGTATTTGGGCGAGTATCTCCAACATATGCAGGAAAAAAAGAACAAGGTTGTGTGGCACAAATTATATGACTTTAATTTTTCATATACTTGTATGAATTCAAATCCAGAAAGATTAAGCCTTCAAAAACTGCTTTTGGATTTTATTAACGGCAAGTCAAATTCTATTTTCATTGAGCTTGAAAATGTTACAAAACGTGGTGTTGCAATGGGGAATTACAAGTTTCCTGACGAGAGCAATATAGGAAAGATTTTGTACAATCTGAAGATGGAATTTTTTATTAGCCTTTTTGAATACTGTATAAGGATGAAAGAGGTGATAGTATGATTTATAAAAATAGATTGATTAAAGTAATAAGGTACAGTGTTAGAGCGACAACAGTTTCTCCTTTGTCAATCAGAGATGATGAAGAGAGACTCAAAATAGATGAATTCACCGGTAAAGCTTATATACCAGGTCCATCTGTTGCTGGTGCTTTTAGAAATTATTATGAGAATTACATTGATAAGAATTCAAATGAAGATGTTAATGAGTTGTTTGGCGGTAAAAAAACTGGAATGAGTCAGATTGTTTTTTATGACAGCTATCTTATAAATGATTGTGTAGAAGAAATGATATCATCAAGGCCTGGATTAAAAATTGACAATAAAAGACAAACAGTAGCTGTTTCTGATGATAATAAAAAGTCGGGTGCAAAATTTAAAAGGCAGTTTCTAACTGAAGGGCTAAGCTTTGAGTTTAAATTTGAGTTGAACAATTATGAAGATAACACAGTGATGTTTGAAAAAAAGCAAAAGAAATTTGAGGATTTATTAAGAGCATTCTCAATAGGAGATATTTCTCTAGGAAGCAATAAAATGGTAGGGTATGGAAGATTTAAAATAGACTCAGTTATAAAAAGTGAATTTGATTTTACAAATATAAATGATTTGTTGAAGTTTATGTTGAGAGAGGCTAAAAGTAGTGAAATAACTCAAGAAATATTGGGGATTAGTTATGAAACTTCTGGAATAAGCAATCACAACGTGAACCAAAAAGTATACCAACGATATTGAAAACAGGGCCAAAAAGCTGGGTCCCTTTTTTAGTGTCGTTATGATATTTAGGTGCCGATATAGGAACCAGAGGTAAAAAAATCCATGTGACAGTAGCACCTGCCCATGGATTTTTAATAAAACTACCTTGTAAAACAAATATATCACTAATATGAATATATCACTGGTTCCGGCTGAATGCAATATGGAAAACACATTTTTATGTCCTTTAACTCCCGAGGAATTTGTAATATTCCAGAATAAAGGGCTTATAGTAGTAAAGAAGCGAACGTACCGTTTGGTGTTGAATCATCGTGAAATCCAGGTGGAATGTCCAGTTCTGATGGATGGAAAGAGTGCGGTGGGAGTCATTTTGCCTGCTTTCAAACTGCCATATCGTCCATATCCATGTTATGTATATCTATTCGCTGTTGCATTGTATTTAATGGGTGATAGTATGCGAAAAGCTGCCTTAAAAGTCCAAAAAAAGTTTGGTATTCCCAGATTTAGTCACTCCACTGTTAGTAGGACTTGGGCTATTCTGCTAGCAAAATCAGACCTACTGTATTCAGTTCAAGAATCGGACACACCAGAGAAATCACTGCTGGAACCCTCTGCTTTTTCAGAAAGAATAGTTTGGTCTCATGAGAAAAAAGAAGCTGCTCATAGGTTGTTTAAATCTTTAATTCATCTACTGAATAATCCCGAAGATGGAATGTGGTTGGTTTACCGATACTTTGTGCGATACCGTCGCCTTTTGATATAGAAATATCTTTGCACCACTTTTCCTGTTAAGATGAGACCATGAAAGGAGGTCTTGTCATGAAAGACAAGGAAGGATATATTACGCGAGTAGAAACCGCTTGCGTACAAGATAATAAAGTACTGGCACTGTCTGTAAATCGTCAGGATATAGACAGATGTACAAAATTCATACGCCAGTATGGTCTCCTCACGCCTCCGGTGGTGGGGAGCTTTGCCGACGGTACCCGTATGTTGTTATCAGGGGAATGTGAATTTCTGGCATTGCGGGAAATAGGAATACAGAGTGTTGATGCCATTACTGTTCACATCACGGAAGAAAATGAAGGGGACAAGCTTTCTCTTCTGCTGGCATCTCTCAAAAAAAGTCCGAATGCACTTAGTGAGGGGCTTCTGATTAGTCAGATGCTAAAAGCGGGGAGATTTACACAAGCCCAATTAGGTGAGCTTTTAGGCAAATCGGTAAGTTGGGTCAATAAACGGCTTAGTCTGGTAACACGACTTCACCCAGCTGTCCAGGACCTGGTGATAAAAAGGCAACTTTGCCCGCACAGTGCTCAGGAGATCGCCCGACTGCCAGAGGAGTTACAACATGACTTCTCTGTAAAGGCTATTCAGGAAGGTCTTCCCAAATCATCAGTAGAAGTATTGGTGGCAGCTTTTAATGCACCTAATTGTCCAGATACAATAAAAGGGCAGATTGTGGAGAATCCACGTGAGATCATTTTAAGGCTGTCAGAGACTCGCACCGCCAAAACAATTCGCACGAAGGCAGAAGGAAAAACTTTCTCTCCTGCTGCTGGCTTAAAGGATAGTATTATTGTGCTAAGGCAATATATGGCTGACTTTGCTAAACATTTATACAATGCATCTACAGAAGACACTATGGTTGAAAGAAAGATATTAAAAGAGCTACATGAAGATACCACAGCTATTTTGATAATGCTTGATAATAGCCTTAATCAATTTTCAATTTCCCCGGGGAAAAATGGAAAGGTGGTGTGTAGCAATGGCAATTGAATGGGAACTATATAGAAAAATACGGCAGCTTTATCTTGTTGAGAAGCTTAGTCAGCGTGCTATTGCAAAGCTTCTTTCTGTGAGCCGTAAAACCATTCGTAAGTACTGTAATGGTGCCGTTCTACCAGATATGCGTAATAGGCCCGGACGGGAAGCACACCTTCGAAAGGTAGTAGAAAACGATATTCTACGCCTGTTGGAAGAAAACAAAGACTTACCAAAAAAAGAACGTCTTAGTGGTACAGACATATGGAAATATCTTGTACAGGAAAAGGGAATTGTCATCGGTGAGACTACAGTCCGCAAATACATACGGGAACTTCGAGATTGTCACGCTGAAGTATATCTGCCTTTAGAACATGAACCTGGTGATTCCATCCAGTTCGATTGGGGTGACATGAACGCATTCATAGGTCAAACAAGGCTTCCGGTATCCGTCCTTTGTGCGGTGCTTCCATACAGTGGTTCCATCTGTGCTTTTGTTTATCCTGATAAAACTACCTTATCTTTTCTTCATGGACATATACGAGTGTTTGAATATTTTGGAGGTGTAAGCCGCCGCTGTGTATATGACAATTTACGAACTGCCGTAAAGAGTGGAAGCGGCAAAAAGGCAGTAAAGCAGGATGACTTCAAACGTGTAGAAGCTCATTATGGGTTTGAAGCGGTGTTTTGTAATGCATACAGTGGTTGGGAAAAAGGATCCATAGAGAATGTCGTTGCCATAGTCCGCAATATAGCATTCACTCCAGCTCCCCATGTGGACAGCTATGAAGAGCTCCAGGCACATGTCACAAACAGATGTCTGCATTATGTTCAAACCCACTCCATCCGTGGTCATGAAAATAGTATCCGGCATGATTTTGAAATAGAAAAAAGAGCTCTGCTTCCACTTCCGCAAACTGCGTTTGATCCCGGCTTCACTACCACAGCACTGGTTCATCCGGACCTGACAGTATTTCATGAAGGAGTACGCTACTCTGTTCCACGTGATTTTGTGGGTAAGCAAGTTACATTACGCCTGTCCCCTTTCCATCTTTGTGTATATTACAAAGGAAATGAAATATGGAAGCATCCCAGGATGTTGAAAAAACAAGAAGACCAATATGTACTTGAGCATTATATTGAAATCCTGGAAAGAAAGCCCCGTGCCATTGATCAGGCAATCCCGCTTTCACGGGGCATCATGCCCGACCCATGCAAACAATTCCTGAACCTTTGCCAGGAGAAAAATGCCAAGAGACAATTGGTGGACATTTTACTACTGGGGCGAAAGGTAGAACGAAGTCGTTTGTTATGGGCACTTGAACAGGCTAACAATACTCTGAATCCAAATTTGTCACTGGTTCGCTTCTTTCTGGACGCCGATCTGTCTAAAGAACCGGAGGATATTATTACTGTACAGCATAAAGGCTTGTCTGCATATGATAAATTGATTAAAGGAGGCAAAAATCATGAGTCAGAGCCCAGAAAGTGAAATTATACGACTGTCCCGGAGGATGAAGTGGTCTGTAGTTGAGCAGTACAAAAAACACATAAAATCCGAGAACAGTTTTGAGGACAACTTACTGTCTCTATTACGGCTGGAAAACGATCTCCGAGACAGAGAATGCATCAAACGTCGTATTAAGCAGGCAGGTTTTCCAGTTATCAAGACTCTGGATACTTTTGAATTCAATACTGCAAAGCTACCATATCTTAAGCAAGAGCAAGTCATAGAACTTGCTCTGTGCAATTTTATCAAAGACCGGACAAATATTTGTGCTATCGGTAATTCTGGTACTGGAAAGACCCACCTGATCACGGCCTTGGGAATGGAAGCTATTCGTAAAGGATACTCCGTCAGGTTTTACAGGGCATGTGACCTAGCTACCCAATTGGCAGAAGCACAATCTGAAAAAAGGCTGAGCGGAATGCTCAAGGCACTACATAAATGCCAGATTTTATGTGTAGATGAACTCGGATATATGACATTGGATCAAAAAAGTGCACAGTTGCTGTTTCAGGTTCTCGCAGGAAGATATGAAGTGCGAAGCACCATGATTACCAGCAATCTTGAGTTTTCCAAATGGCCTAATTTTATTGGTGACCCGATTATGGCGACAGCACTGGTGGATAGGTTGGTACATCGATCAGCTATCCTCAATATGAATGGTGAAGGATACCGATTAAGCCACAGTGATAATTGATTATATAAAAGCCGGCTTCATGAATAGCCGGTTTTTTATATGCATAAATTCAGGGTGATAAAGTTACATCTAGATAACAATCTGGTATTCCATCAACTTTTCCAAAAGAAACTGGTAATACCGCATTGATTCAGTTAATATGGTAATCACTAAATTTTAAGCCCCTGCTACATAAGGCTTCTTGATGGTTTCCATAAATATATCGACAAACGATATCGCAGGGAGCCACTCTGGCTAACTTTTACAATACCGTTTCCAACTTCTAAGGTTCGCTTTAAAATAAAAGCCAGAACTGTTACCCCAGTGTTGGTAAAAGACGAAATAATTCGTTTGCCAAACGAACCGGATAGCATAAATATAAAAAACAATAAAGGTGATTATATTATTCCAGGTAGCTCACTGAAAGGTATTATAAGGTCAAGAGCGGAAAGACTACAGATGATGTTGTATAATAATACTTGACACGAAGGCCTCGAACAAATAGTCTAAAAATAAGAAAAAACGGAGGTCAATCATGTCAGGAAAAGAAAAAAGAACTACAAGACAGTATACAAAAGATT
>Ga0255341_1007197_pt1 | contig 10041 bp, 11 predicted proteins | sample wastewater_treat_8_FD_192418 | JGI IMG/M metagenome (GOLD analysis project Ga0255341, IMG submission 192418) | Wastewater microbial communities from Lulu Island WWTP, Vancouver, Canada - plant12 | ecosystem: Engineered > WWTP > Wastewater > Unclassified | place: Canada: Vancouver, British... | reverse complement strand
GCCGTCTCCAGCAGAGGCCACGGTGACCGCCTCACGGGGTCCCGGAACGACCTGCTGGGTCGCCCCTCAGCGGTCCGAAACCACCGGATCGACCAAGCCCGCGCACCGTCCTCCCGGGAACCGACACGGAAGGGCCACGACGACCTCGTCCGCCCGTCAGAGCCTGAGGCTGTGGTGCGATCGACGATCTCGAGACACGCCGGGATGACCCGCCGGCGCTGAGGAACGGCCCGGACCCTCCCCAGGACCGGTCCGTTCCTCCGGATCCCGTTCGACGCTCCCGGACCCGCGCCCCGGGCGTCCGCTGGCCCGCCCGTCCTGCCGCCTCGGGGGCATCGCAGCGCGGGAAGCCGTCGGCCGTCGCAACGCGCGGGGGAGGTGCACGGGGAACCTTCCTGCGAACGCCCTGGTCACGGCCGCAGCGCCGAACCGAGGGGCGCAGGCGGCCCGGGCCTGATTCCTGGCAGCCCCGGATGCCCGACGACGCCCACGATCTCCTGGGCGGGAAGATCGGAAGCAGCAGCACCGCCCCGGCTCTCTTGCCCAACGAGCTCGCACCTTCGGGACCGCTCCTGGCCCGGTCCGGCGCGACCAACGACGAGGTCCCGCGCGGGAACGTCCCGTCGGCTCCCGACTCGATCGACACCGCACGCCGCTGTGCGGGCTGCCGGCGGCCGGCGGCCGGCGGACGCGGACCGGAGACCTACCCGTGGGCGTCGGTCTGTGACGCCGGCGACCTCGGAGCGCGGCGCCCGGCGCACACGCTGCGGCCCGATCGCGAGCCCGACGAAGGTTGGCCCGTCGGGTGCCCACTACACCGGCATCGTCGCATGGGACCCGGCGGCCCGAGGGCCGGGCAGCAGGATCCGCAGGACCATACGGTTGACGCGATCAGGATCCTCGGGGCCGAGAGCACGGCAACCGCCGGACATCGTGTCCGGGGGAGCCGCTCGTACCTCCGGGCGGGTCCCCCGGCAGCGAGCGCGCCTGGCAGGCATCCTCGGACCGCCCCCAGGAACCGACACCAGATCAAGCGGAGGTGCCAGATCGTCGAGCACCGAGGGATCTCCGGTGATGCCGAGCCAGGACCAGGGTCTGGCGGTGTTCGGCGACGTTTCACGTGGAACCGACCAGCAGCGCAACCGCCAAGACCCGTTCGGACGTCCGATGGGGAGCGTCCACCGAGGCCCCTCCGACATGACCCGGTGGGTCAACGGGGGAACGGTGTGGTGTCAGCGATCGCGTCCGACCAGGACACGGACGATATCCACAGCGCCGATCGGCAAGGTCATCCCGTTCCCTCGATGCCCCACCTCCCGGCGGCGCCGTCGAACCGAGGAACAGAAGCCACGGCTGATGGCAGCTCCGGGGTCGTGGTCGCCTGATGTCCACCAGACGCCGGCACGCACCCGGCGCGCCGGCGACCGGTCGGATCATCTGGGGTGCCGGCCCACCGCCATCTGATCACGCCACCCGGCCTGCCACGATCCGTGTCCGCCACCGTGGGGTCGTTGCTCCGCCCACGCCGCTGCGCGCACCCAGAAGGGGTCCGCAGCACCGCGACCGATTCAGGTATCGGCGGAGAAGAGCGGTCGCTTTGCCGGAATGCCCACCCGGCGGGGGTAGCGGTCGGCCGACCGATCAACCTGTTCGATGCGCGCGAAGTGGTAGCCCGGGGCGTCGCCGACGACGACCGGAACCGCGGGACCGCACCCCAGCTGGGCGATGCCGGCGGTGGGCCAGCGCTGGTCGACCGAGGTCGATGGGGGTTCGCTCACGACGAACACGCCACCGACCCGCAGGAGGGGAGCGGCGCACTCGATCGTCACCGCCGGTGGGCCGAAGCTGCGGGAGACCACCAGGTCGTAGCTCGCCCGGTGGGTTGGATCTTGCCCCACCACCTCGGCGCGCTCGGTCAGCACCACCACTCGATCATCCAGGCCAAGGTCCTCGACGGCGTCACGCAGGAATGCCGTGCGCTTCTGCTGGGCGTCGACGAACACCCACTCCGTTTCCGGCCAGACCTCCGCGGCCAAGACGATGCCGGGCAGACCGCCGCCCGCGCCGAGATCGAGGGCACGCGCCGGAACTTCTCCCGCAGCAACGGCAAAGGCCCGGGCGTGGTCGAGATGAGGCTCGACCGGGCCCGGGCCCAAGAAACCGCGCTGGCGGGCCTCCTCGAGGAGATCCGTCAGCTCGAAGGTCACGCGCTGGCACCCTCGGGGACGATGACCACACGACGATCGGGGTCTGCGCCTTCGGACACCGTCTCGACGCCGTCGATCTCGTTCACCGTGTCGTGCACGACCTTGCGGTCCGCGGAGTTCATCGGCTCGAGCGCCCGGGCGGCACCTTCGCTGAGCACGGCCTCGGCCTGCTGGGTCACGAAACGGGCGAGCGCCTCTTGGCGACGCTGACGGTACCCACCGATGTCGATGCGGACCCGGCCGATGTGACGACCGGTGGCCCGCCGCTGGAGGACGGTGCGGGAGAGCTCGTGCACAGCCGTGAGGGTCTGGCCCTTCGGTCCGATGAGCAGCCCGAGGTCATCGCCCTCGACGCTCAACTCGATGGTCTCGTCGTCGACCACGGTGCGGTTGACGGTGCCTTCGGCACCCAGAGCGCCCAGGAGGCCCTCGAGGAACTCGGTGATGATGTCGGCCTGGTCGCTGACCGGGACCTCTTCGTCGGTCATCTGGTTGCCTTCCTGCTGGTTCTTGGCGGGACGGCCGCCACCGTTCGATCCGGAGCGCTTGCGCCCACCGTCGCGGCCGCCGCCTCGGCGATTAGCGCTCAGGCCGCCGCCGTCAGAGGCGGCACCCGAAGGGCCCTCTGCCACGGCGACGTCGGTCGTGGTGGACGACGTCTCGTTGCTGCTTCGCTCCTTGCCGCCGCCCTTGGGACGGCGAGGCCGGCGCTCTTGCTTCGGGCGCGGGGCCTTCGGCACGACGCGGGCACGGATGCGCGCTTCGCCGCGGGGGCGTCCGAAGAGCCCGGTCTTGGGCTCCTCGACGACCTCGAACTCGGCTTCGCTCTCGTCGATGCCGAGCTGGTCCAGCGCGGCTTCCTTGGCGTCCTCGATGGTGCGCCCTGTGGTTTCAACCCACTGCACAGGCGATCACTTCCTCTTCTTCTTGGCCTTCGACCGGTTCGCGGCGGACGGTGCCGCCCGACTCGGTCCGGCTGTCGACGTGGTCGACGTGGTGGTGGCGTTCTTCGATCCCGATGACCCTGGTGACGTCTTGGTCTTCGTGCCGTTGCTGCTCGAGGACGAGGCCTTGGAGGCCTTGACCCCGCTCGCCGCTTCGGATGGGTTGGGGAGCCCGATCTCTTTCATCTGGGCGAAGAACCCCTTGGATTTCTCTGCCGGAGCAGAAGACTTTGTTGACGATTTGTCACTTTCCCGGCCAGTGGTGGCCAGGGGTCCATCGTCGTCTCGGTACATCGTGCGGGTGATCAGCGCCTGCTGACCCACCCGGAACAGGTTCGAGACCAAGAAGTAGACGACGATGCCGGCGGGCAGCGTGAAGGAGATGAAGGCGAAGAACAAGGGCATGATCCGCATCAGCATCTGCTGTTGGGGGTTGATCTGCGTGGCGGTGTTGCGCCCCGAGACCTGCTTCTGCTGGATGAAGGAGGTGGCCGTCACGGCCAGGACCAGCAGGATGTAGGGCAAGCCGTGGCCGAGGCCCTCGCGGAAGGCCTTCTGCGCCGACTCGGCGAGGTTCATGCCCCACGACTCCATGACCCGCGTGTTGCTCAGGTCCAGGTACAGCTGCGAGGTGTGGGAGATGTGGTTCGGCTGGAAGTAGCCGAAGCGCTCCCAGATGCCCGCCCCGCCGCCGCCGTTGATGTTGGTGGTGGCCCGCACCGACGCCGCACCCATGTCGTAGCCGTAGGGCGCCCGGTTGAGGAGCTGGAACAACGTCCGGTACAAGATGATGAACACCGGCATCTGCAGCAGCAGCGGCAGGCAACCCGACACCGGGTTGATGTTGTTCTCCTTGTAGAACGCCATCATCTCTTCGTTGAGCTTCTGGCGGTCGTCTTTGTACTTCGCCTGGATCTTCTTGAGCTCCGGCTGCAGCTTCTGCATCGCCAACATGCTCCGCGTGCCCTTCAGCGTGAGCGGCAGCAGCAGGATCATGATCGACAGCGTCAGCAGCGAGATGGCGACGGCGTAGTTGGGGTAGAGCCCGTAGAAGAACTCCAGCGGCTTCGCGATGAGGTTGTACATCAGGCGACCGTCCGTTCGTGGTGGTGATCGTGGTGCCGATCAGAGCGTTCTGGCACAGGGTCCCAGCCACTGCCACCCCAAGGGTGGCAGCGTCCGAGTCGGCGGATGGCGAGCCACGAGCCGCGCACGGCTCCGTGGACCTCGAGCGCCTCGACGGCGTAGGAGGAGCACGTCGGCTGGTAGCGGCAAGGGGAGGGTCGACCGGCGCGAACGTGCTGGTAGACCAGCACAAGACGACGGATGCAGCGCGCGGCGAAGCTCATGGCGCCTCCCCGCCGAACCGGCGGGTCTCGAGTGCGGCGAGCAGCCTCATCACGTCGTTCCTCAGTTCCTCAGGGTCTCGGCCCGATGCTTCCGGACCAGCGGAGACCAACAGCACACCATCGGGGACCGAACCGGGACCGTCGCCCGCAAGATCGGCGAACACAGCCCGGAGCCGGCGACGGAGCCGGTTGCGTTCGACCGCGCCGCCCACCCGCTTGGTGATCGCATACGCCACGCGAGTGCCGTTGGCGCCTTCCTCCGCAAGGAAGGTGAGGGCCAGCGGACCGCGGCGGACGCGGATCCCCCGCGCCCGCAACGCCACGAAGGTGCGGCGGTCACGGACGGGGCGGATCAGGCCGACAGCTTGGCCCGGCCCTTCAGGCGGCGGTTCCGCAGCACGGCGCGACCCGCCTTGGTGGACATCCGCTTGCGGAAGCCATGGTTCTTGGCCCGCTTGCGGACGTTGGGCTGAAAGGTGCGCTTCACTTCTATCCTCCTCAGGAGCTGCGCGGCAGGCACAGCTCAGGCGGCCACAGAAGTGCGGCCGCTCGATGTCGACTGGCAGCCCCACAGCGCGAGCGCGCGGAGCAATCCGGGCAACGCTACGTCCCCACCGCACCATGGGGCAATCGCGGCCTCGCACCCGCGCTGACCTGCTCGCCTGATTTCCCGACCCAACCCTTGCGCGCCCGCCCACCGACGGTGCTACGGTCCGGCCCCTGCCAGAGCGGTGGTCGGGGCTCCCGAACGCTCGCCTCGGCGTCACCTTCAAACCCGGAAGCGCCCGTGCGGCCCTCCGGGACCGATATGTTTTTCCACAGGTGTGGACCCGGCTGTGGAACGCCCCGGAAAAGGACGGTTCGACCAGGTGGCAGACGGACAACACCTGTGGACGAGCTGCCAGAACTCCCTGCGAACGCAGGTCTCCGATGCGGTCTGGCGGTCCACCTTCCAAGACATCGCCCAGATCGACCTCGAGGACGACATCTTGCGCCTGGCGGTGCCGAGCACGGTGGTGAAGGACCGAGTCGAGGGCCGCTACCTGTCCTTGGTGGAGGACATCGTCCGCGACGCCTGCGGCCAGCGCCTCTCCATCTTGTTGGAGGTCCGCCCTCACGCCGGTGAGAGTTCGACGGTGGCGGACCCCTTCGACGAACGCGTCGGAGCCCGACCCACGGAGCTGGGTGCCGACCGCGCCCCGGCCCCGCAGCCCAACGGCGAGCGCGCCGCGCCACCCGGCCTCGACGCCGCACCGGTCACGCGCACCTTCGACGACTTCGTCCGGGGACCCTCCAACCAGTTCGCCCACGCCGCCGCCCTCTCCGTGGCCGGCCAGCCCGGACGGAGCTACAACCCACTGTTCATCTACGGCGACGCCGGGCTGGGCAAGACCCACCTCCTCCAGGCGATCAAGCACTACGTCGAGGAGAACTACCGGGACTACGTCGTGCGCTACGTCACCAGCGAGACGTTCCTGAACGAGTTCATCGAGTCCATCCGGCTCAACACGTCAGCCGAGTTCAAGCGCCGCTACCGCGAGGTCGACGTCTTGTTGGTCGATGACATCCAGTTCCTGGAGAACCGCAAGGAGACCCAGGAGGAGTTCTTCCACACGTTCAACGCCCTCCACGAGGGCCGGCGCCAACTCGTCTTGTCCTCAGACCGGCCCCCCGATGCCATCTCCACCCTGGAGAACCGCCTCCGCAGCCGGTTCAAGATGGGTCTGATCACCGACATCCAACCACCAGACCTCGAGACGCGGCTGGCCGTGCTCGGGAAGAAGGCCGAGAACGAGGGCTTCCCGGTGCCCGACGACGTGCTGGAGTTCATCGCCGTCAACATCACCGACAACATCCGTGAGCTCGAGGGGGCGCTCAACCGGGTCTCGGCGCTGGCCAAGCTCCACAAGCGCCCGATCACGCTGCCCGAGGCCGAGCAGCACCTGCACGACATCATCGGTGATCGTCAGCCGCGACCCATCACGCCGGACCTCATCTTGCAGACGACCTCGGACATGTTCGGCTTCACCATCGAAGAGCTCAAGGGCAAGAGCCGCCAGCGTCCGCTCGTGACGGCTCGCCAGATCGCCATGTACGTCTTCCGGGACTCCACCGACCTGTCCTATCCGGCCATCGCACGTGAGTTCGGTGGTCGTGATCACACGACGGTCATCCACGCCGTGGAGAAGATCAAGGCGCTCATGGGCGAGCGCCGCCAGATCTACGACCAGGTCACGGAGCTCCTGAACCTGATCCGCAAGGGAAGTTGAGCGTGCTCTGCGCGTGCCGGTCGTCACATGAGTTGTCCACCGTTGTCCACAGGATCCTGGGCATTTCTCCCGTTCGCGCGCTGCATGACCCTGTGGACGAAGCCGGGACGCGCAGAGGACGCCCGGGGAGAAGTCGCCCCTCCGTCACCCTGCATGCACCGCGCCGACCTGAACCTGTGGAACGCTGTGGATTCCCGTCGACACGCCACATGCCTGCTGACCTGCACTGATGCCGGTTTGTCCCCAGTCCACAGGCCCTACCACCACCATCAGACTTTGATCAGCACCTTCTCTGGAGAACGCGAGGTTACGAAGTGAAGTTCCGTTGCGAGCGTGACACCTTGGTCGAGGCCCTTGCCTCGGCCGGCCGAGCGGTGGCCAACCGCGGAGGCGCCCTGCCCGTCTTGTCCGGAGTCCGAGCAGAGCTCTCCGGCGACCGCCTGCGCCTGACCGGGAGCGATCTCGAGCTCACCATCGAGATCGAGATCACCGTCGCCGGCGAACGCGATGGGGTTGCCGTCCTGCCGGCCAAGATCTCGTCGGACCTCGTGCGGTCGCTGGGTGACCCGCGCGTGGAGGTGTCGGTCGAGGGGGACGAGGCTCGCATCACCGCTGGTCGCTTCGAGTCGTCGTTGCGCCTCCTGCCCGCCGACGAGTTCCCCCGTCTGGCGATGCCGGCGGACGAAGCCGTGACGCTCGCGGCCAAGGACTTCGCCGGTGCGCTCCGCCAGGTGGTTCCGGCGGCCAGCGCCGATGACGCTCGTCCGATCCTCACCGGTGTGCTCCTCGCAGCCGAAGCGGGAGGGCTCCGACTCGTGGCCACCGACTCCTACCGCCTCGCGGTGCGCGACCTCCCGGGCACCTCGGTGCTGGCAGAGGGCCAGAGCGTCCTCGTCCCCTCTCGGGCGCTTCGCGAGCTCGAGCGGCTGCTCGGGTCGGCAGAAGAGGTCACGCTGCGCCTCGGCGAACGTGAGGCCGCCTTCGAGGTCGGCGACGTCCGCCTCACCACCCGCCTGATCGAGGGCGAGTTCCCGAACTACCGAGGCCTCATCCCCGCCAGCCACCCCAACCGGCTCACGGTCGGCCGTGAGGCCCTCGTCGAGGCGGTCAAGCGCGTCAAGCTGATGGCGCGCGAGCTCAACACCCCGGTGCGCCTCGCGATGGGTCCCGACGGACTGGAGCTCGTCGCCATCACCCAGGACGTCGGTCAGGCCCATGAGCAACTCGATGCCACCTACGAAGGGACCGAGCTCACGGTGGCGTTCAATCCTGAGTACCTGCTCAGCGGCGTCGAGGTCACCCCGGGCGACGAGATCCACCTCGATACGGTCGACGCCCAGAAGCCGGCCGTCATCCGCGCCGGCGAGGCCGGAGAGTTCCTGTACCTGTTGATGCCAGTCCGGGTCTCCTAGATCCTCGTGGGCTGAGCGGTGCAGCTCCGGCGCCTGTGGCTCACGGACTTCCGCGGCTACCGAGAGGCGGACGTCTCGTTCGATGCCGGCCTGACCGCGGTGCTGGGGCCCAACGGGCAGGGCAAGACGAACCTCCTGGAGGCCATCGGGTACCTGGCGACGCTGTCGTCGTTTCGCGGGGCGCCCACCGAGGCGCTCATCCGATCCGGGGCCGAGCGTGCCGTGGTGCGGGCCGAGGCCGAGCGCGAAGGCCGGGATCTGCTGTTGGAGGCGGAACTGGTGGCCAGCGGGCGCAATCGCACGCAGCTCAACAAGCAGCCCCTGCGCCGCGCACGTGACCTGTTGGGCGCCCTTCGGGTGACGGTGTTCGCTCCCGACGACCTCACGTTGGTGAAGGGCTCGCCCGGTGACCGGCGGGGCTACCTCGACGAGACGTTGGTCTCGCTGCACCCTCGCTACGACGAGATGCGCAGCGATCTCGACAAGGTCCTGCGCCAGCGGGGTGCCCTCCTGAAGCAGTCGGGGGGTCGCTTGACCCCCGAGATCGAACTCACCCTCGACGTGTTCGACGCCAAGTTGGTCACGGCCGGGGAGGCCCTGGCCTCGGCGCGCCGGAACCTGGTGGCGGCACTGGAACCGCTCCTCGGCGCGGCGTACGACGCCGTCGCCCAGCAGTCCGCCGAGGTCCGCGCCACCTACGACCCGCCGTGGATGACCGATGGCCTGGCGGTCGCGCTCGCGGCCTCGCGCAAGGACGACCTTCGTCGTGGGGTGTCCACCGTCGGCCCGCACCGCGACGAGCTCGAACTGGTCATCGGGGACATGCCCAGCCGCACCCACGCGTCCCAGGGCGAGCAGCGTTCTCTGGCCCTGGCGCTGCGCCTGGCCGCCCACCACGTGGTGACCGAGCAGACGGAGACCTCGCCGGTGCTCCTGCTCGATGACGTGTTCTCCGAGCTCGACCCGGAACGGAGCCACGCGCTCCTCGAGTCGCTTCCCGAGGGCCAGACGATCTTGTCGACGGCCAGCGGACTGCCGCCGGGCGTCGTTCCCGGCGCGGTCGTTCGGGTCCGCGACGGCGTGGCGACGCGGGACTGACACCGCTCCGATCCCGTCGCACTCGGTGGTCCAGGCCGGGAGACGCGCGACACTGCTCCCATGCCGTGGTCGCCGCTCCCCACCTCCGACGGGAGGGGGGACGAGCCGGATCCCGCCACGCTGCCGCAGTTGCTCGACACCGTCCTGGCGGGGATGGGGGCGCCCAAGGCCGACACGATCATCGCCATCCACGAGGGCTGGAGCACCATCGTCGGCGATGAGCTCGCCGGCCACGCGCAGCCGCTCGCGGTGGAGGACGGGTGCCTGCGCGTGGGGGTCGACAGCCCCGCTTGGGCCAGCCACCTGCGGTGGTCCGAGCGGGAGATCGTGACCCGCATCGACCGCCTGGTGGGGGCCGGTGCGGTCACGTCGGTGGCCACCCGGATCCTTCGCCGCTGACTGGTTCAGAAATCGGCCGCAAAGCCTTGTGGTGTCACGTTCTCAGGCCTTCTCAAGATAGCTCGGGATGGCCCGGATGTCACCCTCTGTCTGGTAGGATGACCCCCATCGTGAAGCGCCTCGAACCGCCGGTCGGCACCACCTCCGCCGTGGCCCAGCGAGCCGTCGCTCACCTCCCTCCCGCTCGTCTCTGAAAGGCCGCGCTGTGCCTCCCGCGAAGCAGTCGTACTCCGCTAGTTCCATGACCATCCTCGAGGGGCTGGCCCACGTCCGCAAGCGCCCGGGCATGTACATCGGCGGGACCGGGATCTCCGGTCTGCACCACCTCGTGTGGGAGGTCGTGGACAACTCGGTCGACGAGG
>Ga0255341_1007180_pt1 | contig 10065 bp, 8 predicted proteins | sample wastewater_treat_8_FD_192418 | JGI IMG/M metagenome (GOLD analysis project Ga0255341, IMG submission 192418) | Wastewater microbial communities from Lulu Island WWTP, Vancouver, Canada - plant12 | ecosystem: Engineered > WWTP > Wastewater > Unclassified | place: Canada: Vancouver, British... | reverse complement strand
CCTTCCTTTTTGCCCGCCTGCTTTGGCTTCGCCCCAAAAAAATTTCGGCGGACTAATTTTTCGACGGGATTGGAGCGCGTATTTCGCAAAGCGAAATGCGCCGCCAGAGTTAATGTTGCCCTTGCCCCAACCCACCCGTGCGCGGGCAACGACAAGGAACTCCCTAATTTCGTTTGACTAAATCGTAAAAATTTCATATATTAATTATTGATAAGTGATGATTTTAATACTATACAATTATCATAGTAAAACTATACGAATATGTCAAACGAAAAATCCACAATCGGGGACAATATAAAGAAATACCGAAACAAGCTCGGTATCTCCCAAGATCAGCTTTCAAAAAAGGCGGACTTGGCTTTTCATACGATCGCCAAGATTGAAGCAGGCTCAACCCCCAACCCCACCATTGAAACAGTGAAAAAAATAGCGGACGCGCTCGGCGTTACGCTTGATGATTTAATGAAATAAAGATATGACCAGCCTATTTTCTAACCCAATTATCATCATCGCAGTCCTTGCTACAAGTTTCTTATTGATTATTGCCTTTCTATACCTTGTTTTACGTAATAGCTCTCGTCAGTCCATTGCGCCCGACAAGCTCGACGAGCTTTATACAAAATTGAGTCAGGAGATCAAGTTTGCAGTTGCACCAAAATCTCTACAACTTAGTGTTTCCGCGAACGAGCTAGTAGAGCTTGCGGTTGATATATGGAGAATGGAACAGCGTCTATCAAAAATTTCAGATTCTCTCCCAGAAAATCACAAAAAAGGATTGGAGAATTCAATACATAAATTGAAAAAATACATCTCAAACTATGATGTTGAGATAGTTGATTACACGAACCAGAAATTCAACGATGGACTGAATCTCGATGTGCTCTCGGTGGAGAAAGATCCCGCCGTGGCATCGCCCACAGTGAAGGAGACTGTCGAGCCCACGATTTTGGTTAAAGGCCAGGTCGTTAAAAAAGCCAAGATCATATTACTAAGCAACTAAGGAATAATTTTATGAACAACCAAAACATACAAATCGGCATCGACCTGGGAACAACAAACTCCGAAGTTGCCGCAAACAACAAGAGTCACATAGAGATCGTCAAAAATATTTTCAATGATGAATATACGCCATCAGTTTTTGGTGTGGACAAAGCAAAAAATAAAGTAGTCGGTAAACGTGCGTATGAACGCCTCTATAAGGATGCTTCGGACGAAGAATTCTCAAACAATAAGGCAGAAGTTAAGCGTCTGATGGGCACATCGGACACGGTTCACTTTGACCGAATTGGCGAAGATATGTCGCCGGAGGAGATCTCCGGAGAAATTTTGAAGAGTCTCAAAGAAGATGTGCTTCGCAAGTATCCCGGTACTCCTACCGCAGGAGTCGTCATCACCATCCCAGCATACTTCTCAACGCTTCAGGCCGAGGCCACAAAACGCGCTGGCAACCTTGCAGGGTTCAAGCATGTTGTGCTCATCCAAGAACCAATCGCGGCCGCGATCGCTTACGGCTTTATGAATTCACAGAATGAAAATTGGCTTGTGTATGACTTGGGAGGCGGTACGTTCGATGTCGCTCTCATCTCGTCTAAGGACGGTGCGCTTTCTGTTCTTGGCCACAACGGAGACAATTTCCTTGGCGGAAAAGATTTTGATTGGGCTGTCGTTGATAAGGTAATCGTTCCGGCCATCCTCGAAAAGCACAAGATTGAAGACTTTACCCGTGGTAATAAGAAATACCGAAGCATATTTGCCAAACTCAAGTATTACGCCGAGACCGCAAAGATCGCACTTTCACAAACTAACGAGACCACGATTGAGATTGAAAAAATTGGAGACGATGACTCCGGTGAGGAGATATACCTCACCATACCGTTCACTCGCAAAGACTTCGAGAAACTTATTAAGCCGTTTGTCGACAAGACCATTGAGCTGAGCAAGGAAACCATCAAGGATGCTGGTGTTAAGCAGTCATCCATTGCGCGTATTGTGCTTGTCGGCGGACCTACAATGATTCCCTACATTAAGGATCGATTGGAGAAAGACTTGAAGATCGAGGTTGATACTTCGTCAGATCCTCTCACGGTCGTCGCACGGGGCGCATGCATCTTTGCTGTGAGCCAGAAGATTCCGAAAGAATTTCTGGAAGCCAAAAAAGCTGACGCTTCAACAAAGACGTTACGCCTGAACTACGAATCTCTGACCTCTGAAACGGAAGAGACTGTCACCGGAATCGTGGAAGAGTTGAAAGACGTGGAGGGTGATTACTTCATTCAAATTCAAAGTGAGGGCGGCCAGTTCAGCGGCAAGAAACTTAAGCTTAAAAATGGCAAATTCATTGAGACCGTTAACCTTGAGAAAGGCAAGACGACCTTGTTCTGGATTTACCTTTTCGACGCAGACGGCAATCCTATTAAGACTGATCCAGAATCGTTCTCTATAACGCACGGACTCTCTGTGTCAGGCGCACCAATTCCGCACTCAATCGGCGTTGGCGTCGTTCGTCGTGGTTTCAGCGGCGCAAGCTTTGCAATGGCCGAAGAGTTCGAGGTGATCTTTGAGAAAAATAGCATTCTCCCCCTTAAAGCAACCCGTACCTACAAAACACTTAAGCCGCTTACAAAGGGCGACAAGGAGAATGCTCTGCCGATCAAAATCCGAGAGGGTGAATCAGCTGTACCTGATCAAAACCAGTTTATCTGCGACCTTAAGGTGACTGGAGAAAAGCTTCCATACGATTTACCCGAAGGCACGGAGATATCTCTTACGATTGAGGTAAACGAGTCACGTGAAGTAAAAGTCGAGGCGTTTATTCCGTCCATCGACCTTACATTTAGTGCTCGTGCGACGATCCATGCTGAAAACTTGAGTGTTGAGGAAATGGAGAAACAACTCCGAGAGCAGGGCGACCGTGCCAAGAAAGTCGAGCAGTCATGCACTCCGGAGGAAAAGAGCAAGTTACAGAATCTCGTTCATTCCCTCGAGACAAGCTTGTCGACCGCAAAGGTCGACGAGGACGAAAAGCGTAAGGCGGATAAGCAACTCAAAGACCTTAAAATTCGCCTCGATGGCCTCGAAAAGATGAAAGAGTTGCCACAGCTCAAATCCGAATACGAAGAAAAGGTCAAAAGCATCGAGGAGATGATCAATGAATATGGCGATCAGACCGAGAAGAACATGTACCTTGATCAGTTGCGTGTGATCAAGGAAGAGGGCGATCTTGCGATTGAAAAACAAGATAAGGTGATGCTCAGTCGTGCTCTTGAACAATTACAGGAACTTAACCACAGGGTGCTTTTCTCAAATCCGGCATCGTGGGTATATATGTTCAACAAAATTAAGGAGACTGGTCATGCATGGACTAGTCCAAAGGAGGCCGAATACTACATGAATAAAGGTCAGCGTGCTATGGAGCTTGGCGACGTCGAGGAGCTCAAAAGGTCGGTACATAACTTAATGCTCCTCCTCCCACCGAGTGAGCAGAAAATGATCGAGGGCAATATGTCCGGTATCACAAAATAACTATGTCAAACTTACTTAAAAACAACGCATACCACATCCTTGGACTCGACACCTCGGCCGCACAAAGGGACATCCAGAAACGCTCAAAGGAGATCATAAAATTTTTACAAATCGACGACACGCCGGAGTATGATCTCGATCTTGGCGTATTCGATAATTTTCGAACGGAAAATTCAGTAAAGGAAGCTGTTCAAAAACTAACTTCTCCCAAGAAACAGATCAAAGACTACTTCTTTTGGTTCAACATTGCTGATGCAGTTGACCAGCAAGCAGTTGGCATTCTACGTAAAAAAGACCCCGATGGAGCAGTTCGCGTGTGGGAACACCATGCAGACGGCGATTCAGTAAAGGCATTATCCTATAAAAAGAATCTCGCCCTTTTATACTGCATCCTCTTATTTAAAGACGACAATAAACATTATTTGAAAGAGTCCTTGCGGCTTTGGCATGAGCTTTTTGGTTCTGCTAAATTCTGGAGTAATTTCGCAAAAATCTATAAACACAACGACGAACTTAATACTGACCAAGAGATCATCATTGATTTTCAAAAGCAAGCACCATCGCTACTCTCTGATCTATACACAGAAATTAGCGATGCGCGTGCTGACGGTAGCTATATAGCCGAATTTACGAAAATCTTTAATACTCGCGGAGAAAAGACTGAGAAGGTCGTGATGGCCCCTATATTCCAAGAAATAACCGAAGCGGTCGAAAAGCTTGAGGCAATGAAAGTGTCAGAAGATGGTGACCTGGACAAAGAAGAGGCGGCACAAATCAAACAGCATATTGGAAAGATGCAGGAATGTTGCAACAAACTCATCGACCTCGGATTATACGAAGATAGTCAATCGAAAACGATCCGAGACAGAGCCGCAATAGCTATACGCTCTATTGCGCTTGATATTCATAATAATCTTGACGACCTGCCAAAGGCCGAACAGCTTTTGAAGATTGCCTTGCAGTTTGTCGGAACTTCCGGAATGAAGCATAAGTTGGAGCAAGACCTTGACCAGTTTGAGAAAAATAAGAAGTTCATGGACAAGATCGCACCGATCATGACTCTCATGAACGACAAAAAATACGATGAGGCTATTGTTCTGATTGATCAAACAAAAGATAAAAACAAGCAGGATTCCGAATTCGTTCAGGCAATGAATGCCAAGAAAAAGGAGGCTGTAACCCTCAAGGCACTTGTAGACTTCTTGGAGGGTAAGAAGGCCTTTGAGGCAAAACATTGGGATAAGTCAGTGCCGATATTTGAGAAAGTTGCATCACTCCTCTACGAACACATCGACCTATTTGATGTGAATAAGGAGGTGATCGATTCTTGGTTGGACACGATCAAAAACAACGTGAAGATCATGACGACCGAGAATGCCGACAAGGTCGATGAGGTGCACAACAATATGCGTAAGAAGCTCGATGAAGCGTTTGAAGATCGGCTCGAACAAATAGCTGTCAAGATTCTTATCGATTCTTACTATTACGTGGGGCTCGTAAAAGTCATTAAGGCAAAGAAATCAGAAAATACGAGGTCGAACGTGATCGGATGGATAGTCTGGATCATTATTATCATTATTTTAGGAGCAATCTTTGGATAAATATATGAGCGAAAAAAAATCTTTAAACTTTGATTTTTTGGACGAAAGTCCTCAAAAGGCCGGAGAGAAAGTCGAAGCTCCAGCGGCTGTAGCTTCTAAGCCAGCCCCTGTTTCTGAGATGGACAAAGTAAACTTCTTTGAATACTTCAAAGAATGTTTTACCAATTTTAGTAAATTTGCACAGGAGCATTTGGTGACATCCAAGCCCAAGTATCTGCTTCTGGCAATCTGGCTTCTCGGCATAGGAAATGCGGCTGATCGGCTTACAAGCTCTGAATCCTCAAGTTGGGGTGAGGTATGGGCAATTGCTTTGATAGGGGGTATTTTGGCCGGAGCACTCGCTTACTACATTGGAGGTTGGTTTTATCACGTCCGGGTCGGATGGTCTAAAGGCACCGGCTCGATCGACACCGCACGAAATATCTATACATTCTCCTCTTTACCGATTTCTGTGACCGCAATTGGATCGTTATTCTTTAATCATCTGGCTTACGGTAGTGACTACTTTGACACTTACTATTCGGATGCCTCCAGTGTTGATGTTATTTTCGGACTGCTTGCTCTCGCCGCGATCGCATACTCGATATACATCAGTTATCGAGGAGTGAGAGACGTGATGCATGTGCAGAAGGGTCGAGGTATGTTTTGGTTCGTGATCGCACCGACAATTTTCTATGTCCTTATTTTTGCTGGTGCGCTACTTGAATAAAAAGACTATGTATGGAACATAAAGATAAAAAAATAGAGATTGATTTGGAATTTTTAGACAAGGAATCGTCAAAACCCAAACAGTCGATTCGTCAGGAAACTGAAAAAGTGCCAGAATCCTCACGTTCGGCTAAATGGAATTGGAAAGCAATATCAATAGTTGTCTGTATTACAATAATCATAATTTGGGTCGGTGCTTATGAAGATAATAATTCCCCAACATCGATCAACACTCCTCCGACTACTAGCCAAGCAAAAAGCGTTTCAACTGGCGATGATAGTGTTGAGTACGGGGAGTACAGGTGCTCGCGATACCATTACGATAAAGCAGTTTCATTATCTCCAAGTGAAAGCGAGCAAACTCTCAAAAGCGCACAACTATCTATGGAAAATCGTGCAAATGAACTGGAACGCTTACAGGGGGAGATCGAGAACAGTTATGTAAGCGAGTATTCGTCACAATGGGAAATCGACGATTACAATGATACAGTCAATACATACAATGCCAAACTAACATCATACAAAAGAGATGTTGCTGCGCTTGATACCCGAATTGACAGATTTAATACGCAAGTTGCAGCCCATAATAATTATCTCATGCAGAATTGCACACCAAGATAACAATATGACCACACCTACTAAACCAATTTTATTCCCCGGATATAAGCTAAAAGACGATGTGAACGTAGTTGTTCGTGTCGAAAAAATTCTGTTTACGGAAGTCTATTCGCTTTCAAATAATAAGTTTCTTTATCTTTTTACGAATATCCAACAAGAGGAGATCATTGATCGAAAGCAAAAATATGATCTGGTAAATCTCGATATCGGTGGGAAAAAATATCTCGGCGTGATCACTGACGAGCATTCCCAAGATAAGATAACCGCGATCATAGATGACCTTACGGTACTGCGTGGTTTCGATTGCGTTGCTGGGATGCGTGATCTAAAGGCGATGCTCACAACGGACGTGATAGAACCATTGCTCAATCCAGAGAAATTTAAAAAGTTTAAACTCGGCGTGCCTAATGGCATCTTGCTGTATGGCCCTCCTGGTTGTGGCAAGACGTTCATTGTTAAAAAGCTCGCGGAACAACTTGGCTATAATTTCATTGAGATGAATCCTTCTTCCGTTGCCACCTCTTACGTCCACGGTGCCGTTGGCAACATTGGAAAGGTCTTTGAGATGGCAAGGCTAAAAGCCCCTTCCATTGTCTTTATCGATGAGATCGAAGGACTTGTTCCAAAGCGCGAGGAGCTTTCTTCATCAGCGGATATCAAGAAAGAAGAAATCAATGAGTTTCTATTGCAACTCAATAACGCTGGCGCTAGCAAAATTTTGGTGGTTGGAGCTACTAATCGACCACACATGATCGACACAGCTATTCTGCGATCCGGCCGTATGGACAAGCGTGTCTATGTTGGACCGCCGGACTTTGAGGCGCGAAAGGAAATGTTTCGTATTTGCTTGGCGGGCCGCCCATACGACAAGAATATTGATTTTGAGAAACTCGCAAAGATGACTGACTACTATGTCGGCTCTGATATTGAGCTCATCGTGACCGAGGCCGCCCGAGACGCCGTAGCGCAAGACAAGAACGTTATAGACGAGCCGACAATTGTGGATGCGATCAATAAATTTAAGCCGTCTATATCGCCAGGTGAGATCCTATATTACACGCAATTCTCCGATATGGAGCGATCGTAAAAATATGATTACCAAAGAACAAACTGAATATCGCATCCTTTTCTCGAAGATTGCAGCTATCGCGTTGATCGTTGCTGTAGTTCCAATCTGGCCATACTTTTTCTATCAAGCCCTCAAGCTAGTGGTTTTCGGTGCGGCCGCATTCTCTGCGTTTCTGTATCACAAGGAAAAGAATAAAAGTTGGATGCTGACCATGATTGGCATTGCTATCGTTTTTAATCCAATCAACCCTCTCTACTTTGGACATTTCCTTTGGTCTATTGTAGATTTAATAGTATCAGTTTTATTTTTTAAGTCACCGAAGGCGGCGCGCCAATGATATTGGCACGCGCTCCAATCCCGTCGAAAAATTAGTCCGCCGAAATTTTTTTGGGGCGAAGCCAAAGCAGGCGGGCAAAAAGGAAGGGGGTTGGGGGGAAGGAATTTTTGCCCGCTCGTGCTTGCCGTTCCCGTTCCGTTTGAGAAAAGAAAAAGCGGAAGGGGGGTTTGGGGGGAATTCCGCTTTTCTTTTGCGAAATCAAATTGTGGACAGCCCCGCCGTCCTGCTCGTTAAGAGCAGAACCACGCAAAAAAGTTTTCTTTTCCTTTTAGAAGAAAAAAATCGGCGCGCGCAAATTAAAAATTGTGAAGAAAACTTTTTTGCGTGGTGGCGAGGTTTCCGAGCGACGGCGGGGCTGGCTTCCTTATTGGGGGTTTTCCTCAAAAAATGTTCGAACTTCGTCCAAAAAACACCGCCAAGTTTTACATTCAGCGAAATTGAAAGATGTTGCCTCGGCGCAAAGCGCCTCGGCATGGTATTTTTCCGCAATTTTAAAGGCATTTTTGAAATCCAAACACAAAGTGCGGTCGGCAATGCGGAAGTTCGCAGAGCGAAGCTCTGGTCCCGCTTAGCGGGACAAACCAATCTTTTTTCTTTCGTCCGCCAGCGGGCGGACGAAATGTTGAGCGTATTTTTCTTTGATTGCCCAAAAGCTAATTTCAAAACATTATGGACAACATAAATTTACAAACCAAAAAGATTTTTCTCTATGCTCGCAAATCCACGGACGAACCCGAAAGGCAGGTTTTGAGTATTGAGGCACAAATGTTTGAATTACGAGAATATGCCAAAAAAGAGGGGCTGAATATCGTCCGTGAATTTGTGGAAAGCAAAACTGCCAAAGAACCGGGCAGAGAAATTTTTAACGAAATGGTGGCAAGCATAGAGAAAAATGAAGCCGAGGGAATTTTAGCGTGGCACCCCGATAGATTGGCGAGAAATAGCATAGACGGTGGCAGGATTATCTATCTCGTAGATACTGGAAAAATAACCACGCTAAAATTTCCAACTTTTTGGTTTGATCCGACACCACAAGGAAAATTTATGTTGTCCATCGCTTTTGGGCAATCAAAGTATTATGTGGATAATCTTTCGGAAAATATAAAGAGGGGTATTCGCCAGAAATTACGAAATGGAATTTGGCCCGCTTGGGCGCCACTCGGCTATATAAATGACAAAAATCAGAGAAAAATTGTTGTTGATAAAGAAAAGGCAAAGTATATCAAGCGGGCTTTTGAGATGTACGCGACTGGCGAATACCCTCTCGCTCAAGTCCGAAAGATTATCAATTCCTTGGGCTTGGTTGGCAAGAAAGGCAAAATGCTTTCCGTCTCCAATTATCAGTACATGCTCAAAAACAAAATCTATTACGGAATGATTGAATATAATGGCGAATTGTATGACGGAAAGCATGAACCGATTATCACAAAGAAACTTTTTGATTTATGCCAAGAAGTGATGATGAACAAAAGCAAACCGAAAACGCCAAAATTGAAACCTTATGTGTATAGAGGATTTTTCCGTTGTGGAGAGTGCGGTTGCTTCATTACCACCGAAACGCAAAAAGGTCATAACTATTTGCGATGCACCAAACGGAAAAATCCTTGTAAACAAAGATATGTCCGCGAGGAAATCATCACTTCTCAAATAAAAGAGGAAATCAAAAAAGTTTCTTTGTCTTCCGCTTGGGCAAATGCTTCAATAAATTATTTTGAAAATGAGAAAATGAAAATTGCCCAAGCGGAAAGCTCTTTCGCCCAAAAAGCGAGAAATGAGCTTGTGGAGATAGAAACAAAACTTGATCGCTTGCTTGATTTACAACTAGACGGTAATTTGTCGCAAGCTGAATATACCGCCAAAAAGCACACGCTCATTCTCTCAAAAAAAGATTTGGAAGAAAAAATCACCGCTTTTGGGCGAAAGAGCAATAATCGGTTCGAACTTGCCATTGCCTTTCTAAAAGATGCCAACCAAGCCGAAAAATACGCTCAACAAGAAAATCCCGAAAGGATTCGGGATTTTCTTAAAAAGATTGGTTCGAACTTCCGCATTGCCGACCGCACTTTGGTTTTGGATTTCAAAAATGCCTTTAAAATTGCGGAAAAATACCATGCCGAGGCGCTTTGCGCCGAGGCAACATCTTTCAATTTCGCTGAATGTAAAACTTGGCGGAGAGGGAGGGATTCGAACCCTCGAGCCGTTTTCACAGC
>Ga0255341_1007173_pt1 | contig 10070 bp, 11 predicted proteins | sample wastewater_treat_8_FD_192418 | JGI IMG/M metagenome (GOLD analysis project Ga0255341, IMG submission 192418) | Wastewater microbial communities from Lulu Island WWTP, Vancouver, Canada - plant12 | ecosystem: Engineered > WWTP > Wastewater > Unclassified | place: Canada: Vancouver, British... | reverse complement strand
TATTGATGCTACATACAATTATTGGAGAGCTATAGATATAGATAATGTCCTTTATGATGAATTGGATTCAGAGGAAGTTCATTATAAAATATTATATGATCCAAGAATCAATTCTAGAATAATATCTGCAGGGATTAAATGAAATACAGATTTATGATTATATTATTAAGATTAGTATCAAAAAAATATTAAAGGAGCATAAGCATAATGGAATTAGAAGAAATACAAAGGATTATTAAAACTGTTGTAAAAGATTATCTTGAAGCCCAAGATAATTATTTAGATATTACTAGCGAGACAGTCCTTTTTGGTGATAATACAGTATTAGATTCTATAGGTTTAGTCAATATTGTAATTGACCTTGAATCTACTTTTCTTGATAAAGGATATGAAATTTCTTTAACTTCTGATGTAGCTATGTCCAGAAGACAAAGTCCCTTCAGGAATATTTCTACACTTGCTGATTTTATATATGAGCAATTAAATGAACAATAATGATAGAGTGATTGTGATAACAGGAACGAGAAAAGGAATTGGTCGTTTCTTAGCAGAATATTACCTTGCTCAAAATATGATAGTTTGTGGATGTTCACGTTCTGCTTGTGATTTAGATAATCCAAAGTACATTCATTATGAATTAGATGTTGCAGATGAGAAATCTGTTGAGAAAATGGTATTTGATATTTTCAAGCGTTTTCGGAAAATTGATTTTTTAGTGAATAATGCTGGGATAGCATCTATGAACCATAGCTTGTTAACTCCATTGTCGGTTGTTGAGAAAGTATTTAAAACGAATGTAATGGGGACATTCGTTTTTTGCAGAGAAGTGGCAAAAGTAATGACAAAAAATAAATTTGGTAGAATTGTTAATTTTGCTACAATAGCTACACCCATAAAACTGGAAGGAGAATCTATTTATGCTGCTTCAAAAGCTGCTGTGGAAAATATGACTAAGCTTTTAGCAAAAGAATATGCTGATTTTGGGATTACTATAAATGCTGTTGGACCGACTCCAGTTTACACAGATCTAATAAAAAATGTACCTAAAAATAAAATTGATTCTCTCTTGCAAACTCAAGCTATTCATCGCTATGGGACTTTTGAAGATATAGTAAATGTGATAGATTTTTTCTTAGAGGATAAAAGTAATTTTATTACAGGACAAATAATTTACTTAGGTGGAGTTAGTTCTTGATTATTTATCAACTTTATGATCAATTAAAACAATATGCTGAATTGGGTTTCACGGCAATTAGAAATGTTAAGGAAGATATTAGTTATACTCAATTAATACAAAAGATAAATATATATAGAAATATGCTATCTGAAAAGTATCCAGAAGCAAAGACGATTATTCTCTATGGAGATTACGATTTGAGGTCAATTTCAATACTTTGGGCTTCTCTAATGGATAATAGGATAGTAATGCCTATTACATCTACTTCAATTCAATCATTGGAACTAATAAATTTAATAGATGCCGATTTAGAAATATACTCAAAAGAAATGAAATATTGCTATCACCCTAATAATAAGAAAAAGGTAATAATTAGGGAAATGTTGGAACTTAACAAATCTGGTCTAATTCTTTTGAGTTCAGGTACTACCGGGGTTCCTAAAGCAGTGCTCCATGATTCTGATAAATTATTGAAGAAATACATTTATTCCAAAAAAAGATACACTACAATTGGATTGATGCTTTTTGATCATATTGCCGGGATTGATACACTTTTTTATGTTTTATCTTCAGGAGGTTCTTTAATAATACCTCAAGAAAAATCCATAGATAATATTCTTACTACTCTGTCTCAGCTGTCAGTTGAAGTATTACCTGCATCACCAAGCTTAATTCAGTTACTGTTAATGGATGATAGATTCAATATTAACTATCTTTCATCTTTAAAAGTGATAACTATTGGCTCTGAACGGATTAATGATAATTTGAATAGTAGGTTACAAGAAAGATTTGGAGGGAAAGTAGAACTTATTCAAAAATATGGAATAACAGAAATAGGAACTCCTGCAACTATTACTAGAGATAATGATCCGCGGTATATTAAGTTTAAATCTGGTTTGATAGATTATAAAATAGATGATAATGTACTTTATATAAAATCACCTAGTAGTATGGTTGGGTATTTATCTCCTGATCAAAGTATTCCTTTTGATGGTTGGTTTAACACGCAAGATCAAGTAGAAGTTGATGGAGAATGGATTAAAATTTTGGGTAGAGTTTCGGATATTATTAATGTGGGGGGGCAGAAAGTATATCCTGCTGAAGTAGAAACAGTTCTTCAAAGTATGGATAATGTAATTAATGTTGCAGTATATGGTAAATGTAATTTGATAATGGGTTCAGTTGTTGCAGCAAAAGTATGTCTTGATTCCAATGAAACTGCATTAGAATTTAAAAAAAGAATGAGAGAATTCTGTAAAGATAAGCTTGAAACATATAAAATTCCGTCTATTGTTGAAATTGTGGATGAAATTAAGATAAGTGACAGGTATAAAAAGGTTAGAGGATGAAATTATATGAATTTCATTAACAAAAGAGTTTGTTAATATTCATATTGAATGGGATCGGAATATATTGGAAAAGATTTTAAGTAGGAACAATATTTATAGCTTATTATGCTGCAATTTAAATCATTAGAAAATTTATCATTATCTAATTCCAAAAAGGAACCACACTTACTTCAGGTTATATTTGCAAAGGAGAATGATGCTGAATTTATCCTCGGACTTAGAACAAATCCATACAAGAATAAATATTTAAATTACACAGAACCTAATTTGGAAAATCAAATAATTTGGTTGAATGAATACAAAACAAGGGAAGAAAGAGGGGAGGAATTATATTATATAATCTATGAAAATAATATTCCGGTTGGAACAATTAGAATATATAATATAAATGAAAACGAGTGTACTACAGGTAGTTGGTTATTTTCTTCTAATACATATCAATTAACTCCCATAATAAGTGAACTTTTAATTTATGAGATTGTTTATAATATTTTAAAGAAATCTACGGTACTCTTTGATGTCCGGAAAGAGAATAAAAAGGTTGTCACCTATCATAAACTTAAAAGGATAACTTTGATCAATGAAGATGAAGAAAATTTTTATTATTCTATGAGTAGGGCTGAATGGGAAGAATCTAAAATGAAAATTTTCAATCTTATGGGAGTTAAAATAGATGTTGATTTTGACGAGTATAATAAAATCAGGATTAATTCTATTTGGTGATAGATTATGTTACCTCGGATAGATGAACTCGCAAAAAAAATATCTATAAATAAAATAAGAACGATTTGTGATTACAGAGGAAATCTTTCAATTATAGAGGCACAAAAAGATATCCCCTTTGAGATTAAGAGGGTATATTATATATGGGACAATAAAGATAATTTACCCAGAGGTGGGCATGCTCATAAAGAACTTTGGCAAGCAATTATAGCTATGCATGGGTCTTGTAAAATAAAAATATATGATGGGAAATCAACCATTGATTACATACTTGATAAACCTGATAATGTCTTGATTTTTCCTCCCGGTTATTGGAGAGACCTTGTTGCTTTTGCAGATGATTGTGTTTTACTGGTTTTGGCTTCGGACTATTATAATGAAAGTGATTATATTAGAGATTATAACGAGTATATAAAATATGTCCAGGATAGAGAAGAAAATCCCCTTTTATGATATAGGCGAAAGCTACAAAGAGTTAAAATCAGAAATTGACTCTGCAGTAGCCAGGGTTTTATCCAATGGTTGGTATATCTTGGGAAAAGAAGTTGTCTCTTTTGAAGAGGACTTTGCAGAGTTTATTGGAACAAAATACTGTGTAGGGACAAGCAATGGACTGGATGCACTTTTTTTAGTATTAAAGGCCTGGGGTATCGGGGAAGGGGATGAAGTTATAGTTCCTTCTAATACATATATAGCTACTTGGTTGGCAGTTAGTTATGCAGGGGCAAAACCAATTCCCGTTGAACCGGATAAAAGAACTTTTAATATTGATCCTGCTTTGATAGAGGAAAAAATAACTAAAAGAACAAAAGCTATTATTCCAGTCCATCTATATGGAATGCCAGCAGATATGGATCCTATAATGGATTTAGCAGAAAAATATAATTTGAAATTATTAGAGGATTCTGCTCAAGCTCATAGCGCAATTTATGGAAATAAGAAATGTGGTTCATTAGGAACCGCATCTGCCTTCAGTTTCTATCCAGGTAAGAATTTAGGTGCTTATGGAGATGGGGGAGCTATAACAACCAATGATCCTGATTTAGCAGAAAAAGTTCGCTGCCTTTCCAATTATGGCTCAAAAATTAAATATTACAACGAATATAAGGGCTATAATTGTCGCTTGGATGAAATCCAGGCAGCAATATTAAGAGTAAAATTGCCTTATTTGGATGAATGGAATAGAAAAAGACATCTGGTTGCTAAAGAATATTATAAAATAGATAACCCTAAAATAAATCTGCCATATCAAGGACTTCAAAGAGAAAATATACAAGAGGATAAAATTTGTTTTGTGCAACCCTATTCGGGCATTAAATCCATACCCTGTTGGCATCAGTATGTTATTATGAGTGAGAAGAGAAATGACCTGCAAAAATATCTTAATTTATCGGGTATTGAAACTATGATCCATTATCCTATTCCGCCTCATAAACAAAAAGCGTATATGCAGATGAATAATCTTTCCTTTCCGATTGCAGAGCAGATTGCTAAGCAGTGTTTAAGTTTACCAATAAATCCCTTTATATCTAATATTAACTTACAATATATAATAAATAAGATAGATGCATCTTATTAAGATAAAAAAGCTAATATATTTGTTTTCTAAATTTTCCCTTGTGGGTGTATTTATGACTTTTTTGTCCTTAGCTACTGGTTATGTTTTCTTGGAAATTTTTCATACACCTCTTTTTATAACTTATGTTTTAAATAATCTGGTAATGATTTTTATTTCATATCAATTGAACAGGATATTTACTTTTAAAGTAAAACATAGAGCCGTAAGTATGGTTTTGTATTATTTTGTTTATGCAACAGGTATTCTTTTGGGTATGTTATTGCTTTGGTTATTTAAATATTTATTACCCTTCGGGAATTTTATATTAACATTATGTGTTTTACCATTTACTATGGCTTCAAATTTCATTCTTTCCAAACTTGTTTTTGACAAAGTATCAATAAAGGGTTAAAAATATGGATTATAAGGACTGTTTAGTATGCATTGGAGTTTTTAATAACGGATTAAGTTTGAAATCCACTCTTGAGAGTATTCCCTTAGATTGTGATTTTGATTATATAATTGTTGACGATGGTTCAACTGATGGAGCAGTAGAAAAATATGCCCAGGGAATTCCTATTATTAGACACAAAAATAATACCGGAATAGGCACATCTATAAGAGATTCTATTGGATACGCAAAAAAAAATGGTTATAAGGTTTTAGTTACGATTCCTGGAAATAATAAAAATACTCTTGCTGAGGTTAAACGATTAGTAGAGCCAATAATGCAAAATAAAGCAGATTTTGTCCAGGGCTCCAGATATCTGCCAGGAAGTAAAAGAGATCACACTCCCCTTTTTAGATTAGTAATGGTTAAACTAATTGCTATTATGTTTTCAATTTTATCTAAAAGGAATATTACGGACTCTATGGAAGGTTTCAGGGCTTGGCGACTTACTATATTTGATGATCCTGACATAAACATTCATCAAGAATGGTTAAATAGATATGGATTAGAGACCTACTTATTCTACAAAATAACTCGGGGGCGTAAGTATAAATATTATGAGGTTCCTGTATCTAAAATATATCCCATATATAAAAAAAGTATTATTAATAAAGATGGTCAAGAATATTCAAAGATTAGACCGGTAATTGATTGGTGGGATATCTTAAGACCGATTCCTTATCTGCTATTAGGTTTAAAAAAGTAAAAGGATAAAACTATGCATTTTGATAAAATTCAAGGTTTTTATTATAAATATGAAAAAAGGATTATTTATCTCACCTTACTATTCTTTTTACTATTAAGATTATTCTATGTATTTGAATTCGGTAACTTTGACAAATCCACTTTTTCTGATGCTTCAGGTTATAATGAATATGCTAAAACAATTTTATCTGATTCATCTTGGCTTAAGCGAACTGATTTTATTGCCAGTTGGAGAGAACCAGGTTACCCTTTATTTGTTGCTTGTATATATTTTTTGTGGGGGGAAGAATCTTTTCTTGCTGTTTATCTAGTCCAAGCTTTTTTAAGTAGCTTAATGTTATTGATTATATATAAGACCGCTAATTTAGTTGTAAACAGCAAAGCAGTTGCTTATTTATCATTGCTGTGGTCTGGATTTTATATTTTTTATTTAAGATGGATAGGAGAACTATTAAGGGAGACATTAGTATATTTTTTTTATGCTCTATTCTTTTATCTGCTTTTTAAATTATTAAAGAATAAATCTGTTAAGATAAGGGACATTCTATTTATTTCAATTATATACACATTACTTATTCATACCGATGGAAGATATTTATTCTACGCTCCTTTTATAATTATTTTATTTTTAATCTATCTAAGACCTATTTGGTTAGCATTAAAAAATTATATAATCTTTGGTTTATTAGTTGTTGTATTCACTGTTCCTTGGTCTATAAGGAATTATATAACTTATGGCGACTTAATAGTTGTTAGTTATTATACCTTAAATCTGACTGGTTCAGAATTATCTGCTCGGAATGAACTATTTGATACTTCAGAGATTAAAGAAGCTAAAACATCTTTGCATTTTGGGTCTTTTAATCAAAATTATCCCAATGATATAGAACGAGATTCAATCATAGCTGGATTTAACCCAAGAAATAGATCAAATTCAGAACTTCTTGCTATTAGGAAGGGGAAAAGGGCAACTACTTCATTCTTAGGAAGAAAAGCATATTATTTAAAAAAAATGTGGGCTCCTTTTAATACTGGAGGATATTATGCTCCTTTTCCAATGGCTTATTATGAGGATGGGTACAGTGCTTCACATAATATTATTTCAATTTGTCAATATGGTATCCTAATCCCTTTTGCATTATTTTCTATAATTTTTGGAATTGCTAAAAGAAAAAAATGGATATGGTTGCTTATAATCCCCATATTTATTCATATACTTTTACATCTATTAACATTTGGAATTGAAAGATATCGGCATCCGGTTGATGCATTTATTATTATATTAGCAATGAATAGTGTAGTTTATTTAGTTAATTTAACCTTTCATCATACGCATTTATCAATTAGTAATAAAACATAATAATTTATATATATAAATCGCAATGTATGATGCTTGTGTATTACATAGAATTAGTGATCAAATTAAATTTGAAGATAAATTGCAATAATTCATTAAATTCTTGCTCTTTTGCACCCAAACTAATAAAATTTTATGAAAGATATTTTTAATATCTGGTGCACTTAATACTCTTTTAATATCTTTTACTGAGAGAAATCTAAAACTACTTTCCCTATTAGTAACAAGGCAGTATTGTTCAAATAATTATATTTTACTTAACGAACGATTTTAATTATGAATTTATGAATAAAAAAGCAGGATCAGACCTAATAACCTGTCGTGGAGATAAGGTGCTGTTGATTGGCTTTTTTCCTAATTGTGCCACGGTAGTTGCACCATATATTACTTGACTATGAACAGAAGATGTTGAAGCTTAATTTGCAGATTTTTGATATCCGTTAATGCTCTATATAAAGATAACAGCTAAACTAAAAACAATTATTTTTTGTAATGATTGTATCTGTATGTTTATGCGTAAGTTAGTAATGTTTTTGTCCAGTTAATATCCGCTCATCTTTAAAATTTTTTTATATTTGTCACCAATTTCCTCATTTTGTCACCCCAGATAGAATTAGAAGGGGTATGAAAGAATAATTCAAGACCCTGAAAAAAATCTTGAGGAGACAAAATGAAAGCAACAGTAAAACTTGCTTTACCCGGTTTTGCCGGAAATATGGATGATGTGGTAATCTACTACAATTCCAAGCTGAATAAGGTAATTACCAGAAGAAAAGGGACATCTAATTATGTCCCCGATTACAGTATTACCAAAGAGATTTATGCTTTTGCCCGTCGGATTAACTTGTCTGCTGATTACAAAAAGGATTGTGACAAGTATATCAGAGCTTACAATTCCAAAAATAGACGCAAAGGAAAAGCGATGAGTTCCTGGCCCTCTGTTTGGATGAAAGTGATGAGAGCTCAAAAGAAACTTTTACCTGATCTTGATTTGAATACCCTAACCCGCGAACAAGCCATTGAGGCAAACTTGGGTTGTATTTCAATAGCCAAAGCCGTAGAAGCTGAATTTCTGGAAAAAGTGCCAGGTCACCAAAAACTTACTAACCTGATTTAAAAAAAAGCAGAGGGCGGAGGGCATAGAGCTGAGGGCGGAGGGCGTAGAGCTGAGGGCGGAGAGATAATGGATAAAGAAATGTTTAGATTTGAGAAATTGGAAGTGTGGAAGAAAAGTATTGAATTGTCAGATACATTGTTTGATATAGCAGATAGAACTGATATGAAACATTGCTATGGATTTTCAGAACAGCTTATAGCTGTAGCTATGAGTATTACTAATAATATTACTGAAGGTTCTGCTTCAACTTCTGATAAAGATTTTGCACAGTTTAAATATCTCTCGCCGCTAGGTATACGAAAATCTCTATTAATCCCTAAGCCCTATGTTCTCTGCCCTCTGCTAATATGAAAGGCATCATTCTTGCCGGTGGATCCGGTACCAGTTTATATCCTTTAACCATTGCTGTCAGAAAACAGTTAATTTTACCATAAATTATTTATAAATAATTACGATTTAGCTTCAAGATTAAGTATATTTAAATATATTAGCGCTACCATATATAAAAGATTATAGCTAAAGTAATGATTCAGAGAATGTTACGTTCATTATGATATAATTTTGAAACACAGATAAATTGTAATATTATGGATTTTCAATATTACGAATTTTAATAGGTTAATGCTTGTTCCTTACGAGTTAAATTTTAAAAAATAATAGCACTTCCAATAATCATTTATTTTAGGACTTATATAAATTAAGTTAGTAAATTTCAAAATGTATCTATCATTTAAAAATAATGATATATATTTTACTAAACTTTATAATAGGGTTTAGTTTAATATTAGAAATATATGAACAAAATATCAATATCAATCAATAAACAATATATATATATGAAACTCATTATTTTATTGTTTATTGTGTCTCTTATTATTGGTTGCGATAATAACCTAATAAATGAGGGATTAGATTTAAAAGGTCAAATCATATTGTTAGATAATCAGATAGAAGTTAGTGCTACTGAATATGACAGTATATTTATAGCATTATATCATACTACAATATTGGATTCAAATATTAATAATATTATTGAAACACATCCAAATATTGGCACTGATTTTTCGCAGGAAATTATTTTTGATCACCGTACAAAAGTTCCAAATTATATAGTAAATACTAACTCTGAAGGTTCCTTTCTAATAAAAGGAATTAAAAAAGGATTATACAATTTAGTTGTTATCAAACCCCATTGGTCAGTTAAATATATTTATAATGTTGAGATAGAAGATAATAAAATACATGACATTGGAACTTTATATTTTAATAAAGCAATAAATATCAAAGACAATATTACCAATCAATTCATATTTAAATCAGGGCAAATGTATTTAATAGATGAAGATATAAACTTTCTTAATAATGTTATTATTGAAGAAGGATCATATTTAGCTGTAAAACCAGGTAGGACTATAAAATTCTATTCTAATTTAGAATTTCCACTGTCAGGATTGTGCCAAATCAATACAAGTTATAATATATATGAATTTGGGTTAATAAATATTGATTCTACTAATTATTTTAATGGTGTTATTATATATAGCAATGATGTAGCAGTTAACAGGTGCTGTATAAAAAATGCAATTACAGCTTTATCTGTTTTAGGGCAAAATTGTTATATATCACATAGCAA
>Ga0255341_1007166_pt1 | contig 10077 bp, 4 predicted proteins | sample wastewater_treat_8_FD_192418 | JGI IMG/M metagenome (GOLD analysis project Ga0255341, IMG submission 192418) | Wastewater microbial communities from Lulu Island WWTP, Vancouver, Canada - plant12 | ecosystem: Engineered > WWTP > Wastewater > Unclassified | place: Canada: Vancouver, British... | reverse complement strand
CTGGGTTTGTCTCTCATCCCTTGTTCTTTTTTCAAAGATCAGGCCCCAAGTTGGCAATATCAAACTATCTCCCTTGGGACTTTATTTATAAACGATTTCATGATGATTGTCAAGGGAAAAGCGTGCTTTCTAACAATTTTCCGAGATTCTTATTTTCAAGGTGCCGTGCTTCACGAACAAACCGCAATTATAGCCGCCTGCTCAATTATGTCAAGGGCAATTTCCGCCCAATGTAAGAGCAAAGTGATAATGTCCTAAAGTAGCAAAATAGAAAGGTCCTAATCCTAATTAGGAACTATGAAATCGTCGTTCGATTATTCCAAGTTTATTTACACAGGAACGATAAAATCATGACGAACAGCGAAATAGAGCCTTTCCCCCTATTACTCCCCTTCCCCAGCGGCTGGGCTGAGGCACAAAAAAACCACTTGCCGCTGGGGAAGGGTCAGGGTTAGGGTTACCGTGAAACAATACAAACAAGAAGAAATAAGGTGGTTAGCCATAAGAAAAAACCCATACTGATGATTTTATCCACTCATTAGGACATTTCTATTTAGCCTTGACAAGCAAAATGAGCCGAATTTGATCAATTTTTCATGTTTCTCTGTCATTCTTTTAAATTCATAGAAATTCATTTGTTTCAAAATCCAGAAATTATCAAATTCTCATAAAAAATTCAATCGATTTAAATAGCCTGCCGACTGCTTTTCAACAGTCGGCAGGTTTTCCTTTAATACTTTTACCTGATATTTCACCTATTTAATAATCGCTGGCAGGTAAATGCCAAAGAGGTTTTTCAGCATAAATATTGAGGGCTCTACAGCGCCAGCGGTATCAACGAATACGTCGTATCCACCGCCTTCTCCATTGGCTGCCAGGCTCTGGGAGGCTGTACCTGATGAGATCATCACTGTGCTTGTTTGCGGTATGGCACTCGGACCCGATAGCGGCGCAGTGAAGGTTACTACCCCGCCGTCCACAGGATCGTTCTCCACACCACTTACGCCCACTACCAATGGTTCAGCAAAAACGGTGTTTACAATTGCACCCTGCCCATCCCCGCTCACCTTGCTCAGGGTAAAGCCGCGCGATTCGTAAGCGCCCATGTCGCAGCCTGCCCCTTGCGTGCGCTCCACACCGCGTTGGTCGGTAGTTGGGCAGGAAGCATCATCCCCGGCATCGATAGCCGCTGAGCCAGGCAGCAACGGTAGGGTTTGCGTAAAGCCGCCATAATCCCCCAACGCACCTAAGAGTGGATCAGCATCGATATTGCCCCCGCTATCTATGCCACAAGCAGGGTTCCATACTCCACTCGGTATACAACCTTGAATATCACTGCTAGAAATGGTTGGAGTACTCGCACTATTGTAAATTTCCGCACCGTTATGCGCATTGTCACCCCATAGGATCGTATTATTGATCACCGGGCTGCTCTGTTTGTTGTACACCCCGCCGCCATAGTAGGATGCTTTGTTGCCGCTAAAGACAACATTCGTCAATGTTGGGTTGCTCGAGTCTATGTTGTACATTCCTGCGCCATCAACCGCATTATTGCCGCTAAAGGAAACATTCGTCAGCACTGGGATACTCGCTGCGGTGTTGTAGATTCCGCCACCAAAGTAGGCATGGTTGCCGCTGAAAGCAATGTTCTTCAGCGTTGGGTTGTTCTCGCTGTTGAACATTCCACCACCCGAGATTGCCTCGTTTTGAATGAAGGAGACATCTGTCAGCGTTGAGCTGCACTGTTCGCTGTACACCCCACCCCCCATATTATATGCCCGGTTGTTGCTAAAGGAAACATTCGTCAGTGTTGGGCTGCTTTCTTCGAAACAATACATCCCACCGCCACTATTTTCTGCCGTATTGTCGCTAAAGGTGATGTCCGTCAGAGTAGGTTTAGCATGACCCCTAATGTAAATTCCACCGCCACCCTCGATCGCTGTGTTACCGCTGAAGGTGATGTCTTCCAGCCTCATTCCGCCATCGTAAATATTGATGGCCATCCCGCCGCCATATTTTGCCGAATTGTCGATAAAGCTCATGTTCGTTAACTTCAATGTTGCATCGAGGCCTCCAATGGCTATTCCTCCACCCTCATCAGCTGTTGAATTGCCGCTGAAGGTAATATCTTCCAGGAGCCCCTGGCAAGAGGAGCAAACCATCCCACCACCATCATCGCCTGCCGAGTTGCCGCTAAAGGTGACATCCGTCATGGTCCCGTAAAACTTGCCATTATATAACCCGCCTGCTTGAGCGCTTGCCGAGTTGCCGCTGAAGGTGACATCCGAAAAGGTTGAGGCGGTAATTATAGTAGCACCAGCGAAATTATTATTCATCCCACCTCCAATTCCATTTGAACATGTGTTGTCGCTGAAGGTGACATGACTCAGTGTAAAATTACCAAGCATAGTGCGAATCCCGCCGCCCGCACCTTGTGCCGTATTGTGGTAAATGGTAGCATTCTCCAGATTTACGTTGCTATCGTAATTGTACATTCCTCCTCCGTGGATGTTTGCGGAGTTGTAGCTGAAGATGATGTTCGTCAATGTTGGGCTGCTTTCAAAGTTGTACATCCCGCCGCCGCTGGATGCCGAGTTGCCGCTGAAGGTTACGTCGGTCAGCGTCGGGCTACTAGAGTTCCTGTTGTACATCCCGCCGCCGGTGGATGCCGAATTGCCGCTGAAGGTGACGTTGGTTAGCGTCGGGTTGGCATTATCGTTGTACATCCCGCCGCCGTAGCTGGATGCCGAGTTGCCGCTGAAGGTGACGTTGGTTAGCGTCGGGTTGGCATTATCGTTGCGCATCCCGCCGCCGTTGTTCTGTGGATCGCTGCCATTGGCAGTGCCGGCGGTGATGGTAAAGCCGTCCAGGGTGGCACCGGTTACGCCGGTCAGCACGTGGTAGGAATTGTCGCTGCTGTTACCCACCGTTCCAATATCCCCGCTGAGAATAGTGACATTTTCTTCCCAATCGCGCTCATCTCGGCTTGTTTCTGTACCGGCAAAGCCACCATAGAGCGCCACGCCGTTTTTGAGCACGAAACTGACCGTCCGGTCAGATGCAGTCGTGGGTTTGTATGTGCCTGCTTTTATCCATAGCTCATCGCCTGATCCTGACAGGGTCACTAAAGCGTACTGCAGGTCGCAAGCATTTTCCCATGTATCTCCGCAATCACCTGTGATTAGACCACCAGGAACCACGCGGTATATCGGTCCAGCGGCATTTACTTCGATGAGAGGTCTTATGCTAACAATTGTGAATACTAAGACAAGAACCAAAAGGATGACCATTATTTTTGACATCAAGATTTTTTTCATTTTGCTCTCCTTTATACTTGGGTCAAAACAATTAAATCGACAAACAAATGAATTGAGAATTTATTTCATCATTTACCTGCAAGATAGCTCTTCCCACTCATCACCCACAATAAATAGCTTTGCATCAGTGCCGAACTAAATCTCTCGGCACATTATTTCTCCTCTTGTCAGTTAATATCAATCTGCAAAGTTTTGAATGATGCGGGGGAGCCATCATTAGTGAGATATGGTTATGCCTTTATTATCCTTTTTAGATGCTTCTACCTCTATTTCTTTTCTTATGAGCAATTCCTTTTGTTTATACTTGCGAATGCTAGGTGCGGAACCGTTTAAATCATTATATTTTTGGGAACGAACTAGTTAATATTATACATCGATAAGTTTAAAACATTTATATATTCAAGCAGTTTCATGCAAGAGTTTCCCGACAAAAACATGAAACGTCGTATTCGTATGCATATTTCTAACAAATCTATAACTTTTTGCATATACTTTTTTCCTAAAATGAACCTGTATTAATAACTTTTACTCATTGGCTTTGCCATGGGAAAAGGAGGAATTATGGATTTAAACAAATTTACACAAAAAGCACAGCAAGCCGTGGTAAGCGCTCAAGGTTTAGCGCGTGACTATGGTCACCAAACCATTGAGCCAGCTCATCTCTTGTTGGCGTTACTCAATCAAACCGAGAGCACAGTCCCAGCTGTCATTAGCCAAATCGCTGGCAGCACAGAGGTGTTACGTCAGGAGGTTCAGAAAGATTTAGCCGCACGCCCTAAGGTTTACGGCGCTGATACTGGAGAGCCCGGACTTTCTCGCCCAGCTGCTGATGCCTTGGACGCGGCTGAACGTTATGCCAAAGGCATGGGCGATGAATATACTTCGACCGAGCACATTTTGCTTGGCTTAACCGACGGTCCCGAGGGGAAACGCTTAGCCGGTTATGGCATTACGAAGGACGCCATCCTGAAGGCTTTGCGTTCTATCCGCGGGTCGCAATCCGTTACCACCCAAACCCCGGAGTCTACCTATCAGGCTTTGGAAAAGTATGGGCGCGACCTAACCGCTCTTGCGCGCCAAGGGAAGCTGGATCCAGTCATCGGACGCGACGAGGAAATCCGCCGTACAATCGAGATCCTTTCACGCCGTACAAAAAACAACCCAGCTCTTATTGGCGACCCTGGTGTGGGTAAAACTGCAATTGTGGAAGGCTTGGCGCAACGCATAGTTAACAAAGACGTGCCCGAGAGTCTGAAAAACAAACGCATCGTGCAATTAGACATGGCTGCCATGGTGGCAGGGGCAAAATACCGCGGTGAATTCGAAGAGCGCCTCAAAGCAGCTCTCAAAGAGGTCACTGATGCACAAGGCGATATCATCCTCTTTGTGGATGAAATGCACACGGTTATTGGCGCTGGCGCTGCTGAAGGTGCCATGGACGCGGGCAACATGCTCAAACCCATGCTCGCACGCGGTGAGCTGCACATGATTGGCGCAACCACGCTGGAGGAATATCGTAAATATGTGGAAAAAGATGCAGCTTTAGAGCGGCGTTTCCAGCCAGTTTATGTGAATGAGCCCTCCGTGGAGGACACCATCAGCATTTTGCGTGGTCTGAAGCCTAAGTATGAAGTGCATCATGGCGTGCGCATCACCGACGCAGCCGTGATTGCCGCCGCCACACTCTCGCACCGGTACATCTCCGACCGAAAATTGCCGGATAAAGCCATCGACCTGATTGACGAGGCGGCAGCGCACTTGCGTACAGAAATCGACTCCAAGCCGCAAGCGCTTGACGAAATCGATCGCCAGATCATGCAGTTAGAAATCGAGCGCCAGGCTCTTCAAAAAGAAAAAGATCAAGCCTCGCTCGAGCGCTTAGGAAAGCTGGAAAAAGAATTAGCTGATCTCCGTGAGAAATCGCAAGCCCTAACGGCTCGCTGGCAGACCGAAAAACAAGCCATTGCCGATCTGCGTGCTCTCAAGGAGCAGCGCGAACAAATCGAGCGTGAAATCGAGCAGGCTGAACGTGATGCAGACCTAGAGAAAGCAGCCCGCCTGCGCTACGGCACGTTACATGAGATTGAAGAAAAGATCAAGGCGGCAGAAGAGAAGCTGAAAGCGCTGCAAAAAGAAGGAGCATTACTGAAGGAAGAAGTTGATGCAGAGGAAATTGCCGAAGTCGTCGCCAAATGGACAGGAATTCCGGTAAATCGGCTGTTGGAAGGCGAAATGGAAAAGCTGCTGCATATGGAAGAGCGCTTGCATAAGCGAGTGGTTGGGCAGGATGAAGCTATTCAGGCTGTTTCGAACGCCGTACGCCGCTCTCGCAGCGGTTTGCAAGATCCGAACCGCCCGATTGGCTCCTTCATCTTCCTGGGTCCGACCGGCGTGGGGAAAACGGAACTCGCACGCGCTTTAGCTGAGTTCCTCTTTGACGATGAGAACGCTATGATCCGCATTGACATGAGCGAATACCAAGAACGGCATACCATCAGCCGGCTGTTTGGTGCTCCGCCTGGCTATGTTGGTTATGAGGAAGGCGGCCAACTCACCGAAGCTGTCCGCCGCCGGCCATATAGCGTGGTCTTGTTCGATGAAATCGAAAAAGCCCACCCAGAAATCTTCAATGCGTTGCTGCAAGTGCTGGATGACGGCCGCATGACCGATGGGCAAGGCCGTACGGTGGACTTCCGCAACACCATTGTAATCATGACCAGCAACTTGGGCAGCGAACTGTGGATGAATGCCAATGGCACTGGCATGCCCAAAGAGGTCACACGGGAGCAAATTACAGAAATCTTGAAGAACTTCTTCCGCCCCGAGTTCCTGAACCGGGTGGATGAAATTGTGATCTTCAAGCCACTCACCAAGGAGGACTTGGCGCAAATCGTGGGCATTCAACTCGAACACTTGGCTGACCTGCTCAAGGATCGCGGATTTAAGCTTGAGGTTACTGAGGCTGCCCGCAGACACTTAGCTGAGGTTGGTTATGACCCTGAGTTTGGCGCCCGCCCGCTCAAGCGTGCCATCCAGCGGGAGATTCAAGATCCATTGGCTAAGCAGATCCTTGCAGGAGCCTTCGCCGAAGGCGACACAATTTTGATCGACTACAACGGGAGCGAGATTACCTTCTCTTCCAAGAAGTAAACAAGCATGTTAACAAATCAGCCCTCCTGATGAAAAGAGGGCTGATTTTGTTATTGTTCGCTTTTCTTTATATCTTCCCTGTTGGAATAGTTCAATCCACAGGCCGCATGCAGCGGAAGCCAAAGCTGATCTTATGTTCATCAGGGTCATGCTCACTATTGTATGCGATGCGCATCCAGCTCCAGCTATAATCCCAAGCACCACCCTTGACTAAACGATGGTAATCCACCCCCATGATTAAGGGGTCAATTTTTACCTGAGTACCCTCAGCTGTCACTGAATAATAATCCATCACCCATTCCCACACATTACCCGCCATATCCATGACACCATAAGGCGAAGCACCTAACGGGTATGACCCTACACGTGCTGTATCGCCCACACAAATACCCATCCGATCGTCCCGGGAATTTGCCACGTTACAATTAGGCTCTTCATCGCCCCAGGGATAAGCTCGCATTGTCTCTCCACGGGCAGCTTTTTCCCATTCAGCCTCAGATGGCAGCCTGCCCCCCACCCAAGTGCAATAAGCATAAGCCTCATTCCACGAAACTCCTGAAACGGGGTAGTTAGCATAGGCAGGGTTATCATAATAAAACTCCCGTGTGGCAGAATAGGTGTAAACAGGTTGTTTACAAGCTCCAGCTGCCACACAACGCGCATAGTGTGCGTTGGTTACCTCGTATTTATCGATTGCAAAGGTTTCTAAATACTGCTTCTGGAGCGGCAATTCATCTGGTAGGCACTCAAAACCACCGTTATGCTGGGGATCGCACCCGAAGAAAAATTCGCCAGCAGGAATGATAACCTCAATCGCTCCATCAATCTCACGGATACGTTCGTTTTCTTCAATATTCAATCCTTCTAAAACCTGCAATGTCTCTATTGGGGTCGGTGATTGGGTCTCACCTGGTTCTTGCGTTAGATTAGAAGGTGCTTTCCCTACAAAGGCGTCTAGAAGGGCACTTACCCCTTGCTCTCCTATCCAATCCAAGACAGCTGGATCCATGTAGAGTGCATAGATGCCTCTTAAAGCATAGGGTTTTTCAGCAAAGTCCGCATCCAAAGGCGAAACTTCGTCAATCCTTAAAACTTTATAATCCTCATTTAACCTACTGAGTGGCACGATTGCCCAAACTGAAGCCCCTAGCTCTTCTGCGAGGCTTTCTTGGGAATTTGGAACAAGATGGACAATCTCACCCAATGCCCCTTCATCCCCTTCTTCGCCCAACAAGGCAGACAAGCTGTTGTAGTCCTCAGCGTAAATTAATAACTTTTCAATTTGACGTAAGCTCCCGCGTGGCTTCCCTTGCCACAAAGCGCTTAAATCTTCGCTGAAGACGCCTTCCCGAGCAGACCATCTTGGTGCCACCAAGACGTAATTCCACTCAGCCTGAGCAATCACTGCTTGCCCTACGGGTACATTCCGCGCTAAGCCGTAAAAGATCGATGCTTCTCCCGGGTTTGCAGCCCAAACCATATTTTCAGGCTGGATAAACAGTTTTTGCAGTGGGGCAGGCACTTCCGGAGAAATCCAAACTTTCAACGGCAGCTGCAGCGCTACGGTGGGGGTGATCACGATGGGCGTTTGTGCGTTTTCTCCCTGACCGCCAACCGTAACCGAACATGCGCATAGCATCAAGAGGAAAACTATAAGAAGGAAATGTGCTTGATTTCTTTTCATCAAATTGGCTACCAAATTCTTCCCGCCATTCTACCATTAAGTGCCGCTTAAAGTTGCTTCCGGCAGATTTCTCCGCCGGAAGCATTGTACCAAATGAACTTACTTGAAGTCTACGCGCTTATTTACTTTTTGGTGATAAGCGGCATGTAAATCTTCAAGTTGTCAACAACATGCAGCGTAACAGGGACGTCAAACCTGGGTGCACCACTAGGTCGGATGCGCAGACCCGCAAAGTAGTCGCCCACGCTGAGCCCGGTCGCGTCGAAGGTCACGGTAATCGGGAGGGACCCGCCAGCAGGCACTGTACCCGCCACAGGATCTTCGGAAAGCCATGGTACATCAGAAATACCGCCAGTCGGGAAGGCTAAGCAGTCTGTTTCAGCGCCGCCAGGGAATGAGCCGATCAAGGTGCTGGCACCGGTTGACATATCGAGAACCCGTAACTCACCAGTAGAGGTGTTGCCGTTATAGGCTGCCCAATACAGGATGCCGGACTCCTCTTCGAAGTCCATACCCTGAGCATAGTTAGCGTTGATCCCTGTTGAACCAACTAAAGTTGCCGCGGCTGTTTCTGGATTAACCCTGAAGAGGCTATCCGTAAGCAGGTCCACAACATAAATCATGCCGTCGTTCGTATTGAAGGCCAGGTCAATACCGCAGCCAACGCCGGAGAGCGAACCGATAACCGTGGTCGCACCGGTGGTCACGTCCACTGTCACCAGATAACTGGTCGAGCAGCTTGTCGCAATACCATACATCGTACCGTCAGGCGCTCCAGTCAGTCCAGAGAAAGTCGTTCCAGATGGCGGGGTAGTCGTGCCAATCTGCGTGTAAGCGCCAGTGGCAGTATTTACCGCATAAAGCCCGTTGTTGTCATAGTTGACAACGTACATCGTGCTGAAATCTCCGCCAACAAAGTCCCCAGCAAAGAAGGACATGCCAGCGATTGAGCCGATGATATTCCAGGTACCTGGAACGGACGTATCAGGGATGTAAACCAGTTTCTCGCCAGGATAAATATCCATAGCAAAAGCCGGTGCCGTGCTTAGAATGCCGCCTAGATCTACCTTCACATCGCTCATCGCAGGTGCATTACCTACCTGAGGAGCTGGTCCAATCGAAGCGAGCTTGCCATCGGTTGGTAATTGTCCTGTAAAGGCTGGAATTGAAATTTGAGCCTGTACACCAGGTGTCTGATCTATCTCAATCAATTCGATGTCAGCATCAACCGTACCAGTATTGATAATGGTCAGCGTCCTTGTACCGATTTGATCAACAACCAGGGTCTTTTCCAGCTCAGGCGGTACAGCCATCAGGCATGGAGCCAACAGCCGCAATTCAAAGTCTTGCGTTACGGTCGACCCGCCAATAACCACAATGCCAGTAACCGTCTGACCGACAAACCCATCGGCCAAAACCTCAATGTCGTAGACACCTTCAGGCATGGAATAGCTGTAATAACCATTCGCCAAAGTTGTCGTCGTGTAAACAATAACGTCGTCCTGCTTGAAATTAACCGTCGCGCCTTCAAGTGGAGCGGGGTTAATATCGCAGGCTTCTAAACCGTAAACCGTGCCATTGATTGTTCCAAAGTCTTCTGGCGCAATCAGATGCAGGATTACAGGAATGTTGGGGTACGTATAGGGCGTGTTGTGCTTCACCTTCAAAGCCGCCGCGTAATCACCGGGTTGGCCTAAACCAGAAGGATCCACCGTAATCGTAACTTCTACGGTTCCATCCGCAGGCACCGTGCCGGAAACCGGGTCTTCCGAAAGCCAGGGTACATCCGCGGAACCGCCGGTCGGGAAGGCTAAGCAGTCCACTTCAGCGCCGCCAGGGAAGGCACCAATCAAAGTGCTGGCGCCGGTGGTAGTATCGATCACGCGCAGCTCGCCTTGGGTTGTATATGCCGCCCAGTAGAGCACG
>Ga0255341_1007163_pt1 | contig 10083 bp, 4 predicted proteins | sample wastewater_treat_8_FD_192418 | JGI IMG/M metagenome (GOLD analysis project Ga0255341, IMG submission 192418) | Wastewater microbial communities from Lulu Island WWTP, Vancouver, Canada - plant12 | ecosystem: Engineered > WWTP > Wastewater > Unclassified | place: Canada: Vancouver, British... | reverse complement strand
CCGTTCCATTGGTCCAGTATGATCAGCTCTTCGTCTCGAAATAGGAAGCCTTCAGGTCTGCATCTGGCTTTGGCAGTATTAATCGGAATGGTTTCATATTCGGTATTTCCTGAAAAATCAATGAGATGAATCCAATAGCCTCTGTTCTCAAAAATAATCCCGATTCTTTGATTACCAAGATACTGTTTGTACAAGATTGTTTGGTCATAGAGTTCCGATCCGGCTTTGATGTTTTTTAGCAAAATGCCGTCACTATCAAACAGTTTAAACATCATCGGGTTGGAAGGATAATCCATGCTGACCAGTACTTGGTTTTCCTCTGTCAACCAAACATGTTCCGGATGGGTGATGTAATTCTTATCCTTTAATACGTTTCTCAGATGCTCCTTACCAGGCTCTGTAGTACGTTCAAATGCTTTGTCGAGTCGTACCCATTTGCTTTCGATACCGAATGAACCGGATCGTTTGACTGTGTAGGTGATTGTTTCAAAATATTCATCAGATCGGGTAAATCGTTCCAAATAACCGCGCAGGGTAGAAGGAAAACCGATTTGATTCTCTTTCACGACTTGATTATTCGCAAGAGATACTTTCATCAACACTCTATCAGGCAGATAAGTATTGATGTAATATTCATTTTCAGAGGCATATAAAAATGAATTGCAGTACATTTCCTCGGTTGTGTCATAGAAATGTTGTTCTGTCCCATCCGTGTTCATGGTGAACATATAGCCATAGAAAGTGCATCCTGCGAGCTGATCGCCAATAATACCAATATCCCACAAATAATCGGAGACTGGAATTTTAGTCAGTAGATTTCCACTGTCAAGGTTAATCAGAGAGAGACCGAAGTAAGGATCCAGTACATAAGCAATCGAGCCAGATACCTCTATATCAAAAAGCTGATCAAATAGTACAAGCGGTGTGGCATAATTCTGGTAATTCACTCTTTCGATTACCCGCAGGCATTTTCCGGTAGGATACTCGCAAACTGCAATTTTATCAACACTGGATAGTAGCAAGTAGGCATCACTTTTTCGAAGAAAAGCCCGGTTTGGTACACTGGTCAGTTCCCGGAAAGTACTCGCTCCAAAGACCTGTAGAAGAGCGGGATCATACGGTATAGTTCTGATTAAGTCTCCTGCTGCGTTGACTTCGGCTATGCCATTAGTCTGGCTAATATACCGTGTGTTATTGTCGAGATCGATGCAGGAGGGGGAAACGAACTGCCCCTCTATGGAAAAATCTATCCAAGCGGGAAGGTCCGAATCATCTTGCATTTCAGGGAGAGAATCCACTCTCTCTGTTGCAGTATATATCTTATCTGAATGAGAAGATGGCTCCTCCCGGATAGATTCCAGAATCGAGAACAGCTGTTCAAAAAACAACATCGAATCATCCTTCTTCTTCATATCAATTTCAGAGATAAAACCGGAATACATATAGCGATGGCCATTTTTTACCAATCCGTAATCACCTGACTTGGAAATCCCAATCAGCTCCGCGCTCTCGGTTAATTCCACTTTATCCCAACTTTTGTTGGACGGTTTGCAGGTATAACGGCTGGATAATTGATAAGACGGCTTCTGAAAGAGGGCGGTGCCGGTTGCAATGATCTCGAAATCTTGCGTTTTTTCTTCCAGAGGGAATTGTTGAAATTTCTCTGCCGGAGAGATCCCAAAGAAGGATTGCCAAGGTTGCAGGCTAATTCCTTCTCCGGTCAAACCGAGTGGGAGCATTGCAAATACCACACCCCCTTGATTGGAAAACTCAGTTAAAAGGCTCAGTAATTCCCGAACCGGATAATAAAACGCATTGGTGGTGTATAACAGCACTGCATCATACTGCAGTCTCGTAAGCGTAGTACGGTACTGCCTGTCCATTCCGATCGGAACAATGGAAAAATCGATCCGATGTCCTTGCTTCCGAAAATAATCGTTTAATGCTTTTAACATCAGCCTGTCCTGATAATAATCAAAATCAATCATCGAGGTAGCGTTTAAAATGCCCACCCTGATTGGCTTTTTCTCTGTCACTATCAAGGATATCTGCACGATATTGTCCGATTGGTATGTCTCGCCTGGTAAAACAGAGCTGGATACGATGATAGGAGTCTCACCCAGCTCTCCGTCCTCGATCTGATAATATACATAACGAGAGCCCATCACGGGTATCTCAGACAGTGTTTGATCCAAGAGTGATTGCTCATTTCTGCGAACCGTCACCTGAATATCTTTTTCCGAAAACAATCCATCATTACGTACTTGACAGTAAAATAACTTCTTCTCTCCTTGACCAATCCAATCCAAGTCATACTCTTTCCGAATTACGATGTCATGGTTGTACCGACCAAAAAAGACAATTCTGTTTTCTTTGCCTTCCGGTGTTAAGTACCGCATAGCGAGTCTTGACTTGGGATAGGTTTTAATATGGTTTTTGAAAGTTTGGCTTGGATTTTGCACCCAATCATCCAAAAGAATTCGTTTCGAAGCGTTATCATAATCCACTAAAACAGTCCTGACTTGCTTCGCACCTGTTTTCACCATGATATCCACACCGTCATCAATCGAATACAACGGTATTTGACGGGAAGTTTTGGGCGAACCTTTTGAGACCGTCAACTCAGGAGTAGTTTCCAAAATCCCATCTGAAATTTTAGGCAGACGAATGGTAGGATCACCTTGCAGACAAAAACCAAAAAAAGTTTTGATTAACGGAGCGTTAATCGAAAACCAATCATTCTCAGCATATTCTTTCAAGGCAAATTGAGCGATCTGACCCAGTGACCCTCCCTGCAAAGTCAGGTTTTTCACAAAATACTCCAGCATTGCGTCCATATAATACACCCTGTGAAGTGTCGGAATGCCGTTGTCATATGTCATACTCCAACCGGCATAGTTGATTCTTGCACCACCAATATAGGCGATTCCGCCTCCTTTTGAGTTTAGAATCGCTTCAGAAAAAGAAGTGGGATAAGAAAAAGACGATGCAGATCGAAAAGGACCTTTTGCCAATCTGCTATCATAAGCACCATTTCCGCAAGCTTCGCTCATGAATATCGGATACTCGTTCTTGACAGGTAGTGACATGATCTGTCTGGCGTCGGCATAACCCGGCTCCAGAGCCAAACCGTCACCGGAACCATGACCGAATCCCCACACCAAACCTCTTTTCCCTTCACTCATTACCTTCAAGAAAGGATCAGTTGTGAACAATCCTTCTGATCGGTAAAATTTTTCAATGGTAAATCCATCCAAATAATTTTCATTGATGGCTTTTGAAGTGGACAGCTCACCGAAAAAATCATCATTAAACGGATCGCCGGCAAACACTGCCATATTATGATACCAATCTGTTTTCAGATTTTTTCGGTACCGCTCGATCTTATCCACCATGGCTTCCGCTTCAGTTACATCTCGCACCGGCAAACGACCCACACAGTACTCGAATGGCATGGTAGATCCGTTGAGACTGACAGATAGAGTATTCGGACAGATATAAAAAAATTCGGTCGGCACCCATTTATCGTAATCACTCATTTTATCAGAAGAAAGAAGGTAGTAGGAGGGGGGTACGAACGAAGCATCTCCGAGAATGGTCAGATAAATCGGCTTTTCATCGGTTTTCTGCTGTTGAAGCCAGGTTTGAATCCGTCTTGCAAGCGAATAATCATAGGATTGAATCCTGGCTCTGTCTTTGTCCGTTACGTCCATAAACCCCTGAACATTGGCAATGGATGGTTTCTTGGCTTCCTCCCAATCCTTCAATTGCTGAACAAATACGAGCTCTGTATCGTAGCCATCGGCTTGTTGAATCGCCTGAAGCTTTTTCCCGCTGGATTCCAAAGAGATATCTGTCAAGATAATACTCTTTTCTTTGGTTTCCTTACTCGAGGATGTCGTGGAGGATACCACGCCGATGCCGTATTCAAATACCATTTCAGAGGCGAATACAAGCGAGTGATCCACTTTGTACAGTGGCATCACTTGAATGACCAAAAGATGAGTCTGCTGATCCTTTGTGATGATAAATTGAGCATTAGTTCCCGGAAAAAGGTCGGGTATCTCGGTTTGATTGAAATCCGATAAGCCAGGATCAGGCATAGAAATAGGTTTTGGTTCGGACGCTACGGCTAGAGGAACAGAAAAATCCGGCAGTACGATAGCTTTGAAAGAGAGAATTTTCAGGTAGGTTACTGTTTCATTATCACTCAGATTGATGACCACTTTCTCATAAGGAAACAACGGACGATGGGGAATTTGCAATGACTCACAGCCCGGAAGAAAGTACTGCATCCCTCTCTCGGTAGGTTGTCTGCGGAGTCTTTCCACAGAATATCGCTTTGTAAAAGTCCGAACGGAAACCGTGGAGACCGATGTTTCCGCTCGTATATTCGTCAACAGAAGCCGGGTGGACAGAAAAAAAGCATGATTGGCATATAAGCGGATTTGGTTTGGAAAGATAGCAGTTACAATCACCACAAAACCTAACAACACCTGTCTGATTCTCATGCTGCACCCCCTAAGAAGCTTATCTACCTATTATATCAGAATAGAAAACCAGAAAAGAAAAAACCGGAACCGCGTTTCGGTTCCGGTAAAATACAGAATTTCTAAAAAAAATAAAGTGTGACAATAACGAAGGTGATTACTCCTCTGCCTCTGGAACAACTAATTGATCTTCTGTTGCTTTGAAAATACCTGTTACGGCTTCACGAAAATTGGGTATTGCGGCAACAATAACCAATACGAGCACAGCAATGATTAACGCATACTCCAGCAAAGTCTGTCCGCTCTCTTCTTTAAAAAACTTCATACGAACCTCCTTCTCATTAAAATATATTCTATATATGTTTTTTTTTCTGTTTGTCAACCTATCGGACAAGGATTATCCAGTTTTCCTACTTGGATTCGCATTTTTCTCAAGAAAATAAAAAGATACGGTAAACCCTTTTTGAAAAAAAGTGTATTATGTATTAGAAGAAAAAATTGTTTTACTAAGTGGTCGGTTTGAGAAAGCGAAAAGCAAAGGATAGGTATGGTTTTGACAGCACAGTTGGCTTCCCGATGCCGAAAAAAAACAGGAGAAATCCTGCTGGTAGGATGGTTTTTGCTATCGGTATTGTTAACCCCTGTTCAAGCCACTTCTTCGAGCAACGGGCTACAGCTTTCTGGAAGGATCGATTACCTGATTATCGTCAACACCAACTTAGTCAACGCTTTAAGCCCGATTATCCAATACAGAAAATCTCAAGGACTATTTGTACAGACTGTCACCCCGGATTATATCTTTAAAAACTACGAAGGGTACAGCAATGCAGAAAAAATCAGAGAGTTCTTGCGATCTAAATACCAGTCCTGGCAATTAAAGTACCTTCTGTTGGTTGGTGATACCCAAGAAATCCCCTACTCAGTGATGTTTCCCTCTCCTTATATGCATGATGAAAGCGATGTGGTCGTTGGAAAGACTTTTTCGGATTGGTTTTATTGCGATTTATCATCCGATTTTGACAGCAATAACAACTACTACCCCGGTGAGTACTTACTAGATAAAGAAATTGATTTTTCTCCTGAGATCCATGTCGGCAGAATCCCATTTGACACAATTGCCGATGTCAGCCAATTAGTGAACAGAATCATCGATTTTGAAAAAAATCCGAAGAATAGAACCAGCTTGTTGGCTTCTTCTATTCTATGCTATGATGAGGAAGAGATCACCCCGTCACAATTCTCAAAAGTTAAAACAGACGGTGCTGCTCTGACAGAATCTCTTATCAAGGATATTCTCTTGCCCTCCGGAAACAAATCAAGCCGGCTATACGAACGCTCCGGAATCGCTCCCTCGCAGTACCTGTCCGAGTATCCGTTAAATAAAGTCAATTTTGAGAAATTGATACAGAACAATCCATACGATCTGGTTGTCTGGAATGGTCATGGTTCGGAAGACTCTTTGTTGACAAAAATCTGGAAAAAAGATATTAATGCGAACAAAAAAACTGATAAAGTCGAATTGTCCCTGGAAACCGTACTCAACATTTCCAGTCTGTCTCGACAAGTAACCTCAAAAGGTCTTTTTGTTACCGGTAGCTGCTCCTCCCTCTCTCCAAATCGCAATAATCTTGGTAAACAGGCCCTAAAAGCGGGTTTTACCGGTTTTCTTGGTAATACTACGATCAATTGGTACGCGGAAGGTTGGAAAAACCTGTTAAACGGTGGCAATCAGACCTTGATCTACCTGGCACTCCGGAACCTGTATCTCAGGAATGAGACGCTGGGGGAAGCTTATTCAAAAGCCATTTATGAATGTAGTCGTTTATACCCGCGGTTTGGCAGTAAAGATTACCAGAACTATTTTTCTCTCACCCTGTTTGGCGATCCCGCGATGAGGCTGAATCCAACCACTTTTTTTGATGTGGATATCGATCCGGTGAGTGCATCAAAAACCATCAATTTGGGAGAATCGCTTGAATTTTCCTTCCGGATTACTTCCAATAAAGTAGGGAGTATTGATATAAAAGCTTCTCCTATTCAGTTTAGGAAGGATATTTTTAGCTGTTCTTTTTACGCCGACAACCTTGCCAACGGGGGCACCATCCGCATGAAGGTGCTCATGGCTCAAAATGTCTACCCTACCCAGTACTCTGTTACCGTTCATTTTCAAACGGAATCCAAGAACGTTTTTAAAGTAGTCAAATTTCTGATATTACCTTGGGAGAGCTCTACCCATCTGTATTTGTCCTACCCAGAAATGAAAGTAAAAAAGAATACGGAATTTACTGTCGATGTTTGCATTAAAAAAGGAAAAAATATCAACACATGTTATACGGAGATCGCTTTTGACAGTTCAGTGCTGCTAACCACCACTAAATCAGTTATTCCTGGCGATTTCTTGTCTGATGACGGTATTTTACCGGAGTATAGTTTTTTGAATGTGTCACCCGGTATTATCAGTCTATATGGCACCAGGCTTAACCACGCAAAAGGAATGAGCGGGGACGGGGTATTATTTAGTATCAACTTTCGTGCCATCAGAGACGGTTTTTCAAACGTTCTGATTCAGAAAAACCTGCTGTTGGATCCCACCAACCTGACCATTCCGTGTAATGTGTACGGAGCCAAAGTCAGTGTCGCAAATAACGGACTGTACATTAACCGAAATATCACTTACGGGTATACGACTTCTCGGTTGTTTTTACCCGTCAATGGCAGCACCAATGGAGACAAGATCTGGTTGGGTCATCATAAAGGGGAAGGATTGCTAGAGATTGGCGAAAATGAAAAATTCACTGCAGATTTGCCTTTGCAGCGTTGGGATACGAGAATGTATTGCATCACCCAACGCGGCGATGATTTTATTAAAATTCGACTCCCCGTTTACTGCAGCAGCTATATCACGATGGATCTAAAAATCGGTGAATACGCTGCAGTGGTAAATGGTAAAGAGATTCATCTGGAAGTACCGCCTGAGATTTTTCAAGGCAGGTCAATGGTACCTATCCGTTTTCTAAGCGAATCTTTCGGTGCAGATGTTGCATGGTATCCATCCTCGCAACAGATTCTGATCCAAATGAAAGGGAAAAAAGTCACGCTTACCATTGGCAAAAAAGAAGCGGTGATCGAACAAAATTTTATCAAAAAAACTGTATCTCTGGATGTCCCCCCGTTGATTGTTCAAAACCGAACCTTAATCCCGCTGCGTTTTGTGATGGAGGTCTTCAATGCCACCGTGGATTGGAATGCGACCTATCAGCTCATTGAGATCAATTACTTAAAATAAGATTACTCGATTACTCTTGCAGAGGTCGGTTTATGTAATGGGATAAGAATCCATCCCAACACCAACCCGATGAGAAAACCGCCTATATGTGCTCCCCAACCGACGCCTGCTGTTCCCAACGCCATGTTCATCACTTGAGAACCAAACCAAAAAACCATAAACACCACAGCCGGAATTCGAAGTATAAGCGGAAAAAGCAGAATGGGAACCAAAGTAGTGACAGAAGCCTTCGGATACAGTACCAAATAAGCGCCCATCACGGCTGAAATCGCACCGGAAGCGCCCACCATCACGGCAGTAGAGCCAGGATTCAGAAAGATTTGCAGAATCGAAGCGCCTATTCCTGCCAACAAGTAAAAGAACAAGAAAAAGAGCTTTCCCATTCTGTCTTCCACATTGTCGCCAAAAATCCAAAGAAAAAGCATATTGCTGATCAGGTGCCACCAACCCCCATGCGCAAACAGAGAGGTCAGGAATGTCCAGTACACAGGCTGGAACTCGGTTGAGGTTTTGAATGCTTTCGTGATATTCGACGGAATCAATCCATATTGTCGAAAAAAACGCGTGATATCAGGATAAGCAAGAAGCATATACAGAAAAACAATGATATTAAGGCCCACTAACAATGGAGTGATAACGGATTCCCGCTTTTTTTTCGGGGAATCTCCCAATGGTATCACGATTGCGGAGCTTGGCTAACAAACCGCATAGACCGGCAATGCATTGCAGGGACGACCATACCGTTATAAAAGCGTTTTTCTCGAGTCATCACCTGTATTGAATTCATCATATCGACCAGATTATCCGTATACCGCAGGTTCCGGATCGGATAAGCAATCCTGCCGTTCTCGATCAAAAAAGTACCGTCTCGGGTCAATCCCGTACATGTACCCATTTTCGGGTGAATGGGATTGGCATACCAGAATCGTGTAATCAACACACCTTTTTTGACTTGTTGAATCAATTCAGCCAAAGAAGCGTCACCTGTAGTTTCCACTACCATATGAAGAGGGAAAGGACCAAATGGGTTGGGAGCCATCAATGCGTGCCCTGTGTTGGGTATCTGTAGTTTAGCAGCCCATTTTGAATCCGTAACGAAAGAACGGAAAATGCCGTTTTGAATCATCTCGACTTTTTGTTTTGGCACCCCTTCAAAATCAAACGGAAGATCCGCTTGTAGTGAGTGATGGCAAAAATCAGAGAGAGTGAGTTTTTGATCGAAAACCTGTTGATGTTGTTTTCCAGAGAGAAAAGACCTTCCCTCTTGAATCGCTACTGTGGAAAAGCCCATATGAGCAATCATCGAAAGTATATCCTCTACCGCCTCCGGAAGAAGAACTACTTCATACTCTCCCGGCTCCAGATCTCTAGGGTTCCTACCACGAAGACATAAATCAACACTCTCCCGCTTGACCCTGTCTGCTTCGATCATCTGGATATGAGATGCGGTACTCTGAGCAAATCCGGAGCTGGAATCTTGCATCATTTGCGAAATAAGCTGGGCTTGAGTACTCTCATTGTACGCAACGGTATGGTTTGAATTCATCACAAATAAAGCTTGTTGTGTCGTCGAAAAACTACCAAATGCACGTACTGCATTTTTGTTAGCTTCTTCACAAACCTGTGAGACAATCCGAGCTCTGTATTCCGGCTCTTTAAAAGCATCGGATCTATCTTGTTTCGGTGAATCAGAAACGATAGTTTCTCCGGAAGACGGCAGTTGGATCGGTTCATTCATTGGAGCGCTATTCTTGAGTTGCTCCTGGCTGTGACGAACCAACCAATCGAGTCCTTCTTCACTTAAATCGGATGTTTTTGTCACGCTAGAGTGTAAACCTTTGATTAAGCGAAGCTGTATTTCGCTCTCATGGCTTTGAACATTTTGATGAATCGAAGAATTGGCAAACCGCGTCAACGCTTCAGTGGTGTGATAAAGAATCACTTCATATTGTTCCGCATCGACCCTTGATGCAATTCGTTGAGATAGATCCTTACACTGTGTTAAAGTAATCATTTTGCCACTCCTACTTTGATGTTTCGAAATCTTGCCGGAGCTGTGCCATGCGATACTGTCATGATCTGAGTCGGTTGACCTTTTCCGCAATTCGGCACACCCCACACATGCCAAAACTCTCGGTTGGCAATGCCGTCGCAGGATTTCCAAAAAGTTGGGGTTTCACCTATATAGGTTGGATTTTTCACTATTTTCCCTAGTTTTCCTTGCTTTATCTCTCTGGCTATTTCCGTAGCAAACTGAAAATTTAACCTTCTGTCATCGATCGACCAACTTTTGATGCCCGAAAGCCA
>Ga0255341_1007150_pt1 | contig 10095 bp, 7 predicted proteins | sample wastewater_treat_8_FD_192418 | JGI IMG/M metagenome (GOLD analysis project Ga0255341, IMG submission 192418) | Wastewater microbial communities from Lulu Island WWTP, Vancouver, Canada - plant12 | ecosystem: Engineered > WWTP > Wastewater > Unclassified | place: Canada: Vancouver, British... | reverse complement strand
CCATTCTCCGGCAGAACGGGGTGCTCCGCGCCGACAGCATCCAGGACGGGTTCAATCTCTGCAAGTTTCTGGCCGGCTCTCCCCTCCCGACAAACGAGCACACCCTGATTGTCACCAACGGCGGAGGCATAGGGGTTATGGCCACTGACGCCTGCGAGCGCCATCAGATAAACCTCTACGATGACAGCGAAACATTAAAGGATCTGTTTTCCCCGGTCACGCCCAGCTTCGGCTCCACCAAAAACCCCATTGACATTACCGGGGGCGCCACCAGCAGCGCCTATGACAGCGCCCTGAGCGTCGCGCTCAACACCAAAGAAATAGGCGCCAGCGTCGCCCTGTACTGTGAAACAGCGGTCTTTGCCGCGAGCGACCTGCAAAAAACCCTGGAAGCGGTGTACCTGAAGTATACCGAACAGGGGAAGCCGGTCCTGTTCGTGACCGTCGGGGGCGAGGACATAGAAAGCTGCATTACCGCGCTGAGCCGAAAAGGGGTTCCCCTTTTTGGCGATGTGTATGAGGCCATAGCATGCCTGGGAAGCCTGTACGGCTACCAGCGCTACCTGTCTGCCCAGACCGACAGCTATGAAGAGGTCCCCATTGATATTGATCCGATCGAGGCCGTCTGCAGAAAGGCCCTGCGGGAAAACCGCTATTTTCTGCTGGCCCATGAGGCACAGAAAATTATGGATATCATCGGGATTGCCGTTCCCAAAACCGCGGTGGCTCGAAACCTGGCCGAGGCCATCGACCGCGCCGAAGCAATCGGTTATCCGGTGGTGATGAAGATCGTGTCACGCGACATCATTCACAAGAGCGACGCAGGCGGGGTGGCCCTGGATCTCGAGAACAAGGACGAGGTGATTGACGCCTACCAGGCCATCATGAGCAACTGCAAGGCACATGATCCCAATGCCCATCTCGAGGGGGTCGAGATCGCGGAAATGATAAAAAAGGACATCGAGACCGTGGTGGGCGCCCGCCGGGACGCGGTCTTCGGCCCGGTTATCATGTGCGGTCTCGGGGGCATCTACATAGAGGTCCTGAAAGACGTGGCCTTCCGGGCATGTCCGCTTTCCCGCAGGGAGATTATGAACATGATCAAGGAAACCAAGTCGTATCCGCTGCTGCTGGGGGTGCGCGGGGAGGAGAAGAAGGACATGGAAACCTTTGTCCGCACCATTGTGAAAATCAGCTCGCTCATCCGGAAATCAAAAACCATCTCCGATATTGAAATCAATCCCCTCATGGTCTACGAACAGGGTCTGGGTGCAAAGGCGGTAGACGTGAGAATTTTACTCTCAACAGAGCGCGGGAGCTAACCATGAACACATTAGTAATTGCTTCACTGAAGAGCAGCGCCGGTAAAACCAGCCTGATTGTGGGTCTGGCAAAGGCGTTCGGCAAAAACATCGGCTACATGAAGCCGTTCGGCGACCGACTTCTCTACAGCAAAAAGAGGCTCTGGGACTACGACGCGGCGCTCATCGCCGACATCTTTTCCATCGCGGAAGAGGCCGAAACCATGAGCATCGGTTTCGACCATTCCAAGCTGCGCTATATGTACAACGAGGAAAGCATACAGGGCAAGGTGCGTGAGCTTGCCGATCAGATGTCGGAGGGAAAGGACATGCTGATGGTGGAGGGGGGCAAATCCATCACCTACGGCCATTCGGTTCATCTCGATGCGATCTCGCTTGCGCGCTGCCTGAATGGACGGTTGCTTTTCATGATCGGCGGGGACGATGACACCGTTCTCGATGACATCATGTTCCTGAAGAAAAATGTTGACTTAACCGGCATCGATCTCGCCGGAATAATCGTCAACAAGGTGCACAATGTGGGCGACTTCAAGGAGGTGTACATACCGGAAATCACCAAGATCGGCATCCGGGTGCTGGGAATCATTCCCCATGAGCGGGAATTCACCTATTTTTCCCTCCGCTACCTGGCGGACCGGCTGTTCGCCAAGGTGCTCACCGCGGAAAAGAATCTTGACCGGAAAATAAAGAACCTGGTTATCGGCGCCATGTCGGGAAGCGTCGCCCAGAACAAGCCCATATTCAAGAAGGAAGCCAAGCTGATCATCACCGGCGGCGACCGCAGCGACATGATCCTGGTCGCCCTGGAAGCCGACGCGGCGGGCATCATCCTCACCAACAACATCCTTCCCCCGTCCAACATCATTTCCATGGCCGAAGACCGGGGAACGCCACTGCTCCTGGTGAACCCTGACACCTACCAGGTACAGCGGCAGATAGAACACCTGGAACCGCTCCTGACCAAGGATGATCCCGCAGCCATCAAGCTTTTGACATCGCTGATACGCGAGCACGTCGATTGTGCGGCTCTCGGTGTCGGCTAACCCCCCGGTCCTGTCCGGCAGTGTGCCGGAATCCTCCCCGACAATCCGCGGCACCGGCGTCGGGGGGCCGACTGACCGGACACCCGGTGCGATTTCATCATGAAAAACAAGCGCAACCTGGCCAGGGACGGCAATGAAGGGCGAATCATCCAAGCGGCGCTCGAGCTGTTTACCCAAAAGGGTTTTGAGAAAACCAGCGTGGAGAGCATAACCCGGAAGGCAGGGGTGGCCAAGGGCACATTCTATAATTTTTTTGAAAAAAAAGAGGATGTGCTGCTTTACTTTCTGGACCGGGAGTATGTCAAAAGCGAAGCCGAGATCGCCCTTAAAAAAAGCGAGCGGGACACCTTCATTGACCAGATTGAGCTGTCGGTTTCCGCCTACATAAAGCATATTTTTCCCGGCCGGGAATTCACCAAAATCCTCATCAAGGAACGGATCGGCAACATTGGATCCGGCAAAAATAAAAACGAATTGCGCCTGATGGAGGAACTCTTCCGGTCCATCGAACGGGCCAAGCACAAGGGCGAAATCAGGGCGGCGGTGGATTCGCGCCGACTGACCGAAATGATCTTTGCCCTTTACACCATGTACGTCATTTACTGGACCAACGGCTTTATCAAAACCAAGAAGGAATGCGTTGCCCGCATCAAAGAGGCGGTCCAGTATGTTCTGCATGGTGTGGAATCCGGAAAAACATAAATGCCCCTACCCGGCGGCATTGGAAAAATTATTTTTTATTTTGCTTGACAAGGCATTTTTTCTCCTGTATGAATGACCGCAGTCATATTTAAATGACTGCGGTCATTTTAGCAACCATCATGCCATATTATTTGCCCGGGAGATGAGCGTATGTCGATCAAGGACGATTTGGCAAGCATCGTGGGGGAAGGATCCGTTGTTGATGACCAGGAAACCCTTGTGCGTTACTCGCGCGACCAGAGCTTTGTTGATCCGCGCAAGCCCGATCTGGTGGTGTTCGTGGAAACCGTCGCCCAGGTGCAGGAGGTGGTGAAATACGCGAACCGGACGCGGACACCGGTGATTCCCTTCAGCTCGGGACTGAACCTGCACGGCGGCACCATACCGCGCCAGGGCGGGATCATGCTCAATCTTTCCCGGATGAACAAGATACTGGCGGTGGATACCGACAACTGGTCCTGCATCATCGAACCGGGGGTGACCGTCAGCCGGCTGCAGGATGAGCTGGAAAAGTATCAGCTCCGGGCAATGCTTCCCTTCGGCGTGCATCCCCGTCGCTCCGCCCTGACCAGCTTCCTGGAGCGGGACCCGGCGGTTGCCGCGGCCAGCTTTGAATACGGCAATGAGCTCATTTTGGATACGGAGCTGGTGCTGCCGACCGGCGAGCTGTTCCGCACCGGCCTGTGGTCGTCAGGCAACACGCCGGGATCGCCGATGGGACCGGTCCGGGCAATGATCAACCGGCTGTGGACCGGAGCCCAGGGCACGCTGGGGATAATGACCAAGATGAACATCAAGGTGGAATACCTGCCGAAAAAGAGGAAGGTATTTCTTTTTGCATTCGATTCCTTCCCCGAGGCAATAGAGCCCCTCCGGATGGTACAGCGAAAGGAAATCGGCCACGAGTGCTTTTTAATCAACAACTTTAACCTGGCCGCGCTGCTGTGCAAAGACTGGACCGTCCCCGAGCAATTCCCCGCTCCGATGATTGCATCGAAAGATTTTGATTCCCTCAGAAGCAACCTGCCTGACTGGCTGATGGTGGTCTGCCTGAACGGCGGTCCGCGGATGCCGGAGAAAAAAATAGCCTATGAAGAAGAGGCCCTGAAGGCCATCGCAGCAACGGCGCATATGCAAATTCACAATGATGCCAACCTCGAGAACATCTTCCTGTCGGAGGTATTGCGGCCCTGGGGAATATTGAAAAAGTTCTGTTACCGCGGATCGGTCCATGACGTTTCCTTCAAGACGCCGCTGGGCAAGGTCCCCCTGTTTCAGAAAATAGTCATGGAATTTATCAATGAATATAACTATTCCCTGCAGGACATCGGCATCTACGTGCTGCCCATTGAACGGGGACGCGCCTGCCATTGCGAGGCCGACCTCCACTGCAATCCCAATGACCGAAACGATGTGGCGCGGGTCAAGAACCTCTGGGAGGAGGTAAGCAAAAGATTCATTGACGAGGGAGGCGCTTTTTTTGACCGGCCCTACGGGATCTGGGCGGACCTGGTGTACAGCCGCGCCGGAACCTACACCCAGAAGCTAAAAGAGATAAAACGGGAGATCGACCCCAATCATATCTGCAACCCCGGACATCTTTGCTTCTAAGGCAACGGACAGGGAGGAATCATTACATGACCTATTATGAAAAAAAACCGGAAAAGAAATTTTTTGAGAAGACACTCGAGGACTACCGGGATTCGGTGTGGGGGTGCGCCCGCTGCAATCATTGCCAGAACCAGTGGGGATGGAACGTAAAAAGCGCCGAGTTCTCGGAAATATGCCCGGCGTTTCACGAATACCGGATTTTCCCTTACTCGGGAATGGGGAAAATGCACATAGCACGGGCACTGCTCGAGGGGGACTTTGATTACGAGGACGCCCCGGAAGTGGCGAAATTTTTGTATACCTGCACCACCTGCGGGGCATGTGAAATGAACTGCCAGCGACTGCAGGACAAGGAGCCGCTGCAGGTTAATGAGGTGCTGCGGGCCCTTTTCGTGAAGGATGGGGTCGGCCCCATGCCGGAGCACAAGAACCTGATTAAAAGCGTTAAAAACTACGATAACCCCTGGATGCAGCCGCGCACCCAGCGCGACCGCTGGGCGCGCAAACTCCCCATCAAGGACCTGGGCAAGGAAAAGGCGGAGACCATGCTGTTCGTGGGATGCACCACCGCTTTTGACAATACCCAGTGGCACGTCGCGCAGAACACCGTCAAGATACTGGCCAAGTGCGGCGTGGATCTCGGCATGCTGGGTAAGGATGAGATCTGCTGCGGCAGTCCGGTGGCGCGGATCGGTGATCGGGAAACCTTTATGAACCTGGCGCGGCGTAATATCGATTCTATAAACAAGAGCGGCGTGAAGGATATCGTGGCGTTCTGTCCGGGCTGCTTCCGGGCCCTCACCCATGATTATCCGGAAATCCCCAACGCCGAGAAGCTCGAGCCGCAGGTTTATCACACTTCCCAGTACTTCGACAAGCTCATCCGGGACGGCAAGATGAAAATGACCCGTGAATTGAACATGCGGGTAACCTGGCATGACCCCTGCCACCTGGGGAGGCATCTGGGTATTTATGATCCGCCGCGCCGTACCCTGGAGGCCATTCCCGGGATTGAACTGGTTGAAATGGAGCGCATTAAGGACCAAGCGTGGTGTTGCGGGGGGGGCGGCGGCGCCCGGACGGCATTCATGGATTTTGCCCAGAAGACCGCGCTTAAGCGGCTGCAGGAGGCAAAAAAGACCGGGGCCCAGGCGGTGGTGACCGCGTGCCCCTTCTGTGAGCAGAACCTGGGAGACGCTCTGAGCAAGATGGATGACGGCCTCGAACTGTACGATCTCACCGATCTGCTCATCAAGGCACTTGACATAGAATAACCCCAGCGGGAGAACAAACCATGAATACCGGCAAAGGAAAAGTGATCCAGAAAAAGCTGCCCCGGGAGGTATACAACGCACTGAAGAGCGTGGTCGGGGAGGAGTGGATTTATGAGCAGCGGTCGGTGGTGGAAACCTACAGCAAGCTTTCCATCGAGGGGTTCAGCTATATTAAGAAGCATGAGCGGGACCCCCATGTGCTGCCGGCGTGCGTGGTGCTTCCCGGGTCAACTGAAGAGATCCAGACCATCGTGCGCATTTGCAACCGCTACCACGTTCCCTTTATCCCCTTCACCAACGGACAGTTGTTCTGCAACCCCACCACGCCGGATCCCACGCTGATCATCCATCTATCGCGCATGAACAAGGTCATTCATATCGATGTTGAAAATATGAACGCCACCCTGGAGGCCTATGTCGACTACGGGCAGTTGCAGGCCGAGGCGATGAAGCGCGGGCTGTGGAACGGGGGAAGCCCACTGGCCACCGCCCTTTGCAAGCTGGCCTCGCAATTTGCTTTCGCCGGCCTGTGGCAGACCGATTTAAAGTACGGCCTGTTAAACCGAAACATCGTGAGCGTTAAAATGGTGCTTCCCGACGGGGAAATTCTCACCACCGGCTCGCGCTGCATACCCAAGGCGGGTGATTTCTGGGAATACGGTCCGGGCCCGGACCTGCTCGGGCTGCAGCGGGCGGGTCTTGGCACCAGCGGCATCGTAACCGAAATCACGGTGAAGCTGCACACCTGGGTGGGCGACCCGTCCTTCCCGGACATTCCCGCGGGGAGGCCAAGCCTGGCCGATGTGCATGACCCGAAATACGACAATCCGCCGGCGCCGCTCAAAAATCACAAGCTGTACTGGGTGGAGTACAATGATTTCGAGTCGCAGATAAAGGCGATGCGGGAGATCGCCCATTCAGGCATCGCCATCGGGCTCAATGCCACCGGCGTCTATTCCGCGTTTTACTGTTCCCAGACCCAGGATATGACCGTCGAACGCTGCAAAGCCAAATTTTTCCCCGACTGGAACAGCTACATTATTCTTGCCAACACCACCTCCGACAAGCAGATCGAATACGAGGAGGAGGTGCTGAAGCAGATTATCGCGGAACACGGCGGAACCTTTCTTTCCCAGGACTATAAACCGGATGTGCTTGAGGCGCTCAAGCCCTGGAATTATGACTGCATCCGGCATTCCACCGGGTATCGCATGAACCGCAAGATGTATGCCAACGCCTGGCTGCCGGTGGGGCCCATAAACAGCGCTTTTGTCACTTCGCGGGAATGGAAAAAGGCATTGGACACATTCGGCGAACTGGATATCACGGACCGGGGTGGCGCCGATGACACGCCGTTTGTGTACTCGCTGCAGCGGGGGCACTTCTGCCTGTTTGAGACCGATAACTATCCCGACCCGACCCTGCCGGATGAAATCAAGAGGGCCGCCGGTTATGGTATTTATGGGGCGGCAACCTTTATCAAGCATGACCTGGGACCAATGCTCATGGCCTTTGTCAACGTGGAGCCATTCACCACCATGTTCCCGGAAGCCGGTCCCAACGGACATTTGTTCATGCGGAAGATCCGGAAGGTATTCGATCCCAATGGGGTGGCCTCACCGGGACGGCAGGTATTCACCGAGGAAGAATGGCAGCAGTACCCGAAAGAAATAAAGGATCTATTCAACCAGATGCGCGGGATGCAGGGGCTGCCTGCAGTGGAATAAGCGGGCAAACGTTTCTGCCGGAGGCATAGCCGACCGCCGGTCATCGGCGTTACGACGGAAAAGTGCTATGTTTTCCTCGGGAACACCCATAGAGAAACCTTCCGCACTATCGTGGAAGGCTTTTCTATTATCGCCGATAAATAAGCCCGTATGCTTCTTATGGGTTGACACCCGCTTGAACTTCCTTTATATCTTAGGCCGTGCACCCGAAGCAAGTCCGGCTATCCCCACCGCGTCTTAACCGTAATCGGAGGCTGCCCTTTCAGGTGAACAGCCGGGTAAAGAAGCATAAACCATGGCATACGGTGGCTTATGAAAGAGGGCAAACATCAACCGCGCGGTTTGTGTTTTGTTTTCCCTGCCCTGGTCACGTGGGTAAAACGATATCATCCCCCCTCTAAAAGATTCCTCGGTCCGGCGCTGGTCCTTGCCTGCGCGCTCGCTCTCCCATGGATAGCCGCAAGCCCGGCTTTCACTGCGGACACCGCTTCCGGCCCGGGCGCAGCGCACGCGGCGGACGACGGCAAGGCTGGTCTTGTGGACCGGGTAATCGCCAGTAGCCGGAAGTATCTGGGCAAGCCCTATAAATTTCATAACGAATACGGCAGGGCCATGGATTGCGGCGGATTTATCTCTTACGTGTGGTCGCTGCACGGAATTGTGCTGCCGGTCTCATCCTGCGACATCGCTCGAACGGTCGAGCGGGTGCCGATGGAAAAGGCGGAGAAGGGTGACCTGATGTTTTTCAAAGGCCGCCGCTCATTGCGGCGCCGGGTCAACCACGTCAGCATGATCATCGGCAGGGAAGGAGGGCGCATCCGCATGATCCACAGTTGTTCGCGGGGGATTGTCATCGACGACTACCCCGCGGAGTACTATTCCAAGCACTTCCTCTTCGCGGGGCGTATCCCCGCTCTGTCCCGTGAAGTGTTGCTGTCAGCGACGGATACCGGGGCGGCCGGTGTTCCGGCATCTTCCCAGCCGCCCCGCAAGGAGCGCAGTTTGGCGGCTTACCTCATGAACCCGTGCCTTACGAATTAGATTGCGGATCGGCAGCTGCACGCGACTTCGATACCGGCGGTAGCCATGGGGTCTGTCCGAACCAAGTGAGAGAGTCATCGCAGTTCCGCCGATCCAGAAAAATTGGTTGAGGCCGTCAAAGCCCCCTTCCCCTGTGCCACCTATCAATAAAGGAACCAATGATCCACTACGCCGACAACCCTTAAGTTCTGCATAGTGTGCTTATCTATTGACACTCACTCGAACTTCCTTTATATTCTGCAACTTAGCCCATACACATGTCAGGTTGCCCGGAACCGGCTCAAGTACATCGAACGAGCGCGCATTCAGCTGGACCGAGGTATAAACTGACACACATGCTTTCATGAGAAAGAGGAAATTGTGGATATCAGTAATGAAGAAAAACTCTCGCTTTTAAAAAAGATGCTGCTGATTCGCGCCTTTGAAGAAAAGGCCGAGGCGCTTTTTCAGCAGAAGCTCATCCCCGGATTTGTGCATCTTTCAATCGGGCAGGAGGCATCCACCACCGGCAGCTGCGCCGCCCTGCGGCAGGATGACTATATCATCTCGACCCACCGCGGACACGCCCACATACTGGCCAAGGGCGGCAATCCCAAGTACATGTTTGCCGAGCTTTTCGGCAAGGCGACCGGTTATTGCAAAGGCAAGGGCGGCTCCATGCATATTGCCGATTTTTCCAAGGGCATTCTCGGGGCCAACGGGGTTGTGGGTGGCGGATTCCCCATCATGGTGGGCGCGGGTCTGTCCATCAAGATGCGAAAAAGCGGGCAGGTGGGCATGGTATTTTTCGGCGACGGGGCATCCAATCGCGGCACCTTTCACGAGGCCTGCAACATGGCCGCGGTCTTCAAGCTGCCGGTGATTTTCGTCTGTGAAAACAACGGCTATGCCTCCACCTCTCCCGCAGAAAAAATGGTGGCGGGAGGTTCGGTGGCAAACCGGGCCAAGGCTTATGGCATTCCCGGCTACATTACCGACGGCAGCAATGTCCTTGAAGTGCTCGAAGTTGTTCACGATGCCGTTGAGCGCGCCCGCAGCGGCAACGGACCCTCCATTGTTGAAAATGAGACCTGTCGCTACAATGGTCATTTCGAAGGCGACCGGCAGCAATACCGCACCCAGGATGAAATTCATAGCTATAAACAGGACCGGGACCCCATCCAGCGGTTCGAACTAATTCTTAAGCAAGAGGGGTCCCTCACCGGGGATATGGCTGAGCAGATCAAGCGGGAGATCACCGGCGTCATAAATGAAGCAGTGCAGTTTGCGATGGATTCCCCGCTGCCTGCGCCCGAAGATGCATTAAATGGTTTGCTGGTAAATCCATAGGGAGATAGACAAGATGGGCGTGAGAGAGCTAACCTGTGCCCAGGCC
>Ga0255341_1007133_pt1 | contig 10112 bp, 9 predicted proteins | sample wastewater_treat_8_FD_192418 | JGI IMG/M metagenome (GOLD analysis project Ga0255341, IMG submission 192418) | Wastewater microbial communities from Lulu Island WWTP, Vancouver, Canada - plant12 | ecosystem: Engineered > WWTP > Wastewater > Unclassified | place: Canada: Vancouver, British... | reverse complement strand
GGCAGGAAACCATCTGATATCTGGATTTAAAATTTCATATGGTGATCTTGGGAAATCTTTATGAAGTGCCATCTATTTAAAAATCATATTAAATACTAACATCAATAACCTTCATGGTATCGTTACCAAAAATGTCTACAACCTTTATAGCAACCTTGTATCTCTTTTTCTCAGGATATTCATGATAGTTAGTAATAAGTTCCAAATCTCTGTTCTTCTTTGTCCTAAATGCCTGCCACTCATTCTCAAAAGTATAATCACCCGTCCACATTGTTTGATTCTCACCATTTTCATCTTTAACTTGTAAAACTTCCTTTTTACTTTGATAGTCAAAATCAACAGACCAATAATCTATCCAATCAGACCATTTCTTAGTTAACACTTCCTTAGAAATAACTCCATCCTTATCTTTTGACACCTTAACAATCTGACCCTTGTCTATTATAACCTTTGAGCTATTATTCCTAAGTTGTTGCTCAAACTCTCTACCACTATCCTGATTATAAAATACTGAGAAATCCGTTAATTCTATTGAAACTGTTTTTCCTTTGTAATGAGGTTTTACCTCAATATATGCGACATCATAGAATTCTACTTGTCCTTTCTCAATTGCTCTTTTATCAAAGACATCTCTAGGTATATATTTCAACATAAGGTCAATTCCCACTTCTTTTGCTTCTTCTTGAACTCTTGGTGCTAGGTTCATTTCAAACTCAAAACCTAATATATCAATTTTAGTTATACCTTTTTCAGATGCTTCCTTTATACATTGATTTACAAAAGAGCTTGTGACGGGGATATTAATTGAACCAATTGCAATCAATCGAGACATTTTTTCTCCAACAAAGGTAGAAAATCCACTTACCTTATCTGCTTTATATGCAGACAATATTAAATCAACATATTCACTGTTCTTCTTCTGCATTTGTTCCTCTTGTTGAAGTTGTTCTAAGGTTGGATTCATACCAACATAATATTGTCTTTCATATTTTCCAATATTTAAAACCTCAAATGCACGATAATCTTTCCCCTCTTTCTTCATCTCCCTTTGAACATCTATCATTCTTTTACGGGTAGTATGAATGGAAAACTTCCCGACATCGGTAGTTATCCATTTTCTGTTCATTCTTTCCGCAACTGCAATTGTTGATCCAGATCCACAAAAAAAGTCCGCAACGATATCATCCTGTGAAGTTGTAATGTCAATAATCCTCTCTAATAATTTTTCCGAGTTTTCCGTTGGATAACCAGTTGTAAAAGCATATCCAGGAATATCGGTCCAGTTCGTATCTAAAATCTCAGTAGAAGACGGTTCAACAAAATACTCTAGCCTATCAAGCCTTTCATTATATCTCAATCTACCCTCTTCTATCATCTTCTCCATATTAGATTGACTAAATTTGAAATGCTTTCCTGGTGGTGGGAAGAATGTTTTATCGAAAAGGATTCTTTCTCGAGGACGTCTCTCCCCTGCACTATCATCTGTTCTTCTCCAATAACCTTCCCTTACAGAATCCCTCAATTTAGTTATATGTTCAAACTTAGACTTCTCACTACGAAAATAAACAAAGAGAGAATCAGTAGATACTGGTAGAGAAAGCTTTCCCTGACCAGTAACATTTTTCTTAATTCTATTAATAACGACTTCAGACTGAAAGAGATCCTTTCCAAATAACTCATCTAGCATAACCTTTGCATAATGTCCCCAGTGATGATCTATTCTCATAATAAATATTGCCTCTTCTGCCAATAAATCTTTCATCAATCTGATTCTTTCGTATAACATCTGTATAAATGTATTACCACCATTTCCCCAAGTATTACGATAAGCAAATTCTTCAATAACGGAAGGTGCCTTTACTAGACGTTCTCGTTGACCATCACCAATCTCAACGCTTATGGAGTAGTCAATTCCCGCACTAAATGGAGGATCAATATATATTAGCTTTATACCGCCATTATTCTCAATCTCTTCCCTTAGAGGCCCATTCTTAAGACTTGATAATACAAGTTTATTGTCACCCCAGATAAGCTTGTTCTTCCATCCGGATAATTGTCTTCCTCTAGTATCAAACATACTGTATTGTTGAGACGCGAACTTCACAGATTCATCTGATCTTGGTTCATCTATTGTTTCAACTGTTTGAAATGGCAATACAATATTAGTGACCTCATCTGTCTTTCCATTCCATACCAACTCAACCTCCCTCTTGTCCTCAAACAACATAAATCTATACTTGTCAGGCAAAGGCTTCCCTTCTGTAAGGAATTTATTGATATCTCGAATGTCATGATCGCTTAGTTGCATCTTATTCTTAGTATACTAATATGTATTATCTATGAGTCTATTTTACCTTCTTCTATTAATTTTTACCACTCTCACACAACAAACCACTACCTTTTACTTATATTAAAATATTTTATCTCCATTCCAATAACTAGGTTTATAATCACTCCCATACCTAAATAAGTTATAAACATCTCTTGAATATACCTTAACCCTAGGCCTATCCATCTCTACTGCCTGATGCAAAACAATAGTAAAAGCATCTACTAAGTCATCATACTTCTCTACACCGAAGTATACTAATTGTTGTATTAAATCTTTAGAACCCTCTTTAGGAAACAATACCTTACCAGACCTAATCATATATGTTACAGAATCTAACCTAGCCCTCTTATCCTTACCATTAACCTTAAAACCTTTAGCTTTAAATCCTTCCTTAGTTAATTGCTGTATAACTGCCTTCTGATACCCCACATCCTCAATATATACCTGGGACCTCCAACTCTTACTAAGATTACACTCTTTAGAATATTCTTTAATCTTCTCTACTGTTGTTGGGAAATCCATTCTCTTGTTTACAGGAAATGGTTGGATATATACCTTTAGATCTTCTTCATTACCATATACATGACCACATACCATTGCTGTATAGTCAGCATGGTTAGTACTTGATATTGCTAAATCTACACCAATAAGAGAATACTGATACTTTCCCTCCTTAGGAGGTAGCTCATCATAGTATTCAATCCACTCTTTCCTTACCAGTTGATCTTCGTCTGCAATAATCTTAAGCATATACTCTCTTTGCCACGCCTTATCATCTCCTATCAGCTTCTTCTCCACTTCAATATCTTCCATTGTAGGATACTTACCATACCAAAGAATATCTCCATTGCCTTTGATTAAAGGATATTCCTTAAATACAGCCTTTATATCCCCCAGCTCTATTGTCTTCTTAAGACGCATGAGTAGAGAATCCTCATGCAAAAGATTCCCTACAATAGCAATTTTGGTATTCCTATCACCCAATGGTATTATCTCACCTGTAAGCCAAGAGTATGTCTTATCTCTACTCTCCATAGTTTTTACGGAATTAAGATCCTCAACATCATCACAGATGATTAAATCAGGTCTATGAGCCCCATGCCTTAAACCTCTAATACTCTGTTCACTTGAAGCTGCAATCAACCTAGCATTGAATCTTGGTATAACCAGAGAGTATGAGCCCCACTCATCAGATTCCTCTCTGAAAGGTCCTAGATCAGCTCTAAGTAGCTCGTTACTCTCTAGCTCTCTTCTGACATTAGACATATGGGATTTAGCCTGCTGTTGAGTCTGAGAGAGTATAACTACACACTTCTTCTGTTGCTTACCTAGTATTGCCCACAATGGATATGACATTGTCATAATAGTTGATTTGCCAGAGCCTCTAAATGCTACAACTACAGAGAGTTTAATCTCTTCATCTTCAGTAATCTTAAACATCTCTTTTTGATATTCTGCTGTTTGGTATTTAACATAATCTGAGAAGTAAAGATGAAAGAACCAGTAGTGACTTTCTGTAGTAATTTTAATTCTAGATACCTGGTCATTAAGTATTTTATCTACAATTTCTCTTGTAATATTTTTGTTATTATTCATCTTTCTCATCCTCTGAATTTAATCCAAATGCCATATCTAGAGATTGTTTAATAATCTCTCTTTGTTCATCTGTAATTGGTATATCTCCATTCTTAGTAGTAACTTCTAGCTTTGGAGAGTAGTTCTTATGGTGGTTTTTAAGCCAGAATATTATTCCTGTTAAATTCCTATCCTTAATTGCAGATATTAATTGGCTTTCTGCCATATCGTTAATTAGGTTTAGGCCTTCATCTATTGCTATATCTGCCTTATCTGCAAACTCAGGATCCTCTTTTCTCCATCTGTAATAGGTGGCTCTAGATATACCTGTTTTCTCACAAGCTACTTGTACAATTGGTGTCTTTTTAAGTTGCATTAGCATTAATCCTCCTCTTTCCTTTTTCATATGCGTACTCCTTTCTTCCCAGTTAATGTCTCCCATCTTTTCTTAATTACTTCTGCATATACTGGAGACTTTTCCATTAAGTAGCATCTTCTACCCATCTTTTCACTAGCAATTAGTGTGGATCCTGATCCCCCGAATGGTTCTACAATCAAATCTTTTTTCTTAGTTAGCACTTTGATATATGGAATTAATATTTCAAGAGGTTTTGTACCGAAGATAATGCCTTGTCCTGAACTTTTCTCATCTGAAGCTTTATACTCTATGAAGTCAGTTGGTTGTACTTTCCTCCCCTTCTTATATCCCTCCCAGTGTGGTTTGCCTGTAATTGCATACAAGGCTGTACTGTAATTGTTTTGTAATAATTCTTCTTCTGGATCTGAGTTCAACACTTCCTGTTCATATGAAGATCCAACCATTGCAATATCGTGCTTAGAGAAGAATTTATACTTAGCTGCAAATCCTTGGTGTCTATTGGGTATATGCCAGACAATCATGTTTTTGACTTTCCAGTATTTCTCCATTTCAGCCCATATCACTCTCAAGTTCTTCCAGTTTTCATACACTATGATATGGAAATTTTCTTTAGCTACCTCTGAGATATTCTTCATCCATAGCTCAGTAAAGTTGTCTGGTAAAACATCTGTTTCTAGGTATTTTCTATCTCTTTTGTATCCGAAACCTTCTGTTGCTTTACCATGTTTCTTTTTACCGTGTAGGTAATCTAGGATGTAGGGAGGATCTGTAAAGCACATATCTGCTTTCTCATTATTCATTAGCTTCTGCATATCTTTTTGAACTGTAGAGTCTCCACACATGAGTCGATTCTCTCCTAATTGCCATACATCTCCTTTCTTTATCTCTACTTCCTTAATATCTAGTTTCTCTAGTTCTTTTTTAAGGTCAAAGACTTCAGGAGAATCATCTTCCCAGTCAAAGATTTCATCTAGGTCTTCAGAGTCAAAACCTACATCTGCTAGAAAATCTTCTGCAAAATTAGCAAGAAGTGAGAAATCAAACTCTCCTTGGTTTTTGTTTAGTCTAAGGTTAAGCTCCTTTTCTTTTTCCAGATCTGGGAGATTAACGTAGACAACTGGCATTTCTTTAATACCTAGTGCTTTTGCCGCTTCTATACGCATGTGTCCACCTATTACAATGTTTTTGCGTTTAGGAGCAATATTAACTATAGCTGGATCTACAATACCGAAGCGTTTAATACTTTGTTTTAGATCCTTTAAAGCTTTCTCGTCCCATTTTCTTGGGTTGTAGTCAGCTTTGATTAGCTTGTCTATTGGAACATAGACTGTTTGGATTTGGTTATCCATATGATTTAATAATAAAAAATTAACAGAGTATTTCTACTCTGTTTAAATCTTACAGACATGGAAGTAGCCTAAAGTGGCCTAGGTGGAGAAAAGGTAGATATAAAGGGGATTTATTGTAAATCTAGTATTCTCTACTACAAAGAATTTTTTATAACCAATCTTCTCATATATAGTTTTATTGAAAGCTCTGATTTTTCTATACACATAATCATACCAATCCTTATCGGGAGAGTTATAATTTCCACCTAGCGCCTTAACTAAATCCTCAAGCTCCCAATATCTCTTCTTGCTATTCTTTCCCCTAAACATATATTTGCATAAATCATATCTTGGAGTAGCAGGAGTTATATGTAACTTAAAACCGTTAATAGTTAGTGATGGTTCTTCCCTGTCAAAAACGATTTTCTCACTATCTAGACTCCTATATTGTGGGCTCTTAGCTAGTATTTCCTCTATGGCATTGGCCATACTTTTAGTAACGCGAAATGATAAAGCCTTTTTATTGCTATCATCTCTAGTAAAAACGATAAAAAGATCTTCCTCCGTAAAAGTCCCCTCTTCCAATCCCTTCTCTATGTCTTTAGGTGAAATCTGTACGTTGAGACTTAAGAGAAACTGGTATACTTCAGGAGTCACATATATTACCCTAGAGAAAATATCAGCCATCCTAATCGTAAATTCTTGGACTTTTGCAATGGCTTCAAATAGAGGTTGCATAGACTTGTTTATAAGCTCGACCTGCCTCTGAACACTTTCACCTATTATCTTTAAGGTCTCTATTGTTTGATTCCAATCACTCATTTACTACTATGCCTTTACAACTATTTTATTTTTGTTTTGCCTCATATCTTTCAAAATACCCTTAACTTCATCATGCGTATTTTGAAGCAGTGCTTTCATTGCATTGGTAAATTTCTTATTCTCAAATACTTGCGGGACTTTTATACATCGATATTCTGCTGGTATAGACATATTAGCAAAAACACTCCTCTCTACTTTTTTCATTTTGCTTATGTCAAATTGCTTGAGGATTGGGCCATATTCCTTTTCAAATAGATCTATATTTCGCTGAAGAGTTGTCATAAACAAATCTGGGTTTGATTTAATATATCTTTTGTTTGTAAACCCAACTCTTGTTGACATATCAATTACATCTTCTGCAGATATTGACGTTCCGTAAATCATCCTTAATAACAATGCTTCATTCGCCTCAGATTCCAATATCTCTGGCACCATATCGATTATATCGTTTCTTTTCCTTGCTAAACTCGCCATAACCAGTGATGTCATAGCATAACTCTGGAATGATTGAGCTTTGTGAGCCAGTAATAATCTGCGTATTTCTAAAACTGCATCATCATAATTACCAACCAACAAATGCCTTTCCAGTCCATAGAAATAAAGAAAAACATAACTCAAGTTAGTTGGTTGAGTAATATCTCTTAGCCAATTTATATATTGGTATCTTTGCTCAGGAGTAAAACGTACATATGTTGGCCAATACATTGCTTCTTCTTCTAGTTCTGAATTGGGAGTAACTTTTAACTTCTTCCATATCATACTTGGCTCTGCATGAATTCCCTTTTCTTTCTCACTCGTAGAAACACCTTCCTCTGAGAGAGAGACAACTATAGTTATTGATGTAGGAGACTCTGCTAACGAAGGATCTTCATCTGTCATCCAAACAAGAGAGCGTGTAGGCTCAGGAATAAGTAAAGATTCTACAGGGGACCGATTGGGGTTAGAGACAGTCATTCCCAACATCTTACCGAAACTGCTAAGTAACCCCATATTTCTATTTTGAAAAGTTATTAAATATTATATACCCAATGATTTTAGCTGTCATATTGCTGGTCTCCTCCGCTTATTTGAACTATAATATATTACTGCCTAAGTATATTATTTGTTGTAGTACTATGGCAATAAGCGATAAGTCTCAGGAAGGGTTTAGGAAGATTTTTGAAGAAAAGTCTGGAAGAGAATGGTCTGATGATGAAGTAAGAGATGCAGCAGAAAGGTTAGTGAGATTCTATTCCATCCTCTTCGATATATACAAAGAAGAGAAGCTTAAAGAGAAGAAGTTAGAAGAATTTCCAAATGGATATCACTTAGAAGACAGAGATGGTCAATACCATTGTAGGATTTGTTATAGATACATTGAAGGTAAAGATACTTGGTATGACAAATATGGTTTGAAGTGTATGGATTGTCAGAGGAATATAGACAATGGTGTTATACCTGGAGAGATATGTAAAGATGATAGTTTATGGTTTAAGAGTTGGCAATTAAAAAGTGATTTTGGTATACATCCTCAAACAGCTAAAAAGTTAGAAAGAGAGGGGAAATTGAAAGTAAGAGAGTTGAAGGATGTGGAAGGAGAAAAATATTTCAGGGTGTATTTGGTTAGTGAGAATAAGGACTTTCTAAAGACTGTTAAGTGGAAGGAAAAGAATAGAACAAATCCTATTATGACAGGTAAGGATGTACCAATATTTTAATTTATATTTATAAGAATGGATAAAATTAACTATTTAGAAGAAAATATCGAAGTACTCTCACGTGCTATGTTTAAAGCTCTTCAGGCTTGTTTGAACCCAGAGGAGAGCTGTACATTAATATCCAAAAATCTCATGATTGATTCTAATAAAAAGAATTATATCGTGAGAAAAATAAAAAAAGATATTGAACAAACATACTCCGAGGCACATAAATCTCTGATAAGGAAATTACTTAAGATCCTAAAAAGTAACACCCACAAATATACCCACAGAAACAGAGCTTCACTAATTTTATATGAGTTATATCCTAGTTTACCAAGAAGAACACAATCAGCGATATTAAAACAAATGTTAACCAGTAAATATAAACCTGTTAGAGATAGAAGCTATAAGATTATAATGATAGAGAATCTGAGGAAATATGATCAATTTATTCAAGAGAATTGGGAAAACTACTTTGACTTCTATGCTGGAGAAATCATATATAAAAACTTCTCAATAGAATACATTTATTCTCAAATCAGCAACCTTAAAGAAGTCCTTGAAGATTGGAGAGTTCGACAGATTTACGCAAAGTTGGCAACAAAATATCCTAAACTTATAAACAATTTAAAGGAGGATTCTCCTTTAGACTATGTTTACATAATGGCAAAATCAAGAACCTCTCTCTCTGAAGAGTATTTAATGAATCTTTACAACGAAGTCGATAATAGTGATAAAGGATTAATTGTATGGGCCCTCGGAGAAATGGGGATGTGGGAAATTCTAATAAAGATAGAGAGAGAAGGTTCCTTTATTAGCTGGTAGGAAATTAAGTTAAACTATATATTTTATGGCAAAAAGTAAATCAAGCATATTAATTGAGAAATCTATACATGCCCTAATATCGAGTATTGAGATTTATAATAAACCTGATTTCAAATATAGAGAAGAAAACTTTTCAATATTAATTGTTAATGCATGGGAGCTTCTTCTTAAAGCAAAAATTTTAAAAGACAATAATAATAACCTTCGCACCCTTTACATTAAAGATTATTTACAAAAAAGTGATGGGACAAAAAGCAAAAGATGGAAATATAAGACAACTAGATCTGGGAATTACCTAACAAAAGACATTATCAGTTGCTTAAATATAATAGATTCTATCGAGGAGAAACTCAGATCAAACATCATCACTTTAGTAGAAATAAGAGATAATTCGACACATTTTTATAATAATTCCATTGATTTTGTGAAGACTATCCATGAAATTGGCTCTGCATCTATATACGACTATATACACACTCTAGATAAATGGTTCGATACTAGTCTAAATAATTATAACTTATACTTGCTCCCACTTTCTTTCTTTGGAGGAAGATCTATCGAAACTATACCCTTATTTGATAATGAAAAGAAACTGCTTGAATATATAAAATCTAAGCAGGAGGAGTTCCCATACAATAAAACAGATACAACACATTATTCCTTTAACGTAAAAGTTTCTCTTACAAAGAAGTCTCAAGGCTCATCTGGACTTTTTTTAACAAATGACCCCAAAGCAACTCATATCCAGCTCTCTGACGAAGAGCTCCGTGAGAAATATCCACTAACCTATCACCTACTTTGCCAAAAATGTCGATCAAGATATACCAATTTCAAAGAAGACTCTTCATTTCACAAATTGAAGTCACAATATGAGAACGATCTAATATACTGTTACAAACGTTACCCATCCCTTAATAATTCCGGCACACCAAGAAAATTCTATAGTAGTGCGATATTAGAAAAGTTTGATAAAACCTATTCAAAGAAATAATACTCACCTTTTTTATACTGTCTCTTTTGTCTCATTTTAGGTTCCAGACGTGTATGTCCCGCCATTTTTGCAATGTCATGAAAAAACCACAACTATCTACCCTTAACCATCAGTACCAAAGAACAGTTAATACATTAATCCCTTATGAAATATATCTTAAATATTCAACTCAAAAAGACAC
>Ga0255341_1007112_pt1 | contig 10133 bp, 5 predicted proteins | sample wastewater_treat_8_FD_192418 | JGI IMG/M metagenome (GOLD analysis project Ga0255341, IMG submission 192418) | Wastewater microbial communities from Lulu Island WWTP, Vancouver, Canada - plant12 | ecosystem: Engineered > WWTP > Wastewater > Unclassified | place: Canada: Vancouver, British... | reverse complement strand
GATTCGTGGCGTAACTTTTAATCGCACCAAAAGGAATTGAAATATTTTCTTTCGTATTCTTCCTCGTTTACCGATATATCTTTTAATCGCACCAAAAGGAATTGAAATTACAGTGGCAGTCCTCGCTGCCTTATGCCGAAATCCATCTTTTAATCGCACCAAAAGGAATTGAAATCTCGCTGTTATTTACCGTGATTATATTCAGAAGACTTTTAATCGCACCAAAAGGAATTGAAATATGGAAAATAATCCTTTAGGAACACTTGCAGGTAAAGGACTTTTAATCGCACCAAAAGGAATTGAAATAAAATTTTGTGCTGTTAAATTTGTGTTCGCGAAAGCTTTTAATCGCACCAAAAGGAATTGAAATTTGTTTCCCAGAGTGGGTATTTACGTGGATCAGGACTTTTAATCGCACCAAAAGGAATTGAAATTGATGAGAGATATTGGCGCTGCTGCCTGGTTCATTCTTTTAATCGCACCAAAAGGAATTGAAATAATGTAACTTAAATCGTGCGTTGAACGTTCATAATTCCCTTTTAATCGCACCAAAAGGAATTGAAATCTTCTTTGGTGGTCATTAAATACTCATATTGCTCACTTTTAATCGCACCAAAAGGAATTGAAATTTGTATTTCTGCACCATATAACGCAAATTCTGATTCTTTTAATCGCACCAAAAGGAATTGAAATAGTTGTCGTAATCGAATGAAACGCGAGCCTTTTTGCTTTTAATCGCACCAAAAGGAATTGAAATATAAGTCCTTAATTAAATTTTCAACTTGTAGTTGGCTTTTAATCGCACCAAAAGGAATTGAAATAACTAAGTTGATACCTTAAAAGTTAAATAATGTTAACTTTTAATCGCACCAAAAGGAATTGAAATCCAGTTGCGGTAATAGCAATTATTTTGTCGGGTATAGCTTTTAATCGCACCAAAAGGAATTGAAATATTTTTCACTTTTGTTTGCAAATTCAGCAATTTCAGCTTTTAATCGCACCAAAAGGAATTGAAATAATGTGAAAAAGTCGGCATGAGCAAAAATCGAAAAATCTTTTAATCGCACCAAAAGGAATTGAAATGACAATGTAAAGATTTAAAATAAATCATAACACCATTCTTTTAATCGCACCAAAAGGAATTGAAATGAAATTTAAAATTATTTAAAAAATGGACTTAAAACTTTTAATCGCACCAAAAGGAATTGAAATGCCATTTTTTCGCTTGCCTGCACATTGCTTTCGTACTTTTAATCGCACCAAAAGGAATTGAAATGCGCAACAAGCATCTGCTGCATCTTTCCTAAAGTCGCTTTTAATCGCACCAAAAGGAATTGAAATACAAAAGAAGAGATTGAAAACTTAAACGCTTTGGTCTTTTAATCGCACCAAAAGGAATTGAAATATTGAAACTTTGCAGTATGGTAGAAAAGCTGGTAAACTTTTAATCGCACCAAAAGGAATTGAAATTACGAAATGTGATTTTATATTTCATGTCAAATTATTCTTTTAATCGCACCAAAAGGAATTGAAATGTTGCTGCTGCTGTCGTACCTCCTGCTCCGCCTTTTGCTTTTAATCGCACCAAAAGGAATTGAAATACAGCTAAGAAAACACCCCCCGTGTCGGGGGGTTGTGCTTTTAATCGCACCAAAAGGAATTGAAATTATTTAGTCCTATTCCTAATTTGTTGTTGTGTAATAGGCTTTTAATCGCACCAAAAGGAATTGAAATATTGCTATATCTTGCGCTTTCTTTTCTATTTCTTTCTTTTAATCGCACCAAAAGGAATTGAAATATTTACTACCGAAACAAAATCTACACAGAAGAAGAACTTTTAATCGCACCAAAAGGAATTGAAATATTGCAGTTTAAAACTTCCAAACAGCGGTCCCACTCTTTTAATCGCACCAAAAGGAATTGAAATACTGCTTGTTGCCATGTCATTCTCTCTGCTGCGGTTCTCTTTTAATCGCACCAAAAGGAATTGAAATATTGCTATATCTTGCGCTTTCTTTTCTATTTCTTTCTTTTAATCGCACCAAAAGGAATTGAAATAAAATTTTGTGCTGTTAGTTCTGTACTAGCAAATGCTTTTAATCGCACCAAAAGGAATTGAAATTTGATAAACTGGTGTTTCGCTTCTATTTATAACCTCGCTTTTAATCGCACCAAAAGGAATTGAAATTCAAACTTAATTGAATTTTAAAAATCATTAATGTTCTTTTAATCGCACCAAAAGGAATTGAAATAAATAATCTCAATGCAGCAATGAAAAAGAACTTACTTTTAATCGCACCAAAAGGAATTGAAATACTTGTGCCGGCAATGTCGGTGAAAGATTTTTTAAACTTTTAATCGCACCAAAAGGAATTGAAATGATGCATTAACAACACTAAAATCTCTTTACCAACCTTACTTTTAATCGCACCAAAAGGAATTGAAATCTGACAAAACAAGATATTCAAAATTTAAGTTTCAGCCACTTTTAATCGCACCAAAAGGAATTGAAATACAATGTGAGAGCTGCTGCAGCAATGCCTGGTAAAAACTTTTAATCGCACCAAAAGGAATTGAAATATAAAAATGTTAAAAATGTAGCATTACAGACTTCACAGCTTTTAATCGCACCAAAAGGAATTGAAATATCAAATGTGGAAAATGCATAGAATGCAGGAGACAGATCTTTTAATCGCACCAAAAGGAATTGAAATTACCAATCTATCATCTTCTTTACCTGTTATTGCTTTCTTTTAATCGCACCAAAAGGAATTGAAATATTTTCAAGGACGGTAAATGCAGGAGGGTTAAGGGCTTTTAATCGCACCAAAAGGAATTGAAATCCCTGACAAGCTGATTTAATAATTTTATCTGCTAACTTTTAATCGCACCAAAAGGAATTGAAATGAGGAAACATTTCAGCGGGAGTGCGGTAATCTTCGCTTTTAATCGCACCAAAAGGAATTGAAATCCCAGTCATCATATGTTCCCCCGCTTACTGCTATTCTTTTAATCGCACCAAAAGGAATTGAAATAAAATTTTGGGCTGTTAGTTCTGTACTAGCAAATGCTTTTAATCGCACCAAAAGGAATTGAAATCTAAAAAAAACAACTATAATCCACCCACATGCGACTTTTAATCGCACCAAAAGGAATTGAAATAAGTTTGCTTCAGGTGCATCTACTTCGTAGTATGGACTTTTAATCGCACCAAAAGGAATTGAAATGGTAAAGCAACTAGATTCATAAATGGTATAAGTGTCTTTTAATCGCACCAAAAGGAATTGAAATTAAAAAACATTGGCAAAATGGTAGGAGTGTATGAAAACTTTTAATCGCACCAAAAGGAATTGAAATTAAAGCAAGTATTACGTGCATTGAATGAAAAAGGCGCTTTTAATCGCACCAAAAGGAATTGAAATTCACATTTGCTGCCGGTGATATGGTGAAAATTGTAACTTTTAATCGCACCAAAAGGAATTGAAATGTACCATAAGCGTTTGATTCAAAATTTATTGTTTTTCTTTTAATCGCACCAAAAGGAATTGAAATCCGATTGGACACCTGCACCAGAAGATATTCAATCACAACTTTTAATCGCACCAAAAGGAATTGAAATCTTTTAAACGTCGGGTCTCGATAAAGCAGTTTAGCGCTTTTAATCGCACCAAAAGGAATTGAAATTAATTTATAAAAGAAGGTAGACTCTGCCATATATTTTCTTTTAATCGCACCAAAAGGAATTGAAATAATTTTTAAATATATCCGAAGAACAAGCCGAAGAACTTTTAATCGCACCAAAAGGAATTGAAATTTGGTCTTATAAAACAATAATGCAGCAGATAACAGCTTTTAATCGCACCAAAAGGAATTGAAATATTGTGCCTGCAGGTTATTGTTTTTTATGTTGTATCTTTTAATCGCACCAAAAGGAATTGAAATTGCGCTACGACCTGATGCGTCTGCAAAAGGAAAACCTCTTTTAATCGCACCAAAAGGAATTGAAATTTTTGTATCCTCATCTAATCCTTCGTACTTTTCTTTCTTTTAATCGCACCAAAAGGAATTGAAATTTGCCAGCCTTCTTATGATTCCTCTTATCGAATTCCCTTTTAATCGCACCAAAAGGAATTGAAATTTATAATACCATGTTACAGCAATTATTTCGTTTTCGGCTTTTAATCGCACCAAAAGGAATTGAAATTATTTTTTAATCTTCATGTTTTTAATCCCTTGCTCGTCTTTTAATCGCACCAAAAGGAATTGAAATATCGTAATTATGAATTTTTCATTCAACTTTACTACACTTTTAATCGCACCAAAAGGAATTGAAATTAATATAACTTGGTTCGTCTACTTTTATTGTTAACTTTTAATCGCACCAAAAGGAATTGAAATACAATGTCTATAGTATTTCCTATTTGCTTGTTTATACTTTTAATCGCACCAAAAGGAATTGAAATAAAGTAGTAGGACCGCAGCAGAGAGAATGACATGGCAACTTTTAATCGCACCAAAAGGAATTGAAATTCAATAAAAATAGGACGATTAAAATCTGAAGCAGGCTTTTAATCGCACCAAAAGGAATTGAAATATCTGCATTTTCGAAAACGGCTAATTTCATGAATACTTTTAATCGCACCAAAAGGAATTGAAATATTATTTTACGAAATTACTCGGATGCATTCATAAATCTTTTAATCGCACCAAAAGGAATTGAAATACCTATTTCACAAAAGACGAAATTTTCGGAGGTAACTTTTAATCGCACCAAAAGGAATTGAAATGAAGCAGTGAAATATCTCGCAAAAAGATGCGGGACTTTTAATCGCACCAAAAGGAATTGAAATATACCTTTACGATTCAGGGAAGGAAATGAGAGCGGTCTTTTAATCGCACCAAAAGGAATTGAAATCACGTCTGCTTATGCCGATCATGGTTTCGCTCGAAAGCTTTTAATCGCACCAAAAGGAATTGAAATAATCGAAAAGATTATACCGGGAACCAGATTTACAACTTTTAATCGCACCAAAAGGAATTGAAATATAAAATTCGTGATTTAGTTCTTGAAAAATACGATACTTTTAATCGCACCAAAAGGAATTGAAATTCATTTCGTTTGAGTTTGAAGTAGCGGGAACGTACTACACTTTTAATCGCACCAAAAGGAATTGAAATAACAAAATATATTAAACGCGGCATATGCAAAGAATCCTTTTAATCGCACCAAAAGGAATTGAAATTTGGACATGGAGAAATTGACGGATTCAGTATTTGCGCTTTTAATCGCACCAAAAGGAATTGAAATAGTTTGCGAAACTTGCCGGGCTTGACGTCAAAAAACTTTTAATCGCACCAAAAGGAATTGAAATAAAAGTATTTTTTCAATTCAAAAACCCATTACAATATCTTTTAATCGCACCAAAAGGAATTGAAATGATAAAGATCCTGCAGCATCAGAAAAAAAGCGTTATCTTTTAATCGCACCAAAAGGAATTGAAATGCGTAGTAGCCATAATGGCATCACGTTGTTTTTTTCTTTTAATCGCACCAAAAGGAATTGAAATGACAATGTACAGGTGGACACGGCACGGCTCGTGGCTTTTAATCGCACCAAAAGGAATTGAAATATAACAAAATCGCTTGGATTTGCTTATATTATCCCATTCTTTTAATCGCACCAAAAGGAATTGAAATAAATATCAGCTTCTGACAAGTCATTGTGCCCGCCGCTTTTAATCGCACCAAAAGGAATTGAAATTATATATGTCAGTTGAGAATGTAGCAAGTCATGCTCTTTTAATCGCACCAAAAGGAATTGAAATTTTTTAAAGGTCGGGTCTCGATAGAGCAGTTTAGCGGTCTTTTAATCGCACCAAAAGGAATTGAAATGTGTTTTATACTTTTTTTCGTTTCCTTTCTCCATCTCTTTTAATCGCACCAAAAGGAATTGAAATCTACTTTATTTCGAAACATGATTGTCTCAAGCTCTCTTTTAATCGCACCAAAAGGAATTGAAATATCCGAAAAACATTTCTATTTCGACGGAATCAATTATCTTTTAATCGCACCAAAAGGAATTGAAATATACAAGGTACCGACGAATAATTTTTTAATAAAACTTTTAATCGCACCAAAAGGAATTGAAATGAGTATTTTCGAGTGAGCTTTTTACTTCCTTGCAATTGACTTTTAATCGCACCAAAAGGAATTGAAATCAAAAATTTAAAACAAGTTATTTAGAATTTTGTAAATTCTTTTAATCGCACCAAAAGGAATTGAAATGAATATTTAACGTTTGATGAAATTTTTAACATTTGCTTTTAATCGCACCAAAAGGAATTGAAATATTTTAAGAGGGGATGTAACACTTTATGGAGCAAGTCTTTTAATCGCACCAAAAGGAATTGAAATTACCGATCTGGTACATGGACTTGGATTTTTCTTTCTTTTAATCGCACCAAAAGGAATTGAAATTAATGTAGCTGATTTAAAGAATAAAAAGGCAGAATCTTTTAATCGCACCAAAAGGAATTGAAATTTAATAAGTAGTTTTTCATATCGTACCACATATCGTCTTTTAATCGCACCAAAAGGAATTGAAATGAAATAACCGTCTGCAGCTTCCATTGCCGTACCGGCTTTTAATCGCACCAAAAGGAATTGAAATTGAAATCAATATACCAGCATTTCCCGGTATGTAATCTTTTAATCGCACCAAAAGGAATTGAAATACGCTTCAGCTTCCTGCTGATTTTCTTCTGTTGGACTTTTAATCGCACCAAAAGGAATTGAAATGTATAATGTTTAAGTTTTCGGCTATGGTTTTGTGCTTTTAATCGCACCAAAAGGAATTGAAATTTATCATCTTCAGGCGATCTTTTTAATGTTTCAATCTTTTAATCGCACCAAAAGGAATTGAAATATAAATTCAAATCCTCTTTATCTGGTTTTTTATAGTCGCTTTTAATCGCACCAAAAGGAATTGAAATATATATTTATTCTTAGCATAAGCAAAGAACAAAAATCTTTTAATCGCACCAAAAGGAATTGAAATTCGCAACAGCATACCATCAGGACGGTATTCAAATTGCTCTTTTAATCGCACCAAAAGGAATTGAAATTTGATACCGGATATTTTGTCGGGTTTTGCTTATCGCTTTTAATCGCACCAAAAGGAATTGAAATATGTTTTATAGACAGGAGAATTTTGCCATTCTTCAAATCTTTTAATCGCACCAAAAGGAATTGAAATCACGCTGGCGTTTCTCCTGCAAAACATCATACTTTGCTTTTAATCGCACCAAAAGGAATTGAAATTGGACTCGAACCATGGTGTATGCCCATCTGGATTCCTTTTAATCGCACCAAAAGGAATTGAAATATATTTACAGGCGACGATGAATCTCTCGGAACAATCACTTTTAATCGCACCAAAAGGAATTGAAATCAAATAGAAGCCGTACAGGGTGAAAATGCAATAGAAGCTTTTAATCGCACCAAAAGGAATTGAAATAGTGATTATCATTGCTTCTAACTTATCACCTAACATCTTTTAATCGCACCAAAAGGAATTGAAATACCGAAGGCAAATAATTGGAACGTTATAGCAAATCTTTTAATCGCACCAAAAGGAATTGAAATTCCGTATTGGTTACGTCTAACGAAATAGCCGTTTTCTTTTAATCGCACCAAAAGGAATTGAAATATAACGGAGGAAGAAAGAAAAGCAATGGCAGAACGCGACTTTTAATCGCACCAAAAGGAATTGAAATCTCATCAAACTGCCGATAATCTCTTGTTCTTACTCTTTTAATCGCACCAAAAGGAATTGAAATTCTACATAGCAGCAAAAACGAATGTGGACGCACTGCTTTTAATCGCACCAAAAGGAATTGAAATATTGTTTGGTTGTCGTTTTTAAATAAGCCACACCGCACTTTTAATCGCACCAAAAGGAATTGAAATTCGTTCAGAGGAATTTTGTAAAATTCTTTTTCTTCTTTTAATCGCACCAAAAGGAATTGAAATTCTCATTTAGTTGAAACGCCGGTTTGCCATGTTCGCAACTTTTAATCGCACCAAAAGGAATTGAAATTCGAAATAGAAATGTTTTTCGGATAGGTTGGGATAGCTTTTAATCGCACCAAAAGGAATTGAAATCTCATATTATAATTCAACATAGTCATAATGATGGAGCTTTTAATCGCACCAAAAGGAATTGAAATAGTTTCTTGTGGTACGATTCACTTTCCTTGAACACGCTTTTAATCGCACCAAAAGGAATTGAAATCGAAGTTTCGCAGCAAGTTTTTTTAAACGCTCATAACTTTTAATCGCACCAAAAGGAATTGAAATAACGAATTATATAAAAAGAAGTAATTATGTTTAAAAGACTTTTAATCGCACCAAAAGGAATTGAAATTCACATTGCCAAAAAAAATTATCGAATTGATGCTCGATTTACTTTTAATCGCACCAAAAGGAATTGAAATTTTAGAAAATTGCCTTCAGCAGAATGGGATATTACCTTTTAATCGCACCAAAAGGAATTGAAATCTATGAACTTTTGTATAAACAGTATGGACGGTAAGGCTTTTAATCGCACCAAAAGGAATTGAAATCCTTTTTTGTCGTACAAAACTGATTTACAAATGTACTTTTAATCGCACCAAAAGGAATTGAAATTCAGGACGGTATTCAAATTGCTTTTGGACCGTGTGCTTTTAATCGCACCAAAAGGAATTGAAATTATTTAGAAAACATCATATCTCGAGCTCTACTTTCTTTTAATCGCACCAAAAGGAATTGAAATATCCACAAAGGCATTGATGCTGTTTGTGCGTTCACCTTTTAATCGCACCAAAAGGAATTGAAATTCAATTATGTCTTGCAGGTTGTTCTTTTTTCGGAAATACTTTTAATCGCACCAAAAGGAATTGAAATAGCAATAGCGTTTATATACATGTTCCTATCTACGGCTTTTAATCGCACCAAAAGGAATTGAAATATAATTCACTAATTGTGAGGAATGATTAAATTTCAACTTTTAATCGCACCAAAAGGAATTGAAATTTGTGTTTCAATTGATTAATCAATTCAGGTGATGGTCTTTTAATCGCACCAAAAGGAATTGAAATTTAAAGCACAAGAAGAAAAAAAGACTGATGAAGCTAACTTTTAATCGCACCAAAAGGAATTGAAATCCTGTTGTTTCTTGAATATAATACTTTTTTTCCATACTTTTAATCGCACCAAAAGGAATTGAAATTGGATTGAATCGGAAAATGCTAAAGCATACCATACTTCTTTTAATCGCACCAAAAGGAATTGAAATTACATCAGGAGGAGAAAATGTAACGTCGAAACAATCTTTTAATCGCACCAAAAGGAATTGAAATTTAATTCCTCAACTTCTATTACATTTAATGGAGCAACTTTTAATCGCACCAAAAGGAATTGAAATTGAAATGGCAGGTAATGTATGATCCGGAAAATTTGGCTTTTAATCGCACCAAAAGGAATTGAAATTAACAATTACTATTTAAAGGTTTGACAAACAAAGGCTTTTAATCGCACCAAAAGGAATTGAAATCTCTCTAACTTTAACTCTACCTTCCGCGAAAGATGCTTTTAATCGCACCAAAAGGAATTGAAATAAATTTTAATAAGTTCAAATACCTGACTGACAATCTTCTTTTAATCGCACCAAAAGGAATTGAAATTTACTTCGACAATAATTTTGAATTTGGAGAAGTGGCTTTTAATCGCACCAAAAGGAATTGAAATGAAATTTTAGCACAAAGTACGGAAATGATGGCAGAACTTTTAATCGCACCAAAAGGAATTGAAATTTCACATAACAGCCGTTCGGTTCAGTACCTTTTCCTTTTAATCGCACCAAAAGGAATTGAAATTCGTTGAATGTCAATTTATAATCTGTTAACATATTTCTTTTAATCGCACCAAAAGGAATTGAAATTGATAAAATTTCTTCTTTCATTTTTTTAAAAGTGCTGAATTCAAGTCACAAATGCAACTTTTTGGTTATACAAATTTCGTAATAAAAATTCATTTGGTGTTAAGAAATTTAATTTTTTTCTTGGTCTGTTGTTCAAAATATCTTCTACTCG
>Ga0255341_1007111_pt1 | contig 10134 bp, 6 predicted proteins | sample wastewater_treat_8_FD_192418 | JGI IMG/M metagenome (GOLD analysis project Ga0255341, IMG submission 192418) | Wastewater microbial communities from Lulu Island WWTP, Vancouver, Canada - plant12 | ecosystem: Engineered > WWTP > Wastewater > Unclassified | place: Canada: Vancouver, British... | reverse complement strand
AGGTGTTGGTGTACTTTGCATTGCATAAGCATCATATCGGATTCTATCCGACTAATAGCGGTATAGAAAAGTTCAAAGCGGAGTTTGGAGGCTACAAATATTCCAAAGGAGCTTTACAATTACCCTTGGACGAACCATTACCGGTTTCATTAATTCAAAAAATAGTGAAATTTAAAGCGGAAGAGGATTCTTCTACCTAATCATACAAATCGATAGAAATACATCGTATACGAGCGTTTTTGCTATGTCCGTAAATTATGCTTTCCGGAAATAGAAAAAAAGTACAGAAAATTTATTGACATCGTTTTTCTGATGACTATACTACCTATTACATCGATATAGTGTAGGAGGCTCATATGAGTGATGTTTCAAAAGATCTTGTGGCTGCTTCATCGAAGATGATCATTCTGTCAATTCTGAGCAGGGAAGAGAGTTACGGGTATAAAATCCTCACCACGATAAAGCTATTGACAGAGGGAGGTTGGAATTGGTATGAAGGTTTCTTGTACCCGGTACTCCATAAACTGGAAAGAGATAAATTAATCAAATCTCGATGGGTCAATTCCGAGGAAGGACCGAGAAGAAAATACTATCAAATTACTGACAGAGGTTTAAAACACTTAAAATCCCAGCAGGAAGAGTGGAAGTTTGTCGACTCTACCTTACATAAAATATGGGAGATGGATGTATGCTAAAAAATACAAATGGGACCCGTTGTATTTTTTTGATGGGAAGGCAGATGAGATGAAACGAAAGCAACTGATACATTATTGGAAAAGCTGGATGAACCGAAACCGTTCTTTCTCCAAGCCCGAGATGGAGGAGCTAGAGAGCCACCTGTGGGTAGAAATGGATGAATTGGTAGCATCAGAAGGCTGTACCGAAGAAGAAGCGTTTCATCAGGTAGTTGCTAAGGTTGGAAGCAAACAAGTATTGAGTACTGAATATAAAAAAATTAATAAGTTCTCCTTTTCAAGAATCAATTCCTGGATACATGAACATCCTTATCAGATCCTAATAGGATTTTTGCTTATAATAGCAGTATTGGTTGGTGATTATGTATATGTTGTTAAGTACTCTTTGATAAAGAATGATATTATTAACAGCGGCGTTATGTTATATACTAATCTTCAAGAGAACCCCCCTGAACGTGTTTATATCAGCCTTAGAGATCCATCAACAAAAAAAACTCAATATCAAAATGAGGACAGTGAAGAGCAACTGTTTATAGGTAAAAGAACGGTGGGCATTGGTAATTGGTTAAATAAAGATAATTATAGGATTACTATTAATAATCTGAATGATTTAATATCATCCAATGGAGAGTATATCCTCATAAACTTTGACGACTGTACATACTGTGTTTCATTCGAAACTGGAACTAATCCATTATATTTTGGTGTTATAAACTATAATGAGGATCAATTTTACATCATAATAGACAATCAAAATTCTTGTTGGATAAGCGAAAGCAACATTTTCACAAAAGATACTTATCATTTAAGGCTACAACCAAGAAATTATACATTACATCTATATGAGTTTGCAGATCCAAATGCGATAACAAATGATAAAACATCATATTTTTTGTCATTATATGACGAAGATTATCATACAGTTATGTATGAACAGAGTGCTAAATTTCACAATCTTAAAGAAAAAGATCAAAAAAAGTTGTCAAAGTTCTACAACAAAGCAGGAGGAATTTTCAATTCAAAAGAACCTTTTTTTAATACATCAAATGACTACCATATCCTTCAACTTGGAAAACCTGATAATCCTTATTTTTTTAAGTTTGAAATAATGAAGTATTCTTACAAAAATACGACTAATTATTCATTTCCGTTTATGGGGAAAGAGTTTAGTGTCAATAGCTCTATTGATGAAAAATCTGATTTTTATAATTTTCACTGGGTTATATATGCAGGAGATAGGGAGATAAAACACTTTTTCCCAACATTCATAAACTATTTAAAGAAATTATTCAACAACATTTTACTGGATGATATTTTTTTTCAATGACAAAAATATTTTTAATATGGTTTTTGTTTTATCGAGTAATTGATTTTATGAAAGAGGATAGGTAGAAATGCTGACTCGTGAACAGCTCATCCAACGCTGGAAAAGCTGGATGAACAGACATCGTTCTTTCTCTAAACCCGAGATGGAGGAGTTGGAGAGTCATCTGTGGGTAGAAATGGATGAAATGGTAGCCTCGGAGGGTTGTACCGAAGAAGAAGCATTTGCCCGATCGGTAGTGAATATCGGTAGCGTTGACCATGTATATCCGGAATTTGAAAAGAACCAACCGTTTTTGAAAAAAATAGAAAACTGGATTAAAGTTAAAGCTATACCGATTTTCTTTTGTTTTTTTCTTATAGTTATTTTCTTAATTGCTGATAATGTTTTTTCACTTCATCATACTATAGAAACATTTGCTAAAATACCTGGATCTGAATATCTTGTTGCTCTCGAAAAGTCAAATCAAACAAATTTAGTCGATTCAACTGATTATTTTCATCCTGAAGTCAATGAATTTATTCACAAATTATCCGGATTTGCAAACACAGAGCATTATTCGATTCATTTTTTTCTTAATGAAAAATCTCAACTTTATATTTCTGATAAAACAAATACCCCCTTATTTATTGGACCTATTGAACCAATAGAAAAAAAGAAAGCAACAACAAGTGTAAAATTTATTGTACCAAGAATAGTGACAACAACTGACAAAGATGATATTTTTAACGATAGCGTAGATGAACAAAATGGAATAAATATTGGAAAGCTATTAAATTATGGATATGCATTTTTTGATAGTGCAGGTCAATTATGGATTGATCCAGATTTTGAACATAAACGATTTGATATTTTAGGCAGAGCATTAATAAAACGGTCAACAGTATTGTTCCAGTTAATTCCAAGGTGTGAAAATGCTTTCAAATCTATTAATCATGATGCTTTGTTTGAGCCAACCTATTTTAAACTTTCTTATTATCACGATAGCAATAAAGATGAACATTATTTTTATCTTGAATCAGTTGAAAAAGTCCAGAAACCCTTGCATATTATTCAATACTTGATTAAGCATGTAAAGAAAAGAAACCTTTTGAAACAATGCACTGATAATACTCTTTGGAGGCGGACGCATGTTGAATCGTAAACATCTTATCCAGTACTGGAAGAAGTGGATGAACCGAAATCGGTCATTTTCCAAACCAGAGATGGAGGAACTGGAGAGCCATCTATGGGCAGAAATGGATGAAATAGTCGTAACAGAAGGTTGTACAGAAGAAGAAGCTTTTACCCGATCGGTGGTGAATATCGGTAGCACTGACCATGTATATCCGGAATTTGAGAAGAACCAACCGTTTTTAAAAAAAGCAGAAAACTGGATCCATCAAAAATCCATCCCAATCATAATCACTTTAGCTTTGCTAGTTGCTTTTTTATTCGCTGATTCGATCTTTGTTAATCATCATTCTTTTAAAGTGTTCCAAGAGAAGGCAATAGAAAATAAGGGGATTATTAAACTGAATAGATTAACGTTAAATGGTTCAGTTAATCGAGAACATCCAATATCTTTTAAATCTAAATCATTTGACCAGCAAAGTAGCGTGATTTTTTACCACGCTTTTTATTGGTTTAAAGATAGTAAATATGATGAAACAAGACCAGTCTTTGTGGGAAATACTTACACAGCGAATGGGGCTAACTTTATTTTTGTATTGGATACAAATAACAATTTGTGGATAGATCAAGATGGAAACTTTAATTACTATTCAAAAAAAATCCAGAATATCACTCCTGTTCGAAATAGAATGCTTGAAAACGTAAATGAAGATGGTATAGCAGAGCGTAGAGTAATTGTAAAAAACAAAAAAAATATAGGACTAAATTCATTGGATTCAAATTCACCGGAGGTTAAGGATGATTTTATGAATCATTTATTGCGTAACAATGAGAACTTATCCATGATCTTGATCTTAGATAAGCATGGTAAAAGGCAATACTATGCCAGTTTAGAAGTGAAAGACAATTTAAAACTTTATCAATATGATTCGATATCAGATTGGTTTGAATTCCCTATCCCTGAAGAGCATCCAAAACAATACAAAGTAGTGGATCATTCAATCGTTTCAATCAGAGTCTCTGAACAGCAAATATATAGAATAACTTATTGCCAGGATATCAATACAAAAGAACCTTTTCTGTATTTTGAAGAAGGTTTTGAAGCAGAAAAGCCTTTACACATTGTTCAATATCTGATCAACCAAATAATAGGAAAAAATCTCTTAGAAATAGTGTTCTAGATGTTCTTTTGAATGGTATCATCCAAACAAACTTGGATTTTTTTACTTTGGGGATAGTCCCCAAAGTAAAAAAAGAGCTGAGTGTTGAGGAGACACGCGGTTAAGACGGTAACTTGGTACTTGTTTGTTTTATCTATACTCTAGCAATTGTGCCGGAATAGGTAGATATAGTTGTTTATTTTCAATGATCTTTTGATAATTTCGGGTTAACAGCTCCAGAAATTGGGCATCTTCCTCCGCTTTTCTGAGCAGATGATCAAACACTCGTTTGGTCCTGGATAATTGATGAGAGTACATAATCATCTGGTGACCTGCTTCTATTGCTTTAATGCCAGCTTCGGCAATATTAAGGCCCTTGATTGATAAAGGCATATCTGAGATATCATCCGTGATCACGATTCCATCAAATCCCAATTCATGTTGAAGCTGATCGGTTACAATTCGTCTCGAAAAAGTGGCTAATTGCTCTTTATCCAACTGATCATAGTTAGCATGAGACGTCATCACAAAAGTGGCACCGCTTTGGATGCCATCCCGAAAAAGGTCCATTGATTTTTGAATCGTCTCAACAGTAGAAGAAGTAGATACAACTTGATAATGAGGATCATCAGAGAGCATACCCAATCCGGGGAAATGCTTCACGGTAGCTTGGATGCTGTTTTGATTCATGATTTGAATAAAGGAACGGTTGAAAGTCTTCATGTCTTCTTGATTATTGAACGGTATTCTTTTTGAGATGAAAGAATTGGGTAGGAAAGGAAAATCTGCTAATGGTGCTAATTCTACATTGATCCCTGTCATCGCTAGCAGACGAATGTCTTCATTGATTTTTTTCCAATCAGGGTAACTCAGGGGGAATATATTTTTCAAAAGACCTGTGCGAAGCGCTCCTTCGGGCTCTTCATCCAACATGATATAGTAAGGATAACTGGTTGTTTTAAAGGCAAGTGATTGCAAAGATTGGATCAACTTTTGTAGTTGGGAAAAGTCACAAAAATTCCGTTGGTATAAGACAATACCTCCTGGTTTGATATCTCTGAGTAACGATGCAGTGCTTTGATCTAAAACAGGTCCTGGAATACCCACTATCAAATTTTGCCCCAGAATCAAGGATTTGGAGACTGAAGAGGGTTCTTGCTTGCTTGAATGTTGATTAGACGGTATAATTATCTCTCTACTGACTGGTAAAGGATGAAAAAAGAAAGAAAAAACTATCAATAAAGTTGTTAAAAAAGCTTTGTAAGAAAAAACTAACAAGGAAGACTCAATAGGCACAAAAGGTTGTGTTTTTTTTTGATACATTTTCATATTCACAAGTATAGTGTTTTCAGAAAAACATGCTACAGTCTTAATAAATGTATAAAGAATAATTCAGATCAAGCAAATAAGGAAATACGTTTAACAAATAAACATGTTAGAAAGGTAGAAAAAATGAAGAACCGACTTTTTTCCGGAATCATCATTTCTTTTATCGTTATCTCAAGCATGCTGTTTGCTTCATCAACAGAAGTGAAAGCGATTAAAAACTTCTCTGTGTCAGTACAACCGAAAACTACCAACACCGCAGTGGAGTATACTTTTCGCTTTGTCTTGGAGAAGCCATTGAAGGTCCATGAGGGCGTTAGCATTGTTTTCCCTCCGGGCACCACCCTGAATCCACCTATACCAAACGACAGAAAAGAAGGAATAGAACGGTTAAATCGGATATCCGAATCGATTAAGCTCAGTGGTTGTCCCTGTGATGTCTACCAGGGATTACCCATCATTAGTTTTTTAAATGACAGTTCAATGGAATTAAAGTTTAACTCTTATTGCGAACATGATCCTGCATCACCGGATTATGTAGACACCACAATCACCATTTCGAAAGAAGCAGGTATTATGACGCCTTCCCAAGAAGGAAAATATACCTTTATGATTAAAACATCGCAGGAAAATGTATACATAAAGAGTCAATCGATTGGAATCGGTCAATCTACTGTCTCGAAACCTGCTGTTTCATTAACCAATTCTCTTCAAGGCGCTAAAACAGGCTTTAACATTGATTTTAAGATAGGCTTTACAGGGGAGATGCTGTTTTCAAAAGGATATTACTATATTATATTCCCTGATCAAACCATCCTGCCACCAAAGAGTACAGTCTATTCATATGATATGATTTCCATCAATGGATATCCGGTTCTCAAACAACCATTATGGGTAGATAAAATGCTGATCTTACCTGTAGTAAAAGCTGTGAAGCCATCGGATGAAGTACATATTCGGATTGAGGAACAGTTTGGGTTAATCAATCCATTTAAAACCGGCGAATACACGCTAGAAGTGTATACGACCGAGGAATTAAAAAAAGTGCAAAGTCATCCTTATGTCATTCACCCATCTGAATACCCGGTGCGAATTGATTTTTCAACCTATTTCACCGAACAAAACTCGTCTATTCGATTTACCTACCTCCATGACCAGCCGACTTTACCAAGTGGATCAACGCTAGGCATCTTCTTTCCGGAAGGCTTTACGGTTCCTGCAGCTATATGGGAGGGTTTGATTTCTATTAATGGCAAGAGTCCCTCCGAAGTAAAATACCAAGAGAATATCGTATCGGTTATCACGTCTATGGCATTTGAAAAAGACCAGCAGATAGATATCGTAATCACTCTCGATGCAGGTATCAAAAATCCTATCGAACCGGGAAATTACCAGTTTTCCATTTTGTATCGAGCGACCAGCATACGATACTTTTCCGACGCTGTTTTAATTAAGGAACCTACGCTTGAGATCAATGATATTACGCTTTCTTGTCCGAATAGCGGTGAGGTAGCTACCTACAAAATAGCTGTTTCTTTTCATCCGGACCGGATACCGAAAACCGATGAAATAGTGAAAATCAAGTTATCCTTTCTGGAAACCATTATAGAATGGGTTGGAAAAGAGCCGATAGAAGCGAAGACAATCCTTACCTTGGGGAACATTCAAAATCCCCCTCCCGGGAATTATGATTTAACGGTATTTTATGGATCAGAAAAAGCAGAAAGTCCTTATAAAATCATGATTCTTCCTCCCCTGCCAAAAACAGAGATTCAATTTAAAGGAAGCGAAGAACAAAAAAATGGTTGGTTTGTAGAGATTCCCTTTATTCAATTTTCTTGCGATGATCCTGAAGCCGACATCTTTTATGAATACCATGGTACGCTATCCACCGTCAAGAGTTTTGAACTAGTTCTTCCCCGCCTGCTGAATAGCGATTTTTTTATTCGAAAGATTGTCTTTTGGGCTGAAGGTGTATACGGTAAAGAAAATGCTCACGAAGTCGAATTAAAAGTAGATTTACTCTCTCCGGAGTTTGAAATTAAAAGTCCTCCTTCAAAGCATACAGATTGGCCGTTAAATCATATTTTTATTATCGGAAACATCACTATGTTCCGATTAGAACACTATTTACAAGATAGGATGGTGTTGGATAACAACCTAACGATCAACGGAGTAAGAACTCCTGTGAATAGCGAGGATGGCTCTTTTTCTTATGAGCTTTCTCTGAGCGAGGGGGAAAATAAAGTAGAAGTTGCCGTGGAAGATGAAGCGGGGCTGGTATCAAAAAAGCATTACACCATTCAAGTGGATTCGATAGCACCGGATATCAGCTTAACTAGTCCTGATATTCAACAAGTGTGGATAAAACCAATTTTGTATATCTCAGGCAAAACGGAACCAAATGCTTTGCTGTTGATTAATGGTGAAGTGACGATGGTAGAAGAGGACGGATCATTTTCGAAGGAAATTTTACTGGATAAAATAGGAAAGTACGAATTAGTTCTTTCTGCGCAAGATGTCATGCAAAATACCTTCACCAAGAGTTATACATTCTGGTATGGGTACACATTAATAATAAAAATCGGATCGAATACAGGATCTGTGAACGGGCAAGTCCGAGATTTGCCTGGTGCTCCTATGATTCTGAAAGGAAGGACTTTAGTACCGTTTCGTTTTATTGGAGAATCAGTTGGCATTCAAGTTGGATATAAAACCGATCCGAAAACAAAACAGGTCAAATCTATATATTACCAGTCCGAATCGGTCAAAGTAGAAATGACTATCGGGAGTAAAATAGCGCTTGTCAATGAAAAACCGGTCAGCATGGATGTACCCCCTCAGATTGTGAATGGCGTTACAATGGTGCCTTTGCGTTTTATCGCGGATCACCTTGGTTTTGTTTCCCAGTGGGAAGCAGATACCCAAACGATCACTATACAATATCTTCCCCATTCACCAAACTCCTAAAAGCAGATAGAAAAAAGCGTAAAAATGTTTTAGCAGTAGCGAGTTAGCTATACAATAGAATAGAAGCAATACAATAAAATTTTGGAGAAGCTTATGAAAAGAAGCATTTCGATTATTGTTATTCTAGTCAGTGTGGTTTCGTGTTTTTCTGTCTTTAAAAAGGTAGAACCTGTGAAAGCGATTACGCAATTTACAGTGGAAATCAATCCGCTTGCTTCCAATGCCATCGCTGACTATACTTTTCGTTTCTCAATTGAAAAACCTATCAAGGTGCATGATACTATCACGCTGGTTTTTCCCTCCGGAACCACTTTTACTCCACCGTTACCTGAAGAACAGGAAGCACGTAAGGCAAGACTGGTTGAATTAATGAATTGTATTCAGTACATTCCTCCCACAGAAAATTGGATTGACCCGGAACCCGGTATTGCTTTGATTGATTATGAAACAGACGGATCCATCATCCTTAAATTCTTTTCTCATTTTAGATTCGATCCTGATCAGGAAAAATTTCGGAACCTGGTGGTCAACGTTTCCAAAGAAGCAGGCATCGTGACACCCTCTTTACCGGGAACGTACCGGTATAAGATTGCCACTTCCGCCGAACCGACGCCGATTGAGAGCCAAGCAATAAAATTTCCTGATACTACTTTCACGGTGAAAGTCTTGCCTCCGATGATCAGCAGTATCGCTGAATACGAGTTTCAGATCCCGTTACGAAAAACAATAAGGGTGCATGATTGGTTTTGTCTTGTATTTCCGTCTGGCACTATTTTAACACCTCCCCTACCGGAGGAGGAAAAAGCTCGAAAGTATCGTTTAAAAGACATTGTTGATGCTTTTTCTTTATTCGGGGCAGGGTATGAAGCTTGCCTTGGACTACCTCAAATCACATTTCAGAAAGATGGATCCCTGGAATTAAAGCTGCATTCTCCGATTGAACTAGATCCCGCAAACCCCGATTATAAAAGCATTAGGATTAATTTCAGTCGGAAAGCTGGCTTTGTTACACCTCCCTCTCCGGGAAAGGTTCAGTTCTCATTTTATACCATTCGTGATCTAAGCCCGATCAAAAGCGAAATGGTGGAATTGCTGAATTTAACAAAATACAGGATAGAAATCAATCCAACGGTTGCGGAAGAAGTAGCAGAATTATATTTCTACTTCCGATTTGAAAAGCCAATGAAAGTCCATGATTGGATCAAAATCAAACTTCCTCCGGGAACCACCTTAAACCCACCCTTGCCGGAGGAGGAAAAAGCCAGGAAAGAAAGGCTAAAAAAGATAGCTGAAGCGATCAATTTTGACAATTGTGGTTGTGCTGATGTGCTGGGATTACCTGTCATCACTGTTTTACCGGACGGATCTATGGAGATCAATTTCCTAAGTCCTATCGATATCGATCCAGAAAAGCAAAATTATTCCGATACGATGATTGTGTTTTCCAAAGAAGCCGGCATAGTAAATCCTTCGATTCCTGGCAGTTATCAGTACTATGTTGCTTCGAAAAGTGAACCAGATTATGTACCGTCGCAGCCAGTTGAGA
>Ga0255341_1007096_pt1 | contig 10153 bp, 8 predicted proteins | sample wastewater_treat_8_FD_192418 | JGI IMG/M metagenome (GOLD analysis project Ga0255341, IMG submission 192418) | Wastewater microbial communities from Lulu Island WWTP, Vancouver, Canada - plant12 | ecosystem: Engineered > WWTP > Wastewater > Unclassified | place: Canada: Vancouver, British... | reverse complement strand
ACGCTTGCTCTTCCAACTCTGCTTCGGACTCGGCAGGGATCGGCGCAAGGCTCGTGAATGGCTCATCCACTTTGGCGAAAAACAACTTGCGGACGAACCCAATCACCAGCGCCACCACTGCTCCCAAGGCGGGCAGGTATTCGTAAACCGGGATCTGGACCAGCGCGTAGTAGTAGAGCGGCTGCGTGCCGCGTTCCACGGCTTGCTGCTGCATCCAATATCCGAGCGCGCCGACGATCCCCTTGAAGAAGCCGTCTCCGTGGTTGAAAAATGTGGTGTAAAAGACGATGAAAATACCCCAAAAAATTGCTGCGTAGTGCAGGAACCTTTTTCGGTTCCAGAACATGCCAAGCACCATGGATACTGCCACCAGGAGGACAAAAACCAGCCCGGTACGGATGATGCCCGTCTGACTGTAATCTGTGGCGTCGAAGCCCAATATAGTCAGCGGCAGGGCGACCAGCAGCGGGAGGATCAGGGTCAGCGGCAGGACGATCAGGTCGAAGGTGCGGGAAGAACGGATTTGCTCCCAACCAAGCCCTCTCACCAGTAGCACGATCGCGGCTATGGCAGCCAATCCCGTCACCGTCGCGGAGGCGATCAGGGGGATCTTCGAGTTGATCAGGTGGCTGACTCCCTCCGCCGCGCCGGCTTGCATGGGGGCGGGGGTCTTGCTGAGCACGTAGACTCCCAGCGTTACGAGGATCATCGCCAGCGTGACCGCCACGGCGATCTGGAACTGACTTCTGATAGTGTTAGATTTCCATCTGCGATGTATAGATTCATAAATGAACAGCAGAGCCAGAAAAATCGACGCTTCTGCCGTAAAAATATACGAGGTGGCTTTGTCAACGTAGTGCATGGCGGTGATGAAGGTCAGCCAGTAGAGCCACTTGGGCTGTCCGTCTTCCATGTAGCGCAGGAAGAGCCAGAGCATCACCAATCCCCAAAAAACAATGAAGATCTCATTGCGCGTGTAGCGGCTGTAGAAAAGGATATACGGTGAGATCATGAAGAGGGCGCCTGCGCAGAGAGCGCCGACCCGCCCCAAATAGCGCCGCCAGGCAAAGAGCGTGAAGATCACGACCCCAATACCAAAAAGGGCTGCCGGCACGCGGGCGGAAAAGTCCGAATCGCCTAAAAGGAAGTACGAAAGCGCCAGCGCGTGGAACTGGAAGGGACCGTGTGTGACCGGATCGTAGACGTAATTCTCAATGGTGTATGCCGGGACGACGTGGTTGATCTCATCGTGCGCCATCGTGCGCGCGCCGAGGTCATAGAAGCGCGTGAGGACCGTGAGAATGATGATAATCCCGACCAGCAGTTGTTCGATGGTGAAGTTTTGCCACCAGGGGAAAACGGCTTTGTCGAGCCAGCGATCATTGCGGGTTTTATGAGGGATTTGCAGATTTTCAACGGACATAAATGTTTCTCCGGCAGGTGTTCTAATAGGCATTCTCTTATGATTGGTAACTATACCTTGCACCCCAAAAATCGGCAAGTTATAGCTGGGATTATCACCAGAGAAGATGTCGTTGCATTGTTGCTCCCTAAATTACAGTGCTTGGCATGAATCACTAAAAGCCGGAATATTTAAGAACAATAAGTCTCTTACAAAGAAATTGAAGATGTATACAATTCGGGTAAGATATCTTTTCTTGCTCTAAACTTAGTTCCGTGGTTATGCCCGGTCCTTGCATCGAAATCCACCAAAAGTTTGCAGTTCTCAAGTGCCATGATGAATCTATCCTGATCGAATCCAGATAGCATGTAAATTTCCTTATACCAGAAGTATTCAACACCTTCAATTTTTTTCGTTTGAGCTTTAATATAAAAGCAATTCTTGAGTTTTATTCCAAGAACATGAAATAAGTTATTAAATCCCCAATAAGGTTGAGGTGATAACTCAGTAAGTCCCACTCTTGTTTCAACCGTCTTCAACCAATCAGAATGCTTGCTTGCGACAGCCCTATAATCGAAAGAAACTTCAATTTTCCTTTCACTATAGTTTATATTGATGCCGAATCCTCTATCTGTCCTACCACAAGCATTAATGGTTTGCCGAAAACTCATTTCATCCGCAGGATATTTAATGCCTGCCTTCTCATGAGGCCAGCCATAAAGAGGAAGTAAGATTCTTGGGACAAACTTATATGCGGTTGGTGATGGTTCAATGTGGAATCCTGTGGTTAATGAACTTCCTTTAGCCCTTGTAGTTTTTAACTCCCATTCAGCTGCATTAGGAATAGGTAAGTTGTTCTCTTCAATCTCTAGCAAGTCCTCTAAAGTATTGCCAACTCCACCAGCATTACCAGGTCGTGCGTTTTTGATCCAGCCCATTTGCCTGATAGCAAGTAGTGCTTGTATGAGAGAATCTTTTGTATAAGTCTTCATTCCAACACCTGTTTTCCTCTCCGGAGATACCCCATAAAACTTATCAGACCAAGTCCATTAACTTTCAGGGGGTTTCCAAAAATCAAGAAGATACTCAAAGGTTACACCCATAGTAATGTAATTGCTAGGCCAACCGAAAATGCCAATCTGGTTAACAATATTTGTTCTATCCCAGATTATAATGTTGCGAAGTTCATAACCTCTTTTCCGTAGTTCCTCTATTAACGCCACGTGAATCGTTATTCTTTTGTTCTCCCACCACATGTCCGGAACGTTTATTACACAATGGGCTTTTGGTTTTAGGAGCGGAAGCAATCTTTCAAAAATGTCTCCCATGTTTTGTGTATAAATGTCAATCGGCATCGTTCCAAGATCTCTTGGGTCTTGAGAATATTGCTCAATCTTCATGAACTGATCGTTGTTACGAGTTTCACCCCGTCTAGATTTGTTTTTTCTCTGACGATTCAGAAGATTTGCGTAAGGTGGAGATGTGAAGATGAGGCTTAACGTTTCTTTTTCCAAATAATCTTGGATATTTAATGCATCATCTAAGATTGGTATTTGTTTGGAGTTATTAAAGAAATTATTATTAATTAGTCTGGATTTACATAACTCAATGTATTTTTCTTGCAAATCAAAACCTAAAGCATTTCTATTCAAATCTTGCGCTGCTAAAAGCACAGTTCCGCTTCCTGTAAACGGATCTAAAACCAGTTCCCCTTCATGCGAGAATAGAGAAATAACTCGTTTTGCGAGCGAAACTGGAAAGGTAGCCGGGTGAACACTTTTATCCCTAATATCGCGTTTCTCGTAAGTGAATTGCCAAACACCCAGTTGATTCTTTATCCATTCTTTGGCAGAAAGACAATTAATGTGTGACGGAGCACAATCACATGTGCGGGTAAAGCCGATGTTAATTTTTTTAATGTCTTGCGCCAAATTCGCACCTCGAAATGTTCATCTAACTCGTATTATACTCGAACGGAAAACGGTTTTCCTTGAAGCCGTCTCAAGAGTTACGATGCTAGTAACAAGAAATGGAGAATGAAATTTGTTAGAGCTGCAGGAAAATGCAAGAGAGTTTTTTGCAAGAGAGTTTTTTGCTTTGCGTTACAATTTAGCCATGCGTCATCGAACGTTTGTTATCCTGCTCGTTTTGCTGGGGGTGGTTTCGGCGTGCGCCCCAAAGGCGCAGGAGCCAGCGCCTGTTCCCCCGACCCCCAACCTTGAGCAGTTGATGCAGACCTCAGTTTTCGAGGTCACGCAAGCCGCGGCGCTCACCCTGACCGCGCAGCCCAGCGCGACGCCCGAACCGCTGCCGACGGCTACCAACACCCCGCTCCCGACCGTGATCGCGACGATCGCGCGGACCCCTACCGAAGCCGCCACGCCCACTACCGAAGCCGCGTGCAACCGGGCTGGCATGGGAACGCCTTTTGACCTGACCATCCCCGACGGCGCCAAGATCCCCGCGGGCGAGCCCTTCACCAAAACCTGGCGGCTGGTCAACTCCGGCTCCTGCAAGTGGACACGGCTTTATAAACTCGTGTTTTTCTCCCAAAATCCGCTTGGCGCTACCTATGAGCATTTCCTGCCGGGCGAGGTGCTGCCCGGGCACGCAGTAGACCTGAGCGTCGCCTTCACCGCTCCAACGTCGCCTGGCGTTTACCGGAGCAATTGGATGCTCCAGGACCCGGATGGAAACCTCTTTGGGCTCGGCATGAACGCTGACACGCCTTTTTACGTCTCAATTGAGGTTGTGGAGCCCTCCACAGCCACCCCCAGCCCGAGCCCCACGCCCTGAAAGCCTCAATCCAGCGCGCAGCTTGATTTTTAAGATAAGATTAGGTATCAAATAATTTGGAGCGTGAGATGCCAGAAACAAACCCTTTTGACCCCCAGGATATGAATGCCGCCATTGAGGCGCTTGGTGAGAACCTGCTTTCGGGATGGCAGCTTGGGCTGCGGCAGGAGCTCCCGCAGGTTGGCAGTGTGCGCCAGGTGGTGATCTGCGGCGTGGGAGGCTCGGCGATCGGCGGGGATTTCACCACCGCTTTCCTGGCAGACGAATTGCCTATCCCGGTCACGGCGCACCGTAATTACGGCTTGCCTTCCTGGGCGAAGGGACCCGAAACGCTGGTGATTTGTTCCTCCCATTCGGGCAACACTGAGGAAACGGTGGGCTCCTTTCATGCTGCCATTGAACGCGGATGCAGCCTGATGGGCATGTGTACTGGCGGCAAGCTGGCGGCGCTTTGCGAAGGGGCGGATAAGCCCTGCTGGAAGTTTGACCACGTTGGGCAGCCGCGCACGGCGATCGGCTGGACCGTCGGGCTGCTGATGGCGCTCTATTTTCGGCTGGGGTTCATCGCTGACCAGAGCCATTCGGTGGAGGAGGCAGCGGAAATCCTCGCGGAAGGCATACAAACACTAGGGAAGGACAGCCCTGTTTCCCGCAATCCTGCCAAACGTTTGGCAGGGCAGCTTCTGGACCGCAACATCGTTATTTTTGGGGCGGGGGAGCTGGAAGTGATTGCCAGGCGCTGGAAGTCGCAGATCAACGAGCTCTCCAAAGCCTGGGCAGCCTTTGAGGGCATCCCGGAGATGAACCACAACAGCCTTGCCGGGCTGCGCCATCCCGAAAGCCTGTACGAACGCACGTCGGCGATCTTCCTGCGCTCTGATTTTGACCACGAACGCAGCCGCAAACGCATCGGCTACAGTCAGCAGTTCTTCCTCGAAGCAGGGGTCGCGGCGGAGATTATTTCAGCGCAAGGCGTGGGCAAGCTGGCGCAGATGTTCAGCCTGCTCCAGTTCGGCGATTACGTCTCGTACTATCTCGCGCTGGCTTACGGAGAGGACCCCACCCCGATTGACATCCTCGTCCGGCTCAAGAAACTGCTGGCAGATCAGGCGGAGTGATGGCATCTGTCTGCCTGGATCAGTCCATTCAAGGCAGCATTCTGGACATCGGCGGAGGGGGCGAGGGGGTCATCGGGCGAATATACCAGGCGCAGGTCACCGCGATCGATAATCGTCCGGAGGAGTTGGAGGAGGCTCCGGATGGGTTCGCGAAGCGGGTCATGGACGCGACCTCGCTTGAATTTGACGCTTGCTCCTTCGATAACGCTACCGCGTTTTACACTTTTATGTATATGGAAAAGGAAGATCATCCGAAGGCTCTGGGCGAGATTTGGAGGGTGCTCAAGCCTGGAGGAAGCCTTTTTATTTGGGACGCGGTTATTGAGCACGCTCAGCCTTTTGTGGTGGAGCTTGATATCGACGCGAACGGGACGAATATCCACACGGGCTATGGAGTTGTCAAGGAAGATGGGGCTCAGGACGCGCAATATTTCGTGGAGCTATGCCAAAAATTAGGCTTTCGGCTGATCCGCAAGCGCTTGGATGGCGACCAGTTCTTTTTAAGCTTCAAAAAATAGCAAAGGGAGAAATCCCACGTGAATGACGTGAAAAACCCGTCATTTGCACCATTTAGTCCATTTGCCACGGGAAGCATGGTTCGTTACCGCAATCCAATCTTTCCATTGACTTTTGAAACACACACATCCTTACAACTAACCCGCGTTAATGGATAATATCTGGGTATAATAAAGTATCGCGAAGCGTTTCCAATTCGTTTGCGCAGAAGACCCCCGGCGTAAGCCGGTATTGAAAGGATTGTCTATATTAATGATGAATAAAATCATTCGAGAAGTTCCAAACAGCTTCAACCTGCCCTACCGCATCAAAAGGCTGGCAGATCTTGCACACAATCTGTGGTGGGTAGGCAACCCCGAGGCTGCCCGGCTTTTCAAGGAGATTGACCCCCTTGCCTGGGAACAATATACCCACAACCCGATCGTTTTCCTCAGGAAGGTGGAGCCTCAAACCTTTGATGATCTCATCAAGGACCGCTACTTCCTTGAACGCTATGACCGTATAATGCGCGAATTTGACGCGTACATGCAAAAAGAGGATACCTGGTTCCATGATACTTACCCCGAGCTGACCGATGAGCAGATCGCATATTTTTCCTTTGAATACGGTCTGCATGAGTCGCTGATGGTGTATGCCGGCGGGCTCGGCGTGCTTTCGGGCGATCACCTCAAGGAAGCCAGCGACCTCGGCTTGCCGCTGGTGGCGGTGGGTTTCCTATACACCTACGGGTATTTCTCTCAAAGGATCAGCGAAGACGGCTGGCAGGAAGCCCGCAATATTGAGCTTAATTTCGATGATTTGCCGCTTGTTGCGCTTTACGACGAAGACCATCATCCGATCAAGATCTCGATTGAATTGCCGGGCAGGGAGCTTTTCGCCCGCCTCTACGAGCTCAACATCGGGCGCAACAAGCTCATCCTGATGCATACCAATCTTCCGGAAAATAATCCGCAGGACCGTCAACTCACCGATCGGTTGTATATCAGCGATCCAGAATTGCGCGTCTCGCAGGAGATGCTTTTGGGCATCGGCGGGTTCCGCGCGCTGCAGCGGCTTGGTCACCAACCATCGATCTTCCACATGAACGAAGGACATTCCGCTTTCCTTACGCTCGAACGTCTGCGCCAGTTGATTAGTGATGGAAAGACGCTCGAAGAAGCCAAGGAAATCGTCCGCGAGACCAGCGTTTTCACCACTCACACGCCAGTCCCTGCAGGGAATGATGAGTTCCCGGTCTGGCTGATTGACAAGTATTTTTCCGCTTATTGGGGTGAGCTCGGATTGGACCGCGATGAGTTCATGGCGCTTGCCAGGATCAAGAATGACTGGTCTGATGAGGTTTTCAGCATGCCTGTATTGGCATTGCGGCTTTCGAATTACCGCAACGGCGTCTCAAAGCTGCATGGCGAAGTTTCGCGAAAGATGTGGCAGTACCTTTGGCCCACAACGCCTGCCGAGGACGTGCCCATTTCCTATATCACCAACGGCATCCACACCGGAACCTGGCTGGCAAGGCGGCTTGGCGTGCTCTATAATCGCTATTTGGGACCGGAGTGGAGGAACTACATCGATGATCCCGCGATTTGGGAAAAGGTCGAAAACATTCCCGATGACGATCTCTGGCGGGTGCGCTTGCACCTCAAGCGCAAGCTGATCAGTTACATGGTTGGGCGCGCGCGTTATCAGTGGGAAAACACCAACGTCCACCCTGTGCAGACGGTTGCCAGCGGTGTTTTGTTGGACCCGACTGCGCTGACGATCGGTTTCGCGCGGCGCTTTGCCACCTACAAACGCGCCAACCTGCTCTTCAGGGATTACGACCGCCTTCTGAGGATTGTGACCAACGCGCGCAAACCAGTTCAGATTGTCTTTGCCGGCAAGGCGCATCCTGCCGACGAACCCGGAAAACTGCTGATCCAGGAGGTCTACCGCAAGGTGAAGGACGCCCGCAACGGCGGAAGGCTTGTGTTCCTGGATGATTACGACATGGATATGGCGCGCTACCTTGTGCAGGGGGTTGACATTTGGCTGAACACACCGCGCCGTCCGCGCGAAGCTTCGGGCACCAGCGGCATGAAAGCCGCGATGAATGGCACGCTCAACTTTTCCGTGCTGGACGGATGGTGGGCTGAGGGGTATAACGGACAAAATGGCTGGGCGATCGGCGATGAAACGCACTACGACAACCTAGACCAGCAGGATGAAGCCGATGCCCGCAGTCTTTACGACACGCTCGAGAATGAGATCGTGCCGCTCTATTACACCAAAAGGTCAGCCGATGGACTGCCCGGCGACTGGATCCAGCGGATAAAGGAATGCATCCGCACGATCTCACCGTGTTTCTCCATGACCCGCATGGTCAAGGAGTATTCCACTGATCTGTACCTGCCCGCCCTGCTTTCTGCCAAAGGCAAGAAAGCACCCGGAACGTAAAGGAAACCTATGCAGCTTATATTTTCCCCCACCGCGATATTGACTACCATCCTCATCTTCCTGGTGAGGGTTGCATCGATTTCCATGGACACCCTGCGTTTCATGCTCACGATGCGCGGAAAGCAGGGCTTTGCCTGGGTGCTTGGCTTCATCGAGTCGGTGCTTTTCGTGGTGACTGTTGGGGCAGTTCTGAAAGATCTCACGAATGTTCTATACGTGGTTGGGTACGCTGCCGGGTTTGCCACGGGGAACGTGGTAGGCATGGCGATCGAAAAACGCCTCGCCATCGGCTACTCGCACGTCAAGATCATCACCAAGCATCAAGGCTCCGCAGTGGCTGATACCTTGCGAGCGATGGATTACGCTGTAACGGAAATTGCCGCCCGCGGCAAGGACGGACCGGTTTCTCTCTGTGATCTTTCTGTGCGGCGCAAAGACGTGCCGGATATCGAGAAGCAGACGCTGGAAATTGACCCTGAGGCGTTTATCACCGTTGAAGATATCACCCCCCTGCAGCGCGGATATTGGGGCACGGGTTCGGTGCGGAGGTGAGACCCTTGACCCAAAAGATTCAAAGCAACTTGAAGAAAGCCCTTATATTCGACCTGGATGGTCTGATTATGGAAACCGAAGCTGCCTATTGCCGTATCTGGCAGCGCAAATTCCGCAAGGCTGGGCTGGACTTCGATCTGAAGGGCTTTCAGAAGCTCGTTGGAGCCCATCATGTTGCAGGCGGATATCGCCCCGATGAGGTTTTAGCGGCACATCTCAACAACGGCGTGACGGCGGTAGAGCTGCGGAAAGCAGTAAGCATCGAAGCCAGGCGGAAAATTTTTCATACCGAGGCTTTGCCGGGCGTGATGAGGGTGCTGGAAGACGCGGAGGCTCGCGGGCTTCATCTGGCGGTCGGTTCCAGTTCGGAAGAATATTGGGTGCATGGTCACCTGAAACGCCTGGGGATTTTTGAGCGATTTGGAAGTATTGTGAGCTCTTCAGACGTCAAGAACGCCAAACCGGCGCCTGATATCTTCCTGAAGGTGCTCGAGGATCTCGGGGTAGAGGCGGAAAACGCGCTGGTGCTCGAGGATTCAAATAACGGGGTTGTTGCCGCGCATCGCGCCGGTATTCGCGTGGTGGCGGTGCCCAATGAGGTCACGCGAGGGCAGGATTTTTCCCTTGCCGCGGCAATCATCCCCAGCCTTGAGATGCTCGACCTGGACGCGTTTTTTCCAGAAGGATAGATCGGTTTTCTAACCGTCAGTTCTTGACCGGCTTGTTTTTCCGTACGGGAGTCGGAGAGCGGCTGAGGCGATATCAGAAAACAAATGACGCCCATGTCAAATCTCAGTTAAACTGGTCTCAATACATCGCATGGCGATGCGGAATTGATCACGGCGGGGTTCACACCTGCTGTTTTCAAGGGCAATCCCAAAACAAAACCGCCTCCTGCTCAAAGGAGGCGGTTTTACTTTTAGTAAAATTCGACGGAACAGACTTACTGTCTTCGGCGGGTAATGCGGTCGAAGATCACCGCCAGAACGAGCACCGCGCCACGGACGATATATTGAATGGAAATATCAATGTTCATCAGGTTCATGCCGCTGGTCAGAGACATCATCACCAGGGCGCCGATGATGGAGCCGGTGATGGTGCCCACGCCGCCGGCAGCCGACACGCCGCCAACAAAGGCAGCTGCGATGGCGTCGGTCTCAAAGCCCAACCCGGCTGTCGTGGTTGCCGAACGCAAGCGGGACGCGTACATGATGCCCGAGAGGGAAGAGAGGAAACCCATAGCCCCAAACACGATGTAGGTGATCTTTGAAACGCTGATGCCGCTGAGTTCTGCGGCTTCAGGATTGCCTCCGACCGCGTAAATGTGGCGACCGAG
>Ga0255341_1007081_pt1 | contig 10169 bp, 9 predicted proteins | sample wastewater_treat_8_FD_192418 | JGI IMG/M metagenome (GOLD analysis project Ga0255341, IMG submission 192418) | Wastewater microbial communities from Lulu Island WWTP, Vancouver, Canada - plant12 | ecosystem: Engineered > WWTP > Wastewater > Unclassified | place: Canada: Vancouver, British... | reverse complement strand
AAAGCCAAGTCGTCTTTAATCAGAATGAGATTCCCTCTTCGAATGGCTTTTTCTGGAATTCGCATATATTCAGCAAAACCCCCAGGGTAATAATAACCAAAAGCCTCGTAATTCTCTTTAAAATTAAGGCATAGATTAGTCAGCCCACGTCGGCAGTAAAAACATTCACCACAAGATACGATGGGATCCACAGCTACTTTATCTCCAACAGCATACCCTTTTACATCTTTGCCAACTTCAGCGATAGTACCGGCAATTTCATGGCCAATAATTTGAGGAATTTTAACCCCATGATGTCCATGACGAAAAATTCTCATATCAGTACCACATATTGCACAGGCACCAACCTTGAGAAGTATATCTCCCGGTCCAATTTTCGGAAGGGGACACTCTTCAATTCTCAAATCTCCCGGTCCATAATAAACAGCTGCTTTCATTTACTCCACTCCTCTCAACCCTTCTCTAAGAAGGTTATAAGTAATTTCCTAAATTTTTCTAAAGCGTTCTCGAAACTTTTGATACGATTGGATAATCTTCTGACCAACTTCTGATTCAGGATCAAGATCACAAACCATCTTAATAACCGCCTTAATTCCTTCATTTTTAATCATATTCTGGAGTTTTACTGCATCGGTATCCTCTCTATAATCATAATTTAACGCAACTCCAGCCACATCTAAAATTGCGGCTGGAAATACCCCTTGAGATTGGCAAAGAGTAATAGCTCCAATAATCCGGTCTTCCTTGCTAAGTTTACGAATGGGATCTCTTCCAACTCGATATACTGTATCCATAAGAAGTGGATTAAAAAATCGTTCTTTTAAGTCCTCTACAAATTCATTTTCTTCAACCTGGTCCAAATCTGGATATTTACGAAGGATTGAAATTGAAGTTTCACTAAGTGCTTCATCAAGAAGATTTTTTATTTCACTATCCGAAATTGCCTGATGAATATATTCAAATCCTTTTAAATAACCAAAATAGGCTAAGGTTGCATGGCCTAAATTGTGAATAAACAACTTTTTATCAACCTCAGAAGGAAAATTTTGAACCGGTTTCAAGCCGGATAGTTCTGGGAAAGATCCTTTCACCGCCTTTGCATCGTAGGGAAGTTTATGATAGGCTTCAGCAACAATAAATAGCGGATCATCGACACCAAATCGTTTATCCATTACCGGAACCATACGAGCAACTACCGTTCCAACAAAACCAACCTTCTCCTGGAGAAATTTTTTTCCTTCAGTATTTAAATAGGCTTCCACTTCATTTTTGAAAAATTGAGGAGCATCTTTTAAATTTTCACACAAAAGAATATTGAAAGTTTCGGGATTTTCCTTTAGACGAAGCTGGATCCCATCGGCTACCAAAGGGGCAATTGCCGATAAGTTTTTAACTCCCACTGCTGTAAAGATGACTGGTGATGTAGCAATAGCTTTCGCTATATTGTTTTTCTCCTTGGTGTGATAGGCAACCAAATTGTCTATAATTAAATTTCTCTCTTGACCATTTTTTTCCAATAATCGAAGAGGATAGTTTAACCGTTTATTAAGAAGATTAACCAGGTCTAAAGAGGCTTCGACAAAAACGATACGATATCCCGATTCCCATAGCAGATGACCAATAAAACCTCTACCAATGTTTCCTGCTCCAAATTGAACAGACTGATTCATTCATCAACCTCTCATTTCTTCAAAATTTACGAGTGTTTCCGAATAAACTCCATAACATCAGCAAAGTTCCCTACTCCCTCGGTAGCTCCCATGGCTTGTACACACATAGCTCCGCAGGCATTAGCAAAACGCCCGGTTTCGTATAAATCCCATCCTTTTAAATAACCGACTAAGAAACCTGCTGCAAAGGCATCTCCAGCGCCAGTTCCATCAACCGCTTTTACCTGGAAAGCAGGAACCAATATTTTTTCATTTTGAGTCATGATAAAACTCCCTTCTTCTCCCATCTTGATAGCTACCACTTTAATACCATAATCAAGAAAAAATTTAGCATTATCAACTAAGTTTTTCCGACCAGAAATATGGGTTGATTCATCTCGATTCGAAATAAAAATATCAAGAAGAGAAAGATAAGGCTCAATGATGGTGAGCCATTGCCCACTATCATCCCAATAGGTATCAATAGAAGTAATAACTCTGGCTTCCTTAACTCGTTTTAAAAGTGCAGTGGTTTCGGGACCATCAAAGCCGGGCATTAAAAATGTACCGGTGATGTGAACGATATTAGAATGGCGAAAAAACTCATCTTGAATATCAGAGTTTCTTAAACTTTGATTTGCTCCCGCACAGTGAATGAAGGATCGTTCTCCCTGATCATCGACTAAAACCATAGTTGCTGATGTTGGGTATTCTCGAGTTAGAGTGATGCCTTTGGTATCTATCCCTTCTTTTCGAAGTGAATTAATGATAAATTCACCCAAACCATCTTGTCCCACCTTCCCCACCATCACTACTTCTTCACCTAATTTTTTTAATACTACTCCAGTATTGTTTGCTCCTCCACCCACATGCAATTCCATTTGTGGAATCAAAACTAATTTACCTTTTTCCGGTAAACGATTAATAGGTCGTCCCAAGAGATCAGCGACCAGAATTCCTATACAAGTTATTTTGGCCATTTTTTCCCTCCTGAATTGATATTCGACGAATAATTTTTAATGCAGTCTTTTCATCGGTAATAAGAATATTGATAAAATGACCCCGGAGAGCGCCAAGGATAGCATCGGCTTTTTCCTCACCACCAGCTACTCCGATTACATTGTGCATTTTTTTAATATCTTCCAGCGGAACGGCTACTGTTCTTCGGTGTAATGGTGTATCTAAAATAGTCCCATCAATTGTATAAAATTGTCCTAAAATATCTCCTACAGCTCCTTTTTGTTTTAAAGCTTCCAATTCATGATAATCTATAAACCCAGTTAAAGAATAAATTGAATAACGCACATCCACTGTACCAATACCCACTAATGACCATTTAGCTTGACGTGCAAGCTGAAGAGTATTTTGATTTATCCTTTCATTTAAATAAAAATTTCTTATTTCTTCGCTTTCAACCACTGCCGGTGCATAAAGGTAATAACACTCTCCTTCAAAAATTGAAGCCAATTTTTCTCCAATAGTATAAGGATTAAGTGAAGCTGAAGAGGTCAACCCACCAACCATGGTAACGAATTTAAGGTTCTTAACCTTTGCCGAACGAATTGCTAAAGCAAGGTGTTTTAGGGTCCGTCCCCAGGCAATCCCAACCAAATCACCATCATTTAGAACTTTTTCCATATACCATGCTCCTGCTCGTCCAACACTTTCATATATCTCTTTTTCTTGAGAGGTAGGGATAACTACCGCATCTTGCAGTCCAAATTGCTGACGAATTGTTGATTCTATTTTTAAACAATTTGAAAGGGGAGACTCAATAGATATTTTAATAATTCCATTTTTTTGAGCTTTATCAATAAGTCGTGCAACTTTAGGTTGAGAAAGTCTCAACATGTGGCTTATTTCGTTTTGGGTGAGACCCTCCATATAGTGCAACCAAGCAATTCGAGTCATTAACTCAACATTTTCCTCACTTAAGCTCATGACCAATCCTTCTTCAATTAAAACTATGATATGAATGATTATTCTTTTTTTTAATATATTTTCAATTTTATTTTAATCTTTTTCCTAATAATGTCAATTAAACTATATAAATACGAATATTATTGCAATTTATATTTTTAATTGCCTAAAATTCTATTTACCGGTGGCAAGAGCTAAAACCAAGATCGTTTGGCTTCCAGCCCGACGTAATACTTTGGATAGACTATCCACCGTGGAGCGAGAGGTCACTACATCATCGATAATTAGTATTTTTTTATTAGCTATAAGATTCTTATTTTCTACACAAAAAGCGTCTTGGAGGTTCAATCTCCTCTCTTTCATGCTTAATCCAACTTGGGGGAGGGTTTTCTTTTTCCGAATTACAGCTTTATTAATAAGGGGTTTTTGTAAAGTTTCAGAAACACCTCGAGCTAAGATTTCAGCTTGATTAAATTCTCTTTCTCGAAGACGAGAATGATGGAGAGGCACTGGGAGAATTCCATCAATGTCACGGAAAAAGGGATGGTAAGTTAAAAAATCGTTAATTAATTGAATGAATAAAATCCGGAAAGATAAAACTTTTCGATATTTAAAAGCATGAATAGCGTTTTTGATAGGGGGTTCGTATAGCGTTACCGCTCGAGCCAGATCAAACGAAAAAGGCTTTTCTCGACAACGTCGACATTTGGTTTGACGATAACTCAGAACCGGTCTTCCACATAATAGACAATAGGGGGAAATATCTTTTCGAATCTTTTCTTCACACTCTTCGCATAAAGGATAACCGGCTGATTCAGTAATGTATTTTTTACAATTGACACAATTTTGTGGGAAGAAAAAGTTGAGCAATCCCTCACCAATCCCTTGCCGTTTATACACAAAAACCTCCTCCTTTCCTAAAAAAGCAGTGATAATAGTCAGATAATTAGTACGATTTTAAAAATCACCCTCATCCTCACCTTCTCCCATCAAGCGAGAAGGAGTTCTATGTATATTTCAAATTTCTTTTTCCCCCGCCCCTTGATGATGGAGGGTGAGGGAATGGGTTCTTTCATCCTCATCTGGTGTCAGAACCAGGTATGAGTATTCATTCTATTTTAAAAAAACTGGAAATAGTTTAGGTCGCTCATTACATTTTTTGACAATGAGGGCAATAATAGGTGCTTCGCTGGGCTATTTTAATCCTCTGAATAGGAGACCCACAAGTGAAACATGGCTTACCTTCACGATTATATACTTGTAAACAATTTTGAAAAGAACCTCTCGAACCATCGGTGTGTTGATAGTCCCGAATGGTGGTTCCCTCGCCTAAAATCGCCTTTTTAAGAACTAAAGGAATTACATCAAATAAAGATCTTTTCTCTTGTTCTGTTAAATCATTCACCCTTTTCTCTGGATGAATCTTACTTAAAAAGAGAATTTCACTGGCATAGATATTTCCTATTCCGGCTATCCAGGCTTGATTCATGAGAAAATTTTTTACTGGAAGGGTTCTTTTAACCAAGAGTCTTTCAAAATTATTCCAGGAATATTCACTCAATAGCGGGTCCATCCCAAGAGTTTGTTCGAACTTCTCTCTATCAATTTCTGATAAATATTTAATTTTCCCAAAGCGGCGGGCATCACAAAAAGAAATAAAACCTTGCGATAAACTTATTAAAACTCTTTGGAAGCGGAGGTTTTCCCTTGCTGTTGTATATATTAAACTTCCAGTCATTCCCATATGAAAAAGGAGTGAGCTGGAGTCATTTAGAATCAAGAAAAGGTATTTACCTTTCCGTACTAATTCAATTATTATTTTATTGAGGATATCGTTGGGCTGAAGCTGAATTTTTGTATCAAATATTTCTATATCGACTATTCTTTCCCTAAACATTATTGGTGAGAGTTCTCTCCTAATTATTTCGACTTCAGGAAGTTCGGGCATTTCTTCCTCCTCATTTAGATGAGCAATGGAATTATAATTAACTTTTCAGAAATTATTAATTTAACCCTTACGGGAACAGTTAACTAACATTTATACTATAAATAGTATAAAATAATCACTAATTTATTTATACTTTTAATTTAATAAAAAGGATTGTATCTAAAATGCTTTTGGTAACAATGAAAGGAGGATATAAAACTATTCTATGATACAAACTGAAAATCTAAGCAAAGCTTATGACGATTTAAAGGTAGTGAATGAATTAAACCTCAAAGTAGAAAAAAATGATATCTATGGATTTTTAGGACCAAATGGAGCAGGAAAAACAACAACTATTATGATGCTTCTTGGGCTCATTCCAAAAACGAGTGGAAAAATTTACCTTTTTGGAAGTGAAATGAAACCCAATAATGTCAAATTAAAAAAAAGAATTGGGGTTGTTTCAGAAAACCAATATTTCTATCGGGATATGACTGCTTTAGAATACCTCAATTTCTTTGGTGAAATTTATGAAGTTGAAAATCGAGAGAAGAGAATTGATAAATTGATGAATGCGGTTGATTTAGAAAAAGAAAAAAACAAAAAACTTGGCGCTTATTCTAAAGGAATGCAACAAAAATTAGCATTTGTAAAAGCTCTTCTCCACAATCCAGAATTGCTAATCCTTGATGAACCGGTTGCTAACCTCGATCCAAATGGTATTAAACAGATACGTGACCTAATCGAAGAGGAGCATGAGACTGGTCGGACGGTTTTTGTCTCCTCTCATCATCTATCTGAAGTTGAAAAACTTTGTAAAAAAGTAGGAATCATCAATCAGGGAAAATTACTAGCCGAAGACAATATGGATAATATTAAAAGAAAATTATCAGATACGATCGCAATTCGCATTGAACTAAATCAGGAAGCCCAAAACTTGCAGCCAGTTTTAAATAACCTACCCTTTATCCATGCTTTGCAGTGTAAAGAAAACAAAATTGAAGTCCAACTCAAAACCGATCGAGATTACCGCAAAGACCTTTCAGAAGCTATTTTTAATGCTGGTTACCTCATCCTTTCTATGCAAACGAAAGAAATGAGTTTGGAAGAAGCTTTTATCACCATAACTCAACAAAACATTTCTTTATTAACCGACCGAGGGAATGGACAATGAAAAAGAAAAAAACCACCATCCTTATTGCTTCTTTTATTGTTGTTGTTTTAGCGGTTTTGTTGGTTTTCGTTTACTTCACCACTAATACCAATTGGGGGACTCTTCAGGGAAAGGTAGTCGATGAACTATCTCAAGATGTGGTAAAAAAGCTTCGGATTGTTATTGACGGAAAATCGGACATTTTATATATCAGCAAAGACTATAAATTAACCCGGATCCCTCCAGGAAAATATACTTTTACGGCCCTAGCTCCCTATTACCATGAAATCCAGCAAGAAATAGACATCAAAAAAGGAATAAATGTATTTGATTTTACTATGAAAGGAAAGGAAATTCCTGGCTTAGCTGGCATAATTTGCTTCTCTGAACCAACCGAGCAAGGTATTGAAGTCGAAATTCGTTTTAAAAATAATGAAGGCCAAGGAATTTCTGATTATCCAGCTCTTCCTCTCACTCTGGAGGGGAAACTTTATGTTCGCGATGGAGATGAAGATAATTATAGTCGGGGAAGAAAGCTCTTTGATGGTCCTATGAAACTTTTTTGGGATCCTACTTCTTATCTGGCAAGAAATAAAGCTGTCATTCCCTGGAATGTTCTTGATATAGATACTGAAAATGAAAAATACGGTCTTATGGAGCTGATATTAACCACTCCACAAGGCACTTTTGAAGATATCATCGAAAATGTCGAACTTACTAAGAAGGAGGGTCAATAGCAGTGGCAAGTAGAGCAAGAATTACCAATATTCTGCTAAAAAGAGACCTGTTATACAGTTTGTATAGTTGGGGTTATTACGGAGTGTTGTTCATCTCTTTCTTCGCCTCTTCTTTCATTTTAAAAAATTTCCTCGATGGAATTAGAGAGGATGATATTTTAGTTAGTGCCTTCCCTCTTAATTATCCTTTGTACATTACCATCATTATCATCTCGCTCTATTTGGTATTAATCTCGGCAATTTCGATATCCAGAGAGCGTGAACAAGGAACCTTGGAAGTCCTCTTTTATGGACCGGTTACTTCCAGGAATTTCCTAATGGCTAAATTTTGGAAAGACTTTTTTTTAGGTGTGATTTCTTTGGGATTTACTGCCATTTACTTCTTCTTGGTGAGTTTTTTTACCAATTTAGGTTTCACTTCAGGATTGGCACGTGCACTGATTATGGGAGTATTTCTCATATCTTGTGTGGTTAGTTTTGGGCTTTTCATATCTTCACTGACCAGCCGGGTAAGAAGTTCGGTTATCACACTCCTTGCTATTTTTGGGGCATTTCTTGCTATACAATTCTCTTATAACACCCTCTTAGGATTAGAAAAGGAATCTCTTCCGATTTCTTTGTTTTATATTCGAGAAACATTGCAGTTAATTTTTAAAGGAATCAATTGGGTTTCACCCTTTGCCTATATTTCACGAGGTTTGGATTCTGTAATATTGGATAATTGGTCACTTTTCTTTACTAATGTTTTGTATTGTATTGTATACGTTGTGGTTTTTTTATCTCTTTCCATTTTTATTATGAATCGAAGAGGTGTCAGGGAATGAAAAAAAATCATATCGTAATGTTCACCCTTCTTTTGATCGGTTTATTTGGCATTTCTACCATTGCCAGGGCTGAAGCTCCAGTTCTGCGGGAACAGTTGGTATATTCTTTGACTTCCTTTAACGGTTCAGGATACAGTAAAAGTTTCTGTCCGGTTACTGAAGATACAATTTATCTAATCACTAATGAACCGAGTGTTATCAGCCCTCGAAAAACTATTGTGTATTTTTGGCCGATTACTCAAAAATATATGGCAGGCTTTAGCACTCTTAATGAAGAAGTTGCTGGTAAACTAGAACTTATTCAAAACGGAAAGGTTATTGAAACTCTTGATAAAACTTCCTATTCACTCTATTACCCCGAAGGTTACTATTCAGAAAAAGCTATAGTATATACTGATGACTCTGCCATTGAATCTTTTAAAAAATACCAAGCAGCCGTCGATCAATTTAATACTCAATTAAAACAATACTATGAAAACATGGCTCAATATCGTGAAGCATTTAATCGGTTTTTGGAAGAAGTGAGGCGTCGTCGTGAAGCTGGAGACACTGGCCCTATTAATATTCCTATCCCCCAAGAACCAAAACCACCCGAATTTGTTCAATTTTATTCAACCGAACCAGCCCAAGGTTTTGTTTTAAAGTTACCAGTTGGGTCCTTTGAGATTCAACTCCGAGCCGAAGATGGTACTTTAGTTGAAGGAAGCGAGAAAAAAGTTGTTGTTTTTACCTCCCGTCGTCAGGGTGGTACTGGTTATGAAATAATTCCAGGAAACCGTTGGACGAAAAAAGAAAATTGTGATGAACCTTCATTGATTATTCATGCTATAGGAAAAAACGAACTCTATTTTAACCCTTTCCTTCAGGATGAATTCAATGAGTTATACCACAATAAGTTGGTAGACCCCCAAAACATTGGGCGATTGGAACGCTGGAAATGGGTTCATGTCGATCCAATAGAGAACGTCAAGACCATTCTGGGATATAAACAACAGATACTTCAAACCGTTGATAAACAACCTTACTTTGTAAAACAAATTCCTGGTCCGGAGTTGGGATATGAAATTCTCAACTATAGTGAAGAGCTTAAACAACAGGGGTATCAACCAACTTTTGAAAGTTATAAAGTTATTTTAGATCCAAATCTTCCTAAACGTGACTATTCTGTTTCATTAGTTCAATCCGATAACAGCCAACCCATCCCCCAAAGTGAGCGGGTTATAAGGCTACTAAAGAAAGAAAATGCCAGCTATTTGTATGCAATACCGTTTTTCCCCTTAGTGGTGGCGTTGATTGTTATTCTTTCTCGCCGGAGTCGCATCGAGAAATAATCGGTTTCTATCTGATAAATATAGTGACGAGTGCTGAGTCTTCAGTGATGAGTAAGAAATGTCGTCATCCTGAGGATTCACTTGTGGTAAATCCGTGAGGATCCCATCTTTTAGTTTTTTTGTTTTATAAAATATTTAAAAATGGGATTCTCACGCGGGAAAGCACCGCTCAGAATGACGGAGAGGGTTGATGGGATTCTCACGTCGCAAGCTTGGGTGTTTTTCCCAAGTTTCTTTTTTCCCTATGCTTTTTTATCTTTTAATCTCACGACGTAGGCTGCTATGCCCCTCAGAATGATGTAAAAACAAAAATATATTTTTCACCCTCATCTAATGCTGCAAGTTAGTATGGCGGTTTATCTATTTTTTGGAATTTGGAAACTTACCTTGAAGGGCATTATATACTAAATTTTTGACTTCGGGAGAAAAATCCGAGGACAACATCCATTGTAAATAATCAGCTGCTTGCGTCACAAGTTTTTTTAATGTCCAACCATAATATTTTCTTCCAAAGTTACATACAATTTCACCGTTCGACCAAATAAATTTACCCTCCGGATCCACATAATTATCAAGTATCGGACAACACAGTGCCTGTAAATCTGCTACCTTTTTTGGTAATTCCTGG
>Ga0255341_1007079_pt1 | contig 10175 bp, 11 predicted proteins | sample wastewater_treat_8_FD_192418 | JGI IMG/M metagenome (GOLD analysis project Ga0255341, IMG submission 192418) | Wastewater microbial communities from Lulu Island WWTP, Vancouver, Canada - plant12 | ecosystem: Engineered > WWTP > Wastewater > Unclassified | place: Canada: Vancouver, British... | reverse complement strand
TCGAGCACCAACGAGACGAACGCCGGCGAGAGCGTGATCGACGGCTCGAAGCCGCTCAGCGCGTCCTGTTCCGGTAGCCACAACTCGTAACGGTCTGCGACTTTCGGCGCGTCCCAGGCGATCGCCTTACGGCGCCCTGTGCGCTCGTCTGTGCCGGTCGACGTGAGCGTGATCGTTGCGCGTGCTGTGGCGGTGACCTGATCGAGCACGGCCCGGTTGCGGCTGCCCTTTCGTAGGCCCAGGCGTTCGGTTGTGTAGCGGGTGAGGGTGCGCCCCAAGTCGATTACTTCCGGGTGCTCGTCGCCGCGTCGATGAGCCGCGAGCACTTCGCTGGCGAGGTCGACGAGGAACAGGCGAGGAAGGCCCCCGGATGGGTACCGGGTGAGTGCTGGGTTTCCGTCGTCGTCGAGTGCAACGCCGCGCGTGATTGAGACTGCGCCGAAGGGGTTTCGTCGTGTCCACAGCGGCTTGTCTTCGTCGGGAGCGGTGAGGGGGAATAGCCCGAATTGAGCGAAGAGCGAGGGGGCCACGCCGTAGCGTTCTTCCAACTCGCCGCGCTCGAGAGAACCGAGGTGGTCGAGTGCTCGAACCAGGTCGCGGGGTAGGTTCGTCGAATCGGCGCTCATGGCAGCATCCCGAGCTTGACGCTGAGGGCTTCGCGGGTGATGGCCCCCATCGATGCGATGTCGCGGGGTTCGCCGTTCTTCTCGCGGCGGGCAACTTCGCCTTTGATGGCGTCGTACATGTCGTCGGTGACCATGATCGTGTAGACGCGGGTGTAGACGGCGTTCGCGCCTCCGCGGCCGCGGGGAGCTCCGGGCAGAAGGCGTGACGTGACGTCTACGGGCTTTTCAGTGCTTGTGCGGGGCTTGGTGGGCTGCTGGAGGCGATTCTTGGAGGGGATGGCCATCAGAGGTTCCCTTTCAGTTCTTCGGCGATGAGGTCGTAGGGGTGGAGGTTGGCGGCTGGCGGGAGGGTGCCGGCAGCGGTGATTGCGTGGGCGCGGTAGGGGACGACGTGTTCGTAGAGGCTGCTGCCGCCGGGGAGTTCTGCGAGGAATTCGCGGACGTCGCGGAGGGCGCGACGTCGCGGTTCTGCGCCGATGATGAGAACGGCTGCGGGTACGCCCGCGTCAGCGAGGGTGCTGACGAAGTCGGCCGTGTGCCGTACGTCGAGGTGGCTGGGCCTGGTGGGGACGAAGATCACGTCTGCGAGTTCCACTGCGGTGTTGATCGTGTTCGTGTTTCCTGGCGGTGTGTCGATGATGGTGAAGTCGTAGCCTTCGGCGTCCGCGCTGGTCACCTTTCGGTTGGTGATGGTTTTCACGTCGACGAACCCTTCGCCGGCTTCCTCTGCCCAGTAGGTGAGTGATCGCTGGGGGTCGGTGTCGATGAGCTGCACGCTGCCGTGCTTCTGCAGGGCAGCAGCGAGATAGACGCTGCCGGTGGTCTTGCCGACGCCGCCTTTGAGCGCTGCGAGAGTGATAATCATGCGGATCCTTTCGCCCTGTTAGCTGATACATATCAGCTAACAGGGAATAGCTTTTGGGATGTGGCGGCGATTCGCCTACTCCGGTCGCCTGTACGTTCCTGAGACGCTGACCGGTTCCCCTGCCTCAGCGGTGTTGTGGTTTGTCCAGCCGTGGCAGCTCCGACGCGAGCACATTTAGCACCGAAGCAGACCCCGTCCTATCCCCGGCGAGTCGATGCGCTACCATCGAGCCTCAAGCGCAGGACCGGTTGCGAATCGCCGGCAACTGATGCCTCATCAACGCCGCCGTTGGCGAGACCGAGCGTGGACACCAGTCTCGCCCCTGAAATCCGGCAATCCATGAGACCGTATGCTGGGCGCTCCGGAGCCCATCCGGCTCAACGGAGTTGGCTGAAGGCTTCCGCTTTCCGGGTGGGGCCGGCGATCAGCATGACGTCCTCTGCTTCGATGATCGTTTCTGCGGTGGTGTAGGTCCAGTCGCTTGCCGGCTTCTTCACCGCGGTGATGGTGACCCCGTACTTGGACCGGATCTGTGCCTGTCCGAGGGGGATGCCGATGACGGTCTGATTGGCTGCGGCCTTGACGAGCGCGAAGTCATCACCGATCTCGATGTAGTCCTGCATCGCGCCGCGGACCAGGTGCGCCACGCGCTTGCCCATGTCCTTCTCCGGGTAGACGACGTGGGCGACCCCGAGCTGCTCGAGTATGGTGCCGTGCGCGTCGCTGACCGCCTTCGCCCAGAGATGCTGGATGCCGAAGCGGAGCAGGAGCGACGTGGTGAGGATGCTGGCCTCGATGTCGCTGCCGATCGCGACGACCACCCGATCGAAACTGGGGACCGCGAGCTGGCGGAGCACTTCCTCGCTCGTCGCGTTGGCCGACACGACGTGGGTGAGCCGCCCGTTCAGGGACTGGACGACGTCTTCTCGGTTGTCGATGCCGAGCACCTCTGTGCCCTTGGACATCAGTTCGAGAGCGAGGGCTTGGCCGAAGCGGCCGAGCCCGATGACGGCGACGGAATCCGCCTCGGCGATGCGGGTCAGGTCTCTGCCGCCGAGAAAAGGATGCTTAGCCAATGATCGGCCTTTCTTTCGGGAGTTCGTAGAGCACACGACGCTCTCTGAGCGCGAGGGCGGACGCGAAGGTGATCGGACCGAGTCGGCCGATGAACATGAGCAGGACGAGGATCACCTGCGCTGCGACCGGGAGGTCGGCGGTGATGCCGGTGGAGAGTCCGACGGTGCCGAAGGCGGATATCACCTCGAACAGAACGCGATCCAAGTTGATGTCGGTGATGAGCATGATCGCGACAGTGGCGCTCATCACGACGGCGACCGAGAGCAGCGCCACCGTGATCGCCTGACGATGCACGGCCCGGGAGAGTCGCTTGCCGAAGACGTTGACCGCGCCGTCGCCCCGGATCTCAGCGAGGAGGATGAAGAAGAGCACCGCGAAAGTCGTGACCTTGATGCCGCCCGCGGTGCCCGCCGGCCCGCCCCCGATGAACATCAGCGCGTCCATCCCTATCAGGGTGGCCTCGTCCAGTCCGCCGATGTCGACGCTGTTGAAACCCGCCGTGCGGGTCTGCACCGACTGGAAGAAACCGGCCAGCAGCTTGGCGGGCCAGTCCAGCGGACCCAGCGTCGCGGGATTGCTCCACTCGATCGCCGTGATGTACACGGTGCCGGCCACCAGGAGGGCGACGGTGACTGCGAGCACGATCCGGGTGTTCATCGTCCACTTCAACGGGAAGCGCGCGTGCTTTCGCAGTTGCATGATCACCGGGAATCCGAGTCCGCCCAGGATCACCGCTGCGGCGATCGGCAGGCAGATGAACGGGTCGGCGACGAACGACATGAGGTTGTCGCTGAACAGCGCGAACCCGGCATTGTTGAACGAAGACACGGCGTGGAAGCCCGCCAGCCACGCGGCCTCACCGATCGTGTGGTCGAACCCTGTGGCGAATCGGGCGAACAACAGCACGAACACCGCGGCCTCGATCGTCAGCGAGATGCGCACGACTCCGAGCACGAGGCCTTTCACATCGTCGAGCCCCATGCTCTTCACCTCGGTCGCGGCCAGAAGTGTGGACCGGAGCGAGAGTCTGCGCATGACAGCGAGCCCGATGACCGACGCGAGAGTCATCACGCCGAAGCCGCCGACCTGAATCAACATCAGGATGACGACCTGACCGAACGGGGACCAGAAGGTCGCGGTGTCGACGATGACGTGACCCGTGACGCACGCCGCTGACACCGCCGTGAACAGCGCCTCGATCAGCGTCGCCCCACCAGGCCCTGCCTTCGCGATCGGGAGCGACAACAAGCCGGTCCCGACAAGGATGGCCAGAACGAATCCGCCGAGCACCACCTGCGCGGGGTGCGCCCGCCACTTCCCCCGTCGACCGGCCGGCGTCGAAGCGAATGCGGTCCTGGTCACGAGCAAACTCTAGTCGGGCGGGGTGCAGCGGATGAGCGACGACCGCTGCGCCGAGCCGCCGTCACCGTTCCCAGGTGCCGCGTTCCCGCTCGGCGAACTCACGGAAGCGGGTCGCGGGGCGACCGGTGAGCTCGCGGACCGCTCGGTTCGGCAGGGCCGAGATGTTGAGCCGAACGATGCGGTAGATCATCCGCTGCACGGCGATGTAGTCCGCGGGCGCGCCGTTCTCGGCGAGACGGGCGAGGTAGTCGGCCTCGCTGGGCCGTGCGTAGCGGATCGGCCTCCCGAGCACATCGCTGAGGATCCGGGCCACGTTCCGATAGGTCAGTGCCTGCTCGCCGTTGAGCGTGTACTTCTTGCCGATGTGAGCCGGAGAGGTGAATCGCCGCTGCAGTCTTCCATCGTGCATGCTCGTCATCGCGAGTCGCAAAAGTACCGTGACCAACTGATCTGCCATGTCTGGAACGCTGCCCGAGTCAAGGTTCCGTGGAACCTTGACTCATGGCGGCCTAATGTCGGATACAACGCTACGGTCCTCGCGTTGTGCAACCCGAACTAAGGCGAAAGGTCCTCCGATGCCAAAGACAAACTTCTCCCGTATCGCGCTCTGGGGCCTGCTGATGCTGGCCGCCTTCTCGATCGCGGTGCTCGGGGCTGTGTCCATCTTCAACGCCGGTGTCTACGCGGACGCGACGCAAACCGGAGGACAGCTTCCCCCTCTTGCTGTTGCCGCCCTCGTGATCGGCGGCGCGGCAGCGTTCTTCCTGTTCGTCCGCTTCGCCACAGCACTGGCCGAGCGGCACAACGAATCAGACAACACCTGACCTCAGCCTGAACAAATGCGGGAGCATGTCTGACACGCTCCCGCATTTGTCGTCTACCGGCTGATGCCGTGTCCTCGTTGGGGGCCGGGGGTGCCGTAGTCGGGTCCCCAGTCGTAGCCCTGGTGGGGGTCGCGGAGGCTGCGTGCGCGGGAGAGGCGGTCGCGTGTGGCGGTGGCTTGGTCGGGTTCACGTTCGAAGTGTTTTTCGGCGGCTGCAAGTTGCTGGGCGGGGGTGGCTTTGTCGAAGTTGTCGAGGGCTGTGCGGGTGCGGTCGCGGTGTTGGGTGAGCTGCTCGGTGGTGGAGCGCACGAACTCGCCTGTGCGGGCGTTACGGGCCTGCTGGGTGAGGGGGTCTTCGGGGCGAATGACTTCGGCCTCATACCGGGCTGTCATGGTGGCCTGTGCCTGTTCTGCGGCCGTTCGGTCGCGGGTCGCGACCTGGTGCGTTTCCCGTGCGGTGGCGAGGGCGGGATCGGGGCGGGCTTCGGCGGCCGCGCGGGCGCGGTCCCCGATCTGGTCGATCCAGGAGCGTTCGTGCTGGGTCGAGTTGTACAGCTTCGACGTTTCCGCGGGGACGGGGACACCGAACTGCGCGGCCGCGGCGCTGCGGGCCTCGTCGACGGCGGCGCGGGCGCGGGGACGGGTGAACACGTTCGCGTCGTACACGGCCCGCTCTGCCTCGCTGATGCGGCGTGCAGCGGGATCAGCTGCCAGGCGCGCCCTGCCGGCCTCCTGCGACACAGCACGGTCGTGCAGTGTCTGCGCGGCATCTAGGGCGCCCTGTGCGGCTGTGAGGCGCTCCTGCGCCTGTGTAAGCGTCTGGCGAGCGTCTTCGGGGGTCTGGTGCCCCTGGGAGACCCACGCGGCGCGACGTTCCTCGACAGCGGCTTTGTGGGCGTCCTGGACGGTGCGGGCCCGGAGGGCTTTCTCGGCTTGCGCGGCGTTCATGAGGCGGCGCTGCCGCTCGGCCTTGATGATCGCCTGATCTTGTGCAGGAAGAGCCTTGGGTGCGGCGTCCTTCTCGCCCTTGATCCGGGCGGCCAGATCGCGGATCTTCTGGGCGGTCTCGGGGCTCACCTGCTGCCGCTGTGCCTGGCGATCGCGCGTCGCTTCTTCGATGCGCTGCGCGATCCGATCACGGGTGGCGTCGCGCGGGGTCAGGTCGAGGCCGGCTGTCTGCTCGCGGAGGGCTTCACGGGCGGCGTTGATACCGCGGTCGGTGTTGTCGCGGGCAGCCCCGTCGATGAACTGCCGCCGGGCGTCTGCGAGGTCGTCGGCGACCAGGTGCACGTGGTTGGCGGTGCGTCCGCGGGTCTGGCCGACGTACTGGCCGTCAGCGGTGATCCCGTCGCCGTGCATCAGGTGGCCGGTGGGGTGGGTGGCTCCCTGGTTGCCGTAGTCGGTGACGGCGTAGGACAGGTGCACGCTCTCGGTCACGTAGTCGGCGGGGAGCGTGTGCCGGCGGTTGTCGCTGCTGATCACGGTGAGGGTGCCGTTACGGTGCACCTTCGCGACGGTGAACGTCTCCCGGTTCGCGACTCCCACTTCTCGGTCGTTGTCGCGGGTCATGATCCGATCGCCGCGGCCGATCGGCAGCCCGTCCATCCCGACCGTGGTGCGGGTGTCGTCGACGACACCCGCGGCAACGAGCCTCGTCCGAGTGGCGTCGTTGATCTGGGTGGCCTCGGCGTTCGTGGTCGCGGTGACTGCGACCGTGCGGCCGTCCTGGAACTCCTCGGCGACGGCGGCCGCGATCGCGTCGTGCGCGTCCTCCGGGGCGGCGTGCACGTGTACCAGGCCGCGTTCGACGAGCTGGTCGAAGACCTGGCCTGGGTCGCGGCGATCACGCATCTGAAGCGACAGCGCCGCGTACTCCTGATCGATGTTCCCGTGCTCGTCGACGAACCGGTGCACCTGGTCGACGTCGACCAAGGCGTGGGTGCGCTGCGCGGCCGCGTCGAAGAACCCGCCACGCCCCACAGGGCCCTTCTGTGCCCGGTCGCCCGCGAGGACGAACGACGCGCCGGCGTCGTCGACGACGGTCAGGAACGCGAGGCCGAGCTCCTGATCGATCATGCCGGCCTCGTCGACGACCACGACGTGCTGCGGGGTGAGGCGGAACTGTGCCGGCACACCCCGATAGGTGTTCCCCTCGTGGTCGACCTCGCCGGCCTGTAGCCGGTACCAGGTGCCGTCTTCGGTCCACCGCCACCCGTGCGCCCGCACGAGAGCGTGCACGCTGGCAGCGTCGGATCCGGTCGCCGCCCCGGCCTCCTGCGCGGCTTTCAGCGTGGGCGCGACGACGACCATCGTGCGGCCCTGCGCTTCCAGGCGCAGTTTCGCGGCGAGTAGCGCCGTGGTCTTCCCGGCGCCCGCTGCGCCCTCGAACACGCACATCTGATGCGTGCCGGCGATCATCGCCACTGCGTCCCGCTGCGCCCCGCCCAGGGTGCGGCCGTCGACCGTGACCGTCTTCGGGAGCTTCGCGTCGACGCCGCCGCGAAGGGCGCGGGTCGCGATCCTGGCGTGGATCTCGCTATCGACGTCGAGGACGTGGGCGGAGGTGAGGTGCCGCAGTGCATCGGGCATGACCCCGTCTGTGGGGTCTGCGAGAGAGACCGAGCGGGCCTGCGCGCGGGCGGTGAGGTCGTCGACGAGCTCACCGAGTTCCACACGGCCGGCGACGACACCGGACGCGGCCACCAGGTGCGCGGCCTGGTCGGTGAGGTCCGCGACGCTCCACGCCGAACGGTTCTGAGAAGCGAGCTGCACAGCCTCCGCGGCGATCGCGTCACGGTTCAGCGAAGCGATCGTGACCGCTCGGGCAGCAACTGGAGCGGTGGGCGGAGTGTAGCCGGCGTCGATGAGCTCGGCCAGCCACCCCTCGGCCGTCGACAAGTCGGTGGGCTTCTTGTTCGGCCGATCGAGGTTCCACGCATGCCGATCCCACGACCGGACCACCGCCGGCCCCGGCTGCTGCCCGGGGTGCTCAGCCCGCCACGCGGCCTCCAGGCCGTCACGGTTGCGGGTGATCTGCTCGGCACGCTTGGACATGCCCTCGGCGTACTGCTCCAGCTCGACGACACGGCCCGTCGACGGATCGAACGTGAACCCGGCCTCGGCCAGTGCAGCCCGCAGCTGCGGGTGACTGTTGATGACGGCTTCACCGACGCCGCGCAACGCGCCCTGCTGGCGCAGGGTCGTCGCGGTGTCCAGTGCACGCCATTTCCCTTCCGCGTACACACGGGTCGAGAACTGCAAGTGTGCGTGCCGGTGCGGGTCGCCGGCACGGCTGGTCTGATGCATCACGTACGCCGCCTCGAACCGGTCGACGTCCACCAGGCGCTGCGCCCCGAGCGGCCCCACGCGGGTGACGGAGTTCTCGGCCAGGTAGGCGGTCATCGCCTCGGCCGCTGCCCTCATCGCGACGTCGAGGGCAGCGGACACGGCAGGGTCGGCGGCCGCCGCGATCGACAACGTCTTGTCGGCGTTCACGGTCATCTCCGCGAACATCGGAGAGGACGCTGTGGCGATCTGCTCGCCCGTGTTCGGATCGACCACGCTGCGCTCTCGCGGCCGCCCTCGAACCTCTCCCGTGATCGGGTCTTGCCAGTCCACCCACGACTCATAAGCGTCACCCGACAGTACGTCACGAGACACCGCGAACACACCCGCTGAGGCGTCGCGTTCGTGCACGATCCGGTCGGCCAAACCCGACCCCTCAGCGAGGTAATAGTCATCCGCCCGGGCGTGATCCTGCTCGAGGTACGCACGCGCGGCCGCGCCACCGCCAGAGCGGAAGAACGTCACACCGCCTCGCACCCTCGACCACCCTTCACGCGCCGCCGGCGCGGCCATCTAGTGCAACTAGCATACGTGCATCTTTTCTCTTGTTCTGTAGACTCTGAACCGTTCGTCGTCCTTGGATCGTTAGATCGGGGATCTTCTCTTCTGCGTAGGGGGTGTCTGTGTCTCGTTCTGAATCGGCTCATACTCCTGTGCTCTATGACGAGATGTGGGAAGAGTTCTGGCGGGTCCGTGACACCCTCGCGGACCTCGACGCTCTCGCTCCGAGCGAGTCACTGGAAGCCGCGTCTCGCTCGCTTCTGCGCACGATCCGTGCGCGCGTCGAAGAGGTCTACAGCCACGACCGGTGGGAAATCCTCGACGTGACCCGAGACCTGCGCGAGCAGCGAGCGACGTGGAACCGAGAGATCAAGAAGCAGCGCAGGAAGACCGGATAGGAACCTCATGCACCCCGACGAAATCACGCCCGAACGATTCGCCCCCGCGGTCGCCGCGATCACCACCGCGCTCGACACCCTCGACACTCAGGCGGAGCGCGCCGAGCTGCTCGCCACCCTCACCTCGCCACCCTCACCCGAACGTTCGAGGTCTGGGTGGCCGAGAACGAAACCAGCACTCCCGAACACGAAGTCGTCGCGTCCTTGGCCTCCGCGACGCGGAGCTACTGGCTCGACTCGATGTCCGCGGGTGGTGACCGTTAGGTGGCGAGGAAGCACGTCCACTCGAACGCGAGCGGTCGCCAACCTCTCGGAACGGCTCTACCTTGCGGGTGCGTTTTCCGGGCCTTGTTCGTGGTCTGCGATCAATGCCAGTCGGGGCAGTGGGTGACGGTGGCCACTGATGCGACGGTGGGTGAGCTCGTCGCGGTCAACGGTGCTTGCGGACGCTGCGGGAGAGTGGCTGAGCGCTGGGCTAAGGCGCAAAGCTCGGCCACTCCCGACAGCTTTCGTCGGCTAGTTGGTTAGCCGTAGATTTCGGAGCGGTGGCCGAGGTCGATGGCGACGATGGCGACGTTCCCGCGGTCGATGTCGAGGATGACCCGGTAGTCGCCCACACGGTACCGCCACAGGCCCGTCAGCGGCCCGCTGAGCGCCTTGCAGGGGGTCGTGGGGTCGTCGAGCTGCGCGAGGCGGTTGAGGCCGTCGCGGATGCGGCGGGCGGTCTGCTGGTCGAGCTTCCGCAGCGCCTTCTCAGCGCGGGCGAGGTAGAGGATTTCCCACATGATGTCTCCAGGGGTCGAGGGCAGTTGTACCGCCTCTATGCGTCAGCGCGAAGATTCCGACGCACTATCACTCCACCCCTGCGGCAAGTCCTCTCAATCGAGACCGATTTCGGCATAGACCTCAGTTGCCGGCCGGGCCTTGGCCTCGCCTCGCCGGTAAGCCTCGACCTCATCGCGGAGCGTGTACGCGTACTCCAGCTCGGCCAGATGCTCCACGATCGCCTCACGCACGTAGAACGCTTCCGATCGGCCCGTGGAATCCGCCAGCGCCTTCAGCCGCTCCTTCAGCCCCTCGGGAAGCCGGACGCTCATTACACCTGTAGACATGTAAACATCCTCTCACGTCGTGCCGGCCCTCGGTACCCGAAGGCAAGGGCCGGCACGGCCCGCGGC
>Ga0255341_1007065_pt1 | contig 10191 bp, 10 predicted proteins | sample wastewater_treat_8_FD_192418 | JGI IMG/M metagenome (GOLD analysis project Ga0255341, IMG submission 192418) | Wastewater microbial communities from Lulu Island WWTP, Vancouver, Canada - plant12 | ecosystem: Engineered > WWTP > Wastewater > Unclassified | place: Canada: Vancouver, British... | reverse complement strand
ACCTACTATTTCACCCTTGACATCAATACTACGCACTCAACATGGCTCGAGAGGATAGAACGGATGTCTTTCGTACTATCGGTCAATGGAAACATATCCAAGGCACTCTTAGCACTATCAGTAGATGGGAACATATCAATACTTTTGAGGTTCATGGTAACATATCAATTATGTTCTTATTAATATAATTTGTGTGTCATTAGTAAGGTGACAAAAAAGCCAGAAATAATAAATGATAAATTATAAAACTGAGCAGAAATATCAAACATGTTAAAATAATATTAATTCAATATTAAACAAACAGTATTCAACATATCATCGATTTGTCGAATACTGTATTTAAAAATTACAATTGTATTTTCTTCATAAAGATAGATACAAAAAATTATTTACACAGCCACCAATTATCAAAAATGTACAATCACCATTATAAGATAATTTTTATTTAAGATATGGCATTGGCTTAAGGTACCCTGTTATAGCCCCATGATCTCTTTTTTCTTTTTTTCGAACTCATCCTCCGAGAGAATACCAGAGTCAACTAACTCTTTCAGTTTTTTAACCGTTTCAATCTGCTCATTAAGCGACATAACACTTTTCGACGGGGTTGTGCTTATTGGTTGCGACACGTTTATACCCGATATCATATTGTTCATCGTTCCAGCTATATTTTGACCTACAGCTCCACCAACTGCCATTCCAGCCATCATTGCTGCAGGATTGAAGCCAGCTCCACTGCCTCCAAGGTCAACTCCTCCTGCTCCGTTCGCTCCCATTTGCCCTAAAGCATTCGCACCAGCAACACCAACTTCTGTCTGTGCTTCCGTCTGATAAGCGGCAAAGTTCGCAGTTTGTGTCTGTTTTCGTTGGGAATACTGCCCCTCCTCACGCTGAACACGCAAGGTTTCTTGATAATCCTCTGCTTCTATACGCTGTTTGTCATGAATATTTTTAATGTTAGCAGCCGTCTGAGCCTCAACAGTTGCGGCGGTAAGCACTTTTGTGACTGCCATAAGTTCTGCATAACCGTCACTCGACTTGTCCAGCTCTATTGTCCCAATATCAACCCCAGATACAGCTACTCCGAAGTTTTCTTTCAGCCTTTCACCGATGTCATATTCGATAACATCGTTAATTTGTGCTGTTTTGCTTTCAATTTGCACCAGAGGTATGTTATTTGCAGACGGGGCATTTGCAACAGTATCTTTCACATATCTAGTTACAGCATCCCGAATCTGCTTCTGGAAGTCTTCAATATTAAAACTGCTGAGCCTATGTAGTTTTATAAATTCCCGGTAATCATCAATTTTAAAACTAATTGTACCTCTTACAGCGACCGGAACACCAAAATCTCCGAATCGAGGGTCATATACATCAAAGAACGGCACACCAAACTTGACCTGAATGATACGAGCTAAATTGATGAAATACACTTCTGCTTGGAAGGGTGTCCCACCATTATATGCTAATCCAATTATACTTGCAATGATCGGGAGATTTTCGGTTTTAATAATCCCATCATAGGGACCTTCAATGAAATCCTGTCGTGTTCCGTCGGACCGATTATAAACAAATACAGCAGCCTCTCCGTCCTTCACACGAAGAGATGACCCCCAACGAATTGCATTTTCTCTGTTGTTATTACCCCGCTGAGAACCAGTAGGGTGCCATTTCCAAATTAAGTACGAAGGTTCGTCGCAACGAATTTCGTCCATGAATCCACCGTTTTTCTTGTTAAAGAGTGCCATAATAACCCTCCTGTTATTTTTTATTATTCATATATGACTTCGCATTCATGTAAATGTGTTTTTCATTTTCCGTGGTAAACGCTACTAAGGTTGGTTTTTTCAAGTCACTGTTTGCCGAATCTTGCATCGTAATTGTGAATGCTATATGTTCATCATCTGTCCATTCGAAATCTGTATCAGAATCACTCAAATCTATTACACCAATATCGTATCCATAAAGAAACTCACCAAATGCAAAGCCCCTATACCAGCACTCAAACTTCATTATAGCTTCAGTTAATGGAATTGCCCTATAAAAATGCCAATCATCACTTTGGAAGGAATAACAAATAATTTTACTATCATAGTTTGATCCCTTATTTTTATCACCATCATTAATATTAATTGTAAATATAACCGATGTAGGTTGCTTTATGCGACTATTATTCTTGTCCTGAAATGTTAACACAAAAGCCGTATGTTCGTCATCCACCCAAGAGAAGTCATTTTCTTGATCATTAATTTTATATGTTCCGATATCAGATTTATATTTGACTATCTTGGAAGTAGAAAGAGTCTTCCCCCAGTGTTCAATTTTAATAACCGAATCTGAAATTGCAGAGGCAATGTATATATTCCACTCATCACTCATGTAAGCATATTCGCTACCTTTTTCAATAGTGACATCTTTTTTGGCCGTTATGTTTGATTTACCATCCACTGAATTGTTCTGGCTATTGCTGACGGTATCATCCCGAATGGTTGATTCCTTGCCGTTAATGATTTGATTGAATGCATCCAATCCTGGTTGTAAACTTTCCTTAAAGCCCTCAACAAAGCCGATGCTTGTCTTTTCTGGGGATAAATCCTTGTCCGCATTATCTATACCTTCACTTGTTACATATTCCAGTTCAATGCCGTTCTTCGCAGCTTCATCGAGTATCTGCCCAATCAAATATTTTCTTTTTGTATTCCATTCCCTTTTATCTACACTATCGTATCCGCCATACTCTAAAGATTCAGCTAGTATAAGTGCCATTTTATATTTACCGTCCCCAAGATTAAACTCAATCTCTTTTACAATTGCTTCTAAACGGACAACTTCTCTCGCGTTGTATTTTGGTGTTGCGTCAGGGCTTTTTATTATCCATATCCATAATACGGCAATGAACAAAAATAATAAACCTATGGGAATCCATTCATCAATTTTTTTCTTTTTAACTATCTTTTTAATGTTTGTGTTTAGCTCCTGGTGCAAAGTCTGAATGTATTGAAATTCCGTATCATTACCAAACGACACTTTAGCTTTTTGATAGGCCTGTTCAAATTTGGCTTTCCAAGCTTCTGATACTACCCTTTGAAAGGGTGTACCACCATCATAAGCAAGACTCACTATACTTGCAAGAACTGGAAAGTTTGCAGTTTTAATGATCTGGTCAAAAGGTCCAACAACAAAATCCTGCATTAAACCGTCCTTTTGTTTATAAACAAAAACGGCAACTTCACCATCTTTTACCCTCAAAGATGTTCCCCATCTAATCGCATTTTCTCTATTGTTATTGCCTTGCTGCGAGCCTGCTGGATACCATTTCCAAATCAGATAAGAAGGCTCATCGCAGCGAATTTCATCCATAAATCCGCCTCTTCTATTATTTCTATCAAACAAAGCCATATTCATTTCCTCCCCAAATGTTCAAAGTTATCGGTCTTTATAAGAATGATAAGTTATTTTTATTTCTGTGTTCGATACATATTTCGAATTATCATTGAAGTCCGTGTCACCGCTGATGCTGATTTCTGAAACTTCGCCGTCTTTCTTGAACCAACCGATTTTCAAATCATTAAGCCGCACAGTTTGTATGTTCGTGAAACCTTTGGCTTTCAGTTTAGATACAACATCTTCAAAGTTTTGACCAACCAGGTTTTGCGATTTATACCCTACTGTTAGTTTTCCCTCTGCTTTACCCTGTGCCTCTTCAATTTCTTCAATTAACGATTCTCTAACAGAATTCCATTTTTCTTTGCTTTCAGTAGACCAATTGTCATCCATAATAATTTGATTAGCCTTAATACGTGCAGCTTGCCATTCTTCATTATAAATAGATTGTTCTACCTGTTCTACAAGAGATTCCAATTTATTCTCCAAAGATTTGTGTTTAATCTCTTGTGGTAAAAACATTATACTTGGCATCAGAAATAAAATTGCAAAAAATACCACAAATAAGGCCGTCTTTCCAATCCAAGACTTATTTTTTTCAAACCACGCTTGTCTTTTCTCAGTCTTTCTTGTTTTTTTACCGGATTCTTTTGCAACCGAAATAGTTCTTTTCTGTCTTAAGTATAACTTCTGTATTTTTAAAAATTCCGGAGTTTCTTCAAAAAGTAGCTGAGCTTTCTGATATGCTTGTTCCATTTTTGCAATCCATGCATTGGAAACACGAGCATCAATATTGTTATATTTATCAACCTCAAAGGCATCTGGATCAATATTTGCCGAAGCAAGGATCATAAATTCCAGCACATCTTCTTTGGTATTTGGTATAGCAAAAGTTTTTATCAAATCAATCTTTTCTTGAGGCTTTATTAACTTACTATACTGACTTTCAAACGCTTTTAATGTATCTGCCGCTTTTGAACCACGCAGTTCATAGTTGCAAGAAGGGCAAACCGTGACGAAAGAATTTAAACTCTCACCACAGTTCGGACATTTGATAATTTTGCCCGCAAATTCTTGTTGCCGCTGAGCAGACACCGTCGATGCATTTGCATTTGGCGTTCCGCATTCATGGCAGAATTTTGTGTTGTCTCCGATTTGTGCACCGCAATTTGTACAGAATACCATTTCTTACTCCTCCATCATAGCATAGTTTTCTTAAACTGCTTTCATTACTGCTTGTCTAAAAAAACCGTATGGTTCCTTTTCATAAACTGACCGATTTCCTCAACATCTTCTATTCCAATCCATCACTGCTTGCTAACTATACGCAGAATTTTCTAATCTTCAGCATTTGCCTCCTACAGCATCACAAATATCACCAATATTACAACTCAAATATTCGCATATTCGCAAAAGGATCGAAAGAGCCACTTCCTCGTTTCGACGTAGCTTTGTCATGGTTCCCGGAGCAATATTCAAATCCTTCCTGAGTGTGGCGGGAGATATGTCTTTTTCAACAAGCATTATCCATAATTTTTTATAACTAATCTTCACACCACTAACCTCCCGTAGACAAATTATAATTCTATTAATATTATATCCATCAGCTGCCTTATTGTCAATATATTCCATCAACAATATGATCAAAATTCGCAAGTTATTGGTGTATAATATCAATATGTTCTTTCTAACTCGAAAAATATGCAATTCAAATGATTTCTCCCACGGTATGGTAATATAGATTTAGGCAAATAAAAATACAAATTTTTTAGTAGATAATTAATATAATATTAACATTTATATATAAAAGTTACCTAACCTGAAAGAGCAAACAACTATTTATTTTCATAGTATCTACTTAAACAATTCCGCAAAATACATTAATTACGCCAAATTGTTTACCCCACCCCAACAAAAATTCCCTCTAACTTTTCAGTTCAAGGGAATTAAACACACCTAAATATTAACTTTAAAATCAATAAACCCTTTGATTTCAACCTATTTCTTCTCTATCAACACAACACTCTCAACATGGAACGAGGTTATCAGATTGATGTCTGGTCTGTAATTTTCGTTTTGTCCGTTCGAGGGAATAGGTCAATAGTGGATTTTATGGGGGTGTTCTGTTCGAGGGAACAGTTCAACGGTTTTTATCTGTTCGCGGGAACCGACTGGGTACTGGCGGGGATTTTTGCGGACGACGGCATTTCCGGTACCAATACTAAGAAACGCGAAGAATTCAACCGCATGATTGACGAGTGTATGGCCGGTAATATCGATATGGTCATTACAAAATCCATCAGCAGGTTTGCCCGAAATACCCTGGACTGCCTGAAATACATCCGGCAGCTTAAGGAAAAGAACATACCCGTTTTCTTCGAGAAGGAGAACATTAACTCAACGGATTCTAAGGGTGAGGTCATGCTCACAATTATGGCTTCTCTTGCCCAACAGGAAAGCCAATCCCTAAGTCAGAATGTGAAGCTGGGACTTCAATACCGCTACCAGCAGGGCGAAATCCAGGTTAACTGCAACCGCTTCCTAGGTTTCACTAAGGATGAGAATAAGCGCCTGATCGTTGTCCCCGAGGAAGCAGAAATCATAAAGCGCATCTACCGGGAATACCTCGAAGGTGCCAGCATGCTGAAAATTAAGCGCGGCCTTGAAGCAGACGGCATTCTTAATGGTGCAGGAAATGAAAAATGGCATACCAGCAATATCAACCAGATTTTGCGAAATGAAAAATATATCGGCGATGCCCTGTTGCAAAAAACATACACTACGGACTTCCTCACAAAGAACCGAGTAAAGAACCATGGCGTCGTCCCACAGTATTATGTGGAAAACAGCCACGAGGCCATCATCCCGCGTGAAATATTCATGCAAGTACAGGAGGAACTCATCCAGCGCCGCATCGTCCACACCAGCCCGAACGGTAAGAACAGGACCTTCAGCTGCATCCACTGTTTCTCTAACATGATTGTCTGTGGTGGCTGCGGCGAGGTATTCCGTAGGGTTCATTGGAACAATCGCGGAAAGAAATCCATCGTATGGCGCTGTGTCAGCCGCTTAGAAAACACCGGCTTGTTCTGCGAGGCCCGAACGGTACTTGAGACTACCTTAGAGCAAGTGATGGTCATGGCCATCAATCAAGCATTGTGTGATAAAGATAATTTTTTCATCACGCTACAGAAAAACATCGAAACCGTTATTTGTCACGAAAACAGTCATACCCTTACCGCAATCGATAAACGGCTTACAGAACTTCAAGCAGAGCTTTTAAAGCTCGCCAACTCAAAGGCAGACTACGAGAAGGTCGGCGATGAAATCTATCGCCTGCGCGAGGAGAAGCAAAAGGCCCAGCTCGAGAACCTCGGTCGAGATGAACTGCAAAAACGTATCACCGACATGAGCGCATTTCTTAAGGAGCAGCCTACTATCATTTCCGAATACGATGAGCAGCTAATCCGGCGCTTAATTGAAAAGGTCACTGTCTATGAGGACAAATTCACAGTGGAATTTAAGTCGGGCTTGACGGTAGATATAAATGAATAAGATAAAAAAGAAATCAAGGCACTCTACGCAATTACGACGTAGGGTGCCTTGTTTTATTCTTTGATTAGGTACGCCAATTTAGAATTCCGCTTATAAGCGATCACTTATTGCACTTATGAATTTTCCCACACCTTGATCGATAGCATCGATCAGCGAAGATTGATCCTCAAAATTCGGTGTGGGCGTCAATATGCATTCAATGATAGCATCGGAATTATTAATATCATGGAAAACGTTCACATCACCAAAAATATTACTATTAAATATAGTTGCGTAACTTTTCGCAATATCTCTGTTCCGGGCAGAGAGCCATACTTCAAAATCACCCTTTTCATGCAGGTAGACAATGGCTATTTTTAGGCCTTTATCCTTTAATGACTTCGTGCTCAAAGAAAAATAGGACATATCCATGTAGCCTTGATATATATTGCTCACATAGTAATGTGGGTATTTTTTTATTAAGTCAGCTCTTAATTTTCCTAAAAATTCTAATATTCCTTTGTATGCAATTTGAATTTCGCCCTCTTGCAAATGATGAGTATACACCTTGATCAGCTCATTCAGAGTCCTCATATTTCATCTCCATTTCATATTCCTTTTAATAATCAAATTGATTTGACATCATCTTACATCCTGACGTTCGATGGGTTAACATTAAGTTTTTTATACAGTTTGTTGATCCTGGCAAGTTGAGCTTTGGTCAAAGAACTTTCCCTCTCCCTTAGTACCCTGATGAATTCATCCCGGTTCTTTTGATTGACTGCCTGAAATGTACTTTCAGCATGCTGACCGACTTCTTTTGGGCGGCATTTGCTCAGGTGTTCTAAGAGAAACGGAAATATTTTTTTATTATATTCATCATTCTTAGATGCTACAGCTGCCAAAACCTTAATGGCATTATCCACTGCAATAACCGACCCATCTTTCATGATCCTCAATACGATTTCCAGATTTTTAAATATTTCATCTGCCTTGATAGCTGCAATTGTTGATAATGCCAGCATCGCCCCCCAAACCAGTCTGTTGTTTCTACTTCTCAACAATTTAATGAAATCTCCGACGTATTCCGCAATCATATCTGGTTTAATATATCCTGCTTCATACATTACCTTTATGCAGTCACTCTGAATATTTTTATCACTGTTGAACATATTTTCTGCAATCTCTCTAATACCATCCACATTGTTGGTCTCGACCAGTTCCTTTGCAATTTCCTGATTTGGCACCTCATCTTTCCTGTCCTGCATATACGCAATTCTTTCTAAAACAGACATATTAATTCCCTCCAATCAATTGCTTTTATATATTTTCTGCATAATATTCATGAATCTTCCGTTGCTGATAGGATGATGACTGATTATTTTTCCATCATAAATCATGCAGAAAACGCCAAAAGGACATGGCGAATTTTGAGCCGCATCGGCTTCATCAAGATTTATCACTTGCGTTTCGAGGTGAAATATATCCCGGGCTGATTTCACAATAGCATTCACGTTTTTCTCAGTATACGGGCATTGTGGTGAACGTAGAATTGTCAGCCCCTTCCCGTACCTTTCAAGGTCCTTATCTAAACCTGCTTTAAATCGAGGATTTTTAGAAGCAGAATCAAACTTCATGACCATTAGATGAAAATCCGGAGCAGCTTCGTCTGCCACTTCAAATCCAAGTTTAAGAAAGATATCATCCTTCGCCATAAAGGAACCTTTTCTGGTAACTACTGCCACACCTTTCATATTCTCATTCTTTGCCTCGTCGATACATGCATGTATAAGAGCTGTTGCGTAACCTCTGCCCTTGAACTCTTTTAAAAACCCTACCCAAATGCAGTGTATGAACATGTAGCCGTCTGCCTCAACAGGCCGGTGTGCATACTTATCAGGAATATATTCCAGCATGCCTTGATAGCTGCCATTCTCGGTTATTGCAATTTTGATCCTCAGCCCTTTTTTATAATAGGTATTGAACCAATCAATTTTTCTTCGCAATTCGGGATGCTTACTAATATCCTTATAGCCACACACGCCATAATCAGCAATATTTTCCGGAGTCAGGTCAATGATTTTCATGTCCTCCATATACTTAACCATCCTTCCTAATAAATAGCAGCGCTTTCCTATTTATATCTTTCCAATTCCACCATTTGAGTTTTTCTGAATCATGCAATTCTTCAGTAGCGTAATATACCGCGCATCTGAAAACATATAATACACATCGGTCAACTTTTTGCCCTTTAGCCATGCACAATCTCTCATAAAGTTCTTCTGGATTTTTGTTTTTTAAATCTTTAATACTGTTAATACCGATAAGAATTAAATCTTCAGCAGTCCTCCTGCCTACACCCGGTATACTTTGAAGTTCCTTATTCATGTGCCTTATCTCCTACTCCGAGAATTATGACTTTTGAATCCGATTTTACACTCACTTCTCTTTTGAAAACCTCTGGATTCTTTTTTGACTGATGCATAGGGAATACAACTTTTGGGTTAATTACACAAACTGCATCTACAGCTTCTTCCATGTCCATAACAAAGATTCCACCTATGGGAAGAAACGCAATATCGACTTTACCGAGACCTCTCATTTCAGGTATTAAATCTGTATCTCCGGCAAAATATATTGATTTATTATTAATATTAATCAAATATCCTACAAAATCGCCTTTATTATGGACTTTTCTGGTGGAACGCCCTTCCTGAGTATTATACGCATCCACTGTTGTTATTTTAATGTCCTCATAATTAAATGAATCACCTGGTTTGACAAATCTAATATTATTGGCATTGACTCTGTTTTTGCAGTTCCTTGGTGCAATGACAATTGTGTCTTGCTTAGTAATTCTGTCAAGGGCTTCTTGCTTAAGGTGATCTTTATGGTAATGAGAAACAAAAACAATATCTGCCCTTTCTTTCAGTTCATCCAAAGGAATACCCTGGTTTTCAAAGTAACCAGTATATCCGGGATCAAAGTGAATAATCTTGTCACCGGTTTCTATCTTGAACCAAGAAGATCTTGATAATCTTGTTATTGTAAATTCCCCGGCTTCTGTTTTAACTGACAGCGACACAGCATTCTACCTCCTTTCTCTAACTTCTCTTTTTCAAAACATCTAAATAGACCACTACAAGCCCATGTTATCTAAATCGACCACACGCAAACCCATGTTATCTAAATCGCTCTGTCACGTTCAAAATCATGCCTTTGGACTTGTTTCCACAAACAGATATTTTCACGATTTTCACACATCAGATTTTT
>Ga0255341_1007050_pt1 | contig 10211 bp, 8 predicted proteins | sample wastewater_treat_8_FD_192418 | JGI IMG/M metagenome (GOLD analysis project Ga0255341, IMG submission 192418) | Wastewater microbial communities from Lulu Island WWTP, Vancouver, Canada - plant12 | ecosystem: Engineered > WWTP > Wastewater > Unclassified | place: Canada: Vancouver, British... | reverse complement strand
CAAAGGCTAAAATCAAGCGGGCAGGTAGTGCTATTTTGAAAGGTAGTGCATATATAAACGTCATCGTAAATTGACAGTGAAGTTCTCCGAAATGCCCGCCAGCTTTTAGCCTCAGCCGTTACCAGCAAGCGTAGGACGACCGACACGACCACCAACAGACGACAAAAACTCGGAAGACAATTTCGCTGTTTCTTGACACAAACCGACCTGACTTAGCCGACACCCAAGCCCGACCCTAAAGGTTTTAAAAAATTTTTCCCAACGCACATTTTAAAAAATAATTTTATGCCGAACCACATTGGCACATTTGGGGTTTGCCCCACCGCACGACCCGAACCACAGCAAACCCCAAAAGAGCCAATTTTGCCGACCCGCAATAAGGATGTTGAAAAGAATTTAACTTTTTTCAATGTCAATAAAATAGATTTTATTACTTTTGACACGATTGTCAAGAAATACAATTCAAGATGCAAACAGAAAATTTAGGCGACTATATCAGACAGCTAAGAGAACAGGCAGAAATGCCTTTACGCAAACTTGCTGCATTGCTCGACATTGACCAAAGCACACTTAGCAAATTAGAACGTGGAGAACGACCAGTAAGCAGACAAATGTTGCCAATCATTGCAAAGACTTTTAAGGTGGACGAAAAAGAACTTGTGATAAAGTTTATGAGCAAACAAGTGGCTTATCAACTGGCAGACGAGAAATATGCCAAAGACATTTTAATTGCGGCAGAGGAAGAAATAAAATACCTAACCAAGAAGAACGGCAAAAAGTAATGGAATTACAATTAGAGAATTTAAAATATCAGGACACCGCTATTCAGGCTGTAATTAAAGTGTTTGACGGAACAGAGAAAAACACCTTTGACAATGCTTGCATCGAGGGCATACGTTCTAATTTTTGTAAACTAACTGCTTCGCAGTTAGCCGACAATATCAAAGCAATTGCTAAAGAAAACGGCATTGACGATGAAATAGCAAAGTATTCAGCCGACAACGACCTTTGCATTGAAATGGAAACTGGAACAGGCAAAACACTTGTTTACATCAAAACTATTTACGAGCTATACAAACATTACGCTTTTACCAAATTCATCATACTTGTTCCGTCAATTGCAATCAGACAAGGAACATTAGGAACATTCAAAACTTTTGAAAAGCAATTAGAAAGCATTTACGGTTTCAAAGTTTCCGCTTTTGACTATGACAGTAAGAAACTGAATAAAGTAACCAACTTTATTGAAGAACAGCATCCGCAAGTTATGATTATGACAACGGCTGCGTTTGCTTCTGACGACAGAATATTAAACCGAACTCAAAGAGAAGATTTGTTTAATAATCTCCCATACATTGATGCTATTGCCAAAGTGCGACCAATTATTTTTATGGACGAGCCACAGGAAGGAATGGACAGCGACAATATGATGGAGCGTTTAAAAACACTTTCAGCAGAAGAAAGAAAAGAGCGATATAGTGAGAAAGCAGACGACAGAGAAAAAGCCATCTTCAAAACACTTGACCCACTTTTTAAAATTCGTTATTCAGCAACACACAAAACGGTTAAAAATCTTTTGTATCGCTTAACGCCTTACGACAGCTACAAACAAGGATTAGTAAAGAAAATTGAAGTGCTGACCGTAACAGAGAAAAACGATGAAGCCACAATTAAAATAGAACTTACAGCAACTCAAAACGGAACAAGCGAACCAAAGGCAAAAGTAAAAGCGTGGAAGTTGAAAGCAGGAAAATTTGTTTTTGAAGAAACAAGTTGGTTAAAAGTTGGCGACAATTTGGGAGAGAAAACAAATAACCCAAGTTATTTGAATTACAAAATTGAACGCATCAATAAGAGTTTAAAAACGCAAAAATGGAGCATCACGTTTACCAATGGCGTTGAACTTTTTGAAAAACAAGCATCAGGTAACGTTGAAAATATTTGGGCTTTACAGTTAGAGTGGCTTATCCATCGCCACTTTGCAAAATCTCAAAAATTGCAACCGAAAGGAATTAAGGTTTTGAGTTTGATTTTCATTGACAAGGTTTCAAACTATATGGGCGAAGAACCCAAGATTAAAAACCTGTTCGTTGAAAAATACAAAGCCATTTATCCTGAATACAACGATGGTAAAATTCCAACAGACCAACAAATTCAGGAATTGCAGGGATATTACTTTGCACAAAATGCGAAAGGTGAATATTCAGACAATGAGGGAGGTTTGAAAGAACAAAAGAAAATCTACGACTCATTTTACAGAAGAAAGATGAATTGCTGACCATTGGCAATCCGATTGAATTTGTGTTTTCTCATTCTGCTTTGGGCGTTGGTTGGGACAATCCCAATGTTTTCAATATCGCAACGCTTAATACTGCCTATTCAGAAATTCGTAAACGCCAGGAAATCGGTAGAGGTTTGCGTATTTGCGTAAACCAACAAGGACAAAGGGTTTATGATGACCTTAAAACACAAGCCGGGGACGAATTGAATTTGCTTACGGTTATTCCCAATGAAACCTACGAAACATTTGTAACCCAATATCAAAAAGAGATTAATGATGTATATGGCTCAAAAGAGGCTGGTGCTAAAATGAGGCATAACCACAAAGGTGAAGATAAAGACATCAGAACTTTTAAGCGAAATACAAAATCGGATATTGAAATTGCTTTTAGAAAATATTGGAAAGCATTAGCTAAAAAAACAGACTACACTATATACTTCGACCAAAAATTATTGGAAGAAAAAGCAATTTCCGAAATCAATAAAATTGAGATACCCGAATACATTATTGAAGTAAGTGGTGGCAGAATAACTTCTATTGATGAACAAAATGTAAATACAGAATTTACAGGAAAAGACACCACTAAAATGAAAGCATCATTTAATCCTTTTGATTATTTGGAAGAATTTAGCGAAGGAACGTGTTTGGATTATGGAGCTTCAGCAAGAGTTTTACTGGGCATAAATAATCACGCTGATTTTGTTCGCAATCCGCCACGATTTATTGCAGAAGCAATTCTGGCGGTGCATCGTGCTGAAATGGACGAAATGCTTAGAGGTTTAGAATATAATATAACAGGCGACTATGAAGAAAATTTTGATGATTTATTTCCAATGTTGGTGAAAGCCGCATTAACAGAAAATAATTTATTCAGAGGTGTAAGAGAAACACCCAACAAAGGTGTGTATGATGGTTTTGTATATGATAGCGGCATTGAAAATCAATTTGGATTGGCTGCCGAAAATGACCCTGATGTAGTTTGCTTTTTGAAGCTACCAAGTTGGTATAAAATTCCAATTCCTTTAGGTAACAGAAATACTGCCTACTATGAACCCGATTTTGGCTTGGTAATGAAACGTAAAAGTTTAAAATCTGGCGATGAAACGGAATATTACTTTGTAATTGAAACCAAAGGAACAAACGACATCAACGATAAAAAAGCATTGACTGAAAGCGAAGTGTATAAAATTAAATGTGCAATGAAACACTTTGAAACTTTGGGCGTGGAAGTGCATTACAAAGCTCCTGTTAAGGAATATCACTACTTCCAAAGAGAAGCGGACAAAACAATTAACGCATTAAATGAAAAGTAAGAAATGGAAAATATTAACGACTTAATGCCATTGAGCAAAGACTGGAACAAGGAAAGATTAACGCAATTAAAAAATCTTTTCCCTGATTTGTTTACAAACGAGGGCAAACTGAATATTGAAGAACTGAAAAAGGTTGTTGACCCTGCAAGCGTTTCTGAAACTGAACGCTATGAGTTTAGATGGTTTGGAAAAAGTGCCGCCAAGCGAAACGCATACACGCCAAGCAATGCAACTTTAATGTTTGATGATGCAAGAAGCATTAACCCAAACGAAAGCGAAAATTTAATCATTGAAGGCGAAAACCTTGAAGTATTAAAGTTATTGAGCGACAGTTATAGGGAGCAGATTAAGTGTATTTACATTGACCCGCCTTATAACACTGGAAAGGACTTTGTTTATACTGACAACTTTACCGAAGAAAAGAAACCCTATTGGGAACAGACTGGTGTAACTGAAAACGGTTTGAAGGTTGATACCAATATGGAAGCTGACGGTAGATACCATAGCAACTGGTTAAATATGATGTATAGCCGTTTACTGATTTCAAGGCAACTTCTAAAGCCAAGCGGTGTAATGATAATTTCAATTGACGACAACGAAGTTCATCACTTACGCAAACTATGTGATGAAATATTTGGCGAGGAAAATTTTATTGGATGTATTGCAAGAGCCACAGGAACTACAACAGCACAAGGCACAAACTCAATGGGAAAATCGTTTGATTATTTGATGATGTATGCGAAAACATCAGATTTTCAAGTGGGAGGAATTTCATTAACAGATAAAGATGTTTTACGATACAATCTTGAAGATGATAAAGGGAAGTTTTCAATTCTCCAACTAAGAAGAACTGGTGGAGAAGATAGACGAGAAGATAGACCAAGTATGTTTTTTGGCATTAAAGCCCCAGACGGAACCGAAATATTCCCTTATGGACCTACAGGATATGAAAGTCGTTGGAGAGTTGGTCCAAAGAAGTTTCAAGAAATGCTTGATGATGATTTGATTTATTTTAAAGAAGAAGAGGGAAAATGGACTGTTTACTTCAAATACTATCTTGAAGGAAGAACTAAAAGACCCTCAAATTTATGGACAGACATAGAAGGCAATAAAAAGGCACAAATTGAAATGAAAGAACTTTTTGAGGAAAAAGTTTTTGATACACCCAAGCCAACTGATTTAATCAAAAAGATTATTCAGATTTCAACGAATGGTGAAAACGAAATTATTCTTGACTTTTTCGCTGGTAGTGGAACTACTGGGCAATCAGTTTTAGATTATAATAAAACCGAAGGAAATAATCATAAATTTATACTCATCCAAATTCCTGAGGCAACAGATGAAAATAGCGAAGCATTTAAAGCAGGATATAGAAAAATAAGTGACATCACTATTGAACGTAACAAAAGAGCTATTGGAAAAATCATTGAAGAAAAGAAAAAACAGCAGCCTGACCTATTTACCAACGGACATAAAGACGATGCAATAAATGGTTTAGGCTTTAAAGTTTTCAAGTTGGTTAAATCAAATTTCCCACGAGTTGAGTGGGCTCCCGATGTGGAGAAAACAGACGAAGAAAATATTGTATCACTCAAAAAATACATAGGCGACAAAGAAGCTCAATTGGTAACGGCATTCAACCGAAATGAATTGCTGACCGAAATTTTATTAAAGAACGGTTTCCAGTTAAACTACAAAGCCGACAAGCAAGAACAGTTTAAGAAAAATGAAATTCTTTTAGCCACAGACAGCATAAAAGAAACATTGATTTGCTTAGATGTTACTATTGAAGCCGACACAGTGGAGTATTTCAAAAAGCACACCGACAAGAAATTTATTTGTCTTGAACGTGCTTTGGATACAACCAAGAAATACAACCTGAAACATTATTTGGGTGATATGTTTAATGCGTTTTAATGAATTACAATGCAGTTGCAACAAAAGACATTAGAGAAATTGAGAAACTTAATCAACGAGGAAACGGAGTATCGTTCAGGTCCTAAACTCGTTGATTTCTTTAATGGCTTAGGAGCAAACGACACATACAACAGAGGCGGTGGTTTTCCTTCAAGATGGATTTATACGGACGAAAAACTTTCTAAAATCAACGGAACTCCTGAACTTGATAAGTGTATTCGTAAACTTTTTGCACCTGTAAATTTCATTGGTCGGTTTGTTGAATTAGACAAATTCATTGCAGACTTCAATCAATATCTTGCATTTGACGGATGGCAGGTTTTGAGAAAGGTAACTGAAATAACATTTGCCAAAGCAGGTAAAATCAAATTTGAAGAAAATGTTGATGTAAAAGAAGATGATTTTTTACAAAAAGAGTTTAGCGATATTTCACTTGACAAATTAGGCTTAGACAGCATCATTACAGAAACATTGAACATTCGTTTTGACGAAATAAAGAAATGTTTAAATGCAAAAGCACCAATGTCTGTTATTTTCCTATCTGGCAGTTCGCTTGAAGGAATATTGTTAGGCATTGCATCTAAGCATCCGAGAGAATTTAACCAATCAAAATCATCACCAAAAGACCAAAGCGGAAAAGTAAAACCTTATCACGAATGGACACTAAGTAATTTCATTGATACAGCACACGACATAGGCATTTTGAAAGAGGACGTAAAGAAATTTAGCCACTCATTGCGTGACTTTAGAAATTACATTCATCCATACGAACAAGTGAGTTCAAGATTTAATCCTGACGAACATACAGCAAGAATTTGTTGGCAAGTTCTGAAAGCAGCTATTTATCAACTAACAAACAACAAACCCAATGCACAGGTGTAAGCACATTTGCAAACCGCTACAAGCCGACCCGCAGACCAAAGTTTGCAAAAGAGCTTCCACCTCTCCTGCCCAAGAAAAATTATTTTTTAAAATTTCCTTCCCTTCAAAAATTTTTAAAACCGCAACCGCACAACCGACACATAAAGACCAAAATATTAACTGGACAATGACAGCGAAAACCTTATCAGACCTGACTTTCACGACACGACAGACAGAACGCCAGCTGGTAACAGCGGTTTGGCGTAATGGCGGGTTCAGTGCTTCGTATGACAGTTTTGTGGTAGGTTCAAGTGCAGTTCTTCGATTGAACTTTTGTGCTAAAAATCCGCCACTACGCCAAGCCGCAAACCGTTAGCAGCAAGCGTAAAAAGACAACGACACAGCAGACAGACACGAACTTAAACGAGAAAAAAGTAAACCATTTTGACAGGTGAACACAGACATAAAAACGATACAACAAACGGACAGCGAGTAAGCCGACACTCATTGCCGACCCTTCTGTATTTTTTATTTTCCCCACCGCACATTTTTTTTAATTCAATTTTATGCCGACCCGCAAACGGCACATTGTCTTTTGCCCCAGCCGCACAAGCCAACCCTTCAGGCAAAAGCCAAAGAGCCGTTTCTGCCAACACACGGACAGAGCATTCGGACAACAAAACAAATTTTTTACGTATTTTGACCAACTATAAATTTTAGAATATAAAAGTGAAAAACGAAAAACTGACAAGGAAAAAAATCATTGACAACCGCTTAAAACAAGCGGGCTGGAATGTGACTGACCGAACTCAGGTGATTGAGGAATTTGATATTCACTTGACAGTTGTTGAAGAACCTGCAACGCCATACGCTGGACACCAATACAGCGACTATGTTTTATTAGGCAAGGACGGCAAACCGCTTGCAGTTGTTGAAGCCAAAAAGACTTCTGTGGACGCTGCACTCGGGCGAGAACAAGCTAAACAATACTGCTACAATATCAAACAAACACAAGGCGTTGACTTGCCTTTTTGCTTTTATACCAACGGACACGACATTTACTTTTGGGACTTAGACAACTATCCACCAAAAAAAGTCTATGGCTTTCCGACACGGGACGACCTCGAACGCTACGCTTACATACGCAAAGCGAGAAAGCAATTAGCAGGTGAACTTATCAATACCAAAATTGCAGGACGGAATTATCAGATTGCTTCAATCCGTGCGGTGATGGAAGCCGTTGAGAAACGGAAACGCAAATTCTTATTGGTAATGGCGACAGGCACAGGCAAGACAAGAACTTGTATTGCATTGGTTGACGCATTGATGAGAGCAGGTTGGGCAGAAAGAGTTTTATTCCTTGTTGACAGAATTGCACTTCGTGACCAAACACTGGAAGCATTCAAAGAGCATTTGCCAAACGAACCACGCTGGCCAAAGCAAGGTGAAAAAGAAATTGCCACCGACAGACGAATTTATGTTTCAACTTATCCGACTATGTTGAATATCATCCGGGATGAGAAGAAAAGTTTGAGCCCGCATTTCTTTGACTTGATTGTGGTGGATGAAAGCCACCGTAGCATTTACAATACTTATCAGGAAATTCTTGATTACTTTAATACCATTACGCTTGGCTTAACAGCTACGCCAACAGATGTCATTGACCACAATACTTTTCAATTATTTGAATGTGAAGATGGCGTTCCAACCTTTGCTTATTCGTATGACGAAGCTGTAAATCACGTTCCGCCCTACCTGAGCGATTTTCAGGTTATGAAAATCAAAACCAAATTTCAGGATGAAGGCATAAACAAGAGGACAATTTCACTGGAAGACCAACAAAAATTAATGTTGGAAGGAAAAGAAATTGAAGAAATCAATTACGAAGGAACTGAGATTGAAAAGAAAGTAATCAACCGTGGCACAAACGCTTTGATTGTCCGTGAATTCATGGAAGAAAGCATTAAAGATGCCAACGGAGTTTTGCCGGGAAAAACCATTTTCTTTTGCATCAGCAAAGCCCATGCAAGACGAGTTGAAGAAATCTTCGATTCACTTTATCCCGAATACAAAGGCGAATTAGCCAAAGTATTGGTGAGCGAAGACCCGCGGGTTTACGGCAAAGGCGGTTTGCTCGACCAGTTTGTGAGTAACGACATGCCACGCATTGCCATTAGTGTGGATATGCTCGACACGGGAATTGATGTTCGTGAATTGGTGAATTTAGTTTTTGCGAAACCCGTTTACAGCTACACCAAATTTTGGCAGATGATAGGAAGAGGAACTCGTTTACTCGAACCTGAAAAAATAAAACCTTGGTGCACACAAAAAGACAACTTCCTGATTCTTGATTGTTGGGACAACTTTGAATATTTCAAACTCAATCCGAGAGGCAAAGAATTAAAACCACAAATCCCCTTGCCGGTTCGCTTGTTTGGTGTGCGATTAGAAAAGATTAAAGAAGCCCAAATACAAAGCAATTCAGAAATTGTAAATAAAGAAGTTCAGAAAATCAGGAAACAAGTTGAAGCACTGCCGAAAAATTCGGTGGTGATTATGGAAGCCCGAAATGAACTGCAACGATTGGAAGATGAAAACTTTTGGAACAACCTAACTTCTGACAAAATGGAGTTTCTGGAAGCAGTGGTAAAACCATTGCTTCGCACGGTTTCAGATGTTGATTTCAAAGCCATGCGATTTGAAAAAGACATTGTGGAAGTTTCCTTGGCTCATTTGGCAGGCGAAACAGAAAAATTTGAAACACTGAAAGAAAGCATCATTGAAGAAATTGGTGAATTACCTTTAAGCATCAACATTGTAGCAAGAGAACAAGAATTGATTCGACAAGCCCAAAGCAATCATTTTTGGGCAACAATCAACGAAGAAAAGTTTGAAGAATTGATTCTGAAACTTTCGCCATTGATGAAATTCCGTGAAGCGGTTATTCCATTAGCTCCCGCCAAATTCAACTTAAAAGACATTGTTGCTGAAAAAGAATTTGTAGAGTTTGGTCCGCAACACGAAGCATTGAGTGTAGCCAAATACCGTGAATTGGTAGAAAAGAAAATCAATGAATTGGTTTCAAGCAGTCTGATTTTACAAAAACTAAAACAAGGCAAAGAAATCACCAACGATGAAGCAGAGCAATTAGCGGAAGAATTGCACAACGAGCATCCGCATATTACCATTGATTTGCTTCGCAAGGTTTACAACCATCGCAAAGCGGCATTGGTGCAATTCATCAAACATATTCTAGGCATTGAACAATTGGAAACCTTTGCCGAAACTGTTACCAAAGCATTTGATGATTTTGTTTCCAAACACAGTTACCTCACCAGCCGACAACTGCAATTTTTGGACTTGCTCAAAAACTTTGTGTTGGAAAAAGGCAATGTGAGCAAACGAAACCTGATTGAATCTCCTTTTACCATGCTTCACCCTGATGGAATTCGTGGCATTTTCAATCAAAGAGAAATTGAAGAAATTTTAAGTTTAACCGAAAAAATATTAGCTGCATAATATGGCGAAGAAAGCGTTAGAGAAGTTTAATCCTGAAAAATATATGCAAATGGCGATTGATGCCATGAATAATTCTATAGATGAGCCAAGAACCGATGGTAAAGTAAGTCCAAAAGTGGGTGCAGTATTGATAAAACCAGATGGAACTGTTGAAACTGCCAGCAGAGGCGAATTACGTTATGGTGACCATGCTGAGTTTACTTTATTAGAAAGAAAAAATCGTTCTGAAAAGTTAGATGGTAGTATATTATTTGCAACTCTTGAACCTTGTGCACCAGGTGCAAGACGACATCCAAAATTAGGCTGTGCGGAAAGAATTG
>Ga0255341_1007046_pt1 | contig 10214 bp, 7 predicted proteins | sample wastewater_treat_8_FD_192418 | JGI IMG/M metagenome (GOLD analysis project Ga0255341, IMG submission 192418) | Wastewater microbial communities from Lulu Island WWTP, Vancouver, Canada - plant12 | ecosystem: Engineered > WWTP > Wastewater > Unclassified | place: Canada: Vancouver, British... | reverse complement strand
TTAAATTTTCTCCAATATTCATATAAACCTCACATTTTTTACTAAACTCAAAGTTTAAAATTACTAAACACTGAAACAGCTTTTATTATACATATCCACACCCCTTATGTCAATAATAATTTTTCATATTTTTTTTACTTCTAACATCGTATAAACTGGAAGTTATAACGGTACTATATTCAAATTATGATTAGTAATTTTATTTTCTCGAAAGTAAATTGACACGTTTCTAACGTTTATCAATCATAAGTGTTTTTTGTAAATTTCTGCTTCAAAAAATTATAAAATAAAAAAGTCTCAAAAATAATAACATTCTCAAAAATGAGACAAATCTAATCTAAATATTCTCAAGGATGATAATAAATTCGATTTTATTGGTAAAATACGTTTGGCATGTGTTTTGCAATAATTAAGACAAGGAACTAAAGCAATAAAAATGTTTGAGTAAAGGAGGATGTTTATATGTGATGATTATTAATCGATTTAATATTTAATAAATCATTGCTTTATTATGCAATATTAAAAATACCGAAAAGTATAATCATTGTGATAGGATGTGAAATCAGATACATGAGTGTTGTGTAGAAATGGTTATCCCTAATGAAAACCTTGGGTTCAATTTAATTGTACTAAAGTTTGTTTACAGGATTGACAGCCGTAAAAGCCTGTTCAATTTGTTATTGTAATTTACTACAAAATATTATTGCTTAGAACACTTAATAAGTAGGTTAAACATATTATATGAGGAGGAAATGAAATGATTAATGTTGCTATTTGTCAATGTGGTAGTAATGGAACAACTGAGGAAAATTTCGAAAAGATGATATCCTTATTTAAGAAGGCGGTGAATACTCGTAATGATTTAGATTTAGTGGTATTCCCAGAATATGCTTATTATTCTCCATTAAACATAGATGAATCAAAAAAGGTAGCTATAGATCTAGAGAAAGATCATCCATTTATTAATAAAATGAAAGAATTAGCAAAAGAGTATAAGGTAAATCTTATACCTGGTAGTTTTGTAGAAAAAGCTCCCGGAGATAAGGTGCAAAACACCTCCATATTTATCAATCGTGATGGTAAAATAATTGGTAAGTATAGGAAGATACATCTGTTTGATGCTGCTTCTTATAAAGAGTCAGCATATGTGTCACCAGGAAATGAAATGTGTTTAATTGATGCTGACTTTGGAAGGATTGGACTAATGGTTTGTTACGATTTAAGATTCCCTGAATTAGCAAGAAGTATGTGCTTGCATAGTGCTGAAATGATAATTGTTCCAGCAATGTTTCCTTCAGGTCAACCTTTGCCCACAAGAGTTGATGATTGGGACTTACTAATACGTAGTACAGCACTAACTAACCTAACATATGTAGTAGCTTCTAATCAATTTGGATCTGTTCATAATGATAATCCTTTCGGTAGATCTGGTATAGTTGATCCAAGAGGCACTGTTATAGCAAGTGCAGGTGGGCGAGAAGACATAGTATTTGGCTCCATAGATTTAGATTATCAAAATCAAGTTAAAAAGAATCTAGCAGTTTGGGAAAATCGCAGACCGGATGTATATAAAGTATAGTTATTAGAAAGAAGTTCTACAACTACTTATTATGAAACAAACGTAAACTTCAAATGAGAATGTATATAGTTTCGTGTAAATGGTAACAACAACTATTAAGGAAGGGAAATATTACCATGAGAAACGAAACTTTTTTGTTATTGTATTGGATAATTAATTGCTTTTTATTACATACTTTTCAATATGTGAGCTAATATCAGTTGTCTCATGTTTTGCTCAGGATAAATATCACATTACCATAAATAAAGCAATTATCGAAGAAAATGTTTAGTGGTAATTTTTATTGTAAATTAAGCTGATAGCTGATACAATAAAGCTATAAATTGTTAAAATATTACTTAGGAGAAAAAATCAAAGCTAAACCAAGTAAAGTTAAGTCAACTAACGTTTTTTTGTTGGATTTTTGTTTTTTTTAATATGGTTACATACCATCGTCAGGTTTATTTCGAGTTTTTTTAGACTGAAGTAATAAGATATGTAAATCATGTATATATTTCGGTTTCTAAAAAAGAATGGAAGAAATAACGATTTTGTATGAAAAGGTTTTATAATTAAGGAAGAATACGATATATTAAAGTTTAGATGGTCACTGTTATAATAAGAGATTTTATGTGAGGAGAAGTAAAATGACATTATATGACATAAGAGATTATTTGAATTCATTATCAGAATTGTTTGCAACATTGCTTGATTTGGAGTTGACTATACTATCAAACTATCCGGTTACGAGAATTTCTGGAACAGGATTCTACGGTACAATAAAAGCAAATCTTACGCAAGAAATTTGGCAAAGAAGCTATACTTATCGTGTTCTGGAAAGTGGTAAACCGCTTATAGTACTTGATCCTTCAGAATACATCAAACAAATGCCATTATATGAACAGGAATATTACGGTAAATATTATTCTATTCTATTATATCCTATTTATCATAAATCACAATTGCTTGGAGTAATTGTGTTAGCTTCATTTTCTGAAAAACAACAAAACTTTTTGTTTGCCAAAAAGGATCAACTGATGAAATTCCTCGAGCTTGCTGCAGAATTGATAGACTACAAATTAAGCCAAGATGAGTATCAAAACAACCTTGAAATAATGAATAAACAATTAATTTTAGTTAGTGAGAATTTGGATGATGGTGTTGTATTATGTGCTAAAGACAAAATAATATGGTTAAATACTAAGGCTAAAACCCTTTTACAGATAGAGAATCCGGAAAGTTATAACGATATGCTTGAAAAAGTATCAATTTTTGCTAATAAGGCGGCTTCACAAAAAGAAAAGTTAGAAAACAAAATACAATATAAAAGGAAAAAAGAAACCATTACATTAATTATTCGGGCTATTCCACTTAATGATAATAAACAACATGTAATGTGTCTAATACTTCCATTTTCGAAAATTCAGGATACTATTCTGCAGAGAGATAAAAAATTTAGGGAAGATGAAAGTAATGTTATTATTGCAGAGAGTAAATTGATGACAAAATTGTTAGATGATGCAAGAAAAGTTGCAAATAATGATTCTGACGTCCTAATTAGAGGTGAAAGCGGCACAGGTAAGGAAATTGTTGCACGCTTGATACACTCATCTAGTAAAAGAAAAAATAAACCATTCGTTGTACTGAACTGTGCTGCCATACCTGATACATTGTTAGAAAGCGAATTATTTGGATATGAAGACGGAGCGTTTACAGGTGCTCGTAAAGGAGGTAAAATAGGTAAATTTATGTTAGCAGATGGAGGAACTTTGTTCCTTGATGAGATAGGAGATATGCCATTATATCTTCAAGCAAAACTGCTTAGAGCTATAGGAGAACGTGAGGTTAGCCGCTTAGGGGGAGACAAAGATTCACAACATGTTGATGTCCGCCTCATATCAGCTACAAACAAAAATCTTGAAGAGATGATTAATTCGGGACAGTTCCGAAGTGATTTGTATTATCGAATAAATGTTGTACCGCTTGTAATAGCTCCGCTTCGAGATAGGAAGGAAGATATTGAACCATTAATAAAATATTTTTTGCAAAAGTACAACAAAAAACTTAACAAAGATATTCAAGGGTTATCGAATGATGCGTTGAGAGTATTGTTGAATTATGAATGGGAAGGTAATGTCAGACAACTTCAAAACTGTGTTGAATACATGATGAACTTTTCGACTGGTAAGATTCTGACAAAGGATACTATTCCTAAAAATATTGTTAATGCAGCTATTTCTAAGTATTCAATGGAAGTTTCGCATAATATGAATAATACTATGGAATCCATAAAGCCACTTCAGTATATGATAGCAGAATATAAAAGGAAAATTTTTATTGATTTTAAGAATAAACATAATGGCAAACCAACGTTAACTGAAATAAATGATTTTTGCGAACGATTAGAAATAAGCAGAGCAACATACTATAGAGAAATGTCAAATTCTCAAAAATGAGAATTTATTTGTATCATTTTTGAGAATTTTCATATATGAGAATTTTTTATTATATAGTTTTTTATAAATAGGAATAAAATATGTGTATTCTTTAAGTATTATTGATTGTGTTTAAACTGCTTAATATTTTGGCATGGTATTTGCTATAAAAAATATAGCGCGCTAAAATATAAAGCAGTTTTAATGTTTAACATTTAACTTAGAGGAGGATTTTTATGAAGACAAATCTTAGAGACATGACTTGGGTAGAGTTTTCAGAGGTTAGCAAAACAGCTAAAACAGTAATTATTCCTGCTGGTGCTTGTGAAGTGTATGGTCCGCATTTACCACTTGGAAGTGATATTCTCGTAGCCAAGAGAATTTCTGAACTTGTAGCAATGGAGATAAATGGAATTGTTGCACCTTGTGTAGAGGTTGGACAATCAAAAAGTTTAAACAGTTTTCCTGGAACAATTGCCATTTCAGCTAAAGCATTGACTGATGTTTATAAAGAAATTATAGACGAATTTATACGTCTTGGATTTAAAAACTTTTTTATTGTTAATACCCATTTGCATAACACTCAACCGCTAAATGAAATACTTGAAGATGCACGTATTAAATATGGTATTAAATATGGTCAGATAGGTTGGTGGCAGTATATTCCCGGTTTTACTGATGATTTGTGGGAAACGTCTAATCCACATGGTCATGCAAGTGAAGCAGGCACTTCTTGCTTGTTATATCTATACCCAGAACTTGTTGACATGAATAAGGCTGTAAAAACTGACAGTATGTTCGACAATAAGTGGCAAGGAATAGCTATAGGTGAGCCATATGCAGCTTATACAGATACAGGAACTCTCGGTGATGCTACAAAGGGCACCGCAGAAAAAGGGAAAATCGCAGTTGATCGTGGTATTGCACGAATTGTTGATTACATTAAGAACTATCTTGAAGCGTAAAAATTAATAAATATGGTGATAATCCATAATAGAGATAGTAAATCGTAATTATCTTATTACAATTTAGAAATTTAAAATTATAGGATAATAGTCAGTTAAAGAAAAGTGCAGCAGATAAGATACCTTTATTAGTTATTTATATAATACTTAAATGGAAAAGTTAATTTTTATATAAAAACAAAGGAAGCAATAAAATGAATGTATACATTAAGAGAAATAAGGAGGTTAAGTTATGAAAAAAGTTTTAGTGTTTATTTTGTCTTCACTTATGGTTTTTAATTTAGTTGCTTGTAACAGCACAACTGCAGCACCAGAACAAAATGAAACAAACAAGCCATCTAACGACTCCGCTTATGACAAGGTTAATCTTAAAATAAGTTATGCAACTAGTGATGCTGGAATGGATGGAATTGCTGCAATCAAGTTTGAAGAATTAGTTGAAGAAAAGAGTGGAGGGCTAGTTCAGATTGATCGTTATCCAAATTGTCAATTGTCTGGTGGAGACATGGTTCGCCATGTTGAGATGATGATTAGTGGTGGTGCATTTGAATTGGCTATTATTTCAACGTCTTCTTTTTCCGATGTAAATCAGCAATTTCAGGTAACGTCTATTCCTTTTGCATTTGCAGACTATGATACTGCTTATGAATACCTTGACTCCACTGGTGGCGAATGGGAAAAGAATGCATTTGCAAAAATTGGTGTTGTAAAGTTGGACGGTTTTTCAAATGGAATTATGCAGATTGCTAACAACAAAAACGAAGTGCGTTCACCAAAAGACCTGAAAAATCTAAAAATGCGTACTTATGGTGATTTACAGATGTCATTGATGCGCGATTTTGGTGCTGACCCAACAAACCTTAGTTGGAGTGAATTATATTCTGCACTTCAGACTGGAGCTGTTAATGGCAATATGAATGGTTATCAGACCTTGTGGTCTGGAAGCTTGCATGAAGTTCAACCATATATTACTGAAGTTAATGTTGTTTGGTCACAGTATGCTTTCTTGGCGAACCAAGCTAGTTGGGATAAATTGAATTCTGCTACACAGTCACTCATTCAGGAATGTGCAACAGAAGCCTCTTTATATGCTCGTGAACATATTAAATCTGCTGAAGAACAAATCAAAGAGGACATGATTAATTTTGGAGTTTCGATTTATGTTCCTACCGCAGAAGAAATGGCAGAATTCAAAAAAGCTGCTTCCAATACTATCAATAAATACAAGGAAATTTGCGGCGAAGAAGCATGTAAAGCATGGGGTATTGATTAATTATAACTAATAATTATGGAAAAAAGTAAGCGCCACAGAGATGTGGCGTTTCGTACAAGAAAGGAGATTCTTAATATTTATGCAAAAACGATTAAGTATTGAATCTATTGTCGTTGCGCTGGTACAGTTCATTATGTTAGGACTTGTATTTGTTGGGGTGTTATCACGTTATTTGCTACACTTTTCCATATCTTTCACAGAGGAATTGGTCTGCGCATTGTTTATTTTACTTTCCACCATGGGTGGAGCATTGGCATCAAAAGATAATTCGCATTTTACATTAGATTTAATTACCGGAATGATGAAACCTAAAATGCAGAATCGCTTTTTAATCTTTAATACTTTTCTTACTTTTGTTGCTGCAGCAATTTTGTTTATTAGCGGTATCACTATGGTGATAAATCAAATAAAAATTGGAAGCCTATCAATCGCATTAAAAATACCTGCTTGGATTTACGGTACATTTGTCCCGCTAGGTTTATTTTTTATTTTGTATCGCAGCATAGAAGTAATAATTCATACGATTAAGAGAGACAATTCTCTTGGCTCAAGAGAGGAGGATGGAGAAAAATGACAGCTATTATTATGTTGGTCGTATTTAGTATCTGTGTTGCAATTGGTGCACCAATTGGAACTAGCATGTGTCTGTCTTCTATCTCCGCCCTTCTTACGTCAGGTATAGGGCTGGCAATGATTCCATTTAATTACTATGCAGCTATAAGTAAATACCTATTGCTTGCTATTCCATTCTTTATTTTTGCAGGTAATGTTATGGAAAAATCTGGCATTTCCATTAAGTTAATTGATTTCACACAATCCTTTGTTGGACATGTCAAGGGCGGATTAGCTATTGTGTGTGTTGCTGTAGCGTGTTTTTTTGCAGCAATTTCTGGATCAGGGCCAGCAACAGTCGCAGCTTTAGGTGGAATAATTATCCCTGCTATGACTCATGTAGGTTATAGTAAAGGCGATGCATCTGCTCTTGTAGCTACTGCAGGCGGTATAGGTATCATTATTCCGCCATCTATATCTTTTGTGGTATATAGTTCAATTGCTAACGTTTCAGTTGGTTCTCTGTTTATGGCAGGTATTATACCGGGATTATTGATGGGCACAGCATTGGTGATTGCTTCTTTATGGATTACTCGAAAAAGAACTCTTGTCAGATTGAATAAATCAACAGCAAAAGAACGGTGGTATGCATTAAAGGATGCAATTTGGGGGCTTATGATGCCCGTAATTATTCTCGGTGGTATCTATGGAGGCATTTTTACTCCGACTGAGGCAGCAGCTGTTGCAGCTGTTTATGGGTTGTTTGTTGGATTGTTTGTTTACAAAACTCTTCGTTTTAATGAATTGCTTTCAATAATCATTGACTCAGGTAAACAGACAGGTGCAATTATGTGGACTGTAGGAAATGCTGCATTGATGTCATGGGTGCTTTCCGTTTCGGGAATAACTTTAGCACTTTCTGAATTTGTGACAGTAGCAAGTGGTGGAAATCTAATTCTGTTCTTGTTGATAGTCAATATTGCAATAATAATTGCTGGCTGCTTCATTGATGGTAATTCTATTATGTACATTTTTGTTCCAATATTTTTACCAGTTGCACTTCAACTGGGCTATAATCCAATTGCTTTAGGTGTTGTCCTTGTAGTGAACGTTGCAATCGGTATGGTGACACCGCCTGTCGGATGTAATTTGTATGTGGCATGCGGCATTTCAGGAATTGAAGTCAAAGATATTATTAGACCAGTCGTGCCTTATATAATAGCAAGTACCATTGCATTACTGATTATAACATATATTCCTTCAATTTCATTGTTTTTACCTAATTTATTGAAATAAAAATACAATAATTTTTTGTAAAATTAATTATAAATTCTTATATTGGTGATTAGATAAGAATGTCTTTCAAAATTATGTAGCAAATACTAATGTGAATATCAGATGACATTTCAGGGGACAAAAATAGCATAAGAAACAAGTTGAGTTTGGTGTTTAGATATAGACTTCTAAATATCTTCCCTGAAATGGTAAAAGTTGTATTCATCATATTAAACAAGATAATTGTCAAGTTGTCAAGCAAATTTTAAAAGCTTAGTTACTACGTTCCTTTAGCTTTTAAAATTATATGAATACCATGAAGAGAACGTAAATAAATGAAAGGAGTGTATGATTAAATATTTTTTTACATCATACAAAATTATTATGAAAAGTATATTTGTTTTAGCACAGTTAGCTTCAGACGGTATACCAGAGGTTAATCTTAATAAGGCTAAGGATGTAATCAATAATGCCTGTGAATTTTATCATGCTGATGTGGTGGTATTTCCTGAATGTTTTATGAGCTTTTTTCCAAGTGGAACAGAAAATAGCATTAAGCTTTCGACGGCACAAACGCTGGATGGCCCGTTTGTAACTGAGATGTGCAAACAGGCAAAGAAACACAAAGTTTGGCTTATTTTTGGAATGAATGAGACAATTGAAGATACTAATGACCACCGTAATTATAATACTACAGTAATTATCAATTCTGAAGGAGAGATTGTATCTAGTTATCGTAAGACACATTTGTATGATGCATTTGGTTACAAAGAGTCAGATTCCAATAAGCCAGGTGAAAAGCTCTTTGAACCAATTGATACACCATTTGGAAGGATTGGACTATTTGTATGCTATGAAGTGCGTTTCCCTGAGGTAGCCAGATATCAACGTTCAAAGGGGGCTGATATTATTATAATGCCGACAGCGTGGATAGCCGGCAAGTTGAAGAGTCATCATTTCAGGACATTGATAACAGCCCGTGCTATAGAGAACACGGTTTATATGTTGGCGTGCGATCAATGCGGACCAGATACAATAGGCGAGAGCGTAGTAGTGGATCCAATGGGAGTTCCTGTTGTATCAGCAGGCGAATCTGAAGAACTGTTGGTTGCATATATTGACACAAAGCGTGTTGAAGATGTACGTAAAAAGTTACCGGCTTACAAGGACCGTAGACCTGAATTATATATTGTTTGATATAGTAACATATTTTGCGATGTAAATGCTGGGTTAAACCTATTTCTATTTTATGAATTTTTAAATGGCTCTCTGTCAATTGTTAGGATAGAAAGATCTTGATATTGAATAAAGGTACCAAAAATGAATATAAATATATGGGTGATTGAGCAGATTTTTTAGCTTAACCGCCCATATTTATGTTTTTAATGGTATTATGAAACATGTTAAGCATATTTATTATTTGTGTTCTATAGGCATGTATCTTTCAGGTTATATACTATAACATGGGCATTTATTTTTTAACACTTGTGGTAATTCTTATATTCTTTTCTTCAATATTTTTTAATATTATCCCATTAATCCTAGTAGTTTTTCGATATCAAATTAGAAATACTTAATATATGAAAAATGGATAATTAATAAATTTTTCAAGTGTATTCGTGGTGCTTAATTTAGTGACACTATTTTTACCTTGTGTAACATAATATGCTCAATAATTTATAAAATATTGACACAATATGTCCTTTTGGATTATAGTTGATTTACAATGTGTGAAGATAGTGAAAGCAGGTGAATTATGGCTAAGATAAAATCCAAATTTGTTTGCCAGGAATGCGGTTATGAAACGGCCAAATGGCTTGGCAAATGTCCCTCCTGCGAAGAATGGAATACATTTGTAGAGGAATTTGAAACTAAAAAAAGTGATTCCAAAAGTCAAAGAGGTATCAGCAAGGGTATAATTGAAAAAATAAACAAGATTACATCTACCAAAAAAGAAAGAATCTCAACGGGAAGCGTTGAAATGGACAGGGTATTGGGCGGAGGAATAATAAAAAGCTCCCTGATACTGGTTGGAGGAGATCCCGGTATCGGCAAGTCAACACTTCTTCTGCAGGTTGCAGACCACGCTGCAAAGCAAAAATTAAAAGTACTTTATGTATCCGGAGAAGAATCGGGAGAGCAGATAAAAATAAGAG
>Ga0255341_1007033_pt1 | contig 10234 bp, 5 predicted proteins | sample wastewater_treat_8_FD_192418 | JGI IMG/M metagenome (GOLD analysis project Ga0255341, IMG submission 192418) | Wastewater microbial communities from Lulu Island WWTP, Vancouver, Canada - plant12 | ecosystem: Engineered > WWTP > Wastewater > Unclassified | place: Canada: Vancouver, British... | reverse complement strand
CAACGATCACGACGGTGATTCCCGCGGCCGGCGCCGGCCCCACCACCAACCGGCGGCCCGAGATCCGGGCGCGGGTGGCGGACAACGCGAGCGGGGTCGCGGATGTCCGTATCACGGCCAACGGGGCATGGCTGCTTGCCGAATTCGATCCGTTTGACTCGCCCTTGGCCACGGTGGCCTGGCTACGGGACGAAGATCTCCCGGTGGGAGAAAACGAGATCGTCATCCGGGTGACGGACGCAGCCGGCAACACGGCCGAAGTGACGCGCACGATTCATATCGTTGAAGATCCCGCCGCGGCGTCATAGCGCGGCCAGGCAGAATCTTCGGGCCCGCGCGCGGTTTTTTTGCGCCAGTCCGGTTTCATTCCCGCCGGATGTCTGGTAAAATGGATCGCTTGTGGGGCACGCGGCCGGTGCCACGCATTCCGGGCTGTGGGGATGGAACCGGTTTGATTCGCCGCCGCGCTGAAAAAACACACGGCGCCATTTCGAGCTGCGGACTTCGCGCGTGGGGCGTCCGGAGATGTCCGGCGAGCAGTACGCACAGCGTGTGCCCCGGCTGCCGGGCCGGCCCCGGGACGGGGTGGATGTCCCTCGCAGGCGCAGACACGGGCCCGTGATGTGGGCGTTTTATCGGGTCGATCCATTCGTGCGGAGGGAGGCGTGACGATGCTCAAGGTGGCCTTCGTGGGCTGCGGGGGGATTCAAGGCGTGCATTGTGCCAATCTCAGCCGCAATCCGGAAGTGAGCATTGTGGGCCACTGCGACATCGAGCAGTCGCGCGCCGACGCGTCGGCGGCCCGGTACGGGGGCGAGTCGTTCATCGATTTCAACGCGATGTTCGACAAGACCAAGCCGCACGCCGCCTTCATCTCCGTGCCTCCCTATGCCCATTGCGGCATGGAAGAGGCCGCGGCCGAACGCGGCATCCATCTTTTCATCGAGAAGCCGGTCGCGTTGACCCGGGAAACCGCGCAGCGCATCGCCGCGGCCATTCGGCGGTCCCGGATCATCTGCAGCGTGGGTTACTGCTTCCGCTACTACGAGACAGTCGCCACGGCACGCAAGGAATTGAAGGGCCGGCCCATCGCCCTGGCGACGGGATACTGGCGCGGGGGACTGCAGGATGCCTCCTGGTGGCGCAAGCTCGACAAGAGCGGCGGCCAGCTCCACGAACAGAGCACGCACATATTCGACCTCTTGCGCTACCTCTGCGGAGAAGTCAAAGAGGTTCACGCCATCGGCTCCACGGGCTGCATGAGCCACGTCACGGATTACGACATTCACGACAGCAGCGTTGTCTCGTTGCGTTTCAAAAACGGCGCGTCCGGGGCGGTAAGTTCCTCGTGCGTGAATGGCAGCCACAGCGCGGCCGGCGTCAACATCGTGTGTCCGGATCTCGAACTGACCTTCAAAGAAGGGAAACTCACCCTGCGCGAGGGGGAGCGCACCACAAAAATCCGTTCGAAAAATGACTGTTTCGAGGAAGAAGCGCGGGTTTTCATCGACGCGGTGAAAACCCGGAAGCAGAACCGGATCCGGTCCACGTACAGCGACGCCGTCAAGTCCCTCCTCGTTACGCTTGCCGCGAACGAATCCATGCGGTCCGGCATGCCCGTCAAACCCTGATTCCCGCGGACAAATCCGGCCCGGGGGGATCGTCACCGGGGCCACAACATATCGACGCACCAACGAAGTTCACCGCTGTATATTGGGGTGTTGCCGGATGGTGTGAAAAGTGGCGACGGAAAGCTGTCAACACGTCAAATTGTTGCCGGGCAACACTTTACACCGTGATATTACTTGACGCATCGGCCCGCCCGTGGTACAATTCCGACGTTGAGGAGCGGTCCATAGCCGAGTGTAGATACAGCAGGTGGGTGGCAATGAGCTATGCTTAGCTGGCGCAAAGACAAGAGCAGCCGGAAGGATCCGGCGGGCACTCCGGAAAAGACTCCAGTGGCAGGTCAAAAAGGTGACGGGCCCGAGCGCAAGTCGCGGCCGTTCTCTGCCAAGGAGCCCCAGGCGTCCAAAGAGGGCAAAGATCCCAAAGATTCCAAAGAACCCAAGGACAATGCGGCGGAGTCGACCGGCCCGGATAACCGCCGCCGGCTCGGGGAGATGCTCGTCGGTGAGGGGATCATCACGCGCGAAGAGCTGGATGAAGCCCTCCGCCGGAAAGAAACCGAGGGGGGGTTTGTCGGGCAGATTCTCGTTGATCTGGGATACATCAAACAGAACGAACTCATCTCTTTCCTGGTCAAACAGTGCAAGATTCCCCACATCAGCCTGGCCGATTATCACATCAGCGATGAGCTGTTGAGCCTCGTTCCCGAGGAGATCTGTCTCGAACACTGTCTGCTGCCGATCGACAAGCTGGGCAAGATACTCACCGTGGCGATGGTCGACCCGCTGGACGCCAACGCGCTCGAAGCCGTTCGCCAGGTCTGCCCGGATTTGCGGATCAAGCCCATTCTCTGCGACTGGAGCCATTTTGCCCCGGCCTGCGAGCGGTTGTTCCAGAAGGGGAAAGGCACGGAGGTCACGGCGAGCTCGTTTGGCCTGTCCGAACATCCGGACCTGATGCCCGATGAGGAATCCGACGCGCCCGAACCGGAAGACGCCGCGGAGGAATCGGCGGACGGGCGGGAACCCGCGGATGCGGCGCCGGAGACCTCCGCGGAAACGGACGCCGAACCGGGAAACGGAGCCGCGTCCGAACAGGCGGAAATCGAAATCGCCGTGGCGCCATCCCGCCGCTCGGGCTCGAAGGCGGCGCCGGCCACGCCGGCCCCGGCCGCCAGTGTGAGCGCGGAAGAGATCGCGGCACAGCTTCGCGAGACCATGCAGGAAGCGTTGCGTGACGTGGTCTCGACGCTCGACAAGACCGGCCCGGCCGGTTCCGCCGCGCCGGGACCTGACTATGACGAGCTGGCCCGGCTGATGCGCGAAAGCGTCGAGCAGGGCATGGCCAGGTCGACCGAGAGCCTGCTCAAGGGGATGCAGGACAGCCTGGCACGGACGTCGAAAGACAACGACGGCGAAAGCGCGGCCGCAACGGCGCAGATCGCGGAAGCGCTCCGCGCGAACATTGAAGAGACGATGCAGCGGACGGTCGGCGAGCTGGCGAAGAGCCTGAAGGACGCCAACCCGAAAATCGAAATCCCCGCCGGACCGACGGCGGATGAGCTGGCCCGGGCGGTCGGGGAGAGCATGCAGGACGCGCTGGGCGCGATGGCGCGGCAGTTCTCGGAGGCGTTGGAACAGGAAGCCAAACGTAGCGACAAGACGCAGCAAAGCCTGGTAGCGATGCAGGAGACCCTGCGCTCGAGCATCGAAGACACGATGCAGCGGACCGTGGGCGAGCTGGCGAAGGCCCTGCAGGACGCCAATGCGAAGAACAAAATCCCCGCCGGGCCCACGGCGGACGACCTGGCCAAGGCGGTCGGGAAGAGCTTGCAGGATGCGCTGGGCGCGATGGCCGGGCAGTTTTCCGCGGCCCTGGAGTGCGAGGCCAAACGCACCGAGGACACGCAGCAGCTCCTGCGCACCCTGCAGGACGCCCTCACGGGCGGCAAATCGTCCGAAGATGCCCGGACCGAGCGCATCATTGAGATCGCGGAGGCGGCCCGGCGCGCCGCCGAGACCGCCGAAAAGGCCGTCGAGGCCATGCGCGAAGCCCAGGAAGCCGCGCTCGCGGACGAAGACGAGGAAGACGATGCGGTTGACGATGACAACGTGCGGGCATTCCCCGGCGGGTCGTCGAGGAAGGTGGTCGAGCCGGGGCTTGACGCGCTGGATGCGCTGGACAGTCCCGGCCTTGCCGCGCGGACGCACGAGCAGGTGCGGGCCGCCCGCGAAAATGACCATCCGATCCCCGGCTACACCTTCGCGGATTTCATCGGCGGAAAGGCCAATGAACTCACCGTGACCTTGTGCCGGGCGCTGGCGGCCGGCCAGGTGGACGATTTGACCCCGTTTTATCTGTACGGGGGCGTTGGCCTGGGCAAGAGCCATTTGTTCAATGCCATCGGCAACACGATCATGGCCGAAAACCCGGATTTGCGGATCGGGTACGTGTCGGCCGGCATGTTCGCCCGGAAATTCGCCCGGGCGCTGGCCGACGACGCCACGATCGCGTTCCGGGACCGGTACTGCGAGATGGACATCTTGCTCATCGACGACATCCACCTGCTCGCCCAGAAGCAGAGCGCCCAGGAAGAGGCGCTCTACCTGCTGGACGCGTTTTACCATGAAGAGCGGCCGATCCTGCTGGCGGGAAACGCCCCGCCGGAAAAACTGGGCGGGCTCGACCCCTGCCTGGCGTCGCGGCTGTTCTCCGGGGTGGTATCGTGCGTGCGCGCGCCGGAGCGGACCGCCCGGGTCGAGATTCTCTCACGGCTGGCCCGGCAGGCGCAGGCCGACGTGCCCGAGGACATCGTGCGGCTGATTGCGACGCAGATCCAGGAAGACATGCGCAAGATGACCGGCGCCTTGCGCAAAGTCATTGCCTATGCCCGGGTCTCGGGCCACGCAATAGACAAGAACCTCGCCGGCGAGGTCTTGAGCCAGCTTGGGGTCGATGCGGCATAATCGCGCTGCTTGCGGTATACTTTTTGACGGCCGGGTTGTGGGAGGAGAAGGGCTTCACGCCCTTACAGACACGGCCGCAATGCGATAAGGAAACGTGCTGTGCCACCCAGAACGAGAAAACGCCGCTTGGGCGACGTCCTGCTCGAGCAGGGCCTGATCACCGAGAAGCAACTGCAGGAGGCCGTGGCCCTGCAGCGCGGCTCCAACCAGAATCTGGCCCAGTATCTTCTGGAGCGCGGTTACCTGGCCGAAGAAGATCTGGTCATCGCGCTCAGCGAACAGCTCGGCATTCCCCACATCCGTGTGGCGAACTATCACATTCCCGATGAGATCCTGCGCGAAGTGCCGGCGTCGCTGGCGCGGCAATACCTCATGCTGCCGGTGTCGGTGACGGGCGACGTCCTGACCCTGGCCATGGCCGATCCGTTGAATATCATGGCGCTGGACGATCTCCAGATGCTCACGAGCTACGAGATTGAGCCGGTTGTGGCGGTGAAATCCGAGCTCGAAGAGGCCATCGAACGCCATTACGGCGGGCGGCAGAGTTCCGATCTGTTCGACGAGATCGTGGCGGGAAACGGCGATGCGGCCACCAAAATGGAGGTTATCGAGGAGACGCAGGACATCGCCGACCTGGCCTCGATGGCCGCCGAGGCCGAAGACGGCCCGGTGATCCGGCTCACGAACCTGATCCTGCTCAATGCGCTCGAGTGTGGCGCGAGCGACATTCACGTCGAACCCTACGAAAAGCATCTGCGCATTCGCTACCGGGTCGACGGGATGCTCGAGGAGACGAAGAGCCCGCCGAAATCGATGCAGAACGCCCTGATTTCGCGGCTCAAGATCATGAGCCATCTCGATATCGCCGAACACCGGCTGCCGCAAGACGGCCGGTTCCGCATCGTATCGAAAGGGCACGAGGTCGACTTCCGCATCTCGTTTCTGCCGACCTATCACGGCGAAAAAGTCGTGATGCGCGTGCTCGACAAGAGCAATCTGACCCTCGATCTGGACAAGCTCGGGTTCGAGGCGCAGCCCATGGAAGCCTTCACGGATGCCCTCAAACTCCCCTTCGGGATGATCCTGCTTACGGGCCCGACGGGAAGCGGCAAGACCACGACGCTGTACAGCGCGCTCCACAAGATCAATAAGCCCTCGCACAATATCGTGACCGTTGAGGACCCCGTCGAATACGAGCTTCCCGGCGTGAACCAGGTGCCGACGAAGAGCGAGATCGGGCTGACCTTCGCCGCGGCGCTCCGCAGCATTCTGCGTCAGGACCCTGACATCGTGATGGTCGGTGAGATCCGCGACGAGGAGACCGCCGACATCGCGGTCAAGGCGGCCCTGACCGGCCACCTCGTCCTGAGCACCCTGCACACCAACGATGCGGCGAGCGTCTTCACCCGCTTGACCGACATGGGGCTCGAACCGTTCCTGGTCCAGTCGTCGGTGGCGCTCGCCGCGGCCCAGCGCCTGCTGAAGCGCGTCTGCGGCGCCTGCAAAGAGGAGATCCACGTGCCGGAGGATGTGCTCAAGCGCATTCAGTTCCACAGCGGCCTGTGCGAGGACAAACCCACGTTTGTGCGTGGCCGCGGCTGCAACAAGTGCAAGGGAACCGGCTACAAGGGACGCCTGGCCGTGATCGAAGCCATGCCCAGCTATCCCGAACTGCAGGATCTCGTCATGAGACGCGCGCCCACCATGGACATCAAGCGGGTGGCGCTGAAATGCGGCATGCGGTCGTTGCGCCAGAATGCGCTCGCGAAAGCCGCACGGGGATTGACCACGATCGAGGAAGTGTTGCGCGCCACCGCCGCGGACTAGACGCCGCGCGGCGCAAAGGAACAGGTTCCGGCAGGGGAGAACGAGCCGGGGACCCCGGGGTGGTACGGGGCTTGATACCCTTTTCAGAGGAATGGAGGCAGAATGGACATCAGCGTAAAAGAGATGCTCGGCAAGATGATTGAGCTCGGCGCAAGCGACCTGCACATCGCCGTTGGGCTTCCCCCGGTCGTCCGTCTATCCGGCGACCTGCATCCGCTCGACGGGTATCCCGTGTTGCGGCAGGAAGACACCCAGGAAATCATCTACACGGTGATGAACGAAGAACAGATTGCCACGTTCGAAGCGACGAAAGAGTGCGACATGTCGTTCGGCATCGACGGGCTGAGCCGCTTTCGTCTGAATGTCTTTCGCGACCGGGGCTCGGTCGTGGCGGCCTTCCGGGCGATCCCGTTCGAGATTCGCACCGCCGACGAACTCGGGCTGCCGCGCGTGGTGCAGGACTTTGCCCACCGCCCGCTCGGGTTGATTCTGGTCTGCGGGCCGACGGGAAGCGGCAAATCGACGACGCTCGCCTCGATTCTCGACCGGATCAACCGGGAGCGGAGCGTCCACATCATCACCATCGAAGATCCCATCGAGTACCTGCACTCGCATCAGCGCTCCGTGGTGAATCAGCGCGAGGTCAACGCGGACACCGACAATTTCAGCGCGGCGCTGCGCCATGTATTGCGGCAGGACCCCGACGTGATTCTCATTGGCGAGATGCGCGACCCCGAGACCATCGCGGCCGCGCTGACCGTGGCGGAAACGGGCCACCTGGCGTTTGCCACGCTGCATACCAACGATGCGTTGCAGACCATCAACCGCATCGTCGACGTGTTCCCCGCGAGCCAGCAGGACCAGATCCGCACGCAGCTGTCGTTCGTGCTGGAGGGCGTGGTGGTGCAGCAGTTGATTCCCCGCGCCGACGGCATGGGGCGCGTGATCGCGCTCGAGGTCATGATTCCGAACACCGCCATCCGTTCGCTTATCCGGTCGGAAAAACTGGAGCAGATTCCTTCGATGATCGAGATTGGCACATCGGAGGGCATGATGACGATGAACCAATCGCTCTTCCGGTTGGTGCGCCGCAACATCATCTCTCTGGAGATGGCCTTCAAGCGGAGCAGCGATCCGGAAGGGCTGCAACGCCTGGTCGAAAAGGGAATGTGAGCAAGGACGGAGTCATAGTCTCCACGCGGCTGCCGCTGGAGGGCCCCAATCGCTGGCCGTGGGTGGTGGGTCTGGGCCGCATCGGCATGCTGGCCGTTGTGACCGCGGGCACGTATCTGCTTGCCGAGCGCGACAGCCCGGGCATTTCGTGGCTGCCCCTGTTTCTGGTGTTCGGCTTTCTCACCAGTTTTTACTCCCAGTACCGGCTGCACCGTCCTGAGGCGCCGCCGGTTCTGCTGACCTGGGCCCAGGTGCTTGCCGATTTCGGCGTGGTCGCGGCAACCGTCGGTTTCACGGGCGGCGCCAACAGCCCGTTCACCTTTCTTTTCGTCATCGTGATTCTCGAGGGCGGGCTGCTGCTGGGCCAGCGACAGGGCTTTGTCTTTGCCACGCTCGCCACGGTATTCATGCTGATACAGACCTTCCAGTGGTTCCCGGCCGCCGACACCCTCGAGATCTTCACCCACTGGTACGCCTTTCTCGTCAAAGGCCTGGGCTACTATCTCACCGCGTTCATCAGCGGGTACTGGAACATGCGGGTCTACCGCATGCAGCAGTTTCAGCACGAAATCCTCGACAACATGAGCAACGGCTTCCTGATTACCGACCGGAACGGGCTCATCATCGCGCAGAACAAGGCGGCCGACCGCATCCTGCAACTGCCTCAGGGCGCCGCTACGGGCCGGGCCGTGCACGATGTGCTGCGCGTGGGCTCGGGGGCGGAATGCCCCGTGGTGACGGTGCTGCGCACGGGCCGCCACTTCACCAGTTACGAGTTCCAGGCGCGCACCGGCAACGGGGCCGAGAAGCTGCTGGGGCTGACCACCAGCCCCATTCACGATGCGCACGGCAACCTGACCGGCGTGATCGCCTCGTTCACCGACCTCACCGAAATGGCGAAGATGCGCGAGGAACTCAAGCGCCAGGACCGCCTGGCCGCGGTGGGCGAGCTGTCGGCGGGCCTTGCCCACGAGATCCGCAACCCGGTGGCCGCCATCCGGGGTGCGGTGGACGAACTCAAGGGCAGCATCGCCTCGCCCGCGATCGCCCAGCGGCTGGCCGATATCGCCATCCGCGAATCCGATCATCTGAACCGGATTGTGACGGATTTCCTCGATTTCGCGCGGCGTCCTGAAATCCGCCGGGAAACGTTCTCCGTGCTGGACCTGGTGCGGGAAGTGGCGGAGCGGTTGCGCGATAAATGCCGCGCTTGCGAGGCATTGACCATCGAGGCGAGCTTTCCCGCGCAGGACTGTCTCGTTTCCGGCGACCGCTCGCAAATCAAGCAGGTGTTTATGAACATCGCGAAGAACGGGATCGAAGCCATGCACGAGCACGGGGTACTGGGGATCCGTGTCGTTTCCGATTCCACGTCGGTCGAGATCCGGTTTGACGACCAGGGCGCGGGCATCCCACCCGACGAGCTTGCGCGGATCTTCGAGCCCTTCTATACTACAAAACCCAGCGGCGTCGGCATGGGGCTGCCCGTATGCATGCGCATTCTGACCGCCCACGACGGCACCATCCGGGCCACGCCGCGCGAGGGCGGCGGCACGTCCGTCAGCGTGCGTCTTCCCATTCTGCGGCAAGAGGAGTAGCATCGCGTGTCCACCAGATTTTCAGCGCTTGTAGTCGACGACGAGGCAGGGATGCGTGAACTGCTCGAGATCGTGCTGGGAAACGACGGGTATCAGGTCACGGCGACCTCGACCGTGGATGAAGCCTGCGCGGCGCTCGACGACCGGCCCTACGATGTGGTGATCACGGATCTGCGTATGGACAACGATCACGAAGCGGGACTGCGGCTCCTGTCGTGGATCAAGGAAAACGCCCCCACCACGCCCGCGATCATGATCACGGCCCACGCCTCGATGGAAACGGCCATCGAGGCGCTTAAACGCGGCGCCGCCGACTACATCATGAAGCCGTTCAAAAACGACGAACTGCGCCTGCTCGTTAAACGCGCCATCACCCAGCGCAACATGAACCGCGAGATCATCGCCCTGCGCAAAAGCCAGGCGTTGCGGGGCGCCATCGACAACATCATCGGCAAGAGCCACGCCATCGAAGAGACCCGCGAGATGGTCCGCCGGGTCGGCATGCTGCCCAGCACCGTCGCGATCCACGGCGAAAGCGGCACCGGCAAAGAACTCGTGGCCCGGGCCATCCACCAGATCAGCGAGCGCGCCACGAAACCGTTCGTCGCCCTCAACTGCGGCGGTTTCCCCGAGAACCTCCTTGAAAGCGAACTGTTCGGCCACAAGAAAGGCTCGTTTACCGGCGCGATCGAAGACAAGGAAGGCCTGTTTGTCGTGGCCGACGGCGGCACGCTGTTTCTCGACGAAGTGGGCGAGATGCCCCTGTCGCTCCAAGTCAAGCTGCTTCGCGTGCTCGACAATCAGACCATCATGCCCGTTGGCGGCACGGCCACCATCAAGGTCGACGTGCGCATCATCTCCGCCACCAACCGCAATCTCGAAGCGATGGCCAAGGCCGGCGAATTCCGCGAAGACCTCTATTACCGCCTCAACGTCATTCCGATCCCGGTGCCGCCGTTGCGCGACCGTGAAGGCGACGTGCCGCTGCTCGCCCGCCATTTTGCCAAAGCCCATGCCCAGCGCCTGGGGCGTACCCCCGTG
>Ga0255341_1007021_pt1 | contig 10249 bp, 9 predicted proteins | sample wastewater_treat_8_FD_192418 | JGI IMG/M metagenome (GOLD analysis project Ga0255341, IMG submission 192418) | Wastewater microbial communities from Lulu Island WWTP, Vancouver, Canada - plant12 | ecosystem: Engineered > WWTP > Wastewater > Unclassified | place: Canada: Vancouver, British... | reverse complement strand
CAAGATATCTGGCCGTCCCATCCTTCTCAAAACTGATATCCTGTCGGTTTAGTGCAAGGAACAATGGCTTCTTTCCGGTATAGTACATGCATACCTCTCCGACAACCCTCCCGCCAACAAGGCTTACAGAGTAATGTTCACCTTCAATATACTCCTGACCAAACTCTCCATCTCCGGCTGGCATCTCTGTCAGCCTTACACCAACCGCTCCACAGCCGGTGACCTGTTTTACTATCTTTTTACCTGATGTGACTTCACCTGGCACATCAATACCGTGAGATTTTAAAATCTGCCCGGTCTTTTTCTTGTTTGCGCATATCGCAACTGCAAAAGAGTTACACCCGATATTACGTGTCACATCTTCAAGTTTTTTTGTAAAACTGGCAAGCATATTATCAGGAGCGATGACCAGTCCTTCTTCGCACATCTGGCCCAGCCTTGTTATCTCTTCAGAAAAGTCCTTCCCTGTTTCAGGACTTAAAACAGTGTATCCAATCTTTGTAAAGCTACGTGTCAGTACATCCAGCATTGCGCGACCTTCAGGGGCCAGATCAGGATCATGACTGGCAGCATATTCAGCTAGCAGAATATTCATTGCTACTTATTTGCCGGATCAGGAAAAAAATAATCCTATTCAGGGTCTGGGTCTTTGGTTTTTTGATCATTCATTTTTTCATTCTGCTCATTCATTTATGATGCAGAAGAACAAACAATCCTGATACATGATTTCAGGATCTCCTCCTGACAATGCAGCCTTGCATCCACATTTTGCCCGGAAAAAACCCTGTATTCTTCTCACCAATGATGATGGCATTAATTCAGAAGGTTTATGGGCTGCCTATGACGCCCTTCGCGAGATTGCAGATGTGGTGGTGTGTGCTCCGGCAACACAGCAGAGTGCTGTTGGAAGGTCACTCTCAATATTTGAACCGCTTAGGGTGAATACGGTAAACAGGGGTGGAATTACAGCATATGCTGTCGGTGGAAAGCCGACCGACTCAGTGATACTTGCTCTTTTTGCCCTGGATGTCAAACCTGACCTTATAGTTTCAGGAATAAATATCGGAGAGAACCTCTCCTACGAGGCAATAACTACATCTGGTACGGTAGGCGCGGCTCTTGAAGCTGCTAATCACGGCTTTCCTGCTGTAGCCTTTTCCCTTCAGATCGAGGATCAAAAGGAAAAATTTGAAGATGCCCGTAATCTTGTCGACCGGTTTTTTGAAACAAAAGGTGTTATTCGTGATGTCATTACCCGTATCATGGAGAAAGGATTTCCTTCTTTTACTCATGTCATAAATGTAAACATACCATCTGTAATTACCGGGGGGTACGAGATCACCCATCTTGCAGAACATTTATTCGTTACTGGTGTTGAGAAAAGGCTTGATCCCAGGGGGAAACCTTATTACTGGATAAATGGTCCGCTGGTAACTGATGCACCTGAAGGAACGGACGTTCATGCAATCCACAAGGGAAATATTTCCATAACTCCCATCACCCTTGACTGCACGGCATATGCAGGTACAGATGAATTAAAAAATCTTTTTTCATTATAATATACCAGATTAGAATACCAGATTTTTGATAAATTAACTTATAAAACACGGGAAAAAACATGAGTAACATTTCATTATCACCACAGGACCAGGCAAAGAGAGAGGCCGGATATAAAGCTGCCGAATACATCGTCAATGGCATGACCATCGGTCTTGGAACCGGATCAACCGTTGCATACATGATGACAAGGTTAAAGGAACGAATAACTGAGGAAGGGCTGTCCATCTGCGGCGTGCCGACTTCCATACAGACCACCATGCGGGCCATGGCCCTTGGAATCCCCCTTGTCGGCCTTGAACAGGTAGAGAAGATAGATATCGCAGTTGACGGGGCAGACCAGGTAGATCCGGAGCTCAGGCTTATCAAGGGAAGGGGAGCAGCACATGTCAGGGAAAGGATCATAGCCGATGCCTCTGAAAGGCTTATCATCGTAGCTGATCCCTCAAAGATATGCCATCAGCTTACAGGGCCTGTACCGATAGAGATAATCCCTTTCTCAATGAGCCATGTTATCCGTCGCCTTTCCGACCTTGGTGGAACGGTTATTGTGCGTGAAGGCGTGAAAAAGGATGGGCCTGTTATTTCAGATAATGGAAATATTATTCTTGACTATACTCCCCCTGCCATACCAGACCCGGAGGGGCTTGAAACAACAATCAACATGATCCCAGGGGTTGTAAGTTGCGGAATTTTTACTGAGTTTACCAAAAAAACCACCGTAATTATTGGTGAAAAAAACGGTCCCAGGATTATCGGACTGTAGAAAAAAATTTCGCAAAAGTCACTTCATTTTTTAAGAATCATCATCAAAACTTCCTTGAAGAAAAGACAGGATATTTCTCATTTAGAATAGGAAAAATCCGGAAGACTTCTGCAATCCCTTATGCAGCCGGTTTTCCAAAATTCCTCAGAAATTATGTACCGTATCCTCGCTGTGACGCAATAATAATCCCCCGGAAACGGTACTATAGTATTTGATATTCTATAGTATATAAAAATATAGAATTGGAATTATAAATTCAAAAAAATTATCTCCGGATTATAAAAGTCCAAGTCCTTTCAAATCATCAACTATCTTTAGAACTGCCCTCTTCGCGTCTTCAGGTTCCTTGCCACCGGTGATGATCAGCTTTCCTGAACCAAAGAGCAAAACAACAACCTTTGGCTCTTCCAGCCTGTATACAAGGCCTGGGAACTGCTCAGGTTCATACTCGATCCTTTCAAGGTTAAACCCGACAGCTATCTTGTTCAGGTTGATTCCTGAACCAAGGTCTGCAGATGTAACAATGTTCTGGATCTTATAGGTCAGTTCGCTTGCAATATCAATGTTCAGAGACCGTAACAGATCACCAAGTATCTCCAGTCCCTTGTTAAGACTCTCAACACTTTTTGCCCCGGTGAGCACAACCTTTCCGGACCCGAATACAAGTGCTGCTATCTTGGGATTTTGCATCCGGATTACAACACCTGGAAACCGTTTCTTGTTGTACTCTGCATCCGTTATACTGGATGCAATCTGTGGAAGGTCCAGAGATTCTGAGATCTTCGCTGAGGCCACGATATTTTCTATCCGGAGCGAAGTTTCAGGAGTTGCAGACATGGTTATAAATCTATTAAAACAGTATATAAAGAGTTGGATGATTATTCATCCAGGGTAGATAAATCACCAGGATCTACACCCATCTCTTTTGCCTTTAATACCCGTCGCATTATCTTACCACTTCTTGTTTTAGGCAGACTGTCAACGAAATCAAGTTCAGCCGGGACTGATATGGGGCCAAGGATGATTCTGACATGATATTTCAGGTCATGTACCAGTTTCTGTGTAGGTACGACACCATTGCGGAGAATTACAAATACCTTGATTATGTTCCCTTTCAATGGATCAGGTTTTCCAATTGCAGCCGCTTCAGCAACAGCACTGTGCGAGACCAGTGCGCTTTCAATCTCGGCAGTTCCAACATTGTGACCAGCCACGATGATGATGTCATCAGACCTTCCAAGAAACTTAATGTACCCGTCTTCATCCATTACCGCAAGATCATTAGTGCTGTAATAACCATACTTCCCAAAGCTCCAGTAATGGCGGTACCGATCATCATTCTGGTAGACAGTCTTCATCATGGAAGGCCAGGGCTCTTTGATAGCAAGATACCCGGTCATTCCTGTTGGAACCGGGTCTCCATCATCGTCCACGACGGTTGCAATAACCCCGGGGATCGGTTTTCCGGCATAACCTGGTTTCATCGGAAGACCGACCATTGTTGTAATCATGTGCATACCGGTCTCAGTCTGCCACCAGGTATCAAGGATTGGGCACTTATCCTTCCCGATGTACTTGTAGAACCATTCAAAAGCTTCAGAATTTAAAGGCTCTCCGACAGATCCCAAAAGCCTGAGCGTGGAAAGGTCATATTTATCCGGCCATTCTTCTCCCATCCGCATGAACATCCTGATTGCAGTGGGCGCCGTGTAAAAGATGGTAATTCCATAATCTTCGATAAGTTTCCACCAGATGCCTGGATCAGGATAGTCAGGGGTATATTCAGACAGGAATATTGTGCCACCAACAAGGAGCGGTCCATATATCCCATATGTATGCCCTGTAATCCACCCGGGATCTGCCGTGCACCAGTAGACATCATTCTCCCTTAAAGTCAGCACGTACTTTGTCGTATAATACGCGCCTACCATGTAACCCCCTGCCGCATGCACAATACCTTTTGGCGGCCCGGTTGTCCCGGAGGTATACAGGATAAACAAAGGATCTTCAGAATCTATGTGAGTCGGCTCGCAGTACCTGTCTGCCTTCGCGATCAACTCCTCATAATCAAGCTCAAAGTCGTCAAGAAGGCTGACCTTGGGGACCTGGGTTCTCAAAACAATTACCCGCTCTACAGTAGGTGCATTGATGAGAGCCTCTTCAACAACAGGCTTTAAGGGTATGCTGCCTCCACGCCTGACAGAAGCATCAGCAGCTATAACGATTTTTGCCCCGGCGCCGGTGATACGTTCATTAAGGGCTTTGGATCCATATCCTGCAAAGACGACAGTATGGACAGCTCCAATCCTTGCGCAGGCAAGCATGGATACAACAAGCTCAGGGATGCCTGGCATGTAGATACAGACCCGATCCCCTTTCTTCACGCCAAGAGATTTCAGGGCATTGCCAAGCCGCATGACATCCTTGTAAAGCTGGTAATAGGTAAAAATCCGTTCTTTACCATTTTCCCCTGCCCAGAAGATGGCGACTTTGTTTCTCCGGTCATTATTGATATGCCTCTCCAGGCAGTTGTAGGTAATATTCAGGTCTGCGCCGGTGAACCAGTGAGCATAGGGATGGTTCCATACCTTTATATCATCCCACTGTTTGAACCAGAGAAGATCTGATGCGATCCTGCGCCAGAAGGCATCAGGATCTTTTTCAAATTCATGATATAACTCGTTATAATCATGAATTAACGCTGATTCCCTGATGCTTGGGTCTGGAAAGTGAACAATCTGTTCAGACATATTTTCATTTTCAGATGTGATAATAAATCACCTCAATTAACATTATTTATCATGGATAATTCTTTAAAATCTTTATTCTTTTTAGGGATAGTGACTGATCGACAGATACGGTTATTTTATATGTATTGGTGATTCACATCGTAAGTGCATAATTTGACGAATTACATTACGTCATTTGTTGAACCGGAAGGACCGGCACTACATCGCAGAGGTAATACATGACAGAATGGATGCTAAGTGAATCAGACGGATATGACCTGCTTTCAAAATATGGAATTCCTACTCCCAGGTACAAGATTGTGACAAAGGCAGAGGATGCAGGGTCAACAGCAGAAGCAATTGGTTTTCCGGTTGTGATGAAGATCATGTCTCCGGATATTGTTCACAAAAGTGATGCCGGGGGTGTGATAGTCGGTATTGGAACAAAAGAAGCAGCCCAGTCTGCTTTTAACCAGATCGTTGCAAATGCCAGGGCCTATAATAAGAATGCAGATATACATGGGGTGATTATTGAAAACCAGGCTGCACCAGGTCTTGAACTTATCATCGGAGGAAAGACAGATCCAACATTTGGTAAGGTCATCACTTTTGGTATCGGTGGTACACTGGTTGAGCTGATGAAAGATGTTACACTTCGTATCCTTCCGGTTGACGAGGATGAGATCAGGCGAATGGTCACTGATATCGATTCTTACCCGCTTATTACCGGATACAGGGGCTCAAAACCAAAAGATGAAGAGTGTCTTATACAGGTTATCAAGAATGTCTGTAAAATGTTCGAAGATCAAAAGGATCTCCGTGAATTTGACATCAATCCAATAAGGCTGTATGACTCCGGTGCATGTGCAGTCGATGCCAGGATCATAATGGACGATGATATTCATCTCCTTGATACCGTTGAACTTGAGCCTGTACCGCCCGAATATTTCAGGCCAAAGTCTGTGGCTGTAATTGGAGCCTCAGATGATACCAGCAAAATGGGATATGCCGTCATGCATAACCTGCTTCACTTCCCTGGCAAGGTCTACCCAATTAACAATAAACGAGACACCATCCAGGGTTTGAAAGCCTATCCTACTATCCTGGACGTACCTGATGAAGAGATAGATCTTGCTGTTATCACTGTACCTGCCCGTCATGTTCCCGGAGTCATGGAAGAGTGTGGTAAGAAAGGAGTTAAGATTGCAGTTGTTATAACGGCCGGCTTTAAGGAGATGAGTGAAGAAGGAGCGATGCTTGAGGAACGTATCGTTCAGATTGCTCACCGTTATGGAACCAGGATAGTCGGTCCAAACTGTCTTGGTCTTATCATCCCGCCAATCGGCCTTGACACCACCTATGTTGCCCAGTCACCAAACCCTGGAAACATTGCATTTATCTCCCAGTCAGGAGCTATCGTAAACACCGTCGTTGACTGGTCCCTGACAAAGGATATCGGGTTTTCATTTGTTGTATCTGTTGGAAACCAGGCTGACCTGAACTTTTTTGACTACCTCCGGGCCGCAGCAGCTGATCCTGAGACCAAGGTCATCATCATGTACATTGAGCAGATAAAGAACGGCAAAGCCTTCATGGAGATCGTAAGTGAAGTCTCAAGGCATAAACCGGTTGTTGCATTAAAAGCCGGCTCTTCTGCCCGTGGTCAGGCTGCAGCTGCTTCACATACCGGTTCATTGTCAGGGTCATATGATGTCTACATTGAAGCATTTAGAAAGTCCGGAGTCCTGCTTGTCCACACCCTGACCGGTGCATTCCTTGCAGCAGAGATGCTCTCGCATCCAAAACGATATCCAAAGGGCCGCCGCGCAATCGTTGTTACCAATGCCGGAGGATTTGCAGTGCTCTCATCTGACTACTCAGAGCGATATGGTGTAAAGATGATTGACCTGCCTGATTACCTGGTAAAAGAACTGGACTCCTTCCTCCCTGAGTTCTGGAACCGTGGAAACCCGATAGACCTGCTTGGTGACGCAACCGAAGGGCGGTTTGAGAAGACCTTTGAAGTTCTTGCAAAGAATGATGCACTCTGGGATATGTGCTTTATAGTGGGTTTCCCAAATAACATTCTTTCATCAGAACAACTGGCAAACCAGATACTAAAGTTCTCAAAATCCACGGATAAAAGAATCATTCCGACACTTCTTGGAGGGGCATCAATGGACAGGGGCAGGAATATCCTTCATGCACAAAATATTCCAAGCTTTGAAGAACTGGACATGATGTTCCGTGTAGTAGGCAGGCTGCTCTACCAGATATTCAGGGTAAAAGCACAGGGAGTGTACTAACCTCCCCAAAAAAATTTATGAATACCCGGTCATTGCAGTAACATTCTGCTGCTTGTCATGGGGCGCTTCAAGGGTTCTGAACTTCTGTTCATATTCTCCTACAGTCCGCTGAAGAACCGCAAGCAGGTTCTTTGCATGGTTTGGACTTATGCTTACAACCGCCTTACCTCTTGCCTGGTTAATTCCCGGGATCTGGTGGAGGAAAATAAACGTAAACTCATCTTCCTTATAAGCAATCTGGATCATATTACTATAGACCGGTTCTACATTTTGTGGTATCGTAACCTGAATTTCACCTGTTGCCATCTCTCACTTGTTTGATGCCATTTCCAATAAAATGACCGAAACATACCGCTCATCAAAAAACCGTATTACAGGAGTGTCAATTTCGTCAATTATCACTGCATTTCACTGCCCCAGACGATATTACTTTTATTCGGCTATAGAATCCAAACCTTCAGAAAGGTACAGTATCTGTAAACAGATCTCCTGCATGGGCCCTGAAGCAACAGAAGAGGAACTCTGGGAAAATATCTGCATCATTCATCCTGACATAGCAGACGAGAAAAGAAGCTTTCTTAAGGAATGTCTCAAAGCCACCAGGAATATTCCACTCAGGCCATGGACAGAGACAGATATCCTTGTCAGGTCAGACAGGGCAGGCATACACGGACTTCTTGATAAATACAATGCAGCAACCGGTGAATATGCCCTTACCAGGTGCACAAATGCTCCCAATAAAGGGTGCTGGCCGGATGATGCCCTCAGAGCCGCGGCATTCCTGATCTGCCTTGAAGAGACCTGCACGACAAAAGTGGAAGGGATGTATATCGAATATATTCCTTCCGGCATTGTCAGGTACTATAAACCCACCCCAAAGGATCGCAGAATGGTTTTGCAGCTTATTCACAAGGTCAGGGATATAGATAAAGGGGGTTTTCCTAAAAAACCTCTAAGCCCGCCTTGCTCTGGATGCAGTTTTCTTGAGCAATGCCAGCAAAATAAACCACAAAGATTATCCTTCTTTTTCAAGAAGTGAAAGGGACCTTATAAACTCCCCCTTAGCCTCCCTGGTTGTTCCGACAATAAGCCACTTTTCTTTGCCATGCTGCTCAACAATGCCCTGTGCCTGAAGTCTTTCCCCATTAAAAACCTGGCCGGTATAGGTGTGGGTATAAGACAAAACCCGGGAGATCACCGGATGATCGATCTTATATATGGCAGGGCTGTCAAAGGCAAACTCGTCATCAGTCACAGTAGCCTCCAGAAGATGCCTGCCAAGAACAGTTCCTTTCTTCATAGGAAATCCAGGCAGATCCCGGTAAGAGCGCGTATACAAAAGGTCGAAATAAGTCCCATCTATCTGTCCGCGGTTAAGCTTCCTCTTCTCATGAAGGATAAACTCTTCATAAGAAATGTCAGGATTACGCTTTTTATAAACCGTCTTCCAGAGGGATTCACTCAGCTCTTCGATCATCCCGCTCTTAAATCCCCGGGCAAGCTGTTTCCTGGCATAACTGAAGGCAGGTCCATATACAACGCCGTCAATATCAGAATTTTCTCCTTCAAGCCCGCAGAGAATAGAACCGGTTACCCCAAATGAGCAGGGAGGCAGATGCAATGCTTTTACAAGTTTTGCAACTTTCGGATGATACGATTTTATTCTTTCAATCTCCTCGTCAGGCTTTAAAACTTTTTTTATCTTATTTACTGGGACACGGTGGACAAGGCCTGACCATGCAGGATGATACTTTGAGATAAGGCTGTATGCCTCCTCAAAACCGACCTTCCTGTACCTGGTTTTTAATTTGTCGACCCTGTCACCTGCAGGGTCCGGGATATACCGGAGCACAGATCCTATCGTATGAGCATTATCATAGGCTGCAACTGCATAGTACCACCCGTTTACATCGGTAAAAAAGTCGCGAAGGCGGATTGGTTTCAACAGGACCACCTTGATAAAAAGGCGGCTACCGATTCTATATCTGATCCCACCCTGACAATTTCCCGAAATTCAAGGTCAACTACCGTTGAAGGAGTCCCGCTGAGAGGTCCGGCATTTATTGCATAATCATGAGGCACATTGCATAGATCAATTGATACCGGGTCAGGCCCTCCGGAGAGGTTGGCACTGGTTGCGGTGATTGGAGTATCGTACCTGGATATAAGTTCCAGGGCAATATCATGATCCGGGTACCTTATCCCTATTTTCCCGGTCCCTGCAGTCAGCCTGGTGGAGATGATCCTTCGTGCAGGAAGAATTACTGTAACAGGACCTGGAAGAAACTCGTCGATAAACTCTTCGGCCATCTCATCAACATATGCAACCGCCCCAATCATATCAGGATCAGATACTGCAATCGAGATTGGTTTATGGTATTCCCTGCCTTTTGCCTCAAATACCTTTAATATCGCTTCATCAGATAAAGCGTCACCACCAAGACCGTACAAGGTATCAGTAGGATAGACGACAAGCCCGTCATGCATCAGGACATCCAATGCCCGTTCTATAGAATATTTCAGAATTTCTTCCCCCTTACGCGGTATATATCAAATACGGCTATGCCTGATACATGCATCACTGCAAAAACCCCGGCCTGTATAGGGTCTGTGACCACAAGGTCAGCATGACTTGCAACACTTCCGGCCATGTTAAGCGCGATAACAGGAATGCCGGCCTCTTTTACCCGGTCAACAGCCCTGGATACTTCCCCTCCCATGATAGAGCCCGCAAGAACCAGGATCTCCACCCTTGGCAGCCGTATTACGGCGTCGATCGCCTGCGAGAGAGTTCTTTCCCCTACCAGCGGTATGGTATCTACCGATATCCTCTCACCCCTGATATTATGGCGGTCGGCTTCGTTTACAGCGCCCATCGCCACCTGTGCCAC
>Ga0255341_1007017_pt1 | contig 10250 bp, 7 predicted proteins | sample wastewater_treat_8_FD_192418 | JGI IMG/M metagenome (GOLD analysis project Ga0255341, IMG submission 192418) | Wastewater microbial communities from Lulu Island WWTP, Vancouver, Canada - plant12 | ecosystem: Engineered > WWTP > Wastewater > Unclassified | place: Canada: Vancouver, British... | reverse complement strand
TGATTTCCGGCACTAGCCCGGATTATTCATGAGTTCCGACTGCGGCGATAGTGGTCGAGTGTCTCGGTTGGGGCAAGGCCTCATGGCCGCGATCGGCGCAGACCTCCCCCTTCCCCCCAGGTAAAGGACCGAGGGCGAGTGGTCAGGCGTTGGTCAATGGAGGGGTGACGAAGAAGGGAAGGACGCGGGACGAGAGTCTTTACGAGCTGTCAAGCACGGCCTGGCTCACGTCTCGGAAGTGGTCAAGAAACGGCCAGGAACCGGAAAGAAAAACACGGATGCGACGGGCCGTGACTTGGATTCGTGCGGCGACCTTGATGACACGCATCCGCCAAGTGCAGGGGTGGCCTTCGCCCAACGGATCGGCCTCCCGACGTTGATTGAAACCCCGGCGACGTGCGCGTCCGGTGCGGGCTTCCGGGGGAAGCTGTTCTTGCGTGACCGTGTTGGGGGCGGGGTAATCCGTGGCCGGCGTCGGTTCGTTGGCTGGAGGTGCAGCAATCGTCTGTCGGAGGAGGACCAACAAGTTGTTCGCCAAGCAGTGCAGGAACATGCGGAAGCAATTGGCCAGGTATCGATGATCGCTCAGCCGATCCGCGCACAAATCGCATTTCAGTTCCTTGTTGCGGTTCTCGCTTTCGCCGCGCTCGGCGTATTCCTCGTACGCACCTTGGGGGCAACGTGCGTGCGCCCGGGCGGTTGGTCACCACCGCTCGGCGGTTGGTGCCTTTGGCATTCGCCTCGCACTTCACCACCACCCACCGCAGTGACGACCACGTCGAGGCTTGGTAGTCGAACGCGGTGAACAGACGTTGCGGTTCCCCCGTACTTTCCTGCTGTTTCACGGCCAGTTCCAGGAGTTCCTCGCTTTGACGCTTTAGCACCTGGTTCATCCCCAAGCCAATCGAGTACTCCACGCGCAGTCGCTCGCAGGCTTCGTACAATGCCGGCCGCGCGAAGCCCGAATCGGCACGCAGGCGAATCAAGACATCCGGAAACTTTTCGCGAAGTCGCGTCACCACGCGTTCCAGATCCGTGACCACGCCTAGCGACGGGTCGGCTGTCCCGAACAACAGCACCGGAAGTACCACCATGTCGTTTTCGGCGCAGGTGATCGCCCGCACGAGATACTGATACTGGTCGTAGAAGCCGTGAAAGAACGTCAGTTGTTGATCGCCGTGTGTGGGATCGTCGAACACGTCGATGTCGAGCGTGATCTCACGCGGTGGCTCTGCGAAGGAATTGACAAACCGTTCGATGAACTCCTCTTCGAGTCTCAGGAGGTCCTTCGCAGTGACGGAATTCTCGAACCGTGACAGCGTGGGCTGGCTCGCCAAATCGTCGTCGTCCGGAGAACGATCGGCAATCACCTTGAAGATCGCATCGCTCCGGAGGGCGTCGTGATCGTTCTGATCTTCGTAGCCAGCCAGAATTCCAAATACGCGGCTGCGGACCATCTCCAGCAGGGGATGCTCCGGCTTGCGGCGAGGATCCTCCAATTGCTCTGTGAAGCCTACGGTCAGCCCTTGTTGCTCATCGAACTGACGGAGGATCAACAGCCCCGCATCGGTCGAGATGTTTTCCTCCGCAGGCTCCACGGAAACCTGTTTTCCGCGGAAGAAACTGAAGCACAACTTCCAAACATCGTGTAAACTCATCATCAGCCTCCAAGCGCCGAGGAAAGTTGTTGTCCAACAACCTCTTAGACGCCTCTGGAGGCATTCGAATTCCCACAAATCATGAATAATCCGGGCTAGCAGGGACCGGCTGCAAAAGCATCTCAAGCCGTACGTCCGCAACGCGACGATTTCGGTCTGGGACGATACGCAGATCAAGACGGGGACGAAGTGGCGGAGGCCATAGACCGAAGGACTGGAAATCGCTACATTGCTGGTGGGACAAGACCGACCTGACGCAGTCTGAGGACAACTGGCGCATCAAGCACCCAGCCGCGGTGCAGGCGTTGGAGCGCGGGGGGGGGCCGCGTCGTGCGTCAGGGCAAGCACATGGTGATGAGCGATGGGACCTGTGGCATAATGCGGCCCTCGCGAAGCATTTTCGAAATCCTCCAGGAGAAGCTTAACATGAGACGCTTGGCATTGCTGTTGACTTTCCCTCTGTGCATCACCGTGACGCTCGCCACGGCGGCGGATTGGAAGCCGGCTGAAAACACGTTGACGACGCCTTGGACCAAAGACGTATCGCCGGCCAACGCCCATCCGCAACATCCGGAACCGCAACTGGTCCGGGAAACGTGGTCGAGCCTGAACGGGCTGTGGGACTACGCGATCCGCGGCAAGGACGCGCCTCGGCCGGAGGCATTCGATGGTCAAATCCTCGTGCCGTATCCCGTGGAATCGGCGCTGTCCGGCGTCAAGCGGGCAGTCCGGCCCGACGACCGGCTGTGGTATCGCCGCACGTTCGCAAGGCCGGATGACGCCCAGGGCAAACGGCTGTTGCTGCATTTCCAGGCGGTGGATTGGCACGCTCAGGTGTGGCTGAATGGCAAGTTGCTCGGCGAGCACCGGGGCGGATACGATCCGTTCACGTTTGACATCACCCGCGAACTGGCCGATGCGGCCGAGCAGGAACTGGTCGTCTCGGTCTGGGACCCGACGGACAAAGGGCCGCAGCCGCGCGGCAAGCAAGTGCTGAATCCGGGCGGCATCTTCTACACGGCCGTGACCGGCATCTGGCAGACCGTGTGGCTGGAAGCAGTGCCGCAGACGCATGTCCAAGCGTTACAGTTGGTGCCGGACGTGGACGCCAGGGAACTGAAGGTGACCGTCACCGCCAGCGGCCCGGCGAAGGTCTGGGCGCGGGCGTTGGACGGCAGCCAGGAGGTCGCCAAGGCCGAGGGCAAGGCGGGCGAAACGCTACGGCTGAAGATCGACAACCCCAAGCTCTGGTCGCCGGATTCTCCGTTCCTGTACGATTTGCGCGTGGGTCTCGACGGCGGCGATGAAGTCGCCAGCTACTTCGGCATGCGGAAGATCGAAGTCAAGAAGGACGAAGCCGGCGTCAACCGGCTGTTTTTGAACAACCAGGTGCTGTTCCAGATCGGCCCGTTGGACCAGGGCTGGTGGCCGGACGGCTTGTACACGGCGGCGACCGACGAATCGCTCTGGTTCGATGTCGAAATGACGCGCAAGCTGGGCTTCAACATGGCTCGCAAGCACGTCAAGGTCGAGCCGCCGCGATGGTACTACCATTGCGACAAGCTCGGCCTCCTGGTCTGGCAGGACATGCCCAGCGGCGGCGGACCCGGCGAGAAGATCGGCGACGGAGCCACGTTCCCGCGGTCGCAATTCGAGCTGGAATTGCGGCGCGTGATCGATGCCAACCGGAACCACCCCTGTATCGTCATGTGGGTGCCGTTCAACGAAGGCTGGGGCCAGCACGACACGCCGGAAATCGTGGCCTCGATCCAGAAATACGACCCGACCCGGCCGGTGAACGAAGCCAGCGGCTGGACCGACAAGGGCAGCGGGGATGTGAAGGACGTACACAACTACCCCGGCCCCGGCATGCCGCCGTTGGAGGACAAACGCGTGGCGGTGCTCGGCGAGTTTGGCGGACTGGGTATCCCGCTTCCCGGACATTTGTGGTGGGACAAGAAGAACTGGGGCTACCGCAACTTCCAGGACCTGAAGGAAATCCAACTCGCCTACGACGGCCTCATCCGCCGGCTGCGTCCGCTGATCGGCAAAGGGCTTTCCGCCGCCGTCTATACGCAAACGTCCGATTGCGAAGGCGAAGTGAACGGCCTGATGACCTACGATCGCAAAGTGGTCAAGTTTGACCCGGAACACATGGCCCAGTTGCACGCGCCGCTGTTCCTGCCCCCGCCGGTCGTGGTCACCAAAGTGATGGTGCCGACCAGCCAACAGCAGCCGCAGACCTGGCGGTACACGACGGACAAACCGTCGGACGGTTGGGAACAGCCGGGATTCGATGACACGTCCTGGAAGGAAGGTCCGGGCGGTTTCGGCACCAAGGGCACGCCGGGTGCCGTCGTGGGCACTCCGTGGCCCAGCAGCGACATCTGGCTGCGCCGGACGGTCGACGTACCGCAAGTCGGTACCGGCGCGCTGAACCTGCGCATTCACCATGACGAGGACGCCGAGGTGTACCTGAACGGCAAACGAGTGATCCAGTTGACCGGCTACGAGACGGACTATGTGGACATCGAATTGGACAAGGAATCTGCCGCCGCGCTCCGGCCCGGCAAGAATGTCATCGCGGTTCATTGCCGTCAGACCACGGGCGGTCAATTCATCGACGTGGGCCTGGTTGATGTGACACAAGACCAGCGGGCTCCCACCCGTGTTTCCCCAAAGTAGATCTGTTTAGGGGGGCTCCCACGTGTCGGTACGGAACGGTGAGGCGGGAAGGCCGGCGCTGTTGAACAGGCTGGCGTCGGGATTCGATGCCCAGGCGTAGCGCACGGCGACCGGCTTGGCGACCTGATCGCTGCAGACCACGACCGTGTCGGTGCCCTCGATCTTGGCATCGGCAAAGACGGACTTCCGATCCTCTCCGGCGATGGCAAACCCGGTCAGCTTCTCGCCCTTGGCCTTGATCCCGTCGCCGATGTGGTCGAAGCGGATGCTGATCTTGCCGTCTGCCTGCGACATCGACTTAGTCGCAGTCGGTATGATGCGCGCACCGTGCATGCACGGCGGGCTCAGACGTACAGAATACAATTTTGGCCGATGGCAAGTCCAGCCACGTGGATGGACCCTGTTCGGCCAAAAACTGAATTCAGTATGTCTGAGCCCTTGGGTTGCGGTCGCCGGCCCGCGTTGGCTCGCACGATTCTGACACGTTCACCACGACGCGTCCAGTGACCCGGCTTGCCAGGATTTCGGTGATCTGCAGAGGCAATTCCTCAAGGTCGACGAATCTGGTGATCGCCGGCAAGCAGTCGAGCTTCCAGGGGCCGGCCAAACGTTGCCAGATCTCGTGACGCAGGGGGATTGAGCCCCAAGCGGCGTCGATTCCGGCCAGCGTGACACCGCGCAGGATGAACGGGTAGACCGTCACCGGCAGGTCGCTCCCCGCGGCCAGTCCACAGGCGGCAACACAGCCGCTGTGCTTGGTTGCCCGAAGAATCGTGCCCAAAATGTTGCTGCCGACGGTGTCAATCGCCCCGGCCCAGCGGCCGGACAGGAGCGGTTTCCCGCTGCGATCATCGACCTGCTCGCGGCCCAGAACGTGTTCGGCGCCAAGACGCGTCAGGTACTCGTGGCCGGATGCCTTTCCGGTAATGGCCGTCACGTGATAGCCCAGCTTGGCCAACAGGGCGACGGCAAAGGTCCCGACGCCGCCCGTGGCTCCCGTGACCACGACGTCGCCGGAATTCGGCAGCACGTCATGTTTCTGCAAGGCGTCCACGCACAGCCCGGCGGTGAATCCGGCCGTGCCCAAGATCATGCTCTCCCGCAGAGTCAGACCGGCCGGCAACGGCACGACCCAGTTCCAGGGCACCTGGACATAATCCGACCATCCACCCCAGCGATTGGCGCCCATGTCGAAGCCGGTGACCAGGACGGAATCGTCCGGTGCAAACTTGCCGGCGCCGCAACGCACTACGTGGCCGGCGGCGTCGACGCCCGGGATGTGAGGAAACTGCCTGTTGACGCCGGGGTGCCCGGTGGCGGCCAGAGCGTCCTTGTAGTTCAGCGACGAGTGGGCCACGCGGATCAACGTGTCGCCCGGCGGCAATTCGCTCAGCCCGCGCTCGGTGATCTCCGTATGGATCTTGCCGTCGGCGTCCTTGGTGACCAGGTAGCAGCGAAAGGTTTCGGGGAGCATGGCGTTGTCAAATCCTCTTTCCAGTCTTGGTGGCGGGACAGACGATCCGGCGTGCTGCGGGTCGCTAGCAAGCACTGTGGACGCGGCGGGCACGGCCAACAAGTAGGCCGTGCCACATGGTTATGCGCCGCAGGCGACTCGCTCCGCCTCGTGCAGGTAGTCGTCGGCGACCGGATAGTTGCGGAAGCGGACCGAGTAGTATTGCTCGAACCAGTCCCTGATCAGGTTCTCCATGTCCGCGTCGTAGCCGGGCGCGACATGCAACGTTTTGCCGTCCAAGGTCTCTCGCAAGTCACCCTCGTCTACCAGCAATCTACCGGACTTGATCACGTACCGCGGCAGTTGGAACATCCGTTCCTTGTTTTCGTGCGGCGTGTAAATGGTGATGTCGGCGTCGGCTCCGGCGCCCAGGTGGCCTTTGTTTTTCAGTCCCAGCAGCTTCGCCGGCCCGGCCCGCGTAATGATGGCGATTTCGTACAGCGAGTACTCGCGGTCCAAATCCGCCAACAACGAGCCTTTGCCGACCGTTGCGTGGACGTCCTTCAATGCCTCCTTGCGGTAAGCGCTGTCCATCAGCAGGCGGATGATCTGCGGGTACGCCAGGAACGAAGCGCCGTTGGGGGAATCGGTGCTCATCACCACTCGCCACGGGTCCTGGACCAGCAGGTACCACTCCAGCCCGATGGCCCACTGCCAGGCGTGGATCAGGCTCTTGTTGCGGTACTTGATCGGCGCGATACCGCAGCCGGATTCCATTTCCACGTCGGCGCTGAACCACTTCGTGCCGTAGACGTTCTGCAAGTAGTAGCCTAGCGGCCCATCGCCGGTCATGCTGGTCGTCTCGCCGAACAGGACTTGGCCGACATCGACGGAAAGATGGGGATGTTCGTTGACGTACTCGGCCAAGGGTGCGACTTTCGAGTTGAACGTACTCTCGTCGCCCTCGCCGCCGCCGTAGCTGTGGAATTGGATGTGCGTGATGTGCCCGCGATGTCCCTCCAGGGCCTTCATCGTCTCCAGCGTCGTCTGCCAGTTGCCGGGCAAGCCGAGATTGTTGCAGTGGATGTGGGCCGAATGGGGCAGTTTCAATGCATCCACCGCCACCGCCACTTCGCGAATGATCTGCCGCGCCGTGACGCCGAAGTGATCGACGGGTTCGTCCACCGTGTGTACGTTGCCGCCGGCGCGATGTTTCCAGACTTCCACGCCGCCCGGATTGACCAGCTTGATCGCATACGCCTTGGCGGCGCCCAGCAGCCAGGCGATGAAGCCCTTCAACTGCTCCGGCTGCCGCTGTTGAATGGCACGCATGACGAAGTGGTTGTTGCCGGCCAGGATGTAGAAGCCCTTGTCGATGCACGGCATGTCGTCGAACTCTTCGTGAGCGTGGCGGGCCATCAGGGGCGGGACGGCCGCGTCAAAAGCCGTCGTGTAGCCGAGCCCGATGTATTTGTAGCCGGTGGCAAAGGTGCTGGGCACACTGCCCAACGTCCCGCTGTGCGTGAGGGCTGTGCGCCGGACGACGTTGCGGCCCCCGCGCCGCTCTTCCGGACGCATCTTGCGGGCCGCATTCACCTTGGGGCCGGCGATGTGGCAGTGCATGTCGATGCCGCCGGGCATCACCACCAGGCCGGCGGCATTCAGCGTGTAGGCAGGTTGCGGCGGGGGATCGCCGGGAGGCGGGACAATCTTTCCGCCTTGAATCCAGATGTCCTGTACCTGGCCGTCCACGCCGTTCCGCGGGTCGTAGACGTAGCCACCGCTGATCTTCCAGAGGACTTCCGCCATGACTGCCTGCTGGGTATCGAAGTCGAGTTCTGGTTCGTAGGCTGGGACTCCGTCGCGGTCGGGTGGGAAAGGAGTCCCGGCGGGTCGGGACGGAGTCCGAACCTACCTAAACATGTCGCGGCCGAGCCACGGACCTCCATGATGGACTTTGGCCCCGTTTCCAGCAAGCCCGCCACGACGGAAATGGCTGGTTGGGTCCCCGTGGTTGCGTGTTTCGGACCAGAGTCTATGATAGGGAACTTCTGCGACGCAGCGCAAAGGAGGCTGTGCGCCACAAGTTCCTGGAACGAGCTTTGCCATCGTGTCACTCGCATTTTCCTTGATCATTCCCGCCTACAACGAGGCGCATCGCCTGCCGCCGTATCTGGCCGACGTCCGTACCCACTTGACGACGACATTTCCCGGCGCGCACGAAGTGATCGTCGTGGACGACGGCAGCACCGACGGGACGCGCGGACACGTCGCCGGAATGGCCGAGGCCTGGCCGGCCTTGCGGCTCGTGGCCCATTCGCAGAACCAGGGCAAAGGCGCGGCTGTGCGCACGGGGATGCTGGCCGCCCGCGGCGAAATCCGCTTGTTCGCCGATGCGGACGGCGCCACGCCCATCCGGGAGGAGACTCGCTTGCGAGCGGCCATCGAAGCCGGGGCGGATGTGGCAGTGGCATCCCGACGGGTCCAAGCCCCGGACGTGGCGCGGCAACGGGCCCGATTTCGCGGCCTGGTCGGCTGGGCGTTCACGGCCTTCGCCCACCGCCTGCTGCCCACGGGCGTCCGCGACACGCAGTGCGGGTTCAAGATGTTCCGCCGCGAGGCCGCCGAGCGTCTGTTTGCGATGTCGCAGGAGAGCGGCTATGTGTTCGACCTGGAACTGCTCGTGCTCGCCCGGCAGGCGGGGTATCGCGTGGCGGAGATCCCCGTGAACTGGACGGAAATGCCCGGCAGCAAATTGAACATGGCACGCGAGTGGCGGAAGATCCTGGCGGGCATGTGGCGTATTCGGCGTCGGTGCGCGGCGGCGAAGTAGGCTGGGACTCCGTCACGACCGGGTCGGGAAGGAGCCCAACCTTGGCGAAATACGCGAAATCGCATCGTCCTGCGGGTCAACGCTGTGCGGCACGTCACAACGGGCGAACGATAGGCTAAGATAATCAACGATGGAACCGATCTCCGGTGCCGCGCCCCCCCCTTTCTCCGGACAAATCCAAACCTTCGAGGTCTCTCTGATGGCTGGTACGATCGAAAAACTGCAAACCGTCAACAGCTTGATCCGGACTCTGCTGGCCTTGGTGCTGTTCGGCGGAGTCGGTGCTGCGGGGTGGTACGGTTACACGACCTATAACGCGGCCGAAATGGAAGGCCAGCGCAAAGACGCGATTCTGCGCGAAAAGGAACAGCAGTTGGCTGACAGCATACTGCAGGTTGAAATGCAGCGTCAGGCACTAAAAGCCAAAGACGATGAACTGGCCGGAAAAAGAGCGGAAATCGCCAGCCAGCAAAAGGAAATCGCGAGTCTGAACGAGGAAGTAGCCCGCCAACAAGCGGAAATCCAGCGGCTGGATACGGCCCTGCGACTGCACAAAATGGAACGTCGCCTGGCGCGGATTCGCGTGCTGGACGCGGGCGTCGATCCGGACAGCGGGAAGAAGTTCTCGAAGATCGAATTCGTGGAACTGAACGAATTGAGCGACCCGGTGGGCGAGGCCAGACAATTCTCCCTGGACGGCGAGATGGTGTATGTCGACTACTGGGTGGTGAAATTCGAGGACAAGTACGTCGAACAAGCGGATCTGGAGCGGGGCATGTCCATCTGCATGCTCAGCCGCGTGTTCGGCGACTTGCAGAAGCCCAAGGAGGGCCTCACCCTGGACCAACCGGGGCAGCGGCCGGGGAACTATGCCCGCGGCAGCGTGATGTCTGATTTCGAGAAAAAGATCTGGGACGATTTCTGGAAGATCGCCAACGACCCGCAACAGGCCGCCGAATTGGGCATTCGCGCGCTGCACGGTGACGCCGTCTCGATCAAGGTGGAAAAGGGCAAGACGTACCGGGTGACCGTGCGAGCCTCCGGAGGGCCGGAAATCGTCGTGGAAACAGACAAGCCTACCGCAGCAACCCGCTGATTTTGCGGCCGGTGACGCTCAACGGATAGCCCTCCAGTTCGCCGATCTTCACCCAACGGACATCGCCGCCGCGTTTGAGCCGTCCGCCCGTGCACTCGGCTTCGTAGCAGTCGAGCGTAATCCGAAATCGCGTCACGCCGTGCTTGATCGTGGTTAGTCTTGGTCCCGGTGCGACCGCCAAGCCCGTCAGCTGGGCGGCGGCTTGCTCCAGTTGGCGGCGCAACGGATCGCCGCGCTGCGCCGTCACAGGAAATCGCGGGAAGTCCCACAAGCCTGCCCAGCGTTCGTGGGACGCACAGCGGCGGAGTACGACGCGATCGTCACGCCGGACAATCACGGCCGCTTCGCGCCGGTCTTCGTAGTTGGTCTTGCGTTTAGGCGGCGGGATGACGTCCTGCAGTCCCTCTCGCTTCGTCGGGCATAGCGATCCGGCGGGACACTGCGCGCACCGCGGGCCGCGCGGGGCGCAGATCTCGCTGCCCAGTTCCATGAGCGCCTGGTTGAACAGCCCCACGTCCCTGGCGG
>Ga0255341_1006999_pt1 | contig 10271 bp, 5 predicted proteins | sample wastewater_treat_8_FD_192418 | JGI IMG/M metagenome (GOLD analysis project Ga0255341, IMG submission 192418) | Wastewater microbial communities from Lulu Island WWTP, Vancouver, Canada - plant12 | ecosystem: Engineered > WWTP > Wastewater > Unclassified | place: Canada: Vancouver, British... | reverse complement strand
CTCAGATGAAGCAATGGCCTCACGCATGCAGACAGATCTGCGGAGGTCCTCGCAACGCGGACTTCGGTCTGGACGCGCCAGTGGTCGGCCTCTGGGGTAACGTCGTCGACCAGGAGCACGCAACCTTCTTGGGTTGGGTTCACGCCCGCGACAATGGCTCGAAACGGCTTCTCCCCGTGTTGCTGCAACGCGTTGTCGATCCACGAGATGCCGCGTTGAAAGCGGCGGCCGGTGTTTATCAAACCACCTCGGCGCTGGAGTTGAGCCAGCACTTCGGTCAGTTGTTGCTCAGCACGAAATGTCAACTGCGGTTTCAGTGTTTCCCAGACTACCGATTCCCACCGCCGTCTCGCGAAGTCCGAAACAAATCGCCCAAGATGCAGCGCGCAATGATCCGTAATGCGCCGAAGGGCGTCCAATGTCGCCATGCACTCCGGGTCAACGGCGAACTCGTGCAACATAGTCAGAACAGCTCCTTCGCTCGCTCGTCGAAGAACCCCTCTGGCCAACTGCCGGCAAAGTCGCCATCCTCGGTCACGTGCAACCGCGTGACGCGAACGCGGCCGTCGACGGATTCGACGCAGACGACGGCGATCCGGTCTGGCTTCAGTCCTTGGCAGCCCTCGGGCAGCGTTCCTTGGGCCGTTTCGCGAACGCGTCGAAGCAGACGCAACAGCAGATGTTCGCTGTGTGTTTCTGCGAGCAGAACTGCGTTCCGTCGGACTGCGGATTCGATCAGCAAGTCGCCTAATTCGGCTTGCAGTCGCGGGTGAAGGTGGTACTCAGGCTCCTCGATACCAGCAACTCTACCCGCACTGTCAAGCGCCGTCACCAGCACAGGGACAAGTTGCGAAATCCCGACGCCGACGTCGTGTAGCGTAAGTTCGACTCTTGGCTCGTTCGGCAAGATCAGCAGTCGCTTGTCCGTCAAGCCCGGCTTGTCGGCATTTCTATTGACCGCCGGCATTCTCCGCTTCCGGGTCTCTTTCACATAGACCGACTCCTTCCGCAACAACGTCACTCCTGCTCCCAACCGTTCTGGATCGCTGAGCCACCTGTTTAACTCGTCGATCAGTTCAGCGTCGCAAGATTGCAGGCGATACCAAGCCCCCAATCCAGTCGCCCAGGACGAAGGATCGGGAGTTCGGGGCAGAGGGGCGCCAGGAGGCGGCATGTCGCGCATCGGGCCAAGGTAGCGGAAACCTCGGAGTCGAATCCGCAGGGCGTTGAGAATGTTCGTCAGCGTTTTGTCTAGGAATCCAGCTACATCAAAGGCCACGCGTTGCATTGAGATTTCCGTCTCCGGGGTGATCAAGGGCTGTTTCCCCCTTCGCCCTGGCCTGTCCCGTATTCGCCCAAGAGCGTCGCGCGCGCGACGACCATACAGCGTCTCAACTGGCCCGGCAGATGCATCCGGGCGAGGCAGCGCGTCGTCGTATTCACGAAGTGGCAACACCAACCCTTCCTCCGCATTTCCCGGAAACAGTCCATCCACCGCAGCAAGCGCAACATGAAAGATCGAGGTCTGTTCGGGCGCCGCCGATCCTTCGCTACTCGGTGATTCCTCCTTCATAAATGGGATCAAGCGGTCATTTGCATTTTCTAGCTGTTGGTAGCGATCACATAACTGTGGGGTGCCGGGATAGAAGTAGTCATCCGGCCTACGCTCCGGTCGGTGAAACAAAGGATGGTCGACCGCAAGGAGTCTCAGTCTCCTTTGAAGCGAACTCTGATCGAACGCGATTTCTGCGAAGTCCAAACCATCAAGCTGGAAAAGGCACGACTCCACGACTGGTCTGGGCGGTTCGGGACAATTCGACCAACGGATCGTCACCGTTACACCGGCAGCCGTTGGCTTATTGATGATTCGTTCGGTTTGGACGCCCACGACATCCTCGAAGGCAGCCACGTCATGCTCGTAGGGTGAAAAGTCGCGATCATCCAGGGTGAAACGAAACCCCAACTTGATTGCTCGATCCAAGTCTTGGCCATGAACCATGTGACCAAAACCGCCAAGATTGATGAACCGGCCGCCAGCCGCGGTCGTGTCTGCGTCGAGGTTATGCCGCTCGAAGACCTCCTGGGCGTACAGCAGCGCGTGCAGGATCGTGCTCTTGCCGGCGCTGTTTGGGCCGAACAACAGCGTGATGGGCTTCAGTTCAATCTCGACACGGTCGCGGATGCCTTTGAAGTTTTCGATGCTGATGTGCGTAAGCATGGTGGCCTCTTTGCGTGTCGAGTCTATTCGCGATTCAGGTGCCGAGCAACTCAGGGTCTCCGTTGTCGGTCTTCTGGTACTTCCCTCGCGAATCGCGTGCCAAGCGGACGGATCAAGCGGTTTTCAGCTGGTCAAGTCTCCCAATCGTCCGTCACCTGAAAACGCTTAAGTTGCTGGTCGAATTTTTGGTAGTGGTCCATGCCGAGGAGCCGAGCCGCCTTGGCTTTGACGCCCCCAGCCTCCTGCATCGCTCGGCGCAAGTATTGTCTTCGTATGTCGTTAAGGTACTCGTCTAGGTCGAAGCCGTCACCCAGCGGGCGGTCCAAAATGGCGGCCAGCGCCGTGGAATCCGGCGGCAGTTCGCCCAGGGACTCCTTCAGGTCGGCTGCCCCCAGCTCTGGTCCTTCCGACATGACGGCGGCTTGGAGCAGGACGTTCTGCAAGCGGCGGACGTTGCCCGGCCAGTCCTGACGCTTCACAAATGTTTTTGCGGCGGCAGAAAGGGTTTTGTGCTGGTATCCCGGCTCCTCGGCGGCGAACTGGCGGTTGATTTGCGCCAGCAACGCTTCGGCAATCTCGATGATGTCGCTTCGTCGGTCCCGCAACGGGGGCAAGGTGATCGTGATCGCGGCCAGACGGTAGTACAAGTCTTCGCGGAACGTGCTCTCCCGAATCGCCCGGTGCAGGTCGCGGTTCGTAGCCGCAATCACCCGGACGTCGACCTTTCGGTCCCGTTCCTCGCCCAAGCGCCGAACGGTGCGCACGCAAGGCCACTCGCCTTTCTCCGGCTGCAAAACCCTCAGCAGTTTTGCCTGGACGTCCAGGTCGCATTCGCCGATTTCGTCCAGGAACAGCGTGCCGCCGCTCGCTTCTTCAAAAGCCCCCTTCCGGTCTTTGACGGCGTCGGTGAAGGCGCCTTTGGCGTGCCCGAACAATTCCGACTCCAGCAACGTCTTGCTCAGGGCCGCACAGTTCTTGGTCACCAGCGGCTTGTCTCGCCGTGAACTGGCCCGGTGGATGGCCCGCGCAAACAGTTCCTTGCCTGTGCCGCTTTCGCCCAGAAGCAGGACAGATACGCTTCGCATGGCGGCTCGTTTTGCCCGCCCGACCGCATCCCGGATCGCTTGGCTGTTTCCCACGATTTCCTCAAAGCCTTGGACTTGGCAGGGACTTTCCGCCGCCAGATGCTGCCAGTGTGCGTCCGGGTCTCGGAAGATCTCCGGAATTACGTCGATCGTCAGATCGAACGGGACCTGGGTGACCCACGATTGGCGACCGAAAGTCTCGTAGAAGGTGGCCGAGTAGCGGGTCTTGCCGAGCAGCAACCACACGGCGGCCATCGCCGGTGTGCCAGGACTGAGGTGTAGGCAAAGTTCCGTTTCCGACCATGTGGCCCGGTCACGGATCTTGCCCAATTCGCCGTTGGCAATCCGGTAGATAGCCGCGTAGTCCGTGGGCTTGTCCAGGGCGACCTGGACCAGATCGGCCTTCACGCCCAGCCAAGCAACAAACCATTTGCCCCACTCGGCGGAATAGTTGCTCAGCAGCCGGATTTCGTCGAACGTCTGCGTCGTCAGCAGCGTCTTGGTCGGACCGAGATCGCCGTCCTTGGGCAGGACGCCGCCGAGCTTCCCCATCAGGGCATCGCGCCGGGCCGCGGTCAGCGCCGCAGCCATCGCGCGAAGATCGCTGTGGCCGATCCATTGCAGCAAAACTTTTCGTTTGGCCATCGGCGGAAAACTGGCTGAAAGTGTGAAACGCGATTCCGGTCATTCGCAGACTCGTCGATGTCTAAGCGTGTCCCCCTTTAGACTACCAGATTCGGCCGTGTCCGCCAGACTTGTTTCGTAGTGCCGGCTTCAGCCGGAAAAGTCACCCGCAAGACCTGAATTCGCCATTCCCCTTAGTCGTTGAAGAACACAAACCAGTCGCCACTGTATTGGCCCGCCCCTCCCGTCGGATTCACCTTGTAGACAAACGTGCTCATGTCATCTTTCCTCGTTCGACTTGGAGCCTGTCACTTGGCCGGGCCATGCTGGCACACCAGCCGGAAATCGCATCCGGCGCACTTGTTCCTGTCCGGCTTGGCCTCAAACTTCCGTAGTGAAATCGCCTTCGCCAGCTTTCCGGCTCGACGTCTCGCGTCCTTGGTTTCACGATCTGAGATGGGTACGGACAACCGATCACCGGCCTTGAGTTCGTGGACGTAGGCGGCGCGGACGTCCAACCCTTCGCCACGACCGGCGGCAGCATAGATCGCCAATTGGAAAGCGTAGATATCGTCGGTGCGCGGATCGGCCGCCGTTTTGTAGTCCACCAAGGCAAGAGCGCCGATTTCCCCGCCTTCGCGATCCAGGATTACGTCCGCACGCCCAGTGACGTTTGCCTCGTCCAAGTGCAACTCGAACGGCCGTTCGGTTTCCCACACCCGAAACAGGTCGTCTCGGTATCGCTGCAGGTAGCGGTCGATCACCTTGCGGGCTTCCTGCCGCAGACGTTCGTACATGAACGCGTAGGCATAGGGCAGGTAGAACTCGGCATCGAGCAGTGTCTCGATCTGCTTCGGCGTCGGAATCTCGCCGGTTGCCCGAACTTGGTCCGCAATCCGCCGCAAGGCGTGGTGGATGGCCTTGCCGTAGCCGAGTTCCGCCACCAATTGTGGTTGGAATCCCAGCAGTGCGCCCATTCGGAACGCGTAGGGACAATCTTCGTAGTGGGCCAAGTCCGAGAACGACAGCGTCGGCTTGAGCGGCTGCTCGTTTGCGTCCGGCACGAATTCGGGAGGAAGCAGCGCGGACGTGACGAGCGGCGGGTCGCCGCCAGCGGCCTCGACGAGGAAGGGACTGGACCTGGCAGCATTCTTTTTACGGCGGAACCGAGACAGGTACAACATCTCCTTGGCACGCGTCATGGCGACGTAGAACAGGCGACGCTCGTCCGTCTCCGTACCCGCGTAGCGCTCGCGGAGCTTCGGGGGAAAGACATCCCCGGACAAGCACCATTGCTCCTGTTGGCCGGTCTTGGCAGCGGGAAAACGCTTGTGGACCAGGCAGGGTACGAAGACCACGGGCCACTCCAACCCCTTGGCTTGGTGGACGGTCAACACGTCCACGGCGTCCCGGTCAAACGCCTCCTCGCCCTCAAAGTCTTCGTAGGCGTCGCGGGCGTAGTACCGCAGATAGTTGAACAAATGCCGGTAATACCAGATTCCGCGGTCCTGCCCCGCCTTGTAGACACTGGATTGGCCATCGTCAACCCATCGGGCACGGCGTCGCACATGCTCAAAATCGGCGAGCACTTGCGAGAACCTGGCGAGCGTGCCCATCCGCGAGGCCAGCATCGGGTCTTCCAACCGCCACCGATGAACGCCCAGCAATCTGAGCAGCGAATAATAGTCGCGCACCAGGTTTGCTGGTTGATCGTCGGCGTTCACCCGGTTGCGCCACGCGTGCAGGTGCTGAGTCAGCTTGGCCGTCATCGGTGCCCCCAACCCAAACGCTTCCGCAAAGGTCTTCGCCACTGTCTTAACGTCGACAGGTTCGTCTTTCGAGCGTTCTTCCGCCGACCAGTTGTTGTCGGTCAGCCACGCGTAAGTCATGCCCAACGCTTGCACGTCGGGCTGCCGGAACAGGCCCGTTCGCCCACCACAGGTGCATGGGATGCCCTTGGCCTGTAAGGCACGGACGATGGGAACCGCCGAGGTTCTTACAGACCGCAACAGGATGGCGATGTCTCGGAAACGGTATCCCAGCCGGACGAGTCGGTTGATCGCATCGGCGACGACCATTGCCTCGTCGTCCGGCGTTTCTGCCGACCACGCCTGGACGGCCGGCTTGCTTGCCTCTCTTCGCGCGAGCATGCGCTTGGGCAGGCGGAGTTCCGGCTCGATGGACTGGCCGAATTCGTTCGCCACGCTGACGATGTCCGGCCGCGACCGATAGTTGCTGGACAGCGTAAGCACTTTGGCCCTGTATCGCTCTCGAAACGTCTGAATGTTTTCGACGGTTGAACCACGCCATTGGTAAATAGCTTGATCGTCATCGCCCACCACGCAAAGACGTACCGGCGGGCAACTCAGCAATCCGATGAGCGTTTCCTGCGCGGGATTGACGTCCTGATACTCGTCCACAACCAGGTGGCGCAGGCCCTCGTGGACCGCCGAGTATACTTCGGGGCGTGCCAGCGCCTCGACTGCGGCGCTGATCATCTGGCCGAAGGTCAAGAAGTGGTAGCGCCGCAGCATTTGGCGGAATCGGGCGTAGATGTCGCCGAACGGCGTGCCCGCAAGCCGTTCGAGCGGAATTAACTCATTCTCGACGGCGTCCAAGTTGCGCCGGAATAGGTTGATCGCCGCAAAGACCCCTTCCCGCAGCTGCGTCAGGCCCAACTGCTTGTGTTCCCGGCAGAGCAGCCCGGCCAACCGGTGGTCATCCAGCAACTCGAAGTCCGCGTATTCCGGCACATGTTGCTGCAACAGCCGCAATCCATAGGAGTGGATGGTCCCGACGAACATCGGGGAAAGAGAATCCAGGACGTTCGCGCCGAGCTTGTCGGCCACGCGCTGGAGGATGCGCGTCTTCAGGCTGGTCGCCGCTCGCTCGGTGAACGTGAACGCGACGATTCCAGCGGGCGGCGTCCCCTCGACGATCAAAGCCGCCACTCGTTGCGAAATCGCTTCCGTCTTGCCGGAACCCGCGCAGGCAATGACCTGCAGGTGGCCGCCGCGGTACGCGATCACCTTTCGCTGCTCCGGGGAAGGTTCGAACGTCGTCACAGCCATGCCGGACCTCAACAGTTGCAGGTTTGAATGGGATTCGGCCCAGGATTCGTCAGTTTTTCGACGAATGACGCTCCTCGAAATTGAAACGGTCGCGGCGGCCCACGCTGCCGCTTGCGAGAACAAGTGAGGGGCGCCGCTTCAGCCAACGCTTGATCTTGGGCTAGCGACGCGGGGGACTACTGGCGCTCGCCTGCCCCTGACCCAAAATGTGCGCTCGCAGGGCACGCAGTCCGTCGCTGCCCAGACTGCTGCGATCGAGCGTCAGGCAGGGCACTTCGTCGACCGTGCGAAAACAGAATATCCGATCACGATCCATCAGCACGAAACCCGGAGCCTTGCACGCCCGAGCGTTATCTCTCGCCTGCCCGTAGTTCGAGCCGTTTCTCCATTCCTTTTCCTTCGACAGCTCACGCTTCACCTCGATAATGCAAAGGACTTTTTGTCCGCGATCGAGTGCCGCATAGTCTGCTGTCTTCCTCTTGGGCAAATCATACCCGCGTTGAATACGTGCCTGGCTGCCGACTCCGGCAAGACGGAGCAACGGTTCAACGAAGTAGTACTCGACATCCTCCTCGTAAACGAACGCGGTAGAGTCGAGCCGCCGTAGATCATCGAGACTGACCGTCTTCGGATCTCCCAACTCCCTCCTGCCGACCACCCTTTGTAGAGCGATGTCGCGTGCCGAGTCGAACGGAGAAAATGCGACCTTGGCTCGCACCAGCAAGCGGTTTGCGAAGTCCGGTCGGAGATACTTGGCACCACTGAAATAAGGAAGAAACCTCTCCTCTGCGAACATCGTGGAGATGTCGGCCTTCGTGATAGGTTCGATCCGAACCATCGAGTCGTAGGCTACGTACCACTGCCTCCAGCTTTCGTCGTACCAGGGTTCGGAGCATGCTCTAGCGACATAATGGATCGCCTTTTCCGGAGCAATGAAGTAGAAGAACAGGGTGTCGCCGATTTCGACGTTCTTGCCCGCCGTCCACTTGCCGCTTCCACCGAATGCGGACAGGTCATCGTCAGTCAAGAACGATTCATCCGATCCGAAGACGATCCACGCCGAGCGGGGCTCGGGAAGATCGTGAATGCCGGCGTCCGCAGGCATCGGGGAAACAGGTGAGACAGCAAGGTCTGTCCCGCCGACCGTATACTGCCACCAGAGCCCGCCCATTGGATCCGCGTCGATTGTCGGGATGCCTTGCTCTGCATAGGAAGCACATCCTTGCGTTGGAATTTGCGGCGGTTTCTTGCCAGAACTCGCCTTTCGCCGCTTCGCGGTTTGGCCGACCTTGGGCGACGCCACGTCTTTCGCCGCCTTCGGTTTGGGGTTTTTCGGCATGATCAATCTCCGAATAATTGTTGGTCAAACGAGACGGTTAATGACTAAAAGGCGACCGAGGCTGCGCCCGGAAGCCATGTCCCTCCGCACCAGTGGCCCTCTAGTTGCTTCGTTCGTCATGGCCAACGGATGATTCGCCCCACCCGTTCGCCCGGAAATGCACTCGTTCCAGCGTTGGGGAACCGGAGGATACGACCTTCGGCCACTCCGATTGTACGCAGAAGTCGTTGCCGCAGCGATTGGCCTCAGGCTACGGCGAATATATCCTTCGGCAAAAAATGCCGAAACGTTGGCTTCGTCGCTACGGCTCACTCGACATTCGCGACGGTCCGCCGCGGCACGCTACGCAACCCAGTGGGTCAACGCTTCCTCAAGGAGTTCCGGGGTTTGGCCGTTCCAACGCCAGAGGTGGTCTCCGCCGCGCCCGGCGTTGACGGCCCACATGGTGCCTTCGCTGTGCTGCCAGTAGGTGGTTCCGTCTCGGATCGGGTACTTGGTCCGTGCCTCGGCTTCGAAGGTAGGGGCGATGACCTTGCGGAACACGGACCAGACGTGGACGTGCCAGCAGTAGTTCGGATCTTCGACCTGCCGCAGGAGACTGTCAAACTCGTCCTCCAGCAGAACCCCGGCCCGTTCGTGGTTCGCTCCCAAGATCTCGCTGGCAGCGACCAGTCCGGGAATGTCGGACGTGAACACGATGAACGGCTCGCGGTCGATCTCCAGAAGTTTGGACAGCACCGCCCGCTCCTGAAGGAATCGCGGGCCGAACTTCCGTAACCAGTTCACCAGGGAACTTCCGACGATGCGGCGCTGCCAATCTTCGGCGGGCGACAACTCGTCCCGCTTTGGAAGCGGAACGTTGGCTCGGCACGCCAGCGCATGGCTGCGCAACTGGGAGGACCACTCGGAAACGGACTTCGATCTCTTGGGTTTTTTGGCCATCCGATGTCTCCTTGACTTCGATTGTCTGACTTGGGCGGAATCGGCACTGGTCTTGTTCGGGGCGACCGGCTTGCGTCGAAGGGACCGGTGGGCTAACGCCGCACCGTTCGCCGGAGCAAGGCAGTCGATGCACCACCTACACGACAAACGACCAGACCGGGGAAGGCGCCGCGCTGCTTTGTTTATCGCGCTGCTTTTCCTGTTGCCCAGTACTGGTGCGGGCCGGTGACGATGCGGCCGTCTTCTTCGGCGCGTCAGTCGCTGGCTTTTTGACGCGGTTTTCATCGGCTCGCGGAATCGAAGGCGGTATTTCCGCCGACGGGCGTCGTCCCCCAGCTGCTGGCCAGAAGCGGAATCGGGTGGCAGGGTATGGGCACTGGCGCGAGGTACGATCGCCTGCGAATGGCAGGAGCTGTTTAACTTGGCCGGCCGCTTCCTCGGGAGTCAGGCCGTGCTCCAAAATCATGTCCAGATACGTGAAGTCGACCAGGGCGCTGGCAGCCCAGTCGGCGTAGGCGGCATAGCCGGAGATGGGAAAGGGCAGCTCCCGGCACAGCGAGCGGGCGAAACCGCCGTCTGAGCCATTTCCCAGGTAGCACGCGGAAAAGTGCAGGACGTCCACGTTGTTCGCGTAGCGGAGAGTCTTGGTCAAGGCGTCAGGACGAAGGATTCCCCTGTGTCCGCACAGTCCTTCCGGAGTGCCGTGGGCGGCGACGACCAGAACGACCGGCTCGGGGACGTACAAAATCTCTCGGCACCAGCTTTCCAAGTCGGCTTCGCTGGCGAAAAACCGGTGCCGCACCTCCAGTCCCGGCACGCGGGCAAAGAATTCCCGCAGCATGCCGCCGAGCGAGTAGTTCTCTTCTTGGAGTACACGCTGCCAGTGGGCTTCCAGCACCACCAACCATTTCAGGTTCGCCGTGGGAAACACGCGCTGTCCCACCCAGGGTTCCCAGGAACGGGCCCTCGCCACCCGCCATTTCCCGTGAAAG
>Ga0255341_1006993_pt1 | contig 10280 bp, 7 predicted proteins | sample wastewater_treat_8_FD_192418 | JGI IMG/M metagenome (GOLD analysis project Ga0255341, IMG submission 192418) | Wastewater microbial communities from Lulu Island WWTP, Vancouver, Canada - plant12 | ecosystem: Engineered > WWTP > Wastewater > Unclassified | place: Canada: Vancouver, British... | reverse complement strand
GCGGTGATCGGGGTCTCAATGATTTCGCCGGAAGGTTTGGCCATCAGCCCGCGCATCCCGGCCAGCTGGCGGATCTGCTGGGCGCTGCCCCGCGAACCGGAATCGGACATCATGTAGATGGGGTTGAAGCTGGCAACCTGCTTCAGGTTGCCGTCCCGGTCCTTTACCGATTCGGTCTCCAGCTCCCGCAGCATCTCCCGGGACACGTTCTCGGTCACCTGGGCCCAGATGTCCACCACCTTGTTGTACCGCTCGCCGTCGGTAATCAGGCCCTCTTTGTAATGGCTTTCAATTTCCTGCACCTCTTTGTTGGCGGTCTCGATGAGCTCGGATTTGCGGGAGGGGATGATCATGTCGCCGATGCAAATGGAGAGCCCCGACTGGGTCGCGTACCGGTAGCCCAGATCCTTCAGGCGGTCCGCCAGCAGGATGGTCTTCTTGTCCCTGCACAACCGGTAGCAGTAGCTGATGAGATCCGCCAGCTCCTTCTTGCCCATCACCCGGTTGATCACGTCGAAGCCGATCTCCTCAGGCATGATCTCCCATAAAATGATCCGCCCCACGGTGGTGTCTTTTATCTCACCGTTGATGCGCACCTTGATTTTGGCGTGGAGATCAGCTATGCCGTTGTCGTATGCCACCCGCACCTCGCCCGGGTTGGCGAACACCTTTCCCTCCCCCTTCATCGATTCACGCTCCCGGGTCAGGTAGTAGATGCCCAAAACGATGTCCTGGGTGGGCACAATAATCGGCTTCCCGTGGGCGGGGGAAAGGATGTTGTTGGTGGACATGAGCAGGACCCGCGCCTCAATCTGCGCCTCGATGGCGATGGGAATGTGCACCGCCATCTGGTCGCCGTCAAAGTCGGCGTTGAAGGCGGAGCATACCAGCGGATGCAGCTGAATCGCCTTACCCTCGATCAGGATCGGCTCAAAGGCCTGGATGCCCAGTCGGTGCAGGGTGGGGGCGCGGTTGAGCAGCACCGGGTATTCCCGGACCACCTCGTCCAGGGCGTCCCACACCTCCGCCGTTTCCTTTTCCACCAGCTTCTTGGCGCTCTTGATGGTGGTGGCAAAGCCCTTCTTGATCAGCCGGTTGTAGACAAAGGGTTTGAAGAGTTCGATGGCCATTTTCTTGGGCAGCCCGCACTGATGGAGCCTCAGCTCCGGCCCGATCACGATTACCGACCGTCCCGAATAGTCAACCCGCTTGCCCAGCAGGTTCTGCCGGAATCGGCCCTGCTTGCCCTTGAGCATGTCGCTTAAGGATTTGAGCGGCCGCTTGTTGCGCCCGGTCACCGTCTTTCCCCGGCGGCCGTTGTCGAACAGCACATCAACCGCCTCCTGCAGCATCCGCTTTTCGTTGCGCACGATGATCTCCGGCGCCTCCAGCTCCTGCAGCCGTTTGAGCCGGTTGTTGCGGTTGATCACCCGCCGGTAGAGATCGTTGAGGTCGGAGGTGGCGAAGCGCCCGCCGTCGAGCGGCACCAGCGGCCGCAGATCCGGGGGCAGCACCGGCAGGGTTTCCAGGATCATCCACTCCGGCTTGTTTCCCGAGTTCTTGAAGTCTTCCACCACCTTCAGCCGCTTGGCCAGCTTCTGGCGCTTGGCCTCCGAGGCGGTCGCCTTCATCTCCTGGCGCAGGCTCTTGGAGAGCGCATCCAGCTGCAGGCTCTTGAGCAAATCACGGACCGCCTCCGGGCCGATGCCCGCCTTGAAGTTCTTGCCGTATTCGACCAGCGCCTTCAGATAGCGGTCCTCCTGCATCAGCTCGCCCTGGGTGAGCGGCGTCTCGCCGGGATCGACCACGATATACTGCTCAAAGTAAATCACCTTTTCCAGATCCCGCAGGGTGATGCCGAGGAGGTTGCCGATCCGGCTGGGAAGGCTGCGCAAAAACCAGATGTGCGCCACCGGGCTGGCCAGCTCGATGTGCCCCATGCGCTCCCGTCGCACATAGGAGGGGATCACCTCGACCCCGCATTTCTCACAGACCACCCCCCGGTGTTTCAGCCGCTTGTACTTGCCACAGTTGCATTCATAATCCTTGGTCGGCCCGAATATCTTGGCGCAGAAGAGCCCGTCCCGCTCCGGCTTGAAGGTGCGATAGTTGATGGTTTCCGGCTTCTTCACCTCACCATGCGACCAGCTGCGGATATCGTCGGGCGAGGCGATGCTGATGCGGATGGCCTCGAAGTCGAGCGATTTCTTCGGCTTATCAAAAAAACTGTAGCTTACTTCCATGGAGGGTCTCCCTTTACCGATCAGTTGCTTTTTTCAAGCCCGACAAACTGCACATTCAGGCAGAGGCTCTGCAATTCCTTGACCAGCACGTTAAACGACTCCGGCAGGCCGGGTTCCAGTTCCGTTTCCCCCTTGACGATATTTTCGTACAGCTTGGTCCTTCCCTGCACGTCATCCGATTTGACGGTGAGGAACTCCTGGAGGGTGTAGGCCGCTCCATATGCCTGCAGCGCCCATACCTCCATTTCCCCCAGCCGCTGGCCGCCGAACTGGGCCTTGCCGCCCAGGGGCTGTTGCGTCACCAGCGAATAGGTGCCGATGGAGCGGGCATGGATCTTGTCGTCCACCAGGTGGTGCAGCTTCATCATGTAAATCATGCCCACGGTGATCTTGTTGTCGAAGCACTCACCGGTTCTCCCGTCAAAGAGGATGGCCTGGCCGTTTTCCGGCAGCCCCGCCGCCTTGAGATAACCGGTGATCTGCTCCTCCGACGCGCCGTCGAAAACCGGGGAGGCAAAGCGGACCCCCTTGCTGAATTCCCGTGCCAGAGCGATGACCGTGTCGTCCGTGGCCTCGTTGATGATTTTGGACAGGTCCTTGTCGTCCAGCATTTCCTTGAGTCTGGCGCGCAGCGCCTGCGGCGAATAGTTCTGGTCGAGAAGCTCCCTGATCCGGTCGCCCAGCCCCCGGGACGCCCAGCCCAGGTGGGTCTCCAGAATCTGCCCCACGTTCATTCTCGAGGGCACGCCGAGGGGGTTCAATACGATGTCCAGCGGCGTTCCGTCTTCAAGGTAGGGCATGTCCTCCTCGGGAAGAATGCGGGAGAGAACGCCCTTATTGCCGTGGCGCCCGGCCATCTTATCGCCCACCGCCAGCTTGCGTTTTACCGCCAGGTCCACCTTGACCATTTTGATCACGCCGGGAGGGAGTTCATCCCCGCTGCGCAGGCGCTCGATCTTCTCGGTAAAGATAATTTTCGTGGCCTTGATCTTCTCCTCCAGATCCTCCCGGATGGCGGCAATCTCCTCTTCCGCCTTTTTGCTTTCAATGACAATATCCTTCCATTTGCCGGGGGATATCTTCGCCAGCGCCTCGGCGGTGATTTTCTGGCCTTTTTCCAGCAGCCGGGTGCCGGACCGCTTGTCGATCAGCCGCTTGGCCGACACCTTGCCGGTAAGCAGATGCCGGATCTTCTCGTCCGCGCTGTCCTTGAGAATCTTGGTCTTGAGCTCCTGGTCCTTCAAAATTTTGGCAAGCTGTTCATTCTCGATTGCCTTGCTGCGCTCATCCTTGTCAATCCCCTTGCGGGAGAAAATGCGCACGTTGATCACCGTGCCCTCGATCCCCGGCGGAACCCGCAGCGAGGTATCCTGGACATCGCGGGCTTTTTCGCCGAAAATGGCCCGCAGCAACTTCTCTTCCGGAGAAAGCTGGGTCTCGCCCTTGGGGGTGATTTTACCCACCAGAATATCGTTTGCCTTCACCTCGGCGCCGATTCGGATCACCCCGCTTTCATCGAGATCCTTGAGCGCCTCTTCGCCCAGGCCGGGAATGTCCCTGGTTATCTCTTCCTTGCCCAGCTTGGTGTCCCGGGCGAGCACCTCGAACTCCTCGATGTGGATGGAGGTGAAATAATCATCCCGCACTATTTTCTCATTGACCAGGATCGAATCTTCAAAGTTGTACCCCTCCCAGGGAAGGAAGGCCACGAGCAGATTGCGCCCCAGCGCCAGCTCTCCCCGGTCAATGGCCGGGCCGTCGGCGATAATCTCGCCGCGAGCCACCTTCTCGCCCGCCCGCACCAGCGGCTTCTGGTTGATGCAGGTGTTCTGATTGGACCGCTTGAATTTGATCAGGTTATAGATGCTCACCCCCCCGTCCTTCTCGGTGCCGTCGCGCTGATCGTGCTTTACCACGATGCGGTTGGCGTCGACGCTCTCCACCGTCCCGTCCTGCTGCGCCACCACCGTGACCCCCGAGTCCCGGGCGATATCGGCCTCGATGCCGGTGCCCACCAGGGGGCTCTCGGTCTTCATCAGCGAAACCGCCTGGCGCTGCATGTTGGAACCCATGAGGGCGCGGTTGGCGTCATCGTTTTCCAGGAAGGGAATCAGCGCGGCGGCTACGCTTACCAGCTGCATCGGAGACACGTCCATGTAGGACACTTCCTCGGGACGCACCATCACGAACTCGCCGCCCCGGCGGGCGGATACCAGTTCGCGCTCAAAGTGCCCCTTGGCGTCAAGCGGCGCGTTGGCCTGGGCGATGGCGTGGTCCTTTTCGTCAAGCGCCGAAAGAAATTCGATCTGATTGGTGACCACCCCGTTCGTCACCTTGCGGTAGGGGGTCTCGATGAAGCTGAAGTCATTAATCCTGGCGTAGGTGGAGAGGGACGAGATGAGGCCGATGTTCGGACCTTCCGGTGTTTCGATCGGGCAGATCCGGCCGTAGTGGGTGGGATGCACATCGCGCACCTCAAACCCCGCGCGCTCGCGGGTCAGTCCGCCCGGCCCGAGCGCGGAAAGGCGCCGCTTGTGGGTAATCTCGGAGAGGGGATTGGTCTGGTCCATGAACTGGGAGAGCTGGCTGGAGCCGAAAAATTCGTTGATCACCGCCGATACCAGCTTGGCGTTGACCAGGTCGTGGGGCATGAGGGTTTCCACCTCCTGGAGTCCCATGCGCTCCCGGATCGCCTTCTCCATCCTCACCAGGCCGATGCGGTACTGGTTCTCGATCAATTCGCCGACGGTCCGGACCCGGCGATTGCCCAGGTGGTCGATATCATCGATCTCGCCCTTGCCGCACTTCAGATGCAGCAGGTACTTGACCGTCTCCATGATATCTTCCTTGCGGATCACCTGCAGGTCGAGGGGAGCGTCCAGGTTGAGCTTGTAATTGAGCTTGAGGCGCCCCATCTTGCCCAGGTCATAGAAATCGGCATTAAAGAACAGGCGGTCAAAAAAGGTGTGGGCGCTCTCCTTGGTGGGCGGGTCGTGGGGCCGCAGCCGGCGGTAGATCTCCACCACCGCCTCCTCCTGCGACTTGATTTTATCAAGGGCCAGGGTGTTGCGGAACGATGCGTCGGTCACCAGTTCTTCAATGAACAGCGTCTCAATGGTTTCGACGCGTCGCTCCCTGAGCATTTTCAGCTTTTCAGCGGTCAGCTCCTCATTGCAGGAGACCAGGAGTTCGCCGGTCGCGGGATCGACAATATCGTGAGCCGCATACTTGCCTTCCAGGTCTTTCATGGTGATGGGCACCAGCTCTATGTGCGCCTCCTGGATTTTCTGCAGGGCTCCCTCCCGGATTCGCTTGTCCTTCTTGACAATCAGCTTGCCGCTTTCGGTGTCGTAGATGTCCTCGGTCGCCCGGTCGCCCACCTGCAGGCTTTTTCTGAGGTACTTAAACGGCTTGGCATCCTTGAACACAACCTTTTCCGATTCGTAAAAATAATCGAGCAGCTCCTGCTCGGTATAACCCAGCGCCTTGAGCAGGATGGTGGCAAGCAGCTTGCGGCGCCGGTCAATGCGCACATAGAGGATGTCCTTGGTATCAAATTCCAGGTCAATCCACGATCCGCGGTTGGGAATGATGCGCGCGTAAAAAATCAGTTTGCCCACGCTGCTCGCTTTTCCCTTGTCGTGATTGAAAAACACGCCGGGGGAGCGGTGCAGCTGGCTGACAATCACCCGCTCGGTGCCGTTGATAATGAAGGTGCCGCTGTCGGTCATCAGGGGAACCTCCCCGAAATAGACCTCCTGCTCCTTCACGTCCCGGATGCTGCGGTTGCCGCTCTCGGCATTCACATCCCACACCACCAGCCGCAACATCACTTTCAGCGGGACGGCGTAGGTGAGCTCCTTCTGGCGGCATTCATCCACGTCATATTTGGGCTCGCCCAGGGTATAGCTCACGTATTCAAGGAAGGCGGTCTCGGAAAAATCCTTGATGGGAAAAACGCTTTTAAAAACGCCCTGCAGGCCGAAATTGCCCCGGTCCTGGGGCTTGACATACCGCTGCAGAAACTCCTCGTAGGACTTCCGCTGCACATCAAGGAGGCTCGGCTTTTCCATTACCTTCCTGATCCGGGAAAAATCCTTCCTCAGGTAGTACCTGTTCAACGCATGATGGCTCATTGTAACCCCTGGCATGGATTAGCAGGCTGTTGAAAAACACCCATCTGCTGCGTTACGCTCATCCCGTTACTTAATCTCAACCGTTGCTCCGACCTCCTCCAGCTTCGCCTTGGCGTCCTCGGCGTCTTTCAGGGGAATGGCCTCCTTCACCGTGCCGGGAGCGCCGTCAACCAGGTCCTTTGCTTCTTTCAGCCCCAGGTTGGTGAGGGCGCGAACCACCTTGATCACCTGGATCTTCTTGTCACCCGATGCCTTGAGGATCACGTCAAACTCGGTCTTTTCCTCCTTGGCGGCGGCAGGGGCATCTCCCGGGGTTCCGCCGGGCATGGCCATGGCCATGGGCATGGCGGCAGCCGAAACCCCGAATTTTTCCTCCAGTTCCTTTACCAGACCGGAAAGCTCAAGCACAGTCATGTTTTCGATGAACTGTATCACATCTTCTTTGGTTATTTTTTCCATGATCCTTTATCCTCCTGCTCGCGACACTGTGTTTAGTTAGTGATTAGCCTGATTTGCTCTTTTCAATCGCATGCAATACCCGGATGAATTTCTGGGGAATGGCCTGCAGCGTGCTCAATAATCTCACCGGCGGCGAGGCGCAGAGCGATACAACCTTGGCCAGCAGCTCCTTTCTGCCGGGCAGCGTGCTCAGCCCCCGGGTGTCCTCCGCGGACAGCACCTTGCCCTCGAGGTATCCCGCCTTGATGCTCAACTCGGAAAACTCCTTGAGAAACCGCACCAGCACCTTGGCCGGTGCAACCGGATCACCGGAGCCGATCACGATTGCCGTCGGTCCTTCAAGGTAGCCATGGATCCCCTCCAGCGCCGTCCCCTGGGATGCGCGTTTCAGCAGGGTGTTCTTGACCACCCGGTACTCCGACGAAGCCTGGCGCAGCTCGTTGCGGAGCCGGGTGATCTTCTCCACCGAGAGGCCGCGGTAGTCGGTTACCACTATCAGCGCCGCATCCTTGAGCTTACTTGTTAAGGAGGCAACAACCTGTGCTTTCTCTTCTCGTTTCAATGGAATTCAACCTCCTTTCTTAATAACCTGCTCCCCTTATACCATGCCTGCTTTCGACTACTCGGGGCAGCTTATATAAACCCCATAACCTTCCCCGTGAACAGGAGAGATGGACCAGAAGTTGAGCGAGGGGATGGGTAAGTGGCAGAACGCTTAACTAATCTGACGGGTAAATGCCGGATTTACCTTTATTCCCGGTCCCATGGTCGTTGACAGTACGATGCTTTTCAAATAGACGCCCTTGCTGGTCGGCGGCTTCAGCTTGACCAGCGCGTCAACCAGGGCGGTCACATTGTCGCGCAACTTATCCACCGCGAAGGAAATCTTCCCGGTTCTCGCATGCACAATGCCCGCCTTGTCAACCTTGAATTCAATCTTTCCCTTTTTGAGGTCGGCCACGGCATCGGAAACGTTAAAGGTTACCGTCCCCACCTTGGGATTGGGCATCAGCCCCCGGGGCCCAAGGATCTTGCCGATTTTTCCCACCATCCCCATCATGTCCGGCGTGGCGATGGCCTTGTCAAAATCAAGCCATCCCTGGGTGATTTTTTCAATCAGGCTTTCAGCCCCGACAAAATCGGCGCCGGCGCTTAAGGCCTCCTTCTCCTTTTCCCCCTTGGCAAATACCAGCACCCTGGTTTCCTTGCCGGTTCCGTGGGGAAGCATCACCGAGCCTCGCACCATCTGGTCGGCATGCTTGGGGTTGACCCCCAGGCGTACCGCCACGTCGACGGTCTCGTCGAACTTGGCGAATGCGGCGTCCTTCATCAGTTTCAGCGCGTCTTCAAGCTCATAGACCCTGTTCCTGTCGACCTTCTCGCGCGCAGCCTCGTGCTTTTTACTTTTTTGACCGGACATGGCCTTTTCCTCCGCTTATATAACAACCATCACCCGCGGGCGCCTTTGCGCCCGCGTTATGTTTTTAACGCTGTGTACGAGTCCTCTACCCCACCTCGATGCCCAAGCTCCTGGCGGTTCCCTCTATAATTTTGATGGCCCCCTCCAGGCTCACCGCATTGAGATCCGGCATCTTCATCTGGGCGATCTCTTTCACCTGGTCGGGAGAGATTTTGCCCACCTTGTCCCGGTTCGGCTCAGCGGAACCCTTGATAATGCCGGCGGCCTTTTTAATCAGCACCGCGGCGGGCGGCGTCTTCACTATGAAAGTAAACGAGCGGTCGGAATAAATGGTAATCACCACCGGAAGAATGAGGTCACCCTTGCTCTGGGTCTGCGCGTTAAAGGCCTTGCAGAACTCCATGATGTTCACGCCGTGCTGACCGAGGGCGGGGCCTACGGGAGGCGAAGGGTTGGCCTTCCCCGCGGTTATCTGCAGTTTTTTAATCGCAAGCACTTTTTTTGCCATAGGCGTTACCGTCCTCTCTGCATCGCTGGCAGGCTATTGAAAAATACCCATCTGATTCGTGGCTCAAGGGGGAGGGGCTTTTTAGCCACAACAATGTGTCTTTACGCTTACGGCACGACCCGGTGCCTTCGACTTAAACCGCAGACAGGCAGCTTTGCAGAGGCTTCGATACAGGCTGTTGCCATGCGGGTCTGTCCGACCAAGTTAGAAAGTTGCTGCCGTTCTAGAGGTTTCGGAATAATTTTGTTGTGGCTAAAAAGCCCCTCCCCTTTGAGCCACATACTATTAAGCAAGCTTTATAAGCCTGCGCCACCATTTTTCAACTGCCTGCTAATTTTTCTTCACCTGAAGAAACTCCAGCTCAATGGGAGTCGATCTCCCGAAAATGGAAACCAGCACTTTAAGCCTGCCCTTTTCCGGCTTGACTTCTTCCACCAGCCCGTTGAAGTTGTTAAAGGGGCCGTCGATGATGCTGACGCTGTCCCCCTTCTCAAAAGAGACCTTGGGCTTTGGCTTAAGCTTTCCCTCCTTGATCTGGCTCAAGATGTCCTTTGCCTGACCCTCGGGAATGGCAACGGGCTTGTTGCCGCCGCCGATGAAACCGGTCACCTTGGGGGTGTTCTTGACGATGTGCCAGGTCTCATTATCCATCGACATGTTAATCAGCACGTAACCGGGGAAAAACTTTCGCGAGGTGGTTTTACGCTCGCCCCGGATCATCTCCACCACGTTCTCGGTGGGAATCACGATCTCGGAAAAGAACTCCTCCTTGCCGAACTGCTTAATGCGCTCCTCCAAAGCCATCTTGACCTTATTTTCATAGCCGGAATAGGTATGAATTACATACCATTTCTTTTCCATACGTCCCTCTCATTCATCCCAGGATAACCCTGATTATTCGGGTGAGGCCAAGATCGATCAGTCCGAGAAAGAAGGCTATGATGATAACAATAACGAGGACCACCGAAGTAGAGGCAAGCGTATCTTTCCGCGTCGGCCAGACGACTTTTTTCAGTTCAAGCTGCACTTCCTGGAGGAACTGCGCGATCTTCCGGAACATTATATACCCCTCGGCCGCCCGGCGGCCCTGATTGCGTTACAGCGTTGGCAGGCCAGGAGGGATTCGAACCCCCATCACCCGGATTTGGAGTCCGGTGCTCTAGCCGTTGGAGCTACTGGCCTACACATCACCATATTTTTTGTCGGGTCTTATTTTGTTTCCTTATGGAGGGTGTGGGCATGGCAGAATCGGCAGAACTTCTTGAACTCCAGCTTTTTCGTCGTCGTCCGCTTGTTCTTGGTCGTCGTGTAGTTTCTTCTTTTGCACTGCCCGCATTCAAGCGTTATGATTTCTCTCATCGCGTTCGTCTCTATGCCTTAAGATGTTCCCTGTCTTATTCGATGACGTCGGACACCACGCCCGCTCCCACCGTCCTGCCCCCCTCGCGGATGGCAAAGCGCAGCTCCTTCTCCAGCGCGATCGGCGTGATCAGCTCCACCGACATCTCCACGTT
>Ga0255341_1006984_pt1 | contig 10295 bp, 6 predicted proteins | sample wastewater_treat_8_FD_192418 | JGI IMG/M metagenome (GOLD analysis project Ga0255341, IMG submission 192418) | Wastewater microbial communities from Lulu Island WWTP, Vancouver, Canada - plant12 | ecosystem: Engineered > WWTP > Wastewater > Unclassified | place: Canada: Vancouver, British... | reverse complement strand
GATATTCTGATATTTTATCAGATTTAAAAGGGTAATGGGTGGTTCCTTACCCTTTTACAACCATTTACTGAAGCGTATCGTGTCCTATTTTCAACGATTTACTGATAAATATTTTGTCCCGTAACAATATAAGTACAATACTGCAAATAAAGCAAAGCTTGAAAAGGTTGAAAGGATAAGCATAGACACCATAGAAGAAAAAGAAAATCCATATTCAACCGATTGGACGAAAATTACCAGTAGCGACTATAGTGGCGGAACGGCTATAAGGTCGAATATTTTAAATAGCAAATATACCTTTAATTTTACCGGTAATGAAATCAAGTGGATCGGTTATTCCAACTCAAGTACGGGAAAAGCCAAGGTAACGGTATGTGATATTTCTAAAGACTCTGGTGTAGAGGTAATCTCAAACCAAGAAAGTATAATTGTAGATACATATAGTGCAACTTATTCACCAAATCAACTTTTATTTAACAAGATTTTTTCTAAAGGTGGAGAACATAAAATAACAATTGAAGTAAATGAATCAAAATATGTGGGTATTGATGCATTTGAAATAATAACTTATGCTAATACTTTATATTCATATCCTGAAACTGAATATAAAATTAAAGGACTTGTAAGCTTAGTCACAGACCCTGATAGCAATGTAACTTCATACGAGTATGAAACCGATACATGCTACCTGAGCAAAGTAAGAAATCCTGAGGGGGGAGAAACAAGCTATACCTATGATGTTGTTGGAAGAATAACTTCTGAAACTTCACCGATGGGATTTGTAACTAGATATGCTTATAGCAACAGTGATATAAATAACTTAAATAAAAGTTCAGAAAATATCAGCAAGATTGTTATTGTAGATAATAATGCTAATATTAATACTGAATTAAAGAATGAATACAAAGATAAGGCTATCAAAACTGTTTATGACGGATATGGAAACAAGATACAGGAGATTGCACCGAATCAATATGTTAAATCTGGGAATGACAGCGATAAGGGAATCAAATACACTTATTATAATACTGGAAGGCTAAAAACAGCTACAATAATATTGACCGATGAATTAGGGGCAAAGGTTAAAGAGTATATAACTGAATATATATATGATAATGCAGGTAATAAGAAAACTGAAAAGAAATACGAAAAGTCTCTCGGGGATTCTGAACTTAAGGATTGCCAGGAGAAAATTTATGAGTATGATAATATGGACAGGCTTTACAGGGTCAGCCTAAAAACAGAGGATATGTCTTTTCCTGTTGTGCTTGAAGAGTATGATTATGAAACAAAAGTTAATTTATCAAACAGTTTGTTATTGGATGATGTGAAGATACATAAAGTATTCTACGACGCCGATGCAAACCCACAAAAATGTATAATAACAAAGGTTGTAAATGATTACAATAACAAAACCGAAACCACGATAGAGACAGGAAAGGCATCTGTAAAAAAATCTTATAACAAAATTGGTGATCTTGTAAGCCAACAGATAGGTGATGATACGAGAAATACAACAACTTTTGCTTATGATGGTTTTGGAAGGGTTATCAGAAAACGTGAACCTATAGAAATGAAGGGCAGCAATTTGTTGACTTCAATAAAGAAATATAAATATACCAGTGCTGGTAATCTTATTGAAGAAAGTGTAGGAGTTGAAAAGGTAATAAAATATGATGACCAAACTAAAAATGTTGATCCGACTAATTACCTTACCAAATCTTATACTTATAATGGAAATGGCAAAATTACACAGATTTTTATACCTGAAGGTAAAATAAAAGATTACAGATATGATAATGATGGCAATTTGAAGCAGGAAATTACTTATAACTCATCAAGCAAAAGCAGCAAAGTGGTATATCGCAACAATCATTTCGGCAAACCCGAATATAAATTTGAGTTTATTGACGTGAATGATATTGAAGGAGCTCCGTCTTCAGCTGTTAGTTACGCCATTGTAACTAAATACGATTACGATGCAAGTGGCAATGTGACAAAAGTGAAAATTAAAGGTGCTGAAGTGAGTGAGTCAAATATTCAAAGTTATTCTGACGATAGTTTAAACCCTGATGTTGAATATACTTATGATGATCTCAATAGGCTTAAATCCGTAATTAGAAAAGGAAATATTCTTAATGAGAATGTATTAAGAATAAGTGGAATTTATACCCAAATGAGTGCAAATATTATAACCTCAACAGAGTATAATTGGGAAGGAAAGCCTGTACAGATAACTGATGGAAACCAAAACGTAACAAATTATAAGTATTTCTATAATAACAGCGGAAGGGTTGAAGTGGTTTCAAAAGAAATAACTTCCGGGGATCCGGTAGAGGAACAAAAACAGGCAACTTTTTATGATTGGGCTGGAAGGCTTAAAGCGGAAGTTTCACCTAAAAATTACAAAGCTGCGGGTAATGGAGAAGATTCAGGTATAAGCTATATTAATATGAACCATATTCGATATGAATATAGCTATCCAGACAATGCTTCATTGATGGTTGAGAAACTTTATTACGGTAGCCTAGTACAATATGACCCGGATAATATCAGTCAGGAGCCTGAAGATTGCAATTCTTCCAAAGAAGAAGGAAAGCTTCTTAAACGTACTGAATATGATCTGTTTGGGAATATATCAAAAGAGTGGGACGCAACAGGATCTGACCAAAGTATGACTGAATATTGCTATAATTTTGCCAATCAACTTATTGGTTTCAGAGATCCTCAGACAAGAAAATACAATAATGACACAAGTAATAATTATTTCAGTGTAAAATATAGCTATGACACATTAGGCAGAAAGATTTCTGAGACAAAATTAAAGGGATTTGACGGAGTGGCGGATACCAGCGTCAAATTTAATAACGGCGATTCTGAAGAAATATATTTTGTGAATACGGCATATAGTTACGATTATAATGGAAATCTTCTTAAAATGTGGCTTAAAAAGGGTGATTCTGATGCTGTAGACGCAAGTAATGGTGGTACTCTCATGCTCGACGATTCATATGATTTTGCTGGAAACTTAACGATGCACAAGTATGCGGTTGCTTATAATTCAGCTAATCCATCATACGAACCTTTGACTAATACTACATCATATGATTATAATGCACTTCAAAAGGTAAAAGCTGTACATAAAGAGATTGACGCAAACATGAAATACGGAAGCGGAGATACCTTTGATCCGGAAATAATTACTTATGATACTAGCTATAAATATGATGTGATGGGAAATGTTGTAAGGAAGTTTGACAATATGCATAAGCTAAACCTATACGTTTATGACAAAAGTGGCAGACTGCTATCTGAAAATAAAAAAAGTGATAATGATGCAAATGAAAAGTGCATTGTCACAAAAGCTTTTTATGATCGCAATGGAAATAAAAGAGCGGAGGTAGATGGCAACGGAAATATAAAAGAGTATGTATATGACAAACTTAATCGCCTGATTGAAACTAAAATTACTGTGGGTGACAACCTTGACCAGGAAGACTTAGATCCTGAAAATAATGATGGCATGCTTTCTTATCATTGTACAGTTTATGAATATAATGATGAAAGCAGCGTTATAAGTCAAACCGATAAAGTTGTAAGAGGTACACAGGAAGCTTCATCTGTAAAAAAATTTGAATATGATGAGCTTAATAGGCTAATAAAAAAAGCTGATAACAACACTGATGTAGAAAAAATAATTTACAACTCGAATAATTTACAGGAATACTCGTTTGATGCAAACAATCATTATACAAAATATGAGTATGATGATAACGGAAGACTTACACGCACTATACGTCAGCATTCGGAGAATAATGTTCATATTCAGAGCCAGAGCTACGATTTTGCAGGTAATATAAGAGCAAAAACGGATGGAGAAGGCAATATAACAAACTATATATATAATGAATATGACAGGCTTTGGTATGTTATCAGTCCGAAAAATAAGGATGATTCAAGTGCAGTACGTCAAAAGACCAGATATTCATATGATTTGGCGGGAAACATGCTTCAGGTGGATATACTTAACACAAACTCGGCAACAACCGAGACAGTATTCCAAGGAACTTCCTATGCCTATACAATAGCAGGACAGATTTTAAGAAAAACGGATAACTGGGGAATATATGAGGAATATAAGTACGACCCTGATGGCAGTCTGAGAACAAAGACATTTAAAAATATGGCATGCACGGTGTACGATTACGATATTCACGGTAATCTTGAAAATGAGAGAACTACTAAGAGTGGAGCAACTGATTTTATTGAGATTTCCTATGAATATGACTATAATGGTAACCTTACGAAAGTTACAGATTCTTCAGGTCAAACTATTCGTACTTATGATGCACTGAACAGGGTTAAAACTAAGGATGTCTCAGATATTGGTGCTGTTTATTATTACTATGACAGAATAGTTAAAGACCAAGATGATTATATGGTTGCTGAAACAAGTAAAGATTCACAAAATAACCTAACATCAAAAGTTTATGATAAAAAAGGTAGATTAAAATATGTGATTGATGGTGACTTTGCTTCAGAAACTAATCAGTATTTAATTAGCCAGTCTACAGCAACCAAATACGAATATTATTTGGATGGTTCAGTGCATTTTGTGACCTATCCAAGTGGTGCAAAAGAGGAGTATACTTATTATTATGACGGGCTGCTCAATACTCTTACAAATACAAAGCCGAACGCTACCACTATTGATTCATATATTTATACATATGATGCAGCAGGAAATATGAGTACCAAGAATGAATCCGGCAGGATAACCAGCTGCGCTTATGATGAGTTGAATAGACTGAAGACTGTTACAGAACAGTTTAATAACAACAAAAAGACAACATATTCATTTGATAATGCCGGTAATCGCAGCAAGGAGGTAATTGAACATTTAGGAACGACAACAGTTTATGAATATAACTACAGTGTTTATGCCAAGTTAACTGTTACAAAAAAAGTTGCTACTCAGCAGAATCCTACTCAATGGATTACGGAAAAGATTGAATATAATTATGACATCAATGGAAACCAGACTATTGTTAATGATGTATTAGGGACACAACCGATTTTGATATCAAGCAATGAGTATGATTTGCTGAATAGACTTGTAAAAACAACAAACGGTAATATCGTTATTACAAATAAATATAATGGTGAAGACCTGAGGATTGAAAAGTCTTCAGAGGATATCAATAATCAAACGGTATTGACAACCAAATATCTATATGAGTATGATAAAGTTGTTCTTGAAGTAAACTCTAGCGGACAAGAAACAGCAAGAAACATCTATGGCACAAACCTTTTGTTGAGACAGGCAGACGGCTTGAGCTTGTACTATATGTATAACGGTCATGCCGATGTAACCGCCCTGATAGATGCTTCGACTGGAAATGTAAGGGCAACTTACCGTTACGATGCATTTGGTAAGATTCAGGATGAGAAATATTATACTGCTTCTGGACAAGAAACTACTACGCCAATAAATAATAACATTAAATACTCTGGATATCAGTATGACTCGGAGACAGAAGTAAGAGACTCAAATGGCAATATCATAAAGACCGGATTATATTATCTTAACTCAAGGATGTATGACCCGGTGACGGCTAGGTTCTTGCAGGAGGATACATACGCAGGTACAGCCGATGATCCGCTGAGTTTAAATCTGTATACATATTGCTCTAACAACCCATTGGTGTACTACGACCCTACTGGACATAATAAAGAAAGTTTGCTAGACAGGTTTATTAATTGGCTAACTGGAAAAGATGACGAGGATGATGATGAAACAAAAGAAAAACCAGATTTAAGTGATTGGGATACCAAAAGGTCTACGGATGAACAAATTGACCGATGGGATAATGTTTTTGGCAATAAAGAGGAAAAGGAAGAGTTAAAACAAAGTCTTAAAGAAGATTTTGATGAAACAGTAGATAATGCTCTTTCAAAACCACTAAAAAAAGTTGCATCAATTGGTGTAGGATTTACACCTTTTGATGTTGTTAAAGATACCGCTGATTTCCTTGCTGAAAAAGATACTTTTACAGAAGAACCAATAAATAAATGGGTATTAGGCATAACGATAGTGTTGCCAGAAGCAGGAGACCAAGTTGTAAGACAATTTGCAAAGAAAGGTCCAAAAACTGCTGCTAAAAATGGCTTGGAAGAGCTTGCACAATTAGGAGCAAAAGAATATAAATATGGTGTAAAACAATTTATTCCAGATGAAATTCCTGGTCCTAATGGTAAAATGATTTCAAAGGAATATGATGAACTTGTATATGGCGGTACATATAGTAAAAAAGCATATAATAGAATGCGACAAAATGCAAATTGGAGTAATCACGGAGAGAAGCATTTGAAGGCAACAACATTTGAAAAAGCAGAAAAGTTAAGTTACACGAACGCACAATATTTGCCAGGTATTAATAACAAATCATTAGAATACGAAGCAATGTTTAAAGGAATTCCTATTACTGATGATGGAAATACCATTTACTATATATATAATACTGGTAAGGAAATTGGATATGATAGAGGGGTAAAAACGACATGGATACGTGCCGAATTAAGTTCTGGAGTTTATCATGGACACCCGATGGCACCAGATAGAGTACAAAAATACTTAAGCAAATTTGAATAGTAAATAACTTGAGAGGAGAATTTAGAGTTGAATACCAAATTTATAGCTTTACAACCTTTAAGAATATCTGGTGGATGGTATATAATACAAAACAAATTTATTGACATAGAACCCTCAAGTATAATTAGTGAGGATGATAGACTTTGGTTTCATTTTACAGAAGATATTTTACAATTAAAACATAAGCAGAGAAATATTATTATTGATTTGGGTTGGTATCCAGATATTGATCCTAATGGAAACTATAGAGTTGTCGCTGTAAGTAATGAAGACTGGGAAAACCCAATTGATAGGTTTGAATCAAGAAGTAAAAAAGAAATTACTAATAAAATTGAATATCTAATCAAAAAATTCAGTCAAAATTTGCATATCTAATCAAATAAACATTGCCGGATTCAGAAATGATTCCGGCTTTCCTTTTACCCGAAATTACAGTTTTGTTACTCAATACTCATTCTCTGATGAGTATTGAATATTTTTACTTATATTACTTCCATAACATACAAGTAAGTGATAAAATTTACTTTATTAGATTGGGGTGGTATAAATGATTTTTTTACCAAGTGCACATGAAGAGGAAATGATTAATGAAATAACCAAAAGGTCGAGAGCTGAATATACTCTTATTAGAATGACCGATACAATGATAAAAAAATCAATAATAGATGCTTCAGCACCATTTCGAAATATTACACTGGAAAGTGGTATCGTTGATTATAAATCAATAATTCCCGGTGGAGAAAAACTTTTCTGTGAAGCATTATTGATTTATAATGATGTTCAAGAAAGCAAAGTCAGTTTATATAGACCTAAAACAAAAAAAGGTGATCCTAGGTTTTGGATTTATGGTTTAAAAAATATCTTACAGCCAAATGATATGATCTATATCTCATACCATAACGGAAAGTTGGTTATAATTCCGCTGGTTGAAAAATACTTTTCAACTAACCTATTAGATGAGGTCTTTCAAACTAAAAGTATTCTTATTAGACAAGAACTTTTTGACCAATTAATCAAATTAAAAATCAAAGGTGAAGTGTTAAGCGTTTCCCCTTTTAAAAGTAATCCTAAAGATGTTGGTGATACATTAGAAAGAGAACTTGGAATTTCTCCTAATTCAAAGGTTTTAGCTGACTATAAAGGAAAAATCGAATTAAAAGCAAAAAGAGATGGTTCTAAAACAAAAGATACATTATTTAGTATGGTTCCAAACTGGAATAAAAGTCATATAGAATCATCAAACAAAATGATACTTACTTATGGATATCCATCTAACGACTCTAAATATGAAGGGTATATTGATTTGTATGTCACAGTTCACAATAGACCTAATAATCAGGGATTGTATCTGGAAATTGATGAAGATAACAACCTATTACATCAGTTGCATTTAGAAGAAACTGAAAAATCAATAAGTACGTGTGTCTGGGATTTGTCAGATATTAAAGAAAGATTGAATGAAAAACATCCAGAAACAGTTTGGATAGTGGCAAAAGAGATTATAAAGAACGGTAAAATATATTTTGTTTTTGACAGAGTAGAACATACTCAAAAACCTATATTTAGCTCATTTATTCTACAAATTAGTAAGGGAATTGTTACGTACGATTGGCGTGGACGAGTAAGACAAGACGGGACTGGATACAAAGATAAAGGACATTGTTTTAGAATTTTACCAAAGTATAGACATACAATATTTGGCGAAACCAATAAAATTTTGCTGCACGAAAAAAATTAAGGCATAAACTTGTTTTGAAGTTTATGCCTTAAAGCTATTTAGTAGTAAGTACTTTAAAAATTTCTTTTGCAACTGCTCTGGCTAATAATGGAGGTACTGCATTGCCAACTTGAGTATATTGAGGTACTTCAAGTTTTCTTCTCTGTCCTCCAGTTGTTCTTTTTCCTAAAAAAATGAAGCTATCATCAAAAGATTGTAATCTTGCTAATTCTCTTACTGTAAAAATTCTATTTTCAAATGGAGATATATAATCATCAGGCAATGTTAAAACTGTAAGTGATGGAAGCTTTTTATTTAGTTTAGTCCGTGCTACCTTTTTTGTTATTAATGTTTTTATTAGCTCATTGTCAGCTTTACCCTCTTTAAATAAATGAATTATTTCTTCTTCGGTATATTTATTATTGGATTTTTTAACACATTCCGAAACAAGATGGGGCTTATTTTTTAAATCTATCCCTTCTTTTTGGATTCTTTTTAATAAAGCATTAGTATCTTCGCCTTCTTTGTACAGAGAAAATCTTTCAAGTATAATCGGTTGATGTTTAGCCATTTCATTATTCTTAATACCGCTAGACGCTATAGGTTGTCCGTTAAAAATAGTTTTTGTTCTACCATTAATTGAATCCTGCTGATACTGCGTTAGTCTTGGATTTTCCTTGTTTCTAGTATCTGTATCTGAAATCAGATCACCAATGGCATCCAATAATGATAACTTTTCATCATCCTTATGAGTAGGAAGAGGGTATACTGGTGCAGGTAATCCTTTTAAATATGCAATAAAAATTACTCTCTTTCTTCTTTGGGGCACGCCAAAATTTGAAGCATCCAGTATTCTTGGTTCAAGCGTAGAATATCCGACTTCTGAAAATTCATTTAAAAGAATTTGTGTCACTAAAGAATTATCTGGATAAACTTTTCCATTAAGTCCAATAAAGTTATCCAGCATAGTATCAGTAAATCCTTCAACATTTTCCATAATAACATACTTGGGCATTAATTCACTTATTACTCTAAGGTATTCTTTAAATAGCATATTTCTAGGGTCATTTTTATCCCTTTTGCCGGCTCTACTAAACCCCTGACAAGGTGGTCCGCCAAAAATTGCATCTATTTTATCAGGAAAAGATGTACCCCCTGCTGAAAAAATATTCAAATTTGTTATACATTCCATTATAAAATTGCCAGTTAATTCTCTGATGTCTCCTCTGTGGAAATATGTATTTTCTCCCTGTATTAAGCCAAGCTGTTTATGCCTGTTTACATATGTTTTTTCTACATCTATATTGATGTCACTTGAGAATAATATTTCAAACCCAGCTTGTATAATTCCCTCACTCATTCCGCCTGCGCCACAAAACAGGTCGATTGCATATGGCATATAATATTCCTCCTGCTAAAGTATTTTACATAAACTTATAAATTTATTTATTTTTATTGGTTGAATATTTTTTAGTTTTTTCTGCTATAAGTAATTCATTAGAAAAAGAATTTTCTTTTATGTAACATGATGCGGTATCTAAAAACCAATCTTTTAAAGTAGTTTGGTTTTTTGCTAATGCAATATAAAGGTCATTTTTTATATTTTGTTCTATTTCAAGAACAATTCTCCCAGATTTTCCTCTTGCCATATATCCACCTCCAAATAGAAAATACTTATGTAACATATATAATATTACACATGTAACATAAAGTCAATATAAATTCAAACATTTGTTCGTTTTTGTCTTTTTGTACTTCCAAATAAGGAAACCAACCACGAAATGAATGGGAAGTACCGGTATCAAACAGCTCATTTTTGAGCCTTGCGGAAATCCTGACTTTTGACATAAAACCAACCTCCAGACTTACTTTCTCTTGCTACCAAATAAGGAAACCAACCACGAAATAAATGGGAAGTACCGGGCA
>Ga0255341_1006976_pt1 | contig 10315 bp, 9 predicted proteins | sample wastewater_treat_8_FD_192418 | JGI IMG/M metagenome (GOLD analysis project Ga0255341, IMG submission 192418) | Wastewater microbial communities from Lulu Island WWTP, Vancouver, Canada - plant12 | ecosystem: Engineered > WWTP > Wastewater > Unclassified | place: Canada: Vancouver, British... | reverse complement strand
GACGGGTCCAGAGCGCGTCGATGAAAAACGGCGAAAAGAGACGGCGGTTGTGGTGGTGGCGCTTGGGCCAGGGGTCTGGGAAAAACACGTAGACGGTACGTATGCGGTGGGCCGGTAGCAGGTAGTAAAACGTGTAGAACGCTTCGAGGCGGAGAATGCGGAGGTTGTCGAGTTTCAGGCGTGTGGCCTTCTTGTCCAATCTGGTCACGCGCGACAGCATGCGTTCGATGCCGAGGTACTGGATATCAGGATTCTGTGCCGCACGCGCGGTGAGGAAACGCCCCTTGCCGCAGCCGATCTCGACCTCAAGCGGCCGCGCGGGATCGAACAGCGTGTCGATCGGCAGGGGCTCGGTCAGGCTGGTCACCGGGATGACGTGGGAGAGACGGGGAGGTGCAGACATAAACGCAGAGACAATGATGGTGAGTGTGAGAAGGGTAGCGACTCATTGAGGCGGCGCGTCGGCTGGCGCGGCCAGACATCCGAGCGCGGCGAGGAAGGTCTGGGAAGGGCGGACCGGGCGCAGGGTCTTACTGTCAACATGGGCGTGGACCGTGTAGCCTTCGGCGAGCAGGTGCCCGTCGCGCCGCACTTCGCAGGCGATCTTCAGACGGACACCTTTGAAGGAATCGATCCAGGCGACAATCTCCAAGAGGTCATCATAGGTGGCGGGCGTGTGGTAGCGCACATACGCCTCCAGCACCGGTAGGGCGTGCCCGGCGGCCTCCAGCTCGCGGTAGGTGAAGCCGCAGGCACGCATCAACTCATTGCGGCCTCGTTCAAAGAGGGTCAGATAGTTGGCGTAATAGACCACATGCATCTGATCGGTGTCGGCATACGGCACGCGGTAGGGGATGGTGACGCGTTTCGGTTCAGACATCTGTAGGCTCCTTTGTTTGATTCGGGGCAAGTGTAAGGGGCGCGGTCGGCAAAAGCAACTCCCGATATAAAACCCCCAAGCATCGCAAGTGAAAACGCATTGTAAAAAGTAATCGGTTGGTGACGGGGGGGGGATGAAGCTCGTGCGTTTCTGATTTCATTACGAACCGCTGTTGTGTGTGTGGACTAGTGTTTTTCGACGTTAAAGGCCAAACTCCAGAGGGTCACATATTCGAATGTGTGACCCGGGGGTGCGCGAGGGGTTCGCTGTGTGCGTCGCCTGTGTCCCGTCGATACGGCATCTGGTTCGCGGGGTGCGGAAAAACGCTCAACTCTCAACGTTCAAGAAAATGCGCACGCACAAAACATGCGCTTGACTCGCGTGCCTCCTGCCACCGATCGATTACTTTTTCGACAACGCAGGATTGACATCCGGCGCGGCGTGGCGCATGCTACAGATATCCCTTTATCTTATCCCTTTGGCTAAGGAGGCCACGCGAATGGTTGGTTCATTTCTGCTGCCGGCGGGTTTGCCGCTGGCTTCTTTAATTGACGGTTTTCTGATATCAAACTTGATGGGGAAAAGCATCGTGTTGGTTCAGCTTGCCAGTTCGATCGTGGCTGCCGCGATCATCATCGGCAAGAACAAGGAACTGAACGGCATCGTGCGTAACAGCAGGCGTTTCCAGCGTGAGTTTCTGCTCGGCCACGATGTGCTCGATTATTATTTGCGGCGCAAAAAAGGTGCGATGACCGCGATCGAATTGATCTATGACCGTACCTGTGAGCGCATGGTCAAACTGCTCGACCCCGATATGCGGCGCTCGGTCATCGGTCGTCAGAGCGATGCCAACCAAGCGGCGCTTTCGGCCCGTGAGATCGAATTGGTGCGCAGCACCTGTGAGCACACCGTGCAGGAAGAAGAGATTCGTATCGAGCACGGCATGGGCCTGCTGGCGACGATCGTGACCGCCTCGCCGATGCTCGGTCTGCTCGGGACGGTGTGGGGCGTGCTGGATGCCTTCGCCGACATGGGCACCAAGGGTACGGTGTTGCTGTCGGAGATCGCCCCCGCGATCTCATCGGCATTGGTCACCACCGTCGTGGGATTGCTGGTGGCGATTCCCAGCGCGATCTTCTACAACTCGCTCGCCGCCAAGGTCCGGCAACTCTCATCCGACATGGTCGGGTTCGCTGATGAACTGATGGGACGGGTTGCCTGCGAATTCCAAGGGAGGAGTGACTGATGGGGCTGCGACGTCTGGCTCGCAAGAAAGACTCGAAGATCATCAACAACATCGATATGACGTCGTTGATCGACCTGACCTTTCTTTTGCTGATTACCTTTATCATCACGATGCCTGCAATCGAACAGGGGATCTCGGTAAAGTTGCCGCAGGGCAAAACGGATACGCTGCCGGTCAAAAAGTCGAATGTCGTCACGCTTGATGTTGAGGGGCGAACCTATCTCAACAACCGCGAGATAACGCTGGAGGATTTAGAGCGTACGCTGGGTAACCTCGCGGCGGAAGATCCGGAGGTCGCGGTGCTCGTGCGCGGCGATGAGCGTCTGGAGTACGGCAAGGTGGTTCAAGTGATGAAGATCCTTTACAAAGTACGGATCACGCGCATGGCGCTGGTCACTCAATCGGACTGAGCGGCGCATGAAGACGGGACCGGTTAATTCCTACTCACTCAAGTGGTCGATGGTGCTGCACGGCGTGCTGCTGACGGTGGCGGTCGTGATGCCGTTGGTTCCGGGGTGCCGTCCCAAGGAACTCACGATCCCGGTCGATTTCACGGTGGTGCTCGAAGAGAACCTCGTGGAGCCGAATGTACCGGACGACGTGCCGGACGATGTACCGCAACCGGAACCGACCCCCGAACCGCCCAAGCCGGATCCGTTGCCTGAGCCGCCGAAACCCCAACCGATGCCCGACCCGCCCAAGGATGTGGTGGCCACCGAAAAGAAGCCCGACCCGCCCAAGAAAAAGCCTGATCCGCCCAAAAAGCAACCCGAGAAGAAACCGACTCCCCCTAAACCCAAACCGCCGCCGAAAAAGCAGGAGTTCCAGAAAGGGAAGCGGGTGGAGGCCGCCAAGCCCAAGCAGCCGCGCTTTGAAGATTTGTACAAGCCGTACGATCCAAGCAAGCCCACCAGCACCAAGCCGGTGACCGATAAAAAACTGTCACGGGCAGAGATTGAAAAGGCGTTGCGCGCCGGTGCGCGCCCGGGTACGCGCAACATCATCCCCGAAGATGAAATCGCGCGTTGCGTGCTGTTGGTGCGGCGCGCGCTTTATGACGCTTGGTCGCAACCGGGCTCCGCCGATGCCGGCCCGCGCCCGGCTTTGCTGGACATCCGTCTGGACGGCGCGGGGCGGATTGTCAGCTATCGCATCCGGCAATCCTCCGGTAGTGCTTACTTCGACCAGACCGTGCTCAAGGCGGCCGCCAACGCGCAGCCCATTCGCGGACTCTCTAGTAACTTCCTCAAGCAGTACGAAAATCTGACGGTCGAATTCAAGCTGGAGTGATTCGGTGCCCCAAACCTTGACATAGCGGCTTGGACGTGCTAATTGTGCGGGCAATCAAAGGTCGATGGTCGGTTAGGAGAACGAAGGAGGGGAGATGAAACGTCTTGGATGTATGCTGGTCGCGGTTGCTGGCTTTCAAGCCCTGTTTACGGGATGTAAGTGCGGCTTTGAAGCGAAGAGGGGGATGGAGTGCAAGCCGGATGTGCTCGCGGTGCTGCCTGCATATTGCCCGACCCCTGACGGGATGGCGATTGATGCGAAGGGCAACCTCATTGTGGCCTGCCCGAACTTCGTCGATCAGTCGCAGCCTGCTTGCCTGATAAAGATCGACAAGAAGACTCTGAAGGTAGAGCGGTGGGTGACGGTGCCGCCGCTTAAAGAGACGGGCGTGGCGTGTCCTATGGGTATCGCCTTCGGACCGGACGGCGATTTGTATGTCTGCGACAATCAAGGCTGGAAAGGCACGCCGCAGGGACAGTTCAAGGGGCGCGTGCTTCGCTTGCGAATCCGCGATGGCCGCGCCGCAGTGACGGTTGTCGCGGAGGGGATGGAGCATCCCAACGGTGTGCGCGTGCGCGATGGGTTCGTCTATGTGACGCAGAGTCTGATGTCCAAGGTCAAACACGCGGACGGGTACATGGTGAGCGCGGTGTACCGTTTCAAGTTGGACGATGTCGGCGTGAAGGTCAACAATACGCTCAGTGATCCAAACATCCTTGCGTCTTTTACTACCGAAAACCGTTTCTGCCCATACGGTGTGGACGGATTGGTTTTCGATAGCAAGGGGAATCTGTTTGTCGGTAACTTTGGCGATGGGAAACTGCATAAAATCACGTTCGACGCCGCAGGCAATGTCCGCAGTAACACGGTGGTTGCGGAGACAGATTTTGATCGTGCGCTTGACCCCAAGAAACCTGGATTTCTTGAGCGTGCCACGCGCGCCAAAATGCGGACGATCGACGGCATCTGTGTTGATGGCGAAGACAACATTTACGTGGCCGATTTCTCGAACAACGCTATCGCCCGCGTGACGCCTGCGGGCGTGATCAGCGTGCTCTGGCAGAACGGCGATACGGACGGACGTGACGGGGGATTGGACCAGCCGGGCGAGCCGATCCTGTGGAACGGCAGACTGGTCGTCTCCAACTTTGACGCAGTCTACGGGCCTGACAATCCCGACAAGGTCAACACTAAAAACGATCAGCCGGCCACGCTGTCCGTACTGCCCCTGCGTTGACAAGCTTTTCAACTTGCTAAGTACACGCACAAACAATATCATGACCACGGTGGGGTCGGTAATGGTGGACGAGAGACGGAAAACAGGGGATCATCATGGGAAAAAAAGGTTGGGAGTCGAGGCGTAGCCGACATGTTTCAACGTTTATCGGCGGGGCGATTGTCGGGTCTCTGGCTTTCGGCATTTGGCCGGAGATGTGGAAAAGCTACGGCATTTTAGGCGGCTTTTTCACTGCGGTGGCCGTGATCGGCATCATGTGGTATATGAACCATTGGCTGGGTGTGATCGAGAACCGACCGGGAACGCTGTGGATCGATCAAGGACTGCCGATCGCGGGGGCGGGCGTCGCCTGGGGCGTCGTCCGGTTTTATCCGAATTCGCATTGGGAACAGATTTTCCCAACCCTGATCTGCTGCGTGATCGGCGGATTGCTCGGCGGTTGGGCCGCGCACCACGTCAAAAAGATCGCGCCGGGATGGCGGCAGTCTGATCAAGATCAGGAGGCAGCATCATGATCGCTTGGCTCTCTACATACAACGCCGCGCTCGGCATGCCGCCGGTGAGCGTGATCACTACGATTTTCGGTGCGTTCTGCGCCAGTTTTGCATTGATCGTCTGCTGGCCCAAACTGGTGCAGAACTTCGGTGCAATTGGCGGGTTTATGGCGGCAGCGTTTCTGGTCGGCACCTTCTGGTTGCTGAACCACAAACTGCCGGGCTTCGGCATTGCGCCGGAGGGAATCCCGCATCCGGATGGCGGATCCAAACAGTTTGGTTTGATTTATCAGGCATACAGGGGCGCCTGTCCGTGGGTGGATATGGGCATTGCCATCGCGAGCGGATTTTGGTTGGACAGCCTGCTAGAGACGAAAAAGGGAGAACGCGCCGCAGCAGTCAAGGAGAGTGTGCCGCGCGCGTTGTTCGCGCTGGCGGGCGGTATCTTCGGCGGCGCGGTCACAGGGCTCGTTGGCTGGACCGGGGCGAATCTGTTCGGTTACTGAGAGGAGCATCATGCGATATATCCTTGCGCACGATCTTGGGACCAGTGGCAACAAGGCTACGCTCTATTCCGAAGAGGGCGCCATGCTGGCCAGCGCCACGGTTGCGTATGCTATGCACTGTTTCAACGGGTCATGGGCTGAGCAGGATCCCGAGGAGTGGTGGCAGGCGGTCTGCGACTCCACGCGTGCGCTGCTGGCCAAGGTGTCGATCGATCCCGCTGACATCGCGGTTGTGGCGTTGAGCGGACAGATGATGGGATGCACGCCTGTGGACATCAACGGGCGTGCTTTGCGACCGTCGCTTCTTTATTGCGACCAGCGCGCCACACGCGAAGCCGAGGCACTGCTCTCACGCATCTCGATGGAAGAGTTCTACGGGATTTGCGGGCATCGCGTGAGCGCATCCTACGCGCTCGAAAAACTGATGTGGCTGCGCGACAATGAACCCAAGGTCTTCCGCCAGACCCACATGACGCTCTGCGCCAAGGACTATGTCAACTATCGCCTGACCGGCGTTTTTGCAACGGATCACTCCGACGCTTCCGGCACCAATGCGTTTGACGTGAATGACTTTTCATGGTCGGAGCACGTGCTCGCGCTCGCGGACATCGACGTCTGCATGTTCCCCAAGGCTGTGAATGCCGCCACGCTCATCGGCGAAATCACCGATGCGGCGGCCCGCGCCACCGGACTCGTCGCCGGAACGCCGGTGGCGGCTGGCGCTGGCGACGGAAGCGCGGCGGGAGTCGGTGCGGGGAGCGTGCGTCCCGGCTCGGCCTACCTGTGCCTCGGGTCGTCCGCCTGGATCGGGTTGACGGTCGAAAAGCCGATTGTCGACGCTGGGATGAGCACGATGAACTGGGCACATGCCGTGCCTGGGTATCTGCATCCGACCGGTACGACGCAGACGGCGGGATCCAGCTTCAAGTGGATGGCAGAGCAGATCTGCGCTGTGGAGGCATTGCCAGGGAAGACATCGGGGAAGTCCGTTTACGCGCAGATCGATGAGGTCGTCGCCGCTGTGCCGCCGGGCGCCCGCGGTGTGCTCTTTCTGCCCTATCTGCTGGGCGAGCGTACGCCGTGGTGGAATCCCGACGCGCGCGGTGCGTTCATCGGGATGAATCTCGCTTCCACGCGGGCCGACATGATGCGCGCGGTGATGGAGGGTGTCGCTATGAGCCTGGGCTTGATCGCCGACATTTTCCGTGCCCATGTGCCGATCGACAAACTGACCGCGATCGGCGGGGGCGCGCGCAGTGCCGTGTGGCGTCAGATTCTGGCGGACGCCTGCGGTTGTCCTGTCCAGACGCTTACGTCACGCGCCGAGGCGACCTCAATGGGGGCGGCGGTGATCGGCGGCGTGGCATGCGGATTGTTTAAGGATTTTGAAGCCGTGAACCGTTTTGTCGTTGCCGATGAGACCGTGCAGCCGTGCGCGGAACGCGTATCGCTCTACCGTGCCCGTCGCGCCCTGATGGAGCGTGCCTACCACGGCCTCGTCGATGTTTACGCAGAACTGGCTGAAGCGTGCCGCCGCACGCTCTAATATCTCAAAAGGAGACGCTCATGCGCGCTGTGCTCGTAACAAACCCCGGCGATCTGGTTGTCGCCGACATCGCCAGACCCACCCCAGGGCCGTACCAAGCGCTCGTCAAAACCGAGGTCGCGGCGCTTTGCAACTCGACCGACAGTAAATTGATCGACAGACACTTCCCCGGCCTTGACCGCTATCCGCTGGTGCTGGGGCACGAGAATGCCGGCATCGTTTGCGAGGTCGGCCCGAAGGTCCGGTCGTTCAAGCCCGGCGACCGTGTCATCGGCGCGATGGTCTTTAACTTCGAGGAACCTGAACTGGCCTCGGGGTGGGGCGGTTTCTGTGAATACACGCTGGTCCATGATCATGACGCGATGGTGGCGGACGGAGTGGCGGATGCCGAGCACGGTTGGTTTGAGTCGTTTGAAATCCAACGCCGTGTGGACGCTGACATTCCGCCCGAAGAGGCGGCGCTGCTCTGCACATGGCGCGAAGTATATGGCGGGATCGGCGACTTCAACCTGACGCCCAAGGACAAGGTTTTGATCTTCGGCGCGGGGCCGGTGGGGCTGAGTTTTGTCCGGTTCTGCAAGCTGTTGGGGATGCGCTGGGTGGGGCTGGTTGATCCGTTGCAACACAAACGTGAGCGCGCACGGGCGATGGGGGCGGATGCGGTGTTCGCTCCGGACGAATTTAAGGCCGAGGCCGCGAAACTGGCCGGTTCGCTCGACGCTGTCATCGATGCCGTGGGGAACGAGGAGATCATCAATGGCGCGCTCCCGTTGATCCGGTTGGGCGGTACGATCGGCGTTTACGGTGTGCTCGCCGCGCCGGCCTTGACGCTGTGCAAAGCCAGCGGCCCCTACAATTTCAATCTGATCGTGCATCAGTGGCCGACCCGCTGGCGTGAACGCGAAGCTCAGGAGCCGTTGTGCCGATGGATACGCGAGGGACAACTCAAGGCCTCGCAGTTTGTCACCCATACCTTCCCGGTGGAACAGATCCGCGAGGCGTTCGAGGCGGTCCGCTCGGGTGAGGTCGTCAAGTGCCTGATCACTTTTTAACGGGACACGAGAGCGATATGCGAGATACGAACAACATGCAAGAGGCGGCAGGATGTGCCCCCATCGCGGTGGATGCACTGACACCGGAAACCTTCGCCGCCATGATCGACCACACGTTTCTAAAGCCGTTCGGCAAACCTGCCGACATCGAGCGCCTGTGCGACGAGGCGAGGCGCTACGGTTTCGCGATGGTTGCCGTCAACCCGGCCGAGACGGCACGTTGCGTCGACCTGTTGCGCGGCTCGGGAGTGCGTACGGGCGCGGCGATCGGGTTCCCCTTGGGACAGAACACCAGCGAGACCAAAGCTTTTGAAATACGCGATGCAATCGCCAAGGGCGCGGGGGAAATCGACATGGTGATCAATCTCCGTGCGTTGCAAAGCGGCGACCATGAGCTTGTGCAGACCGAACTCGATGATCTTGCGGCTGTATGCCGTGCTTCGGGCGTGATCTCCAAGGTGATTCTGGAGACCTGCTACCTGAACGATGACGAGAAGCGGAGTGTCTGCCGCATGGCGTGCGCGGCGGGGGTGGACTTCGTCAAGACCTCGACCGGCTTCGGCACGGGCGGCGCGACGGTTGCGGATATCCTGCTGATGCGTGAGGCCGTGGGGCCGGCGATGGGTGTCAAGGCCTCCGGCGGTGTGCGGACATTGGATGCCGCACTGTCGATGATCCGTGCCGGAGCGACGCGCATCGGGACAAGCAGCGGCGTCGCGCTTGTGGAAGAGTTGCGAACAAGGCTGGCCGGAGAAGGCGCTGAAGCATTTTCTCTGTGACAGTCGCCCAGCGGACAAAGAAGGAGGAGTGAACATGAGCGGACATACGAGGAGAGGGAAATGTCGTTTGAGCATTCCGGTCGGTCTGGCACTTGTCGGAATGATGGTCTTACCCCTGTCGGCAGCGACATGGATCGGCGCTGACGGGTCTTTCACAAACGGTGTGAACTGGGACACAGGTCAGGTGCCCTCGGGCGGTGCGAGTGCTGTGATCGCCAACGGGGGGACGGCACGCTTCGACGGCGACACGGTGGCGGTCGGTGCATTCGGGCTGGGGAACGTCGCGGGGAGTTTCGGTGCGTTCAACATGACGGCGGGTCTCTTTTCCAACGCCACATTTCGGGTGGGTGAGGGGATTGCTTCTGAGGGGAGCGCTGAGCAAAGCGGCGGTAGCATTTTCCAACTGGGCGGAGGGCATGTGGAAGGCGCCGTTTCTGTCGGGTACGCCACAAACTCGATCGGGCACTACACGCTCTCAGGCGGAGCTTTGACGGCTAACAACGGGACGTTCCACATCGGGTCTTACGGAACCGGCACGTTTGTTCAGGCGGGAGGTACGGTAACGGGCAGGAATTGGATGGTTATGGCGCGTTATCCGGGCAGTGCGGGCGACTACACGATGACGGGCGGTGTCCTGGAGCAGGTGGGGAGCACTCTGGGCGTGGTTGTGGGTGAACAAGGCGTTGGGACGTTCACGGTTTCCCAAGGCGGCACCGTCAACATCGCCGGCAGTCTGGCCATCAGCGGCGGCGGCGCGGTAGAAAACTTCGAGGGTACGGGGGTGGTCAATCTCTGCACCGGCGGGACGATCCTGACGCCGATCATCAAAAAGAACCGAGGCTACAGTGCGACCTTCAACTTTGACGGCGGGGTTCTGCGTGCGCGGGGAGAAAACGCGACGCTCGACACGTTCATGCAGGGACTGTCGGCGGCCAATGTTCTGGCAGGCGGCGCGATCATCGACTCGGGCAACAACGATGTCACGATCCAGCAGGGATTGAACGACGGCGGCGGCGGACTCACGAAATGGGGGCCGGGCTCACTTACGCTCGCGGGAGCGAACACCTATGCGGGGCAGACCGCTGTCAACGAAGGCTTTTTAGCGGCGATGACGCCTGACGCGTTGCCGGGTTACGATCAGAACGGGCAGGTCACCGTGGCGTCTGGTGCGGGACTGGCAATCGGTGTCGGTGGGTGGTCCGCGACCGAGATCGATGCGCTGCTCGCTAACGTCGCATTCGGTACGGGTTGCTTCTTTGGATTCGACACGTCACTGGGCGACGCA
>Ga0255341_1006972_pt1 | contig 10324 bp, 10 predicted proteins | sample wastewater_treat_8_FD_192418 | JGI IMG/M metagenome (GOLD analysis project Ga0255341, IMG submission 192418) | Wastewater microbial communities from Lulu Island WWTP, Vancouver, Canada - plant12 | ecosystem: Engineered > WWTP > Wastewater > Unclassified | place: Canada: Vancouver, British... | reverse complement strand
AAAAGAAACAGCTACAGCAACGAATTCAAGGCACGGGTTGCCCTTGAATCGATCAAGGGTGAGAAGACAATCAACGAGTTAGCGTCTGAATACAAGATCAATGCGAATATGATCGCGAAGTGGAAGAAACACCTATTGGGCAATTTGGCCGGGGTCTTTGCCCGGGCAGGCGTGGACAAGACAGAGGACACGGAGAAAGAGGAGCTCTACAAGCAGATCGGGAAGATGAAGGTCGAGCTGGACTGGTTGAAAAAAAAAGCTGGATATGGGTGTTAAGGAGAAGCGGGCGATGATCGAGCCCGGGCACCCTGAGATATCCGTCAGCCGGCAGTGCGAGCTCATCGGCATGAACCGGTCTGTGTGGTATTATCGGCCAGTAGACGAGTCCGAGGAAGACCTGCTGGCAAAGAGGCTCATAGACGAGCAGTATACGAGCACGCCGTTTTATGGGTCCCGGAGGATGACGGTATGCCTGCAGAAGCAGGGCCTGGACATCAACCGCAAGCGGGTAACGAGGCTGATGCGGGAGATGGGGATACAGGCGATCTACCCGAAGCCCAAGCTGAGCATATCGGACAGTGGGCACAAGATCTACCCGTATCTTTTAGGGGGCTTACACATCGACCGGCCTGACCAGGTATGGTCGAGCGACATCACGTATATCCGCATGAGCAAGGGATTTGTGTATCTGACGGCGGTCATGGACTGGTACAGCCGGTATGTGCTCTCCTGGTCTCTATCCAATACGATGGATGTCCACTTCTGCCTGGAAGCGCTTCAGAAGGCTCTGATGAAGAGTACGCCCGAGATATTCAACACCGACCAGGGCTCGCAGTACACGAGTATGGCATTTACCGGGGAACTGATCGGCCATGGGATCAGGGTCAGCATGGACTCCCGAGGCCGGGCTTTTGACAACATCTTCATCGAAAGGCTTTGGAGATCGCTGAAGTACGAAGAGATCTACCTCAACGAATATGAGCGGGTGAAGCATGTGGTGCAGGGGATATCCCGGTACTTCGATTTCTACAACACCCGAAGACCACATCAGTCGCTTGGGTACAAAACACCGCATGAGGTGCACTACGGCCGGCTGCCATCGGCGGTCAATTTCTAGCATGTCCGGGAACGGCGTCAAGGCCAGGCCCTAAAGGGTTCCCTGCGGGAAGCCTTGACCCCGTCCCCTCACGCCATGCTCATAAGGAATCATGGCCGAGGCGAAGGGATGGCCCTAAAAGAGGCCTCGGACAAAGGGATGCTGAAGAAAGGGGGACTGATCGGATGACCTGAGCTGAATCATCCACCGGCTTGCAGGACCATCATCCTTAATCAGATCGATTTTTTGTCTGGACAATGGGGTCCACCTCAATCTGATGGCCGGGCTCGGTCTCGAAACGCACCGTGGCACGGGTCTGCCTCAAGGGCCGCTTGGGATAGATATAGTCCCTGATAATCGTGTAACCACCGGTGTATCCCCGCTGCCGGCACTCCATCAGAACCACCTTCGCATTCCATACGCCATCCCGCAAAAGCTCGTCGATAAACGGCTTGTACGCATCGAGCTTGCTCCTGCGGGCATTGGGCCGTGCACCAGTTGGCGGTCCCTGCCGGGCAAGCGCCCGGCGTATCGTCTTGGGGTGCACCCCAAGCTCATCCGCGATGTCCTTCTGATAGACTCCCCTTGCAATCTGTGCTTTAATCTCCATCCAGTCCTCCTTGTTGAGCATCGGCGCCCCCTCCAGAGTTTCTTCTTTCGTCCCTCTGAAGGTACATCGCCTCGCTCAATTTGGGGGACTTTTTATTCCGACATTTATAGGACTTCTAGCACCGGCAATGACAACGGATCGGTCTCCATGATACCTTCACCCTTGTAGCGGGCCTTATAGACATAGTCGACCTTCTCGTTCGTCTTTGCCTCGTAGCGTATCTTGTAGAGATTGCCATCTCTCAGCATGGAGATCCAGCCGGTCCCGATATCCAAACCGTTGAGCTCGAACGTATAATATGACGTTCCAAGATGCGGCTTGAAATGAGGGTCTAGCTGTAGGGGGGTGGGACCCCTAGTGGTCTCTCGTTCCTCTGCTCCGTTCAGCAGGGAGGATTCACTGAAGATGACTAAAAGCAGTATGATAAGGATAGGCGAATACTTTTTTTCTTGTCGGCATGGCGTGATTTCCATGTTTGTAGTGCTCATATAGTTAACAGTTGGAATGTATTCACGCTGCTTCAATAGGCTGGATAATTTTCTTCTTATAACTTAAGAGGCTGGCTAAATTATCATAGTATCAAACATAGGGCTATGGGAGCTGATAAAGATCTGTAGATTTACCGTGCCATGACTCGTAGTTAAATTGTAAGTTATGAGCAATTCTTGGTTTCTTTCCCCCATAACTCTTGTGATTCAAGATAAAAATTGCATTTATTAATAATAATGCCTGTCCATTTAATTGAAGAGATAGTTCTCTCATGAATGATCAAATCCCATATTTAAGTGTTGTCATCCCCTTCTACAACGAAGAGGAGTCAGTAAAGAATGTGTGTGCGGAAATCAAAGAGGTTCTTAATGGGCAGCAGGGACTGAAATGGGAACTCATCATGGTAAATGACGGATCCTCAGACCAGACGCCTCTTATCCTTAAAGAGTTGGCCGATGGATGTACGAGCTTAAGGGCCCTGCATATACGGCCGAACAGCGGACAATCGGCAGCTCTTGAAGCAGGATTTAGAGCTGCAAGGGGCGAGATTGTCGCCACCTTGGATGGTGACGGGCAAAACGACCCCAGGGATATTTTTGTACTTCTCGATGCAATGCAGAAGACCGGTGTGCATATGATGTGCGGCATCCGACAGAACCGCTCCGATACTTTTGTGCGCCGGATATCAAGTAAAATAGCGAACCGTGTTCGGTCAAGCATTCTTAAAGATGACATCACCGATGTAGGCTGCTCCATGCGGGTATTCCGGCAGGACTGCTTGCAAAATATTCATTTCTTCAGAAATGCACACCGGTTTTTCCCGGCACTGTTCAGAATGGCAGGCTTCTCAGTTGCTGAAATGCCCGTCAACCATCGTTCGAGGAAACACGGCAAGAGCAAGTACGGCGGAGGCATAAATAGCAGGCTCTGGGTGGGCATAGTTGATCTGGCGGGCGTGTACTGGATGAGAAAAAGAGCGTTTACCTATATCCTGGAAGAGGAGAAATGAATTCGACACAATCGGGACAACTCTTAAAAGATGTGCTCCGTGTTTTATCACTGACCATTTTGTTTATTACTGCAGCTTTTGTTATTAGCGACAACCATATTCGTAAATATTTCCTTGAGTACATTACGATAAAGAATGCCCTGAATGGCACCGGTTCTGTGGCAAGTTTACTCACTTCTGCGACAATCTTTATTCTTGCAGGCAGCAGTCTCATAGCACTGGGTATCCCAAGGCTGCTGATAAGTGCGATCGGTGGGGCTATATATGGGGCGGTCGGAGGAGTGATTCTTTCACTGGGTGCAGCTCTTCTGGGATCTTCAGTCCTCTATCTGTTGAGTCGTGGTTTTCTCGCAGACATTGCCGAAAGACGGCTGAAAGGGAAGCTTGATAAATGGCGGGCCCGGTTCAGGAGCAATGCATTCTGGTGGGTTCTTTACGGGAGACTGTTTCCGTTTTCCAACTCAACAGTCATGAGCCTTCTCTGCGGGAGTTGTAAAATATCCTTCACTCCTTACGTTATGGGTTCTCTTATTGGTTTCACCCCTCTTGCTGTTGTATTTGCATGCTACGGAAGCGGAGGTGCAAAGGGAGATTATCTGCAAATAGCAATAGCCACAGGTGTACTAATTCTTTCTATAGGATCCAGAAGGATCATAGAAGCATTCTTCTTTCAAAATAAAGAGATAACAGGGAACTAGGATTTGATCAGCCTGAAGGATTGATCTAACGCTGGCCAGCAATGATTGCACTGCTTTTCCAGATCCGGAGGATATGAGTCCCATATGTGTATTGGTATTCTGGTAGGATTTTTGGCTCCTTCGACAGGTGTTCCTCGTCGGCAATAATACGACCGTCAGGATGTTCGACTGCCCATTGCCGGACCTGATCTTCCCGGATGACATCCAGGGGTTTCTTCAGCCGGCCCAGAAAATTGAATACACCATGATACTTACCCACATAACTGATGGCAGTGTTCTGGCTCTGAAGCCTTGCGACATATGAGCTTGGATTCCGCATGTCGTAACAAGAAAAAACTCCTGTAAGGCTTAAATGCAGAGTTACTACGATGAGTACACCCAACACGGACATGAGCGTAGTGCGGAGTTCTCCGCTTATACGATACAAACCGCACAGTACAGGGGACAAAGCTATGAGGATCAGTCCGTAATATGGATTTATCTTCGACAACACATTCATGAGGTTCGAGGAAAGGGGGAAAAGGCTGTGCAGAACCATCGCACATCCTATACTGACGACAAAGAGACCGGGTAAAATCGGATCCCATTCCCGGTATTCTCCTATCCTATTAAGTGCATATGAAGACAAAAGTGCAAAGGCAGGAAACAGTGGGAGAAGATAATGCGGCTGTTTACCGCTTATCAGAGAAAAAAGGATGAATACAGGTACCATCCATGCCAGACACAGGCGGACAGCGCTTGATGGAGCCTGCTTGGCTAAAGACCTGAATGCCCGCCACAAGGCAGGCCATAACAGCCACGGAAACAGAATCACCGGCAGCAGAGGCAGATACCACCAGAAGGGGCGGTTGTGTGCAAAGGAGTTCACCATCCTTCCGGCGGACTGGCCCCAGAAAATAGCTTGAGAATACTGTTCACCTCCCATGATTGCCGCAGGAATAGCCCAAGCAAGGGCTATAAGAATGCCTATGGCTACTGCCAATGCAAGCCCAGCATACCAGGACAACCAATGCGCCGGCCGGTGTTCGGTTGCCCACCACGGGGCCAGTAGTGCCAGGGGGAGTGTATGGATGAGAATAACCGGCCCTTTTGCAAGAATTCCCAATCCTATTGAAACACCCAAGATGAGCCATCCATTGATGCCTGAGTGCAGCCAGCTACGAATGATTCCAAGGACTCCGACAAGGGTGAAAAATACAATAAGCATATCAAACATGGTAGCGGATACAAAAATCGTCCATAGGAGGCTGCTTATAACAATGAGGGGAGCGAGACCTGCAATCGCCGGTCTGTCAGGCCAAAGCTGGCGGGCTATGTTTGCCGTAAGAAACAAGCTTGCCGCGCCGAATATTGGCGGCACAATCCTTGGCCAGATATCGTTGATACCAAAAACAGCCCACCCGAGCTGAAACAGCCAGAATAGAAGCGGTGGCTTGTCGCTGTACAACTCGCCGTTCAGGTGAGGCACGAGAAAATTGCCTTGCAGCCACATGTCCCAGGCAACAGACACATACCTCGTCTCATCTATGGGCAGGAATGAACGGGTAAGGAGAGAAACAAAGGTCACGAGCACCCAGAATAAGACCCATAGTGGAATAGGAGATTTGCTCATGACATGGTTTATTCTCACAATATGCCAAGAATAGGACTTTTTTGCTGTTTCTCAAGTAAGGATTCTTTGCTGTCTTTATATGCAGAAGTAATTCAAATTCCGTTTTTTTGAGCTTTGGCGTGTTTCAACTATTTATACATGGTAGCGACATCAATGTCTTTGACCTGCCTAAAGGCCTATCCAACGCTTATAGTTGGTGGTGATAATTGGAAATCATTGTTGATAAGATAAGCATTCTTGGTGATTGGGGATATTTCCTTATTTTTTTGGCTGCATTTTTAGAAAGCGCCGCATTCTTCGGTTTGTTCTTCCCTGGAGAGAGCATTGTGCTTTTAGCAGGTTTCCTCTCCTCCCACGGCTATCTTAGTCTACCTGATTCTATTTTTGTCATCGCCCTAGGGGCAGTGCTCGGCGATAGCGCCGGATACAGTATTGGCAGGATGGTTGGGAAAGATTACTTTCAAAGGCACAAGAGACTCTTTCTCTTCAATAAAAAACACATGGAGAAAACAAAAGCTTATTTTGCGGTACACGGGGGAAAAACAATATTTCTTGGGAGGTTTATCGGGTTCCTGAGAGCCTTGGCGCCCTTCGTTGCCGGCATGTCTTCAATGCGCTATGGCATGTTTGTCTTTTATAACATTGCAGGCGGTATACTCTGGACGATCACGTTTACCCTTCTCGGATATTTTTTTGGTGAAAGCTGGCAGCAGGTGGAAAAATGGTCCGGCAGGGCCGGAGTATTCTTCCTGTTCATGGTATTAGTCATCATCGGGTTCATTATCCTCTACAAAAAGCTGCTGGCCGAGAGGGGTACTCTTCTCATATGGATCAGGACCGTTATCGAATCTCCGGGGGTAATAAGCTTTAACTCGATGATCAAGTTTTTTAAAGTTGACAGAGGGAAGAGTCAAGAGAGCAGGAGAGAGGATGTGGTAGCTCCAGTCAGCAGGTAGGTCTCCGGATTAAGATTGCATCGAAATCCTTCATCGATCTACGGGATGGCCGAGCTACCATAAGATATAATATCGAGCATAGGATTATGATCAAGACAGTTGAAGGTGGGTACAGTTTGTGGGAATAAGGTTCTCCAGAATCAACTGGAGGATGAGCGCCACGTTTTTCTTACAAGCAGAATCTTTTATAACGTCATTTGTAGAAGCACTGAACCAAGTAATAGAAGAGCACAAGGCCGGTGATGGGATGTCCAGGACCCAGAGGTGGTGGATATCCTTTTGCGTTATGGGCATCATAATGACCAATACGGTGTGTTGGGCACGGTTTGCACGTACAGGCCTGGGGAAGTATTCTCTTGAGGCATTGAGCTGGGTATTCCGTCGTTCAAAGATCCCCTGGGAGAAGCTTCTGTGCATGAGCGCGAAGGTTGTGTTGAGGCGGTATGGAATAAAGGAAGGAGCTCTTCTGATTGATGACACGGATAAGAAGAGATCCAAGGTAACCAAGAAGATTGAACACGTCCACAAGATAAAAGACAAGGCAAGTGGTGGTTTTATCATGGGGCAAAGCATTGTGTTTCTGGTTCTGGTCACCTCCAAGATCACGATCCCTGTAGGGTTCATGTTTTATGTGCCCGACCCTGCGATGAGTGCGTGGAACAAGTTGGATAAGGCCCTCAAGGCCCAAGGTGTGCCTGCCCGGCAGCGGCCGAGCAAACCACCAAAGGATGAGAAGTACCCGACCAAGCAGGAGATCGGCTTGATCCTTCTTTATCAGTTCAGGCAGGAGCATTCGGACATCAGGGTAAGATGCGTACTTGCTGATGCCCTGTATGGGACGAAAGCATTTCTCGACAAGGCATCGGATATCTTTGGCGGCATTCAGGTAATCAGCCAGGTGAGAGCCAATCAGAAAGTCCGCTCCAGAGGAAAAGAGGTTTCGGTCAAGCACTATTTTGGAAAGCATCCGGGAACACGAAAGAAGATCATGATCCGGGGAGACAAAGAGGTTGTTGCGATTATCGGGAGTGCACGTCTGCATGTGCATTGCCATGGGAAGAAACGCTTTGTCATTGCGCTTAAATATGAAGGGGAAGAGGAGTATCGGTATCTCCTTGCAAAGGATATGTCATGGACGACTCAGGACATAGTAGAGTCTCACACCTTAAGATGGCTCGCAGAGGTTTTTCATGAGGACTGGAAGTCGTATGAAGGCTGGGGAAAACTGACCAAGCAGCAAGGCGAAGAGGGATCAAGCAGAAGCCTGATCCTGAGCCTGTTGACTGATCATTGCCTTCTCCTTCATCCCGAGCAAACGGCCCGCATAGAGAACAAACTCCCAGCATGCACTGTCGGGAGCCTGCAAACCAAAGTGAAGGTTGATTCCCTGCTGACATCCATCCAGCATATCCTCGATCTCGAAGATCCTCAGAAATATCTGAACCAATTGAATGAAAAGACCAGGGAAATTTTTAGCCTGAAGCCTTCAAAAAAACAAATGAGCGGGAGAGATCTCGGAAATCTCGAACCTACTGCCTCCCTTAAATATAAAGCTGCTGAGGCATCTTTGGCCTGATACAGAAGGAGAGCTTTTCGTCAAATCGAAAAAACTTGATCATCGAGTTTAAAAAACGTCATCCACAATTTGTAGAATTCTTTTTCAAAAGGATCTCGCCAGGATATTATCTTGGACTCCATCTGACTATAGGTCTTACGATAAGTTCCCTTTTTATCTGGATCTTTGGTGGAATAACCGAGGATGTTCTCACGGGAGATCCCTTTGTGAAAGTAGATGAATGGGTTGTTGCACGGGTACTATATTTCCGGTCTCCCCTGGTCGATGAAATAATGAAGATCCTGACACAACTCGGTGGTGGTATCTTCCTGTCAACTGCGAGCATTCTGCTAATCGCATTTCTCTTATTAAAAAAGGACATTGATCAGGCATCAGGTTTTACTTTCGCTATGGTTGGTGGGACTCTCCTTATCACAATTCTTAAGATTATGATTCACAGATTAAGACCTCCGTATGATCAGGCCGTCGTTCATGTTGGAGGTTGGAGCTTTCCAAGTTGGCATGCAGGAATGTCGATTATCTTCTATGGGATGACAGTCTATCTTCTTCTCAAGAGGGTTAGTTCTGGAAGGTTGCGTGCTTTTTTCATTACACTTGCCCTCTTTATCGTGTTCATCATCGGATTCAGCAGGATTTATCTGGGAGTACATTACCTGAGCGATGTAATTGCCGGTTTTGTTGGAGGATGCTTCTGGTTAACTGTCTGCATAGCAGGTTTGGAAATTTACGATATCAAGAAAAAGGCCTTAGAAGCGAGGATGGGACTATGATTTGGATTGTTCTTGGGTTAATAAACTGACACTCTTTTAGTCGATTGCCTCTAATATAGCCAACATAGCTATAGCTGGGACAAGAGGAATGATGTAATATATAGCCCGATAGACAATTAATGAGGCAAGTATTGAATATGCAGGGAAGTATCTCGTCAGGAAGATTATAATCACTGCATCAAAAACCCCGAGCCCGGCAGGGATTTGGCTTATTATTCCTGCAAGCTGAGCTATCAGGAATATTCCTAGAAATACCGTGAGATCCACACCTGACGGAAGGATCGCAAACAAAACACTGCAGGCTATAGTCGAGTCTAATATTGCAATAAATATTTGTGGTAATAAAAAACGCAGAGGGGGCTTGGATAACTCCAGCCCCCGTATTTTTAATGTTCCACTCCAAAATAAAGTAATTTCATCAAGGTAAACCCCCAGCTTTGCTGGGGGACTCCCAGTGTTTGACAGAAACGGGAGTATGGTAAAGCCTCCGACTGTGAACCGCTCAAAGTTTACAGCAGGAGGCAAAATGGAATGTGCAATACAATTAAGCCATACGGTATGGGAATGCAAGTATCACATAGTATGGATACCGAAATATCGGAAGAAGGTAATGTACGGGGAATTGCGGAGGCATTTAGGAGAAGTGCTCCGAGTATTGGCAAGGCAGAAGGAAAGCGAGATTATCGAAGGTCACCTGATGATGGATCATGTACACATATTGATATCGATCCCACCGAAGTATTCGGTATCGCAAGTGGTGGGGTATATCAAGGGCAAGAGTGCCATACATATTGCCAGGAATTATATAGGGCAGAGGAAGAATTTTACAGGTCAGCATTTCTGGGCGAGGGGATACTATGTGACGACAGTGGGTGCTGATGAAGAGAGTGTACGTGAGTATATCAAGAAGCAGGAAAATGAAGATAAGCGAATTGATCAACTCCATATATTTGAATAGGGGTTGCCGCCCAGAGGCGGCGCGAGGTTTATAAATCCGCTTTGAGCGGTTCAAAATCTAAAGCCTCCGGCTTTGCCGGAGGATGATTACTGTTATAAAGGCCATCAAGGGAATCAATAACAGGAAACCAAAGGGATAATTTGTTTTGAATGGGAGATGAAGCTGAGTGGGCAGGAGGATTGGTTTGAGGATAAAGATTGCTGAACTCAAGATAAGGAAGCCTATCCAAAGGCTTACGGTATAGAAAATGACAATTTTCATTATATCCTGCCCGGATAGACCATAGGGTGAGTACAGTCTGTACCGTACCGTTGCACCGGGAATCACTGAGAATCCAATGTTATTGCTTAGAACAAATCCAATCAAGGATGCTGCTGCAATCTTTCGACATCCTAGGGGTTTACTAATGATTTTAAGTGAAAAATAATGGTTCATCACACGGAAGCGTACTTTTGAGTTGAAAGGAGTGGACATACCTGCCTTTCTGAATCTGACCAAAGAAAACAGGAAGGGATCAGGGCATGTCCACGAGTATACTGTATCACGGGTT
>Ga0255341_1006971_pt1 | contig 10326 bp, 8 predicted proteins | sample wastewater_treat_8_FD_192418 | JGI IMG/M metagenome (GOLD analysis project Ga0255341, IMG submission 192418) | Wastewater microbial communities from Lulu Island WWTP, Vancouver, Canada - plant12 | ecosystem: Engineered > WWTP > Wastewater > Unclassified | place: Canada: Vancouver, British... | reverse complement strand
TGGCGGCCCAGGAAATCAAGATTGTCAAAGACGCCTGGCTGCCGGGCGTGACCCAACCCGTGCCGATTACGATCAGCGGTTTCTCCGGAGAGGTGGCGACGGTGCTGCGGTTCGACTTGGAAGTCGCGGGCTTCAAGTTCAGTCGCCCGGAGGAGGCGCAATTCGAGGTCACCGGCAGCAACAGCGGCAGCGTCCAGGGCGCGTTGGTGGATCGCATCAACAAGGCCTCGATCTTTTCCCGGACCTACAGCGGCGGATCGCTGCGGCGGCAGGCCCATGCGTTGGCCGACGACATCGTGCTCGCCGTCACCGGCCAGAAAGGGGTTGCCCAGACGCGTATCGCGTTCAAGGTGGACACCGGCCAGACCAGCGAGATTTACGTGAGTGATTACGATGGATTTGGCGCCCAACCGATCACCCAGGACCAATCCATTGTGGCGGCGCCCGCGTGGACGCCCGGCCAGTCCGTCCTCTACTATACCTCCTACAAATTTGATAATCCGGATGTGTTCCGCCACGACCTGAGCACCGGCCAACGCCGCGCCATTTCGCGGCAACCGGGTTTGAACACCAGCGCCGCCGTCTCGCCGGACGGCCGCCGCGTGGCCTTGATTCTGAGCAAGGACGGGGCGCCGGACTTGTATGTTTGCGACGCGGACGGCGGGAATGTGCTGCGGTTGACGCGCACCCGCGAGGACGATTCCTCGCCCTGCTGGTCGCCGGATGGGCAATGGATTTGTTTCGCCACAAAAAACAAAGGTCGGCGGTTGTTGTGCAAAGTCCCCGCCACCGGCGGGGAAGTGCAACCGATTGCCACCAAGGGGGTCTCCAACCCCTCCGAGCCGGACTGGTCGCCGGACGGCCGGTGGATTGTCTTCACGGCGCAGATGGGCGGTTTTGAACTTTGCGTCGTGCCGGCCTCCGGCGGCGCGGCAACCGTTCTCGTCAGCGGCGAAGATCCGTCCTGGGCGCCCAACTCCCGGACGGTGGTCTTCACCCGCCGGCGGGGGGGAAACCGCGCGTTGTCTTTGCTTGACGTGCCCACGAAACAAGTTAAGGATGTCCCCCGTGTTTTGGGGAGCAACTCGCAACCCGGTTGGGCCCGATAAAAAAAGCCCAACGTTTAACAAACAACCAAAATGAAAAGCGTAAAATTTCTGAACCTCGTTGTTCTCGGAGTGGTACTCGCCCTGCCACTCGTCGGCTGTAAAAGAAACCCCAACCGGATTACGCCTATCCCCGCCGGCCAACGCGTCGGCCCCGTCAAAGATCCGGGCGCGGGCGCCATCCTCAAACCCGACGCGGGAAGCCGCGGCACGCCCATGCAGGATCCGGAAATCGGTTGGGCGCCGACCGGCACCGACCAATACCAAGGCTGGCCGGAAGATCGGGATTTCTTCGAAGCGCAAACGGTCTATTTCGATTTCGACAGCTCCGTCGTGAAAGGCAGCGAGCAGTCGAAGACGGGGATCGTGGCGGCTCACTTACGGGCCAATCCCTCCCACGCAGTGAAGATCGAAGGTCACTGCGACGAACGCGGCACCGAAGAATACAACCGGGCCCTGGGCGAGCGGCGGGCGCTGGCAGTCCGGGAAACCTTGATCGCCGACGGCGTGGCGCCGGAACGCATCTTGACCATCAGCTACGGGGAGGACCGACCGGCGGATCCGGGACACAACGAAGCGGCCTGGCGCAAAAATCGGCGGGGCGAATTTCTGTTGCTGACGCCTCCGTGAGCGGCGGATCGGGCCGCGCGGGGTTTTGTCCCTTTACTCACCGGGGCGACCGGTTTAAGTTGCCCCGGTATGAGTGCGAGGGTGAATTGCCGGGAAACCGGCCCGCGCCGCAACAATGACGCGACGTGGTGACCGCCCAAGCGGCCCTCTTGGCGGGGGCCAAACAACGAATAGACTGCAAACATGAACGTGTACACTCTGGCTTTTCTGGGTTGGCCCGAAATCGTGGCCATCCTCGCGGTGGTGTTGCTGCTTTTTGGGGCGAAGAAACTGCCCGAACTGGCCCGCGGTTTGGGTAAGGGAATTACGGAATTCAAGAAAGCTTCGCGCGAGGTGCAGGAGGAAATCGAACGCGCCATTGAAGAACCGCCGCCTCCGCCCCGCGCCTCCACGACTCGGCAAATCCCCGCCAACGAATCCCAGTCCCAGTCCCAGTCTCCACCGCAAGACTGAAGACGGTCCCAGCCGGGTACTGCACGATGGCCAGCGATCCCGAGGATCTGCCGCTGGAGACGGAAGAGGCGGAAGGCGGCCCCGTTAAATCGTTCCTCGAACACCTCGAGGATCTGCGTTGGACCCTGATCAAGGTCATCACCTCGCTGGCGGTGGCCATGATCATGTGCCTCGTCGGCGGCAATTACCTCGTCCGGTTCCTCACCTATCCGCTGCGCGTGGCGACGCGCCTGCAAGCGGCCAATCCCGGGGACACCGTCGCCATTGAATGGGGAACGAACGTTCTCAATAAAGTCGCCCGCACTAATCTGGCGGGCCTGCTGCCGGCGGACGCAACCAACGTCCAGGCGTTCCTGGTGGTACCCAAATCCGTCAACGGCGAAATCGTGTTGACCTTGCAGCCCGAGGCCGCCGCGCACGTGGATGATCCAGATTCATTCGTACTGCTGAAAAATTACAGTCCCATCAGCGCGTTCATGGTGGCCATCAAGCTGGCCTTGTACGGCGGGCTGGTATTGGCGCTACCGTTCATGCTCTATTTCATCGGCCAGTTCGTGCTGCCCGCCTTGAAGGTTAAGGAAAAGGAATTTGTCCTGCGGGCGATTGGAATTGGAGCGTTCCTGTTTTTGTTAGGCATGGCGTTTTGTTATTTCATCATGCTGCAGGTGGCGCTGGGGGCGACGGTGCAATTTTCCGCTTGGATGGGCTTTTATGCGGACGAATGGCGCGCCGAGGATTACATCAGTTTTGTGTGCATCTTCATGCTGGTGATGGGCGTGAGTTTTGAGTTGCCGATTGTGATTCTGGCGCTGGTAAAGGTGGGATTGCTGGACTTCCAAAAATTGAACAACTTCCGCGCCTACTGGGTGGTGCTCGAACTGGTGATCTGCGCGTTTCTCACCCCATCGGGGGATCCGTTCACCATGTTCCTCATGGCCATTCCCCTGCATCTGCTTTACGAGATCAGCATTCTCATCTCCTGGTACTGGGCGCGGAAAGACCGGCAGCAGTTGACCTAGCCGCGGCGCGGGCGCGTCCGGCGCGCTGCGGAAGAATTGATTTCCGGTGGGCGGGAAGCGTGCCAAAATTGCCGCGCCAAAAAAACTGTAAAAAACACGCTTTACAACCGCGGCGTACTGACTAGGGTGAGTCCGGCAAAACGAACAACGTATGCGTAACACTTTTTCTCTCCTGATAGTGGCGACGGTGGCGGGTTTACTGACCAGCGGGTGCGCGGGACCGGAACGCAAACTGGGCCGCGGCCTGAGCAATTTTGGTGAAATCACCCGGTGGGGCGAGATGCGCCGCGAAATGGAACAAACGGCGCTCTTTGATTCGCCGGATCAAGCCTACACCACCGGCGCGGTCCGGGGGTTCAATCGTTCCATGGCCCGCATCGGCGTGGGCCTCTACGAAATTGTCACCTCGCCGTTTCCCTCCTACGATCCGGTGTTCCCCAACTACTTGGAACCCGAGCCGGTGTATCCGGATAACTTCAAGCCCGGTCTGATCGCCGTGCCGGGATTCGGCACTGACACCTCGCTCGGCTTCAGCGGCGGGGAAGTCGCGCCCATGTTCCCCAACAGCCGGTTCCGGATTTTCGACTGAGAGCCGCCATGCCCGTTGCGGCAATGCACTTTCGCGCCAACACCGGGGTGTTGGCGCGTTTTGTTTAATGACGCTGAAACAACAGTCCCCGGGTAAAATCAATCTGCTGCTCAATATACTGGGCCGGCGGGCGGATGGATTTCACGAACTGGAAAGCGTTTTCCACCCGGTTGCCCTCTACGATACGTTGTCCTGCCAAACCACCACGCAAGGTTTGGAGTTCACTTGTGACGACCCACGCCTGCCCACCGATGACCGCAATTTGGTTTGTCGTGCGGCCCGGCTTTTCCTCGCCGCCACCGGTATCACTGCCGGCCTGAGGTTGCATCTGGAAAAACGGATTCCGCCCGGCGGCGGTTTGGGCGGCGGCAGCGGGAATGCCGCCCACACTTTACGCGGATTGAACGCACTGTTTGACCGGCCACTGACCGACCCGCAACTTCACGAGCTGGCCGCCCGTTTGGGATCGGATGTGCCGTTTTTTCTGCAAGACCGGCCGGCCTTGGTTACTGGTCGGGGGGAACATATCGAACCGCTGGATTTTTTTCCTGGATTGCGGGGCCGGGGACTTTTGCTGGTGCATCCCGGTTTTGGCATCTCCACTGCGTGGGCTTATCAACAACTGGCCCGCTTTCCCCAAGCCTTGAATGGCCAACCGGGGCGGGCGCGGCAACTGGTTGAACGATTGCAGGCCGGGGACAGCGAACCGCTGGCCGGCGCACTCTTCAATTCCTTGGAAGCTCCGGTCTTTGCGAAATATCCCGTGCTGGCTCTGTATCAGGAATTTCTTCGCGCCCACGGGGCTTTGGCCACCTTGATGTCCGGCAGCGGCTCGACCACTTTTGCCGTGGTCGAATCCATCGCGCACGGGGAAACGCTGGCCGCCCAATTCAAGCGTCGCTTTGGCTCGACCTGCTGGACTGCCGTGGTGCCCTTGGCTGGCGGCGATGCGGAGGGCGCGCTCTGAAAAAATTGCCCGTCATAATTCCCGGAATCCGGCTATCTGTTTTCAATCCTCAACCGGCGCGTATCTTGACACTTCCTCAAGCGGTTTTCAGACTGCTCGGGTGGAATTAAAATGTTTCGCCCGTTTCCCGGCCCGACGACGTCGGCTGGTTTGGTTGGGAATGGGCCTGCTTCTGGCCGGGGGGCTTGTCATTGTGGAGGCCGCGCCACGGTTGACCACGCCCCAACAACATTTCGGATTCAACCCGGGCGATGACTATCACCTGCCAACTTACCGGCAGCTCACCAATTATTGGCACACGCTCGATCGCGAATCCGACTGCCTGAAAGTCGTTCCCATCGGGGTGACCGAAGAAGGCCGTCCCATGGTGATGGCGGTGATCAGCGCGCCCGGGAATTTGCGGCGGGTGGCGCGTTATCGGGACATCGCGCGACGGCTGGCATTGGCGGAGGACCTCAGCGACGCCCAAGCGCGGGTCCTGGCGGATCAGGGGCGGGTGATCGTCTGGATTTCCGGCGGTTTGCACGCGACGGAAACACTGGGCTCCGTTCAGTTGGTGGAAACGGTGTATCAATTGATCAGCCGCCAGGACGCGGAGACGCGGCGCATTCGGGAAAACGTCATTGTGCTCGCCGTGCCGGCCAACCCGGATGGCATGGACCTGGTCGGGGACTGGTACATGCGCGAACCCGAGCCCTCCCGGCGTTCGCTCGCCAACCTGCCGCGGCTCTACCAGAAATACATTGGCCACGACAACAACCGCGATTTCTTCGCCCTGACGCAGGCGGAAAGCAAAGCTTTGAGCCGCGTCCTGTTCCGCGACTGGTTTCCCCAAATCGTTTACGACCACCACCAAAGCAGTCCGCCGGGCACCGTGATGTATGCCCCGCCGTTCCGTGATCCCTTCAGCTACCGGATTGATCCGCGGGTCCGGAGTGGGGTGGAGCAATTGGGCGCGGTGATGATGAATCGGTTTCTGGCGGAAGATAAACCCGGCGTAACCGTTCGCTCCGGCGCCCGTTTCTCCGCCTGGTGGAACGGCGGGCTGCGCTCCATCAATTACTATCACAACGTGATCGGGCTGTTGACCGAAACCATCGGCAATCCCAATCCGATCCAGATTCCGTTCAATCCCCGGTTGCAACTTCCCCGCGGGGATTTGCCGGCGCCCGTGGCCCCGCAGCCGTGGCATTTGCGGCAATCCGTGGATTACTCGGTGACGGCGAATTACGCGGTGCTCGATTACGCTTCCCGGTATCGGACGGAACTGCTGTGGACCCACTACGCAATGGGGCGGGACGCGATCGCGCGGGGCCGGCGGGATCACTGGACCCCCTCGCCAAGCCACATCGAGCAGGTGCAAGCGACGATGAAGCAAGCCCAGACCGCCGCCAAATTTGCGTCGGCAAAAAAAGCCGCATCGCCACCGCAAGCCACCAACGCGTTCGACCGGTTTTTCCGTGACCCGTCGCGACGCGATGCCCGCGGGTATATCGTCCCGAGCGACCAGGCCGACTTGGGCACCGCAACGCGTTTCATCAACATGCTCATTGAGAGCGGGGTGCGCGTGCACCGGGCCACCAATGATTTCACCTATGCCGGCCACACCTATCCAGCCGGTTCGTTTGTGATCCGGTGCGACCAGGCCTATCGCGCTCATGTGCTCGATATGTTCGAGCCGCAGGATCACCCCAACGACGTGCCTTGCCCCGGCGGTCCGCCAACGCCGCCTTACGATCTGGCTGGGTGGACTCCGGCCTTGCAAATGAACGTGAAGTTCACCCGCGTGTTCACTGATCTGGCCGGTCCGTTGGCTGTTTGCGCGGATGTTCAACCCCTGCCGTTCGGGCGGATTGACCACGCAGCGGAGGCCGATGGTTTCCTGTTCCGGGCCGATGCCAACGATGCTTTTCGCGCCGTGAACCGGCTTCACGCCGCCGGGCATCCGGTGGGCCGGCTCGCCGGGGCCTGGACCAACGCTACGGACCGCTTCGCCGCCGGCACTTTCTGGTTGCCCCGCCGGACGGACACCCTGCCGCTGCTTCAAACGCTGGTGATGCGCCTGCCGGTCGTTTTCACCGGCATCCGCGGCCAGCCGGCGGTGACCGTGGTTGCGCTCCCACCGGTGCGCGTGGGGTTGTGGGATCGTTACGGCGGCTCGATCCCGTCGGGCTGGACGCGTTGGGTGCTCGAACAGTTTGAGTTTCCGTTTGAAACCGTTTTCGCCCCGCAGCTTGATGCGGGCAATCTGCGCGATCAATTCGATGTTTTGATATTTGTCACCGGCGCATTTCTGCCGGCTTCGGGAGCGACGAATCCCCCACCCGCTGGAATTCCCGCGGAATGGCGGGACCGGTGGGGCGGAGTGAGCGTTCAGCGCACCGCCCCGGCCTTGCGGACTTTTCTGGAGGCGGGCGGGGTCATGCTGACCATCGGCAGTTCAACGGATTTGGCGAAACACTTTGACCTCCCGCTGACCAGTCATCTCGTCACCACGAACGATCACGGCAAAGAAATCCCGCTGCCGCGCGCGCAGCATTACATCCCGGGTTCACTGGTCCGCGTTCGTGTCAACCCGGAGCATCCGCTCGCTTGGGGCGCCGAAGAGTGGATGGTGGTGATGCTCCGCTCCAGCCCGGTATTTCGCAGCACCGAAATCTTTACGCCGGTAGCGTGGTTCGACGAACCCGCGCCGTTACGCAGTGGCTGGGCTCTCGGTCAGGAGTGGCTGCAAAATGGAATCGCCATTGCCGAAGCCCGGGTGGGTGCGGGGCGGCTGGTTCTCTTTGGGCCGGAAATAGTCTTTCGCGCCCAATCACACGGCACCTTCAAATTCCTGTTCAACGGCATTCTCAATGCCGGCACCGTGCAACCCTCAATCCCCGCCTTCAGCGGAACGTATCAGACATCCCATCCGGCAACCCCGGATTAGGGCATTTCGATAATCTATCGCTGTCAACGTCAAACGACCGACAGATAATCGGTCGAAAAGGAGTTGGTAGCGGCTGGAATAATGCGTGCCGACGCAAAGCATTTTTGCAGACAACCGGGACGCCCATTCAACTGCCGCCATCGCATGATTGGGACCATTCGGACAGAATCCTCCCGGGTTTGCGCAAAAAACGGTGGACCTTTGACAAAGGAGGCAAGGCACACGGACGGCGAGGTCTTCTCTATTGATTCGCCGAGTTGAACGGTCTAAACATGCCGGCCATGCATGCGGTAAACAGCCCGGGTGCCGAAATCAAGGTATCGCCGGGCGGACGCACTGGGACGCTGCGCGTGGCCATCATCTTTGGGCTGCTGGGACTGTTGCTGGTCGGCTGTTTGTTCGGCGCAACGCCGGCGGCGAGGACGTCGCGCTGGTTGGGACCAATCCTGCTGGAGGTACTCGCCATGTTTCGCGATCCCGGGACCCAGTGGATGGTGTTCGCGTGTTGCGGGGTGTACTTCACGACCTTCGTACTGCTCCAACATCGGGAAAGCGGCAAGCGATTCTGGCGGTGGAACAACCCGGATGTTTGGATCATCGCGGCGCTGGGGCTGGCGGCGTCAAGGTATGCGCTGGGGTATGGCGAACGAACCGGCACGGAGGCGTTGGTGTGGCTCGGCGGGGCAACCTTGGGGAAGGGCATGGCGTGGGCGAGCTTCAAAAGCCGAAAGCGGAAAGCGGAAAGCCGAGAACTGAAAGCAGAGGACGGCGGGCGGGCGTCCGCGCTCTTCCGAGACGCGGCGACGACGCCGGAGGGTAAACTGGATTCGGACAGGAAGATGGATTTTTCTGTCACCCAGTTTCCTGTCATCGTACAGGTGCTGTTGGGTCTCTTGGTGGTGGCGGTGTTCTGGCAGAACGAGGTAGGGATGCGGTTTCAGTATCGCGAACAGGCGCGGTGGACCGGGCCGTGGGAGAATCCGAATGTGTTTGGGATGTTGATGGGGGCGGGGATGGTCCTTGCCCTGGGGCGGGTGGTTTCAAATTCCTGCAAGGAGCCCGTAGTCCGTGGTTCGCGGTCTGTGGTCGCATCCTGGCTGAAGCGGTCTTTCTTCCTCACGGCGGCCGGGATTCTAGGGTTCGGGTTGGTGATGAGTTACAGCCGCGGGGCGTGGGTGGGAACGGCGGCCGGAACGGTTTGGTTGGCTTGGGGTCGTTTGAGTCGCGAGCTGCGCGGCATTCGCGATCGGAAGAGTGAGAAGCCCAAAGTCCAAAGTGCGAGATCCGCCGTGCGGACGCGTTCGCGAGATCGGTGGGGTGGGCGGTTGGGCGGATTCCTTGGGCGGAATGCGGTACCGCTGGCGGTCTTGGCAGTTTCGCTGGTGGTGCTGGCGTTCTGGCAGTTCCGGCACACGGAAGTGACCACGGTGCGGCGGGCGTTTTCGGTGGGGAACGTGAACGACTTCTCCTGGCGCAACCGCGTGGCGGCCTGGGTGGGGGCGCTGCAGATGATGGCCGAACGGCCGCTGACCGGCTGGGGATGGAACCAAGTCGAACCCATCTATGACCAGTTCTACCGACCGTCCCATGTCTACGAAGGGATGGCGATTCAGTTGAACGATTATCTCACGCTGGGCGTGGCGATAGGGATTCCGGCGTTGGCCTGCTTGCTCGCGTGCGTTGGCCTCTCGCTGGGAGCGAGGGGGGAAGGGCGGAGGACCAAGTCCGAGGGCGGAGGACCGAAGGCAGAGAATGGACAAGGCGCCGTGAGAACGGAGAACACGGCCCCCAAAGGCCGAATACCGGAGGGTAGGAACATCGAACATCCAATCTTAAACTTTGAACCTCGAACGGAGGCTCGACAGGGGGCGGGTTCGGACTTCGGACTTCGGCCTTCGGCCTTCCGATCGGCTTGTCACTCTGGCGCGCTCGTCCTGCTCGTCGCGTTCTGGTTTGACGGCGGCCTGTTCCGGCTGGCCACGGCGACGGTGTTCTGGCTGTTGCTGGAAATGGGCAGAGAGCGGTGTGGGGACGAATCGTGACCCTCCTTCGCCTTGGTTTTTGGTCTGGCAAAATGTTGGGTGCGTTTCATGGTAGTATGGGGCGGCGCTTTTGGTCAGCGCGGGCATTGCCTTGATTTATGCGGGTTTCACGCAGGAGGCGCTTGAGTTTTTGGAAACGGCGGCAACTCATCACTTTCTATTTGACCACGGTTCGTTCGACCGGCTTAAGGGGTCACGATGTCCCCAGTCTTTCCCAAAAACTTGCAAAAAACGGTTGACAACGGTAAGGGGGAGATGTATAAACGATCCGTATCCGAAGATTGCCTTCGGGAAAAGGCCGTTGAAAAGAACGCGCGCAAAGGTATGTCAGACGCCGCCACACTCCCCACTGGGAGACGCCGCCTCGGCGACCGCCCCAAGCCGCAGCAGCGCATCCCGCCCGGGTCGTTGCCCCAGCCCCTTGGAGTAACGCGCCCCCCAAGAAGCGCACGTTGTCAAAACGAGGGACGTCCCCCGTTCAGATGAGAACCGACCGGGAGGCGAGGAGCCTATGAGCAACCGCCTGGACCGCCCCTGCAAGAGACTTGACCCACCCAGGCGGCTGGCGCTGGTGGATGCGGACAGGCA